>Ga0066903_100002667_pt1 | contig 14123 bp, 8 predicted proteins | sample PanSoiMetaGPlot1_FD_67491 | JGI IMG/M metagenome (GOLD analysis project Ga0066903, IMG submission 67491) | Tropical forest soil microbial communities from Panama analyzed to predict greenhouse gas emissions - Panama Soil - Plot 1 (version 2) | ecosystem: Environmental > Terrestrial > Soil >...
CTGGATGACGAGACGGTGCGCGAGCGCGTCATGGTGATCGCGCGCGACCTTGGACTCGCCATTCACCACGTCGCGGTGCAGACCATTGCTGGCCGATTGTCAGTGTCGGTCGACCTGGAAATCGACGGTTCGCAGCCGCTCGCCGCCGCACATGAGGTTGCGAGCCGCCTGGAAGACGCGATCCGAAGCGAGCTCGGACCCGAAGTCGAGGTCGAAACCCACATTGAGCCGCTCCCCGCCGACGTCTTGGCCGGTCGCGATGCCGACCCGGGACGCATCGGGGAAGTTCGTGAGCTATTGTCGTCACTTGCGGCGGAGTTGCCGGCGCTCGGCGAGATTCATGACGTGCGGGTGCGGGAAACCGCGGCCGGAGAAATCGTCAATTTTCACTGCCACGTCGATCCGGCACTTTCAGTCAGCGCGGTGCACGATGTCGTCGATGCCCTCGAGCGCCGACTGCGCCGTCAGTTTCCCACAATTCAACGTGTGATCGGCCATGCCGAACCGCGGCGGTGACCGCTTCCAGGCAAGCCCTCAACCGAAATTGGGTACGATGGCAACCACCCGGCGGGCGCTCGGATCAACTATGATGAGCTGATCGCGCCGATCACAGGGTCGTCGCCTTGATAGCCGCCAATCACCGACGAAATCTGCGGCGGCAGCTATAACTAGGCACGAGGCGAGGGCCTTATTAGGTGGTTCGGTACGCTGGACATCGGAGCGCACCAAGCGTGGGACCCTCTCTTGCAGGCGTTGTTCATGACCGCAAGGGTGCTGCCGACTAAGAGAATGGTCACGGTGAGAATGACCCAAACGGAGGTTTTCATTTGCGACCTCGCCGCTGCGAGCCCGAAGCGTACCAAACCCCCGTTTTCCTGATTTTCGTGGGTTCAAAATGAACCTACGGTGAACGCGACGAACGTGACGGACGTCCCGAAGCGCCTAATTGCCGCGCTCAGATTGCGCGCTTAGGGAGGGTCTCAATAGGAGATGGCGCTCAAAATCAATATGGCAACAAATACAGCCGTGAGCGAAACGCCAACCGTTTTGGCAATCGTACGCTCGTCGCTCATGAGGGCTTAAATCTCCAGTGTCAAACGATTATGGCACACACACTTTAATTCTTTGTCTTAGATCAAACTTCCGGTGGCAAAGGTTGCCACCGGGCGCGGTGTTGCCCAAGTCGCCCACCGGCCTATCTCCAGATTGTTTTGCGCGCGGTGGTGAACGGTCGACCCCGTCCCAGCACCTCTAACCCTATGCCGCTACGACAGATTTGGTCTAGGTATGTGGCGTCGTAATCGCGCATGGGTGGCTCAATGAGGCCTCGTCCAATGCAACTGAAGCGCAATGTCTGTTTTTAGTTCCGGGCGGAGCAAGCGACTGCCGGCCTCACATGGTCATATATCTGAAGCCGCTTCTACCCAATCGAATACGTCGGGTGCCGTTTGGACGACGCGCCCCTTGGAGGAAGGATTTTTAATGATGCGACGTCCCAAAACCAAGAACCGATCATCGCCGACTCGAACGATGGTTGCGAACTTCTGGGATTTCAGACCCTCCAGCGCCAACTCGCATATCTGAGTGTAGTAGGGTTCCTCGCTCCACCTGGTGGGATTGCGTTTGTCGACTTCGATGCGCATCCAAAACTTGCCGTCTTGTTGGACGAAAGAACAGACTAGTCGTGAGCGCTTGGGATACCATTCGTCGCCGAACAGTTCGGGATTAGCCAGCCAAGAGCAAACAAATTTGCGGCACCCTTCCGGTCTTTTATCGTAGATTGAGCAGCCGCCGTGTCCAGGCCGGCAATGTGGACACCAAGTATCGGGCGGCTTGCTTAACTCTGGGCCTGGATAGGGCGAAATGTAACAGCACATCGAGCAAGAACCGCACGAGCGGCCTGCTGCGGGTCCCTTTGCCGATGCGAATACAATGGCGCGTGACATTTTGGTGCCTGATCTTTGTCAAAGAACCGCGGCAAGCGACTAGCGCTGCGGCATTAGTGGTCTAGTCCTAAGCTACTGCGTCCAAAATATGCGCCCAGACTTTCCGTCTGCCGTGTGTGGCCGCACCGGAACGGGGCGGAATGCTCCTCATTGTTTTGTGGTTGGAATTGCAGCTGTCATAACGCGCCTCACGGGGTGCGTTGTGGCAAGTGGCGGTCGGACGTTCGCGCTTCCGGCCGTCGCACATTAGGCGCTTGATTTGGGAAGAAGGGCAATCAAAAGTTTTGGATTTACGCCATGGCGGGGCTGCCGCTGAAAAAACGCGGCCAGTTTTGCCGGCGCATTTGCTAGCGGACTACTCAGTACCGGGCGGGACGGGGTCGAAAAGTGCAACTTATTCTCGCCTGAAAAATCCCGATTTTACGCGCTAAACATGACCAGACTAAACTAGAAAGTACCGGCCATGGCGATGAGGCAAATCGGGAACATTGCGCGCCGTGGCTGCCGCCTGGGAAAGGAACGCCCATCGTTGCGGCGACCTTTCGCAACCTGTTCCATCCACAACGCCCGTCCATCCACAACGCCCGTCCATCCACAATGCCCGCTGCCGCTTTCCATCAGCGCGCAAACCTTCTAGATCAGCGCCACCATGCGCACTGAAGAACCAAGACCAGTCCGGCTCGAAGACTATCGCCCGCCCGAATGGCGCATCGGAACCGTCGAACTTGACATGGCGCTGCACCCGACCGCGACCACGGTGCGGGCCAAACTGTCCATCAGTCCCAACGGCGCCGACGCACCGGCCCCGCTCGTGCTCCACGGCGATGAACTGACGCTGCGTTCAATTCGCCTCGACGGCAAGCCGCTGCCGACCGACAGCTTCGTCGCCACCCCGGAGCGGCTCACCATCGCGCAAGCGCCACAGCGGCGGTTCGAGCTCGAAATCGAGACCGTTGTCGATCCAACCAACAACACCAAGCTGATGGGCTTGTATCGCGCGGGCTCGACCTACTGCACGCAATGCGAGGCCGAAGGGTTTCGCCGGATCACCTATTTCCTCGATCGGCCTGATGTCATGGCCGTGTACACGACACGAATTGAAGCCGAGAAAGCCGAGGCTGGCGTCCTACTGTCCAACGGCAATCTCGTCGCACATGGCGACATCGCCGGTACGTCGCGGCATTTCGCCGTTTGGCACGATCCGTTTCCAAAACCCTCATACCTGTTCGCACTCGTTGGCGGCAATCTCGGCTGCGTCAAGGACAGTTTCACCACAATGTCGGGGCGCGAGGTCACCCTCGCCATTTACGTCGAGCCCGGCAAAGAAGACCGGTGCAGCTACGCGATGGACAGCCTCAAACGCGCCATGCGTTGGGACGAGGTTACATTCGAGCGTGAATACGATCTCGATATTTTCATGATCGTCGCCGTGTCTGCCTTCAATATGGGCGCGATGGAAAACAAGGGACTCAACGTTTTCAATGACAAATACGTGCTGGCCTCGCCTGCAACAGCGACCGATGGCGATTACGCCGGCATCGAAGCGGTGATCGCCCATGAATATTTTCACAATTGGACAGGCGATCGGATCACCTGCCGCGACTGGTTTCAGCTTTGTCTCAAGGAAGGTTTGACTGTCTTCCGCGACCAAGAATTCACGGCCGACCAGCGCTCGCGCGCCGTCGAACGCATCAGCGATGTGCGCGAGCTGCGTGCATCTCAGTTCGTCGAGGATGCGGGGCCGCTCGCACACGCGGTGCGCCCAACGCTCTATCACGAGATCAATAATTTCTACACCGCGACTGTCTACCAGAAGGGCGCCGAGGTCGTGCGCATGATCAAGACGCTACTCGGCGAGCAGGCTTTCCGCGCCGGCATGGACCTCTACTTCAGACGCCACGACGGCCAAGCGGCGACGGTCGAGCAGTTCGTGCAATGTTTTGCCGACGTCAGCGGTCGCGACATGAGCCAGTTCATGCGCTGGTACTCGCAAGCCGGCACGCCGGAGATAAAAGTAACACCGCATTACGATTCCGCCGCGCGCCGTCTGCGGCTCGACATTGCGCAGATCGTGCCGCCAACCCCGGGACAGCCGAGCAAAGAGCCGATGGCCGTTCCGCTTGCTCTCGGTCTGGTCGGACGGAATGGAGATGATCTGCCGCTGCTGCTTGATGACCGACCGCTGGCGCGCGCCGTGATCGAGCTTACGCAGAGCAGCCAATCCTTCGTATTCAGCAATTTGCCCGAGCGTCCGGCGCTGTCACTTAATCGCGGTTTCTCGGCGCCGATCAAACTGACGTTTCCGATTGCAAGCGACGAGCTGCGTTTCTTGGCCGCTCGCGATCGCGATCCATTCAACCGATGGCAGGCGGTCCAGACATTGGCGATGACCCTGCTCAAGGACAATGTCGCCATCACGCGATCGGGCGGCGCGCCGCGCCTCGACCGAGGCTTGATGGATGCGCTCGGGGCAATTCTCGAGGATCCCGCGCTCGAGCCCGCCTTCATCGCCTTGACGCTGTCACCTCCGAGCGAGGCTGATATCGCCCGCGAAATCGGCTCCGACGTGGATCCCGATGCGATTTACGCCGCACGGCGGCAACTGCGCGCGGCCATTGGCCGGCAGCATGGCGCGAGGCTTGCGGAAATCTATGCGCGGATGACGAGCGCCGACGCGTATCGCCCGGATGCACAAAGCGCCGGACGCCGCGCGCTCAAGAACGCCTGTCTCGACCTTCTGGCGCTGACGGAAAGCAATGCGGCCATCGCGCGCGCTTTCGACCAATATCGCAAGGCCGACAATATGACCGACCGCATAGCGGCGCTGGAAACGCTCGCTGCCCATAATCGGCCGGAGCGTACCGGCGCGTTCGATGATTTCTACACGCATTACGCCGAAGACCCGCTAGTTGTCGACAAGTGGTTTGCGCTGCAGGCGGTCATCCCCGAACCAACGACACTCGACCGCGTCCGCGCCTTAACGCGCCATCCAGCTTTCTCGGCCGCAAATCCCAATCGCATCCGTTCGTTGATTGGGGCTTTTGCGCAAGCCAACCATACTCAGTTCAACCGCCGCGATGGCGCCGGTTATAATTTTGTCGCCGACTTCGTGCTCGAGCTCGACGCGAAGAATCCGCAAGTCGCGGCGCGCCTGATGAGCGCATTCCGTTCCTGGCGCGCACTGGAGGCGCAACGACGCGAACGCGCCGAGGCGACGTTGCGTCGCGTTGCAGCGGCGCCGGCTCTATCGCTCGACGTGAATGACATCGTCGCGCGCACGCTCGCCGAGAGCTAAATTCATCCAGCCCCTTGATTTGACTCGGCTTTGAATCGCCGTCATGAGCCGCAACACATGTGAGACGTCAGAGCTTGTACGCAGGTTCGATTTCGCAGCGCAAAAATTCTTTGGAAATTTCTTAAAAAATATTGACTTGAGACTCTCGACAAATCAGCTCGCATCGATTCTATTGATAGCGATTCGGAGAGAGCGGCACAGTCTCCGAACCGGGGTCGAGGCGACAATCCGAACGGGGGCATGCGATGGCGCGCGCCGATATGGCGAGTGCGTCTCTACGTTCCGATTCGATCAAAGGGTTGGCTGAATCGATTGCCAACCCAGCCTATCGGCGCCTCTTGAGTGCCGAGCCGCTGCTGAGGCGGGCCGTTCCTGTTCTCATCATTGCCTTCATGGTGACGGTGTGCATCGGCGCAGCGGTGCAAGTGCTGGAGCATCGCCGACAAGCGGTGTTTGAGGCCAAACAAAGCGTCGCCGCGCTGGCTGATCATTTCGCCACAGTTTTTGAACGGCGGGGCCGCGACGGCCGCTCACCCTGGCCGCGCACCTCCGATGCCTTGGCGGCGGCACTGCCCGATTGGGCAGGAGGCGGCGGACGGCGCGTGCTGGTGGCGGATGCTGACGGCAATATCGTCGCCGGCTTGCCGAATGCTGCCGCAATCGCGGGACGATCGCTTCTCGATGTCCTCGGTCCGCTTCAACCGCTTACGACGTTCGGCGCCGACGCCGGAACCCGCGAGATCTCGCTAGGGAATGGTCAGGCCGCTTACGCGGCCGTTCGAGCGCTGAAAAATCCAATCGGGCTGCTTGCCGTTGTCCAACATCAGGACGATGCGCTCGCGAACTGGCGCTCGATTACCGCCCTGACCATCACACTGTTGGCAACCACAGGTTTTGTGGTGTTGATCCTCGGCTTCGCGTTCCATTGGCAGGCCACGCGCGCCCGCGAGGCCGACATCATCAACGATACGGTGCGTAGCCGGGTCGATACCGCGCTCGACCGCGGGCGCTGCGGGTTGTGGGATTGGGACCTCGCGCGCGGTCGCGTGTTTTGGACGCACTCGATGTACGAAATGTTGGGCCTGCCGCAAAAGGACGAACTTCTGACCTTCGGTGAAGTCGACGCGCTGGTGCACAAGGACGACATCGACCTCTACGAGCTGGCGACGCAATTGGCCGACGGCAAGGTGCAAAGCATCGATCATGCCTTCCGCATGCGTCACGCCCACGGCCGGTGGCTGTGGCTGCGCGTGCGCTGCGAGTTGACGCGCCAGGAAGGCGCGGTCGGCCCTCACCTCATTGGCATCGCCGTCGATATTACCGAACAGAAGAACCTGGTTGAGCGAAGCGTCGCAGCGGATTTACGCCTGCGCGACGCGATCGAGACCATACCGGAAGCGTTCGTGCTGTGGGATGCGGAAAACCGGCTCGTGCTTTGCAATTCCAATTTCCAGGAATTGCATCAGCTGCCCGATGAAGCGGTAGTGGCGGGCACTTCCTACGAGACCATTGTGGCCACGGGCACAAAGCCGCTGATCCGCGCCACGGTCGCCCACGATAGCGAGCCGCGGGGGGCGCGCACATTCGAGGCGCAGCTCGAGGACGGACGCTGGATGCATATCAGCGAACGGCGAACCAAGGATGGCGGTTACGTCTCGGTTGGAACCGACATCACCAAGATCAAGCAGCACGAGCAAAAACTGATCGAGGGCGAAAAGCGCCAGCGCGCGACGATCGTCGATTTGCGTAAATCCCAGCAAGCACTGGAACGGCAGACCGCCGAACTTGCGGATCTGGCCGAGAAATATGCGGAAGAAAAAACCAGAGCCGAGGAAGCCAATGCCGCCAAATCGAAATTCCTGGCCAATATGAGCCATGAATTGCGCACGCCGCTTAACGCGATCATCGGCTTTTCCGAGATCTTGGAATCGGGAATGTTCGGCCCGCTCGGCGCCGAGAAATACACCGAATATTCGCGCGACATCCGTGAAAGCGGCGAGTATCTGCTCGATGTCATCAATGACATCCTCGACATGTCGAAGATCGAAGCCGGTGGAATACGGTTATCGCCCGAAGCGGTCGAGCTTGAATCGCTGCTTGCCGACTGCATTCGCGTGGTGTCCACCCGCGCCAGCGAAAAACGCCTCGCCATCAAAGCCGAAGTTGAACCGACAATCCGCCTCAACGCGGACCGCCGTGCGCTCAAGCAGATCGCACTCAATCTTCTTTCCAATGCCGTAAAATTTACGCCGGACTGCGGCGCCGTGACGGTGTTAGGGCGTTTGCGCGGCAGGGCGGTGATCATCGGCATCAAAGACAATGGGATCGGCATACCCCGCCAAGCGCTGCAAAAGCTCGGACGGCCGTTCGAGCAGGTTGAAAGTCAGCTGACCAAGCGCCACCAGGGTTCCGGCCTTGGGCTTGCAATCGCGAAGTCGCTTGTTGAGCTACACGGTGGCGCGATGCGCATTCGTTCGCGGCTCGGTCACGGCACCTTGGTGATGGTGCGGCTGCCGGCCGACATGGCCGCAGCAAAGCCGCTTGCGCGCATCGAAGCCGCAGCGTGATCTAAGCATCTGACGGTTCAACAAGAAGTATCAGGGCGCCCCGCCCAATATCCTGATGAAGGAAGCGCGCACCGCACGCTGAGTGTCCACAAGATGCGCCGAAAGGGTCGCAAAATCCGGCAAGTCGGCGGCGCGCGCCAGCAGCGCCAATATGCCGGGACTCGCGGTTTGGGGGTCGAAGCTCGCAGGTAAGCAGAGTCGGAGAATTTGCGTCAAATCGTGAAATAATCGCACTGCGGGGCGGAGCGCGGCGGCATCCTGCGGCGCCAATACGCGAAGCCGCTCGGCCTTTTCCAATGTTCGTGCCGTGGACGTGTCCAATATCTCCGGGAGTTCGGCAGCGTGCACCAGTTGCAAATACTGCGCGATGAACTCGATATCGATCAGGCCTCCAGCGACGTATTTTAGGTCCCAGGCATCGGCGTCGCCCTTCTCCTTGGCGATAGCGCCGCGCATGTCGACAACATCGCCGGCAGTTGCGGGCGTATCTCGTCGCCGGCGCAGAACTTCGCGGATGACTGCTCCGACCTTGGCGGAAAAAACCGGCGTTGCGGACACAATGCGCGCGCGGGTAAGCGCCATGTGCTCCCAAGTCCAGGCCTCGTGCTCCTGATAGCTCTTAAAGCCGTCGATCTGCGTGGCCACCGGACCGGACCGGCCCGACGGGCGCAGCCGCATGTCAACCGGATAGAGCACACCGTAATTGGTTTGCGCGGTGAGCGCGCCGATCATGCGCTGCGTCAACCGCGCGAAATATTGGCTGCCGTGGAGTGGACGCTTGCCATCGGATTGCGGATGCTCCTGGTCGAAATCGTAGACCACAATGAGATCGAGGTCGGAACTCGCGGTCATTTCACGGGCGCCAAGCCGGCCGAGCGCGAGCACTGCACTTTCTCCGCCGCTGATGGAACCATGGGTCTTGGCAAATTCGGCCTGCACCCAGCGGTGCACCACGTTGAGGAGAACATCGGCGAGCCTGGCGAATGTCTCGCCAGCCTGCTCGGCCGACAGTGATCCAGAAATGGTCCGCGCGCCGATAAGGAACATCTGCTCCTGCCCGAACAGGCGGATGGCATCGAGCATCGCCTCAAAGCCGTGCGCATCGGCAAGAGACCGCTCGAGAGTCTCGCGCAATCGCGCCTCATCGGGCAGCGCACCGAAAAATCCGGGATCGACCAGCGGATCGATGAAATGCGGATGCCGCGCCAGAATGTCGGCGAACCGGGGCGCCGCCCCGATAATGAGCGCGACGAAGCGAATCAATTCCGGGTTTTGCCGCAACAGCGAGAACAGACGGCCACCCGCCCGTAATCCCGCCAAAAACCGGTCAAAGGCCGCGAAGCCTCCATCAGGATTTTCTGCGCGCGACAATTGATCGAGAATGACGGGTACGAGATCGATCAGGTTTTCCCGAGCCTGCTCGCCGCGGACGGCGCGATACGCTCCGCCTCGCCAATTTCGCACAGCCTCGACGATTTCGGGTGCGCGACGGAAACCCATTTGCGTCAATCGCTCGAACAGGTCGCCGTCGCGTTCGGATGGCTCAAAGGAAAGCTTCTGCTGCTGCGCCAGCAATTCGGAAGCTTGTTCGAACAACCTGACATAGTGCCTTTCCACCCTACGTAAATGTCCGACCAGTAGATCGGCGAATTCGTCACGCGATGGGTACCCGACAAAGCGCGCGAAAATATCGAGTGCCTCGACGGTGGCCGGAAGCGTATGAGTCTGTTCGTCGGCCATCATCTGCAGACGATGCTCGACGGTCCGCAGGAAATCGTAAGCAGCCGCGAGCTCATCGTGCGCCTGCTCGTCGATCCAGCCGTCGGCCTTCAGCGCCGAGAGCGTGACAATTGTGCCGCGGTCGCGCAATTCAGTGCGCCGTCCGCCCGCGATCAGCTGCTGGGTTTGGACAAAGAATTCGATCTCGCGAATGCCACCGCGTCCGAGCTTTATGTTGTGACCCTCGACCGCGATTTCGCCGTGACCACGATAGGCATGGATCTGCTGCTTCATTTCGTGGACATGCGCAATCGCGGCGTAATCGAGATATTTGCGCCAGATGAACGGCGACAGGTCGCGGAGGAATCGTTCGCCGGCGGCGACATCGCCGGCGCAGGCTCGTGCCTTGATCAGCGCCGCGCGCTCCCAGTTCTGACCGCGGCTCTCGTAATAGTCGAGCGCGGCCGCGGTCGAAATTGCAATCTGCGTTGACGACGGATCCGGCCGCAAACGCAAATCGACGCGGAATACGTACCCGTCGGAGGTGCGCGTTTGCAGGATTTTGATCAGATCCCGCGTCACGCCGATGAAGAACGGCGCCGGCTCGATATCGTCTGCAAGACTGACGCCGGCATCGAAAAAAACCATCAGATCGATGTCGCTGGAAAAATTCAGCTCGCCGGCGCCCATTTTGCCCATTGCGAGCACGATGTAGCCCGAGCCGGGCTGTGGATTATTCCGATCGGTTGACTTGATCTTTTTCTGGCGCACCGCGTCCTTGAGCAGATGATCCACAGTGAGCGCCACAGCAATATCGGCCACGCGCGTTAGCGCCTGGGTAATCTCAGGCAATGCCCACACGTCGCCGATGTCGGCCAACGCAATCAACAGCGCGGCGTCAAGCTTGAACTCGCGGAGGATGCGCATTAGCTCAGGCTGCGATCGCGCACCCGCGGCAGCGACCTTCGTTTTTTGCATGAGCGCAGCGAGGGTGTGGTCGGGATCGGCGCCGAGCAGGCTAAGGAGGCGCGCGGGTTTTGCCTCAATGGCATGCCAGAGATACGGCGCGGCCTCCGCGATTCCGCCGAGAACGCGTGTCAAGGATGGACTACGCATCAGAGTCGCAAGCGATTTGCCGACAGATTTTGGCCGTATATCCGCAAGCCAAGCCGTGACCCGCGCAGTGGCTTCCGCTGTCGGCTGCGGCAGGGTGATGCCGAAGCGGTGAACTAGTCCCGCCCGATCGCGTGTTTGCTTTGGCCGCTTGGTGGCCGCGCGGCGCTTCATCCCCTGCCCGCACTGGCGCCCGGACCTGCCCGCGGCAAAGCGATCGTCGTTCGCAATCCGGGATTATTATCTTCAAGCTTGAGATCGCCGCCGTGGAGCCGGGCCACCGCCGATGCGAGGCTTAGCCCGAGACCCGAACCCGGTTCGGAACGGCTCTGCTCGAGACGAACGAAGCGCTCTACCACACGTGCCCGGTCGGCATCGGGAATGCCCGGCCCGCGATCGGCAACGCTAAGGGTGATGCGCTCGCCGTCGTTATCGGCCTTGACCACAATCTCGGCGGGAACCCCGTTCACCTTCCCGTTTGACCCGGCATATTTGATCGCATTGTCGATGAGATTGGCCAAGGCCTGGCTAACCAACTCGCGATTGCCGCGCACCCGCGCCGCCGTGGGCGCATCGATCTTGAGCGCAATTCCCTTTTCGTCGGCGACCGGCTCGTAAAGCTCGCCGACGTCGCGGGCGATTTCCGAGGCGTCGAATTCAGTCATGTTCTCGCGCGCTTGCCCGGATTCCGCGCGTGCAATCATCAACAGCGCATCGAAGGTCCGAATGAGATCGTCGGATTCGGCGATGGTGGACTCCAGCGCCGCGCGATAGCTCGCTTCACCGGTGGCGCTGCGCAGTGCTTGCTCGCAGCGATTACGTAGCCGGGTCAGGGGCGTCTTGAGATCGTGGGCGATGTTGTCCGAGACCTCCTTGAGTCCCCGCATCAATGCTTCGATCCGCTCCAGCATCGCGTTGACATTGTCGGCGAGGCGGTCGAGTTCATCGCCGGTGCCGGCGACCGGCAAGCGGCCGGACAGGTCGCCGGCCATTATCGTCTGTGCGGTCCCGGTCATACCGTCGATGCGGCTAAGCACACGGCGGCTGACAAAGAACCCACCGAGCAAGCCGAGCACGATCACCAGTGCGAGCGACCACTGACCGGCATTGACGATGATGCCGAACAGGCGTTCGCGCTCCTCAAGGTCGCGACCGACCAGCAGATGAAACCCGCCCGGGAGCTGCACCACCCGGACTAATGCCCGATGGTCTGTACCTTCGGGCGATTCCAATCGATGGTAACTGGTTTCCAGCCAACCCGGACGATCGAGGACGCCAGGCTCCAATGAACCGACATTGCCGGCGAGACCTTCGCCGCTCGGCGTTGTGACCAGATACAAGCTTGAGCCTGGACGGCGCGAACGCACATCGACCACGATGACCAGTCGGCGCAGCCCACCTTGTCCGTATTGTTCCGACAAGCCGGTTACTTCGCCGTTTACAGTCGCCGTGATCTGTTCGGTGATGAGCCGGCGCGTGTTGAGCGCGAAGTACGCTAGCAGCGACGCCGCGAACAAAACGAAGACACCGAGATAAACGAGCGTCAGCTTGAACGCAGTGGTACGGACAAGTTTGCCTAATGCGGTCACGTTATTTGATCTCGGTTTCGGAGAAATCGTCTTCCCAGAACTCGAGCGATGCTCGTTTGCCGCTCTGCTGGTTTACAACCTCAGCGCGGCGCAGCTCCACGCGGCGAATCTTGCCAGAGATTGTTTTCGGCAATTCGGCAAATTCGAGCCGCCGCACACGCTTGAACGGCGCCAGTGTCGCGCGGCAGTGACGGAAAATCGACAATGCCGTGGTGCGATCCGGCGCATGGCCGGGCGCAAGCGCAAGAAAGGCCTTAGGCACCGCAAGCCGCATCCGATCGGGGGACGGCACGACCGCGGCTTCGGCTACGGCAGGGTGCTCGATCAAAACACTTTCCAGCTCGAATGGGCTGATTCGATAATCGGAGGATTTGAAGACGTCGTCGGCGCGGCCGATATAGGTCAGGTATCCCTCGTCATCCACCGCGGCGACATCGCCGGTGCGATAGATTGCATCCTCCGACATGCGTGAGGGATCGGCACCGCCTTCCTGCGCCTGATAGCCTTGCATCAGCCCGGTCGGCCGCGGCCGTAATGTCAGACAGATCTCGCCCTCCTTGACTGCCATGCCATCAAAATCAAGCAGCGCCACGCGATAACCGGGCAGCGGCCGTCCCATCGAGCCAGCTTTGACCTTTTGCCCCGGGCTATTTCCAACCAGGGCTGTGGTCTCGGTCTGTCTGTAGCCGTCGCGGATGGTGATGCCCCAGGCCTTCTTGACCCGCTCAATCACTTCGGGATTGAGCGGCTCGCCAGCGCTGATGAGCTCCCTGATATGCACTGGCCAGGCAGAAAGATCCTCTTGAATCAACATTCGCCAAACCGTAGGCGGAGCGCAAAATGTGCTAACGCCACAGCGCACAATGGCGTCGAGCAATCCGCGCGCATTGAAACGGCGCTGATTGAAAATAAAAACCGCCGCCTGCGCATTCCACGGCGCGAAGAAGCAGCTCCAGGCATGCTTGGCCCAACCAGGCGAAGAAATGTTGAGATGCAGGTCGCCGGGACGCAAGCCAAGCCAATACATCGTCGACAGATGGCCCACCGGATAGCTTTGATGGCTGTGCAGCACCAGTTTCGGCTTGGCCGTCGTGCCGGAAGTGAAATAAAGCAAGAGCGGATCGTGAACGAGCGTTTCGCCGTCGGGAGCGAACTGTGCCGACGCGGTATAGGCTTTTTCAAACGGAACCCAGCCGGCCGCCTCGCCAACCACGATGCGCGTGTAATCGCCTGGCACACCGGCGAATTTTGCTGCGGCTTCGGTGCTGGCAATCACGTGTCGAACCCGGCCGCGCACAAATCGGTCGTTGAGATCGGCTGGCGTCAACAAGGTGGTCGCCGGCACGATCACGGCGCCAAGTTTCATCGCCGCCAACATGCATTCCCACAGCGGCACGACATTGCCGAGCATGACGAGGATGCGATCGCCACGGCGCACCCCAAGCTCGCGCAGCGAATTCGCAACCTGATTCGAGCGTTCGCTTAATGCCGCGAAGGAAAGCTTGATCTCGGCGCCGTCCTCGTCGATAAGCCAAAGCGCCGGCTGCGCGTTATTGCGCGCCACCGCGTCGAAGTAATCGAGCGCCCAATTGAACCGACCGAGCTTCGGCCACGCGAAGTCACGGCAGGCGACCGCATAGTCTTCCCGGTGCCGCACCAAAAAATCGCGAGCTGTGATGAAGGGTGCAGAGCTATTTAAATTCGTGTCCAGTCTAACGTTGTCGCCCATCGTGACTCCCCGGCCCTCTTGTCAGGTCCGCTTTTTATCTAGCGCGCACCATCACGAATCATGTAACCGGCGCCGCGCACGGTATGCAGCAATGGCTGTGCGAAACCTTTGTCGATTTTAGATCGCAAACGGGAAATGTGCACGTCGATCACGTTCGTCTGCGGA
>Ga0066903_100002668_pt1 | contig 14123 bp, 7 predicted proteins | sample PanSoiMetaGPlot1_FD_67491 | JGI IMG/M metagenome (GOLD analysis project Ga0066903, IMG submission 67491) | Tropical forest soil microbial communities from Panama analyzed to predict greenhouse gas emissions - Panama Soil - Plot 1 (version 2) | ecosystem: Environmental > Terrestrial > Soil >...
ACGCGCCAGACTTACACTTGCGAATGTCACGCCGCTACCAAGTTAGCTACCAATCTGGCCGCTGTATTCGCCGAAGGCATTTCTCCAAACCGCCAGGTTTGTGGCCGGGCTCTCTCTCGTAAAACAAGTGACTCTTAACCGCCCCACTCCGAGCGAAAAGTGCCTCCGCTACCGATTTGGCTACCACTTCCAGAGCAAGGCGGCTTCGAAGTCAGACCGCTGGGGACAACAAGCTCAAACGTTACGCGATCGAGCTCTAATCGCGCTGGCGCTTCGACGCCTGTCGAATGTCAAATGTTTAGATGTGACCCCGTTTCTCCGTTCCAGTCTCTGTTTCCCTAACCCAGTTCCATCTACGCATTAACGATTTCGCCGACGGCCCTAGTTTCGATTCCAACTCTTCGCTAATTGTGGCGGCACAAATTCGATAGAATGGTTTGTTATGCGGTAGTAATACCTTTGGTTCGTCGAATCGGAATATTCCTTTGGCAGTGTCGGTGGTAGCAAAGCGCGTTTGGTTGTTATCTTCCCACTTGGAGACATAACCTGCGCCACACTGGTTTTATCAATTGTCTGGATATGAGTCCCGCCGGGCGAGATGGCAAATTTGGAGTAACCATTTTTCACAGATACCTGTACTGTCACAGTGCCGTTCGTATCATTTCGGAGAATACCGTAAACGTTTGGATCTTTAAGCGGTGGGCGGTCAAGCGATTCCAAATCATCAAGAATAATTCCAAAAGGCGCACCGCCAAGGGGCCCATGCTCACTAGGATCGACCGTACCCGTGATTCGCAGCCAATGGTTATCCAATTTCTCGTAACGGGTCGCGTCGGGTTTTACGACAACGAATGCGGACTTCTCGATCTTTGACTTTTGCGCCGTAATCGCATTCGGATACAGAAAGAAGCGATCGCCGTAAATGTGGGCAATGCCAACCAGCGTTACCTTCTTTCCAGCAAAGCCGGAAGGGTTGGAGGAAATTTTTTGGAACTCCGCAGATTGGTCGGCTAGCGCTACGTTGATTAAAATCGCTGAAACAAGAATTAACGCGATTATTTTATGGTTAATGAACATTCCCGTTGTCATAAAAGCGAACTTCGATTTGGCCAGCTGATCGGTAATCGGGCGGGTACGCGACCGTCGCGTCCATTCCGGCTCGCTTGAAAGACGACATGTCATCACTTCGAATATGTCCCGGATAGTACACTCTCTCGCATACGATCAATCCTATGGTGCGATACCCTGATGGAGCTGGATCGGTTTGCCGGCTGTTTCGGTTGTAAAACTGATTGTAGTTAAGATCGCTTCGTTCAGGATGGCTCGCATCCGAAACTTTTCCTCGCTTCCCTACTTCAAATGGCGAGAATAGAAAGTCCTTTGATCCGTTCTTGTTTTGATGAACGTATCCCATGTACTGGGGAATGTTTTTAGGACCATCTATCAACGTCTGCTCTTGATTTTTGGCGAGTCTTTCAGCAGTTCCGTGATAATCGGAAGATTGCTCATAATTCTTCAATTTCCCGAAACCATCGCGCATGACTGGGTCATGGGAATTACTTCGACCGTTCATAGAAAAGCCCGCCATGTCTTTCAAAGCGTCGCGAACGTTTATTCGCTGCACGTTCATCAGCTGACTCATGATCGCGCCGCGATCGTGGTCCCTCAATTGCTCATTATAACGTATTTGCTCCTGGAATATCGGGTTACTTTCTCGCTCGCCGAGTCCAGTCGGATCGGTCTGGTTGGCCCAGTCGTTGTGGCAATAGCGATAGAGATTGCTGCTGTCACTCTTGAATCCAACCGGATCTGGCTGGAGGAAACGCCCGAGCGCTGGCGACATGAAACGGTTTCGATCGTCGTAGAGAGCGAGCTGCGTTATCCAACGCGCACCGCCATTTCCAAGATCGACAATGTTGTAAGCAGAACTTGTTATTTCGGTCTCACTGGAATTGAAATAGCGCGGCTTGCCGTACAAATCGTATCGATAGTATTCGAGCAACGCGCCTGAAGAACTCGCGATGTGCGATGTCGATCCAAGCTCATCTTGATAATAATAGGTCGCAGTCCCGACCAGCGTCTTCACCAAGCCGTGATAGCCCTGAAGATATTTTTGAGCGACAACATTGCTCGGCCCGTACTCTTCCAAAATCGCCCAATCGCCGTCCCACACACTGAACGTGATCGTTCCGTTGATCGAGCGCGCGATCTGGCGATTTAATCCATCATAGTAAAACGAAGCCGTAACGCCGCTACTAGTGGCGCTGGTCAATCGATTCTGCGCATCGTAAACGTAAATCCAACCATTGTACGTCAGCACGTCTCCGTCGTTATCATTCGTAATCGGTGCTCCGTTGAAAGTGGTGTACTCGTTCAGATAATCTACGACAAACGTCCCGCCGCCATTTAATGATGTTTGATTGCCGCACCCATCGAAGGTCAGATTGGTGTTCGTCTGTGGATTAGTGACCGTGCCGGCCCCGAGGTTCACGGTTCCGTTTTGCGCAAAGCCAAGGATTTCCTGCGTGAGATCGTAGGAGTAACCATCCCCCAGGGCGGAATCGCGCTGCACCGCCAGAACATCGTTCACGGTATTGTAAGCGTAATCGAACCGGCGGGTCGTGCCAACGAGCGTGTGCACGACCGCGGTATCGCGATCCACCTGATCGACCGTGTAGGCGGTCGATGTCCCGTTGTCGAGCGCGCGGTTCGTGATGTTGCCGCTTGCGTCAAACGTGTAACTGACTACCGCCGTGCCGCCGCTCAGGCCAGGCTTGATGCTCGCGACCTGATTGCGGTTCGTGTACGTGTAATTAAATGCCTGACCGCTTGGGTATTGAACGGTCAAGCGGTTTCCATCGACATCGTAGGTGTACGTCACAGTGCGATGGAAGTTGTCATTGAAGGCCGATGTCCATTCCTCCTGTGTGCTCAGACGATTATCGTTCAAATAAACGTTGTTGATTGTCGTGGTAGCGGAAGCACCTGAAACGGACATTCCGTTTGCGATCTGCGTAATGCGAGACGCGTCGTCAAAGTTGGTGGTTTGCCACGTGGTACCGTCGCTCCAGTCGAAGCGATGCGAACGATTTCGATTATCGAACTGGCTGAAGGTTTTGGTCACATTCGCGCGGTTCTTGTATGTGACGATGTTTCCCGCGTTATCGTAGCTCGTGTCTTCGTGCAGATTATTCGGGTAAATCATGCTCGTGACCCGATTGGCGAAATCGTAGGTATTTTTATAAATGTTTGTTGTGTCCGCGCGCACCGTCGCGTTTTCGTCTTGGAACTTGATTTGATTGCCGGCGGCATCGTAGGCAACGTTCCGAACGTCCGTCGTAGTTGCGTCTCGTTTTGTTTGCACCTGATAAACGCGGTTCAGCTTGTCGTAAAAATTCGAAATGATTTCACCGTTTGCTTTTGTCGTCGTCAGTTTATTGCTGTGCGCGTCGTAGGTAAACGTGGTCGCGTGATTCAGCGCATCGCTCGTTGAGGTGAGACGATTGCGCGCGTCATAAACGTTAGTCGTCACGTTATTGCGCGGGTCCTGCACCGTCAGCTGATTGCCAATGTTGTCGTAGGTGAAATAGGTGTTCGCTTCATCGGAGGTTCCCGGGGCTTGTTGGACGCGTGTTTTCCGCCAGTTGGCGTCGTAGTAGAAGTTTGTCCTTTTCGTGCTCGGCAAAGTGGTATAAGACGGTTGATTAGAAGTCGTGATCCAACTGCTAGTTTGACCGGTCGGCACATAATTGTTCGTGACTGTGTGGTTAAGCGGATCAGTGACGGTCAGCACGCGCCTGTAAGCGTCATACGTCATCGTGGTTCGATTCCGCAGTTCGTCTTCCTGCCAAAGTTTATTGCCGTATTTGTCGAAGCCGAAAGCCTGATACGTTCCATCCGCGTGCGTGATGCGCGTCACCAATCCGCGGCCCGCAACAGCGGCTTGCGCAGTCGATGCGCCGCTGTTTTCCCCGTTCGTGTCATAAGCGCGGTCGTAATCGTAGGTTTCCGTGGCAATGGCACCAGATGCATTCGCAGGATAAGTAACGGTCTGGATCCGATCGGTCCACGCGCCAGTGGTGTAATAAGTGTAGGTGGTCTTAGGCTCGTTCGAGGGAAAGTTGCCGAGATTATTGACGTCGTAGTTGTAGTAGTTCCAAGTCGGATTTGTTTTCGCGATCAGCAATCCGCGCGAATCGTATTGAAAATACTGGTAGGCGCCGTTCGTCATCCGATGCGTCAGCACCTCATTGAAATTGTTGTACGTGAAAGTTTCGTAAACGGGCGCCGGCGTGGGATCTAATCCTGGTCTCGCATCGGGCGTCGGATAGTCCTTGCGCGTAATTCGATGGTTAGTGTCACGGCTATAAATTGTTGTGTGATTTAGCTCGTCCGTTCTGCTCGCTAAATAGTACGGCTGTGTTTCGTCCGTGAATGCCTGAGTGATGGACGAGCCTTGCGGCTCGGTTGGCGTGGGCGGAAATGTAATTCTCGTGATCGCCCACGACACATTGGAACGCGTGTACGTAGTTGTGTTACCGTTCGCATCCGTGACTGCGGTGATGAAGCCTGCCGCTCCATCCGTTGTGCCATCGCTGTACGTAAGCGTTGTCGTATGGCCTAAAAAATCTGTGTAATCTTTGAGTTTCCCATCGGTTGGAATTGGATCACGTGGGCACGCCTCGGTGTCAGGTGGCGGACAATCCCTGCATCCCGCGCCCTTGAAATAATCAAGCGTTCGAGTCGCCCCATCGCCGCGAGTCTCCATTACTTGCTGAGTGTTCTGGTTCGCCACCCCAGCGATGGTCGAAACCGCCTCTCCGGTCACCAAATTCTTTTCGCTCAAGACGCGCGTTTTATTGCTGGTACCCGACCCACCGTAATATTCGTATGCGATCTGGCGCATCGGGCCGTTGAACCTTACGTCGTCGGCTGTCGCCAGTAGCGCTACATAACCTTGGTCCGTGCCGAATGGATAGCTACAGATCGGGATGGGATAAGTTTTCTGGGCGTACGTGTAAGTCGCCCATGAGCCATCGCTGTAATCGGCCCGGGTCAGAACCTTATACGTGTGACCGTGGCTTCCATCGGGATTGGTCAACGTCTGCGTAGTCCAGGTGTACGTAACCGATTGAAGTGGTGTATGACCAGGAATGCCGTCGAATGCCTGAACGCTGGTTATGTACGAGTTGGTGGCGTCCCAATTAATTTGCAAATAGCGGCCTCCGGGTTCGGTTACTCTATCGAGTTTGTAGTAAGGTGGGCCAGTGACCGTGACCCAGCTCAACGTCGTCACCTCTCCGTACGGATCAATGATCTGCTGCGGATAAAACGTGGTCGAGGTAAGCTTGCTTAACACGACCTTGCTGCCATCCCCCATATGCAGCGTTTCCGATGTGTATGGATATGGACTCTCGGAGTAATCCTCGGTGCCATAGTCACCCGTGATACGTCGACCATCTGGGGTCGGAGGCGCCCATGATGCGTAATGCTTGTAATCGTAATAAGAAAACCGCCACTGACCACCAATTAAATTATCGCCATAAGTGACATGACTGTTAAAATAACGCGTCCACTTTAGTGGGTGCGCGCCAGCGGTTCCCGGGACAACGATGTCATCCACCGTTCGCATCGCATTACCGGTATATGGGTCATAGTTGCCAGCGGTTGTAATCTGGCCATTGAAAATTCCAGCCACCCCGGTTGGATTATCATCGCCTTGCTCGACCGAAAGAGCGGGTTGTGCAAAGGCAGCCACACCGACAAACACGAAAAAGAGTCTTAGTTTCATAACTTGGATGTGGGTGAGGTTAGTTGGCCTTAACGACGGAGAACTGCAGAACAAAACGAGTTGATCCGATCCGAATGCCAATCGACTTAAAACCGGTCTGGGCGGGGGCAAGAAATCCGAAGCTGATGCTGCCACTGCTGTCGATCACTGGAATACTGCTGCCGAAGCTGGTGGTCCCGCCGTCGAGCGCCTCGATTATAACCGGTTGGCCTGCTGGGGCCGGAGTAAACTGGACGGTGATGTTGACAAACTCGCGTGGCTGCACGCCGATTTGGTTTGAAAAATCACTGAATGTTATCGTGTTGCCGTTACTGTATTGAACTGTCGCAGTCGCGTTCATTGCTGTTTTGGCGAACAACTGCCAACCAGCGCAGGCGTACACAGCAAATGCGGCACAGGTTAAGAAGAATGATTTCATAGGCACCTTTCATTTGATTTTTTTACGCGCTTGCCGCTCAAGCGTCGTCGAGCTGAATCCGACAGCTCTCAATAGGCGGTGCCTGGGGGGCTGAAGAACGTTGAATGTCGTTAAATCAGGATGTCGATTTTGCGTCAACAATAAATTTCAGCGCTTCGAAAGAAGTGACACGAAAGACGAGCCTCTTGCCTAGGAGAAACGCGCTCGCTACCAAATCCGCTACCGGTCTTGAGATGATGGATATCAGTGGACGCGCCGAGAATTGCTAGGCCAGCTTAACCCATACTTCGACATTGCTAATTTGCCATTTACGAGTCGTTTACAAACAAAATATCGGTTCTCGATATTTTTCATTGAATCGGGAAAAGACTTGGGGAACTGTCCGCGCTCCTCCTCTTATGAAAAGTCTCCCGAATCTCACGAAATCTTTGCTCATTCTGAGCATAACCCTGCTCACAACTCCGGCACTGTTGGCACAGTCGCCCGACATAACTGCAACCGTGCGGTTCAGTAACGGTCAAACTATTCAAATCACCGATTTCTCTGATCCCGTCGGCATTCAGCCCGGCGAAAACGTCACCGTTACAGTTCAGTTTGCTCAGAATAACGTCGGCGAACCGACCAACGTTGGGTCGCTGGACGGAGGCAGAATTAGCAACGCCAGCAGCGCCGTAAGCGACCAAGGCCTCGTCAGTTTTACTTTCCAAGCAGCCGCGAGTCCCGGCCTAAGTCGAGTTGTCGTACAGCACGCGTTGCAAATGCTGCGGATGCAGTTCTGGGCGCTCAGCTCAAACCCACAAAATAATCCGCCGGTGATCACAGCGGCGAACCCCGAGGGCTAAGCTGATGAACCTACTTACCAAAAAATATCTCGGCTTAGTCTTCTTCTGGAGCGTCGCGGTAACCAATATTTTCGCGATAATCGGCGCCGACAATCCAGATGGCCCGGCTGGAACGTTCGAAGGCTCCGGCATGTCGACGACAGCTGGCTCTATCAACACCTATACGGCTAACGCGTCCCGGTCCGTTACCGATCTAGTCGTCGCCGGCGGAGTAGGATCATATCCCCTCGCATTTTCCCGCATATCAAACAGCCGCTACCTCGTAGGAGTAGATGATACGGGGAACGGCCTTGCGGCGGATTTTGGCTCTTCTGGAAACTGGCTTCACTCATATCAGTGGGCCATTGATTCGAAAACCAAAGCGAGTGGGAAGCCTACGAGCTTTACGGTCCGCTATCCAGATGGACGAGTCACGACTTTCGCAGCCGCTGGCACTTGCGGAGCCAACCCACCTCCGGGCTGCGGTGATCCTTATTACCGTGGCGGTCTCGGCATTCGCGATCGACTTCAGGTCTTTTGGGACAGCTCAACTGCCGGCCGGGCTTACTTGATTATGCCGGACGGCGGCAAAGTATGGTTCAGTATAGCGATCACTCACCCGAATGGATGCGGTGGCTGTATTCTCTACACCTATACAGTTCAAGGTATCATCGACCCGTACGGCCAGACCACTACGATTACCGGTTCGCCAACAAACAGTCCGGTAACAATCACCGAGCCCGGTGGTCGCTGGATCAAGCTCTACTACACAACGCCTCCTGCGAATCCAAATGCTCAAATGATTTATCAGGTCACTGCTAGCGATGGCAGAACGGTCGTTTATAGCTACACCTACAATGGCGTTCAGGTTGATCCTATTCTGACCCAAGTCACATATTTCAACGATCCCGCTCTGGTCGCGACCTATACCTACATTGCCGACAACAGCAATAGCGGCGGTAACGATCTGCTTCGAACCGCTGTCGATCCTATGTACTCCGGGCCGATGTGGAAGATCGCCTACACCTATGCCACCGGACTGAACCCCGATGGGACCGGCGTGGTGTATGGACAAATTCAGAGTGAAAATTATTACGACGGCTCAACTGTCGGTGCGGCAATTTCTACCCTCACGGTCGTGAACGATACGACGCGCACTGAAACGCGAGCGGATGGCAAGAGCCGAACGTTTACCTACAACACCACGCCGCTGCTCACGAGCTGGACCGATTTCAAAGGGAACAGCGCTTCGCAAACCTACGACAGCAATGGGTTCATCAATTCCGTGACCGATTTCAATGGTCACACGACTAATTTCACAAAGAATGCATTCACCGGCGGACTTCTGACGAAGACCTTTCCTTCTACGCCAGGCGATACAACGCCCGGCACGCCACGCGGGGTTGTCACGTACACGTATGGTTCTGCGTCATGCGCAGACGTAAATAACAGAGACGCCAACAACCCGTACTATGTTTGCAGCGCGACCGACGAAGGCGGGCATACGACGACATATACCCGCGACACGGCAAAGCGCGTTACGCAGGTGAATTATCCGGACGGCGGCAGCGAGTCTTTTCAATACAATTCATTCGGGCAGGTTACCAGCCACACGATGCGAACGGGCGGCGTCGAAACGTCTAGTTATGACGCGCGCGGTCTGCTCCAAACCTACCGCGATCCCTATCACACCACCGGAAACCCAAATATCTGGTACCAATATGATTCACTCGATCGGATATCGGGCGTCACCGACACGCTGGGTACCGGTGCAGGAGATGTCAATCACACAACGAATTTCGCGTACAACTCCCGTGGCGATATCGGCACTACGACTCTTCCGGTCGATCCATTCGATGGACAACGGCACACAATTACTAAGACGTATAATCTTGCCAACGGGACAGTCAGCAGCGTCACCGATCAGCTCGGCCACACGACCTCGTTCACCTACGACGATTACAAGCGGCTGCGGACAACGACGACTCCTCCTAGATTTGCGGGCGATTCAATGAATCATACCAGCACCGTCTATTACGATGCGAACGGAACCGGGGATGATTACACACGTGTGGACGCTCAGGTCACTCACATAACGTCCCCAGCCGGAAAGAAAGCGACGATCTTGTACGATGACAATCGATTGAAGACATCCGTGACCATAGCGGTTGGAACCAGCGACGCCGCGACCACCACCTTCGGATACGATCTCAATGGCAATTTGACTTCTGTCGTTGCGCCCAAGGAACAGCCTGGCCAGCCGTTCGCCGGCCAAAGCACGATCACCACCTTCGATGAGCGAGATCGGCCATACTCGGTCACCGATCCGTTAGGCAACGTGACTTCGTGTACTTACGATGCAGGCGGTCACAAGAAGAGTGTCACGCGCGCAAACGGACAAGTCGTCACTTTTGACAGTTTCGACGCGATGAACCGTTTGCTTCAATCAACCGCGAAGCAAACACCCGATCCGGACGCGGTCACGAAATATACCTATTACACCTCCGGTTTACTGCACACGATGCAAGACCCGCGACTCGTCGCCATCAACAGCACCGACAATTACTCGTACCAGTACGATTTGATGGGACGAAAGACGAGCCTGACTTATCCAGTGGACAGTTTGGGGGTCCATCGCAGCGAATCGTGGCATTACGACACGGCTGGTCGCATCGACACCTTCACCAATCGTAACGGCAACACCCAGCGAACGATTTACGACAGCCTCAGCCGTCCGGTGAATATTGCCTGGGATGATAGCGGGCTGACACCGACTGTTACTCTCAGTTACGATGTAGCCTCACGGGTTACAGCGATCAACAACGCGAATGCGAACATTTCGCACGCGTATTTTGACGACGGTTTGTTGAGTAGCGAGACAACGACCTACGCCGATAGCGTAGCGCGAACGGTCAGCTACACATACGATGCCGATGCAAACCGCGCGAGTATCCAATATCCGAACAGCGCATATACCTTCACGTTCGATTACAATGGCCGCAATCAACTGGCGCATGTGCTGAATAACAGCATGGCAGTCGTAACAGCGGCCTACGATATCGATGGAAATCTTACGACGCGCACACTCGATAACTCCACGAGCACCAGTTTAACCTACGACGGACTGGATCGACTGACCCACATCAGTCACGCTCTAAACGGCACCACTCCCACGTTCGATTACGCTTACGATTCCGTCAGTAATCGGAAATGGACGAAACGTGATGGGGCGAACGGCGATGTCTTTGGATACGACCTCGCCGATCAGTCGACCTCAGTGCTGTTGAACGTTGCGAACCCGGACACGACGTCGCCCGGAGCGCAGACAATCAGCTACGACGCAAACGGTAATCGAACGACGTTTTCGCCTTACGGTTCAACCGACACCTACACAACGAACAATTTGAACCAATATACTCAGCGCAATTCATCCACTGCTGTCTACGACACGAAAGGGAATATGACGACTGGTTTTGATGCGTCGTTGTATAGTTATGATGCTCAGGACCGCATTCTTAGCGCCGCTAAGGGTGGAACAACCGAAACATTCACCTACGACGGTTTAAATCGCCAGGTCAGCCGGGCGATTGGCGCCGGACAGCCAGTTTACAACGTGTACGATGGGTGGAATCAGATTGGCGAATACTCATTCGGCTCAACGTCGCCCACGGTTGCCTACGTGGGAGGCGTCAAGAATCTGACCAGCAATCTTTATTACTACCAAGACGCGAGTGGATCGACCTCGCACTTGACTGACAATACTGGTCACCTACTCGAATGGTATCGCTACGATCTGCAAGGTACTCCGATTTTTTCCGGCGGAGGGAACTCGTCGGCTTTCGGCGTGCGACATCTTTTTACCGGCCAGCAATGGTACAGCGAACTTGGGCTTTACGATCTTCGAAACAGATTCTACTCGCCCGATACCGGTCGCTTCTTGCAATCCGACCCGATAGGGTTCAAAGGTGATTCAACGAACCTTTACAGGTACTGTGCGAACAATCCTCTTATCCACAGTGATCCGGACGGAAAGCAATTTCCCGTGCGTCCTGGCGGACAGCCGATAATGCCTTGGCCCCAGGACCTTGATGGGCCCCAATACGCGCCTCCGGATCCAGCGGCTGAGAATGAAGCGGCCATGTCCCGTATGGAGGAGGGTGCTCAAGAGGCGCTTGAATTTACGCTGCATATCCTAATTCATTGGCTCATCCATGAATCGCTACAGTGGGGTCCGGTTGTGGGCCCCTTCGTTGGAGATGTCAACGTGAACTCTGAACTGAATGCGGCGTGGCTCGGCGGTGGACATATCTTGCTTCCGCCTAGCATAGTTCCGAACACTCTTGGACTTAATGTTCAGCCAACAGGTACCGGCGGATTTATCACGTTCGTGCCGGGTGGTTACGGTGGAGCAGGGTCTGGAACAGCAAGCATGATGGCTTCATTAGCTGGTGGTTATTCGCTCGGACTTGGAACACAGCCAATTGTAAATTCCGCCGGGGAGGTCACTGGGTTCCGTACGGAAGGTCAAGCTATGGATCCGAATGCTTGGTACGGTGACGTTCCAGGTTCCGCTGGCGCGAGAATTGCCGTTTCTGAAAGCGCAAATGCCGGTGACGGCGGGCCTAGCGGTCCTACAATGACTTGGGTGGACACGCGACCGCGCTATGCCACTGCCTATAAATGGCATGCCAATCCGACCAGTTGGGTTATCAACAGCGGCGGAGTGAAAGGGTATTATCAAGCGATCGCCTGGTCTACCGATCCTGCGGCTTATGTAGCACCGCCAACTACCACTCCTCGTGGTAGACCGATTGGCAGGTCGAGCGTACAAGATCCATTGTCGATCTTCGGCCACCGTCCAAGAGCGCGATGACAACAGGAAATGGACGGCGGCAGCCGTTGGCGGCAACGACGAGCGTAACTAGGAAATGTTGTTAGGGGGCCGGTCAGTTTTATTGTGTTCCCTGACCGCTTGATAAACGAGAAGCGCATCTCCGGCTATCGAAACAGCGATACCAGTATAGAAGCATAGGGCTTGAATCGGAAACAACAGTCGGAATGCTTTGAATGTTAGCTGCGAGCCTCCGTAAGTTTGCTGTATGGTGGCACCCAACCAGTAAAATTCGGATAAGAAGAGAAATACACCGGCGACACCGATGACACTAAAGGACAATCGAAACTGAGAGTGAAATGCACCATAAAAAAAAATTATGGTAACTAAGAGAGTTGAGACGGGCGTCGCAAATGCGGCAATCCAAGAATAGTTTTCGGGCGACATAACGACTTAGAATCTACGTAACATTCCAGCGCGTGGCTTTTGGGGCCGCGACAGCACCAAGCTTATGATCGTAACTATTCCAAGCACAACGAGCAAGGCTATGGCAACCCAAATAGCAACCGGAGAATCGCCATGTTTGCCCGAACGTACTCCCCAAATACCAAGAATAACCCACAAGAAAAAGTTGATAATTACCGCTGACCTCATAGGCCCTCGTTTCTAGCGCCACAGTCGCATGGCAAGTCTTGAACGGAATCGCAATGATCGCAAGTAGGGCATTTTCACTGGAGAGCCGCTCAGTAGAAAGAGCAATAGGGTCACATCTAAACATTTGATATTTCGAAAAGAAAAAGCTGACGCGCTGAACGCCGACAGAGTAAGACAATGTGGGAGGGAAGACTTTAGAGGAGGCCGCGGTCGGCGAAAAGAGAAGTGACGAGTGACGAGAAAGGCAAAAACAACCAGCGGTCTACTGCCGTTTTCGTCGCTGGTGTTTGCGAACAAGCGACACCATCACTCCTTGGATTTTTAGTTCGCGGGCGGGAATGAGATTCGGATAGCGCGGGTTCTCGGCTTTCAAATACGGCCGACCACGATCGACCACGCATCGCTAGAGCGTCGTCTCGCCGTCGATCAGCGCGGCCACGATGTCTCCATTCTGGACTTCCGCGCTTTGTTTGACGGGATGGCGGCGGCGGCAATTGGTAGAAACAACGCATAGATCCTACAGAGGATGATTGCTGTCTTGCCCACCATTATTTTTGCCGATGGAAAGTTCCGGTGACTTCGGCAGTGCTTTTGTTCAATCCGGGAAGGTCGTGTGATTGGAAATTTCTTTCGTGACCAGAAAGCGCGCCTTCGCGTTGGCTCGCACCCATAATGATCGCTCCGGGAATAGTGCCTTTCTCCACCATCGTCTGACCATCGGCTGAGAGACTGAGCTGACCGGTTCGGTTTCCAGCGTGAAACACAATCGTGTTTCCGACGTGCTTCACATCGTTGTAACGGCCAGGGCCATATCCTTCGAGCACTCCGAGCAACGTTCCGCCCTGCGCGATCACGATTTTGGCGGACGTCTTTTTCTCATATGGCTCCGAACGTTGAAATCCGTGCATGTCCTGGCGCATCACGCTTTCCGTTCCGACCCAAATGCCGTCAAACCGATTGTCCGCCCCGAGCGCCTTTACACAGAGCGAGCCGACGGCAGCGGGCAATAAAATCAAGAGCAATTTCGTGTTCATAAGGGAAATGCTGCTGTCCAAAGTGTATCGAACATCACAACGTGCTTGGCTGCGTCGCTGCCATCTTTTCCAGTTTAAGCTGAATCGCTCCCCCCTTGAGCTTCTATCACTATCGCGGACACGCACACACAGAGGCGTTGAATAAACCATTTCTTAACGAACATAACATGTTCGTGGCAGCATCCATGATGTACGGGCAGGCGATCGGTTCCTTCATTCAAAGTCACTTTTGATGACTAGATATGTGTGGAATTGCTGCACAATTAGCTACCGAATTGGACGGATTATGCGGTGGTCCGACTGGGGTTTTTGTACTAGGATTTGTGCTAGAATGACGAGGTTTCTACTCGCCCCTCGCGAACACGCATCTTTATGCGAAAAAACTCATTTTGCTCTCGTAAATCCGTCGCTTTTTGAAACGAAAAGCGATGTCTTGAAATCGTTGATTTGGGTTTCCTAAGTCTGGCGCGTCTGCCAATTCCGCCACCCTGGCGTCGGATTTCAGATTTTAGAATTTAGATTTTCGATTGCAAATGCCTTGACGCAGCAGCTGATGAACGACTGGTTATTAGCA
>Ga0066903_100002669_pt1 | contig 14120 bp, 12 predicted proteins | sample PanSoiMetaGPlot1_FD_67491 | JGI IMG/M metagenome (GOLD analysis project Ga0066903, IMG submission 67491) | Tropical forest soil microbial communities from Panama analyzed to predict greenhouse gas emissions - Panama Soil - Plot 1 (version 2) | ecosystem: Environmental > Terrestrial > Soil >...
GCGCGGCATCTCGAACGGCAACGGGGACGGCCCCGGATCGCTGGGAGAGATCGACCCCGCCCGCGAGCGCGAGGTGGCCGCCGCGATCGAGGTCGGGAAGGAGTAGCGCGCGCGGCCGTGGACGTCTATCGCACGCCCGAGGAGCGGTTCGAGGGGCTTCCCGGATACGGGTTCGAGCCGCACTACGTCGACCAGGACAGCCTTCGCCTCCACTACCTCGACGAGGGATCCGGCGATCCGGTCCTGTTGCTGCACGGCGAGCCGACGTGGTCCTACCTGTACCGGACGATGATCCCGGGTCTCGCGCCCGCCGCCCGGTGCATCGCGCCCGACTACTTCGGCTTCGGCCGCTCCGACAAGCCGGTGGATCGCGAGTGGTACACGTACGACCGTCACTGCCAGACCATCGCGCAGCTCCTCGAGCAGCTCGACCTGACGGGGATCACCGTCGTCGTCCAGGACTGGGGTGGGCCGATCGGCCTCCGCGTCGCGGTCGAGAACCAAGATCGTGTCGCGCGCTTGGTGATCCTCAACACGGGCATCTACTCGGGACGGCCCCCGAACGAGGCGTGGTTCCGGTTCCGGGACTTCGTCCGACGGGTGGGAACGGATCTTCGACCGGGCCAGCTGATCAACGTCACGGCCGGGGGGACAGTGCCACCCGAGATCGTCGAGGCCTACGACGCGCCGTGGCCGGCGCCGGAATCGAAGGCCGGAGTGCTGATGTTCCCCGAACTCGTCGCCACCGGCGACGACCACCCATCCGCGGAGCCGATGCGCCGCGTCCGCGACGAGCTTCGGAGGTGGGAGAAGCCCGCCCTCGTGTTGTTCTCGGACTCCGATCCGATCTTCAGCACGAAGACCGCGGAGCGCATGTCGGAGCTGATCCCCGGTGCGGGACCGGCCGAGACCGTCGCCGGGGCCGGGCACTTCCTGCAGGAGGAGAAGGGCGAGGAGATCGCTGAGCGCGTCGCCCGGTTCCTCCGAGAAACGTGAGCGCGGGTCGGGGGCCGGTCAGGTATCGAGCACGATCCGGTAGCCGACCAGCAGCAGGGCGTTCGCCAGGAACAACCACAGCCCCAGCATGATCACGAGGGCCACGCCGTTCGTCCCGTAGTGCTCGGAGAGGTTCGAGCTTGCGCTGAGGGTGGCCACGAAGGCGAACGAGACGACGGAGATCGTGGCGGCCGACCAGATGGTGCCGTGGAGGATCGACCGGAAGCCCATGGGCACCGGCGGGAAGATCCGATAGATCAACCCAGCGGCGACGCCCGTGACCACGAACCCCAACACGAGGGCGAGGATCACGCCGAGGACCACGGAAAGCGTTCCCTTCCCGACGATCGCCGTGCCGGCGTAGGAGGCGACGATGCTCCCCGCCACGAACACCGGGAGCAGGACGATCAGCGCCAGCCCCCGACCCTTCAGACCTTTGGGCTCCTGGGGGTTCCTCGGGCCGAGTCGGTCGAACGAGCGACGGAGCCCGGCGCCGTAGGACGACGCCGGCCACAGGGCCGTGAGCAGCGCGGGGACGCCGAGCGAGGTCCCCAGACTGGCCACCTTCGTCATCAAGCCGCCCGCGTCCACGCTCTTCGGCGCCACGCGTCTGAGCTCGTTCGCGAACGAGTGGATCCGGTGGTCCCCGACGATCAGCCCGGCGACCCACGCCGCGAAGATGGTGAGCGGAACGATCGAGATCAACGCGTAGAACGCCATGCCGGAGGCGAACAACAGGATGTCCTGCCCCCACACCCGTTCCAGCACCGTGCGCGCGCGTTTCGGCAATCGCCCCTCGACGCGATCGACGAGCCGCGACACGGCCCCGGTGCTTGCCATGCATGGTCTATTCCCGCGCGGTGAGCGGCCTACCCTACAGGTCGACCTCGAACCACACGCAGGTCCCGGCCGCCCTGTCCACGCCCCATCGGTCCGCGATCTGCTCGACCAGGTACAGGCCCCACCCGGAATCCTGATACATCGTGGGGACGGGTTGGAGCGACGCGAATCCGGGCCCCCGGTCGGCGACCTCGACCCGGACGCTCTCCCCCTCCATCACCACGCGGAATCCGATCCAGTCGCCCGGCACCATCCCGGCGTGTCGCACGCTGTTCGTCACGAGCTCCGACACGAGGAGACGGATCTCGTCGAGCTGGGTGCTGTCGACCACCCCCGTCAGCCGGTCCAGGGCGTGGCGAGCGTCGCCCGGAGCGAGCGGACCGACGGGGAGGCGGAGCTCAATCGTCTGACTCACGTCGTCCTCTCACGTCCTCCGGGTCGTCGACGAAGTCGAACCGTCGGTCGAGCAGCGTGATGCTGAATACGCGTTGCACCTTCTCGGAGCCGCGCACGATGACGACGCTCCGGCCCGCGCGACGGGCCCGGGTGTCGGCTCCCAGGATGACCCGCAGTCCCGAGGAGTCAAGGAACTCCAACCCTCGAAGGTCGAGCACCAGGATGTCGGGGCCGCCGGCCTCGACGCGTTCCAGTTCGAGCTCGGCCTCTTCGGTTCGGGAGATGTCGAGCTCGCCGGCGAACGCCACGACGACCAGCCCGGGCTCGGCGCGGGTGATCGTGGTGTCAAGCGTCATCGGCTCACCCGGAGCACGAGGACGGCGATGTCGTCGCGCGCTTCGCTGGGGTCCTCGCCCGCCGTGGTCGCCACGAGTCGCTCGGCGATCTCCCCTGCCGGAAGGCCGGCCGTCTTCGCCAGCCGCTCGCCGAGGTCCGCCTCCGTGAGCCCGCCTCCCGGGGCCCGCTCCTGGCTGATGCCGTCCGTGTAGAGCACGAACGAATCGCCGGGCTCGAGCACGACGTGCTCGTCGGACAGCTCCGCGTCCTCGAAGATGCCGAGGAGGGTCCCGGGGCGGCCCACGCTCTCGACGGTGCCGTCCTTCCGCATCACCAACGGGAGAGGGTGCCCGCCACACGCCAGCTGCACCTCCACGCCGCCGTCCCCGCGCGTCATCCGCGCGTACGCCACGGTGGCGAACCGCATATCGGTCCGCTGGCGACGGATCGCGTCGTTCAGGATGGCGAGGATGGACGACGGATCCTTCTCGCGCATCGCCGCGGCGCGGATCGTGTACCGGGCCAATCCCGTGACGGCGGCGGCCTCGGGGCCCTTCCCGCAGACGTCGCCCATGACCACCGCCCACTCGTCGCGGGACGTCTCGAAGACGTCGTAGAAGTCCCCCCCGACCTCCGTTCCCTCACCGGCGGCGCGGTAGACGGCCGCGACCTCCACACCGCCGATGGACGGAAGCTCCGGCGGGAGCAGGCTGGACTGCAGGGTCCGCGCGATATGGCGCTGCTCCGTGTACAGGCGCGCGTTGTCCACCGCCTGTCCGGCTCGCCGCGCCAGGTCCTCGGCGAACGCCAGATCGCGAGGCCCATAGCGCTTCCCCGACTCCTTTGTCGTGATCATGCTGATGGCCCCGAGTGTCCGCCCCCGGGCGATCAGCGGGACGGTCATCACCGAGTGGAACCCGATCTCGTCGACGATCCTCAGCAGCTCCTCGTCGTCCCCGATGGCGGCGGCCAGCATCTCCTCGGGGACCTCGGGAAGGAGCTCCGGCCGGCCGGTTCGGATGACGTTCGGCGCGCCCGTCGGTGCGTCGGGATCGGGCGGGTACTTGTCACGGAGCTCCTGCGCCCACTTCACCTTGTTCGGGTCGGCGTGTGTCACGGCCACCTGCCTGATCGTGCCGTCCTCCTCCCTGACGTCGATCGCGCACCAGTCGGCCAGTCGGGGCACCACGAGCTGTGCGACGTGTCGGAGGGTCCGGTTGTAGTCGAGCGACCCCGAAAGGATGCGGCTCGCCTCGGCCAGGAACTCCATCCGCTCCTGGGTGAGCTTCGTCTCCTGATAGAGGCGCGCGTTGTCGATGACGTCTGACGCCTCCAAGGCGTACAGCTCGATCAGTCGGATCTCGCGATCGCTTGGCTTTCTCGGCTCGTGGAAGTGCGTCGCGATCGTGCCGATGATGTCCCCCCGGCGGGTGATCAACGGGCTCGTGTACACGGCGCGGTATCCGCCGGCCCGTGCCGCCTCCCGGAACCCCTCGAAGGCCGGATCGGTCTCCACGTCCTCGGAGATGAACGGCCTCCCCTCTGCGAAGGCCCTCCCCCACACTCCGGCCCGGGCCGGCGCCCGCCGCAGGATGTCCAGATACTCCTGGCCGATCCCGGTGCTCGCGACCACGACCAGCTCCTCCGTCTCCGGCTCGTAGAAGCGGAGCACGCCGGAGTCGGCCCCCTGCAGGGTCACGACCGACGCGAGGACCTCGTCCAGGACCGCCTGCAAGTCGAGGCTCGAGGTCAGGCGTCCGGAGAGCTGCAGGAGCTTCGTGGCGTCCTCGAGCTGGTCCGTGAGCTCCCGGCGGATCCCGCGGAGCTCGTCCTCGGTGAGCTTACGTTCGGTGATGTCGACCACCGCCGCACCCACCCCGACCACCTGGCCGTCGGGACCCTCCACCGGGTAGTAGCTCGTCACCCACGTGCCCTCGGAGTCGGGACGGCCGGGTGTCGTCCCGGTCGTCTCCACGTCGAGGATCGGCTCCCCCGTCTCGAGGACCCTCCGGTAGAGGGGCTCGATCTCGTCGGCGAGCATCGGGACCATCTCCCGGACCGTCTTCCCGAGGTGCTCCTCGGGACCGGCGCCGTTCAATGCCGCAAGCGTGTCGTTGATGCGCAGGAATCTCAGATCGCGATCCACGAACGCGAGACCGACCGGCGCGGTCGCCAGCAACGTGTTCAGAAGGGAGAGCGACTCCTCTTTGAGAACGACGGCCCGTTCGGTCTCCTGGTGCAGGCGGGCGTTGTCGACCGATAAGGCGATCCTGTCGGCGAGTCCGGCGACGAGGTCGAGATCGCTCTGGTCGTAGTGCCGGTCCGGGTTCGCGGAGAGCAGCATCACTGAGCCGATCACGTGTCCTCTGGCCACGAGCGGGATGGCCATCCGGCTCACCAGCCCGAGCGCGCGGAACAGCTCGCGCCGCTCGTCCAACCGGTCCATCCCCGCCATCTCGTCTTCGGACAGGAACGACTGCACCTCGGGAACGCCGGTTCGCAGGACCCGCGGCACGACGGTGTCACCCTCCGGGTCCGCGGGGAAGTCGCGGATCCGCTCGGCGACGTCCTGGAGGGACGGGTCGCGGTGGACCACCGACACGCGCTCGAGGCGACCCGACACGAGGAGGTCGATCGTGCAGACGTCGGCCAGCGTGTCCACGAGGATCCCGGCCAGGGAGTCGAGCGCCTCGCGGTAGTCCAGCGACGAGCTCGCCGCGGCGCTCAGCCGGACCATCAGATCGAGGCGAGCCTCCGCCTGTTCGGCCCGGAGCCTGGCCTCCTGCTCTCGTTCCAGCGCGGCCGCGAACCGATCCTCCACGCCGGCGTCCAGGTCAGGCCGTTTTCTCGACGACACGGTCCAAGCTCCACATGTCCGCGGTTGCCCACCCGAAACCGCTGGTGGGGCACACTGTGGTCGCTGCCAAACGATAATGTCAACAAACCAGGGACGAATCAGACCCGGCGCCGATATGGGACGGGTCAGACAGGAGGACGGCGTGGAACTCGCCGGGCGGATGGATCGGCTGGGCACGGAATCGGCGTTCGAGGTCCTGATCCGGGCCAACGCCCTGGAGGCCACCGGGCGACCGGTGATCCATCTGGAGCTGGGAGAGCCCGACTTCGACACGCCCGGGCACATCGTGGACGCGGCGGTGGAGGCGGTCCGTGGGGGCGCCACCCACTACGTGGCGGCGCCGGGGATCGCCCCGCTGCGAGATGCGGTGGCCGAGTTCCTCTCCCGGACCGGGCGCCTCCAGACCGGCCCCGATCGCGTCGTCGTCACCCCCGGGGCGAAGCCCATCATGTGGTACTCGATGCTCGCGCTCTGCGAGGAGGGCGACGAGATCGTCTACCCGGACCCGGGCTTCCCGATGTACGAGTCCATCGCGGCCTTCGTCGGCGCGAAGCCGGTCCCGATCCCTCTGCGGGAGGAGAACGCATTCCGGGTGGACCCCGACGAGCTCGCGTCACTGGTCGGCGATCGGACCAAGCTCGTCATCCTCTCGTCGCCCCACAATCCCTGCGGCAGCGCGCTATCCGAGGCCGACTGCGCGGCCATCGCCGAGCTCTCGGAGCGTCACGATTTCGTCGTGCTCTCCGACGAGGTGTACTGGGCCATCAGGTACGGGGGCCGGCACGCCAGTGTGCTCGACGTGGACGGGATGGCCGATCGCACCATCCTCCTGGACGGCTGGTCGAAGACGTTCGCCATGACCGGATGGCGGCTCGGGTTCGGAGTGTTCCCCGCCTGGCTGGTGGAGCCGGTCACGCGCCTCGTCATCAACTCCGTGTCGTGTACGTCGGCGTTCAGCCAACACGCCGCGGTGGCCGCGCTCACCGGCCCGTGGGATCCCGTCGAGGAGATGGTGGCCGAGTTCGCCCGTCGTCGTGACGTCGTGGTGGCCGGGTTGAACGCCATCCCCGGCGTGACATGCGTGGAGCCCGACGGTGCGTTCTATGCCTTCCCCAACATCCGCGACCTCGGACTTCCCTCGAAGGAGCTCGAGGTCGCGCTGCTCGAACGAGCGGGCGTGGCGTGTCTGTCCGGGACCGCGTTCGGGCGGCAGGGAGAGGGGTACCTTCGGCTGTCCTACGCCAACTCTGTCGAGAAGCTTCGCGCCGCGTTGGAAGCGATGGAGTCGGTGCTGCCGGAGCTCGTGCGGTGACGGGGTGGCCGGTGCTCGTGACGCGGCGCCTGCCGGCTGCGCCCATGCAGCTCATCGTGGATCGATGCAACGCCGACGTCTGGCAAGGCCCGCCGGAGGCGATCCCGCGTAACGAGCTGCTGACGCGGGTGCGCGGGAAGCACGGCGCCGTCACGCTGCTGACGGAGCGCGTCGACGGCGAGTTCATCGACGCGGCCGGGCCCGAGCTCAAGATCGTGGCGAACTACGCCGTGGGGTTCGACAACATCGACGTCGAGGAGTGCACCAGGCGCGGCGTGATGGCGACCAACACGCCCGAGGTCCTCACCGACACCACGGCGGATCTGGCGTGGGCGTTGCTGATGGCGGCGGCCCGGCGGATCCCCCAGGGCGATCGGTTCCTCCGGTCCCGGACGCCGTGGATCTGGGGCCCGGAGATGATGCTCGGACAGGACGTGCACCATGCCACCCTCGGCGTGGTCGGGTTCGGTCGTATCGGCCAGGCCGTGGCCCGGAGGGCCCTCGGGTTCGGGATGCGGATCGTCTACTTCGACCTGTTCAGGCCGCCGCCCGAGGTCGAGCGCGAATACGGGGCGGAGTTCCGGGAGTTCGAGGACCTGCTGGCGGAGGCGGACTTCATCTCGATCCACGTCGCGCTGACGCCCGAGACCAGGCACCTCTTCGGACCCGCGCAGTTCCGCCGGATGAAGCCGACGGCGGTCCTGGTGAATTCGTCGCGGGGACCGGTGATCGACGAGGAGGCGCTGGTGGGTGCGCTTCGCGACGGCGAGATCTTCGCCGCAGGCCTCGACGTGTTCGAGAAGGAACCGGAGGTGCATCCCGGTCTGCTCGAGCTCGACAACGTGGTGATCGTCCCGCACCTGGGGAGCGCGACGGTGGCCACCCGCGACGCCATGGGGATGCTGGCGGGGGAGAACCTGATCGCGGCGCTCGAGGGACGTCGCCCGCCGACGCTGTTGAATCCCGAGGTCTGGAAGGGCGACTAGCGGCGGCCCCGGGGGCGAGGCCCCGGGCGGCGCGGGGGTCGCCGCTTCTTCCGAGGAGCTCGCGGGGCCTGCGTCGGGTCGGGGAGCCCGACCCGTGCCTGCTGGACGGCCTGCACGATCTCCGCGGGCACCGCCGACTGATCGGCCGGCGCCGTGAGCATGAGCTGGAACAGGACGGAACGCTCGAGCTCCTCGATCGTGTTCACGACCACGCGTCGTTCGTTGCCGGTCTTGCCCCGCCACTGCGCCGCGATGCGCCCTGATGGATGCACCTGCACCGTCAACAGGGTGTCGCCGATCCGGCCCTCCCAGACCGGCCTGGCGTCCTCCATCATCGCGAGCGTCACTACCTTTCGATCGATCGGAAAAGCGCTCGGGCGAGCGCGGCGGGCCGAGCGAGCCTAGCACGCGACCGCCCGGTACCTAGGACGGGCGAGGAGCCTCCTCGTTGCGATCGCGCAGCACGCCGAGGATGGCGTCCATCTCGGCGTCGCCGACGTTGTCCGCGGCCCGTGGGCCGCCCTTGGCCGCAGCGAGGATGGTGCGGAGGTTCGATTCCGCCATCTCGAGCTTCCCCTCCAGATCGCGGACCCGTGATGCCAGCGAGTTCGCCCGGCGCTCGGCCTCGTCGCGACCCTCGCGAGCCTCCCTGGCCTCCTCCCGGGCCGTTCGGAGGCTCCCGCGCATCGTGCCGACCTCCCGCCCCAGCTCGATGAGCTTGTCGATGGCCGTGCGGCCGACCTCGCTGTAGGTGGTCTTGCCGGGCTCGGACGGACGGCGGCCTCCGCGCGTCCCCGGCGCTGCCCTGCGCTTCCTCGGCGCGCGGGGGACGGCCTCCGGCTCACCGGGCTCTACCGGCCGGGTGTCCAGGAGGCGGTACTTGCCATCGGACATCTCAAGCCGGCGGCGGGCCAACAAGGCGCGAACTGCACGCGCCGCAGCCAATGGATCGGGCAATCCCACCTCTTTGCCGATCTCAGCTGGAGTGGTTGCCAGTTCCTGACCCAGCTCTACCTTCTGAGAGATCGCAGCCAGGAATGCATTGGCCCGCCTGAGGCTCTCCTCGTTCACAGTGCTTGTATCGTAAGCAACTGCGGCCCCGATGACCAACCCGAGCAAAAAGAGTGACAAACGCGAGGGGCCGGACTTGACCGCCGATCCGGGGACGGCGTACATTCGCGGATGGAACCGCTGGGGTCTTCGGACTCCGGCGGTTCCGCTTTTCTCCCCCTGTTCTCCCCCTCCCCTCCCGCCCTAGAATCCCGCTCGTGCGCGGTCTGATGCAGCACGACGAGCTGATCCTCACCCGGATCCTCGATCGCGCCCGGACGTTGCACCCCCGAAGCCAGATCGTCACCCGGACCGCCGACGGGACGCACCGCGAGAGCTACGAACAGTTCGGGGAACGGGTCGGGCGTCTGGCGTCCGCGTTGGCCGACCTGGGCGTGGAGCCCGGGGACCGGGTGGGGTCGTTCGCCTGGAACACGTGGCGGCACCTCGAGCTGTACTTCGCGGTCCCGTGCATGGGCGCCGTGCTCCACACGCTGAACATCCGGCTACACCCCGAACAGATCGCGTGGATCGCGAACCACGCCGAAGACAAGGTCGCGGTCGTCGACGCGTCGCTCCTGCCCGTGTGGGAGAAGGTCGCTCCCCATCTGACGACGGTGGAGAGGGTCGTGGTCATGGGCGGCGAGGGCGCGGACCTCGACTACGAGACGCTGCTGGACGCCGCCTCCCCGGACTTCCCGTGGCCGTCGCTCGACGAACACGACGCGTGCGCCATGTGCTACACGAGCGGCACGACCGGCGACCCGAAAGGCGTCCTGTACTCGCACAGGTCGATGGTGCTGCACGCGATGGCACTGAACGCGGCGTCGTGCATCGGCCTCACCGACCACGACGCGGTGCTCCCCGTGGTCCCGATGTTCCACGCGAACGCCTGGGGACAGCCCTGGGCCGCCGCGATGGTGGGCTCGAAGCAGGTCTACGCCGGGCAGTTCTCCGCGGACCCCGCGACCCTCGTCGATCTCATCGAGACGGAGAAGGTCACCGTCACCGAGGGAGTCCCCACGGTGTGGATCGGCCTGCTGCAATATCTGGAGCAGCACCCCGAACGCGACATCTCGTCGCTCCGCTACATCACCGGAGGCGGGGCGGCGGTTCCGCGCGCCATGATCAAGACGTTCGAGGAGAAGTACGGGCTCGAGCTGGTGCAGGGCTGGGGGATGACCGAGACCGGCCCGGTGGGGACGCTCTCCCGTCTCACGCCGACGCTGGAGGACCTCCCCGCCGAGGAGCGCTTCCGCGTGCGGGCGAAGGCCGGGCGCCCCATCCCCGGGGTTCAGATCCGGGTCATGGACCTGTCCACCGGCGAGGAATGCCCGTGGGACGGCAAGAGCATCGGCGAGGTCCACATCCGCGGGAACTGGGTGGCAAGCGCGTACTACAACGCGCCCGGTTCCGAGGACCGGTTCCAGGACGGCTGGCTCCGAACGGGCGACGTCGGCTCGATCGACGAGCACGGGTTCCTCACGCTCACCGACCGGACGAAGGACGTGATCAAGTCCGGCGGGGAGTGGGTGTCGTCGATCGAGCTGGAGACCGCGCTGATGGCGCACCCCGCGGTCCTCGAGGCCGCGGTCATCGGGATCGCGGACGACCGTTGGGGCGAGCGGCCCATGGCGTTCGTCGTGCTGAAGGAGGGCGCGACGGCCACCCCCGACGAGCTCCGCGACCACCTCGAGCCGCACTTCCCGAAGTGGTGGATGCCGGAGCGCATCGAGTTCATCTCGGAGGTCCCCAAGACCTCCGTCGGGAAGTTCGACAAGAAGGTCCTTCGAACACAGGTCCAGCCCACCTGACGGTGTGAGCGCGCTCGACGAGTGGCGCGACGCGCTCGCCACGTGGGCGCTGCCCGACGAGATCCTGACCAAGACCCGCCGCTCACCGTGGGAGTTCCCGTGGGAGCTGTTCCGTCGGCGAGCCGAGGCGGCGCTCGACGCGGAGCCGACGCCATCCGCGGCGCGGGCGTTCGAGGCCCTCCCGGGAACGGTCCTCGACGTCGGTGCCGGACCGGGCGCCGCGGGCCTCGCGGTTGCCCGGCGGGCCGACCACGTCACCGCGGTCGACCAATCGGAGGAGGCGCTCGCGATCTTCGAGGAGATCGCCACCCGGGCCGGGATCTCCCACGACACGTTGACCGGGACCTGGCCCGACGTGGCTCCCCACGCGCCGGTCGCCGATGTCGTGGTCTGCAACCACGTGCTCTACAACGTCCCGAACCTCGAGCCGTTCCTGCAGGAGCTCACGGCCCACGGACGACGGCGTGTGGTCTGCGAGATCACCGCCAGGCATCCTCGCGCCGAGATCAACGTCCTGTGGAAGCGCTTGCACGACCTCGATCGGCCCACCCAGCCCATTGCCGACGTCGCCGAGGCCGCGATCGCCGAGCTTGGCCTCTCTGCGCGGCGAGAGGACTGGACCGTCCGACTCTCGCCGGAGCCGCGGGGCGAGCTTCTGGGGAGGCTGCTCGTGGAGCTCGCCCTCGAGCCGGAGCAGGAACCTGACCTCGTGGCGGCGCTGGGGGAAGACCTTCGGGAGGTCGAGGGCGGATGGAGCGTCGGTTCGCTGGAACGGAACCTCGTCACGCTGTGGTGGGACGTGTAGTCGGCGTCACGCCGGAGTCGGAGCGCGCTCCGTTCCGAGGGCCGCCTCCATGCGTTCGGGCGGCGTGGGGTGCGTGAACACCCACAGATAGAGCGGGCGCGGCGGCTCTAGGTCGGAAAGGTTCGCCACGGCCAGGTCGTGCTCCATCTCCGCGAACCCCGCTCGATCGTGGGTGAGCTCGATCGAGATGCGGTCGGCGGCGGCCTCCCACCGCCGGCTGACCGCGGTCCCGAGCGGCATCGAGACGAGCTCCATCACCGTGATCGCGAACAGCAGCAGCGGGATCACGTGCGGGTCGGCCGGCCCCGTGGCATGGGCCGCGTTCAACAGCGAATCCCACCGCAGGAGCGCCCACAGGATCGCCACGCCGACCACGGTGCCGACGGCTCCGAGCAGCGTTCCCCACAGCACGTGACGGTCGCGGCGATGACCGAGCTCGTGCGCCGTCACGATCTTCACGGCCTGCGGCGAACCCCGTGCAAGCAGCGTGTCGTAGATCACCACCCGGCGGGTCTTGCCCAGTCCGGAGACGTAGGCGTTCTCCTTCTTCGTGCGGCGGCTCGCGTCGGCGACCAGGATCTCCTTGACCGGGGTCCGGGCCTGTTCGGCGAGGGCGAACAGCTCGGCGGCGAACTCGCGGTCCTCCATGGGCTTGAACTTGTTGAAGATCGGCTCCAGCACCACCGGTGCGACGAACGACAGGAACACGGTGAGCGCCACGGCGGCGGGCGCGGCCGCCAGGGGCCACGCGTTGCCGAGTGCCGCTGCGAGCTCGATGAACCCGAGCACGATCGCCGACGTCAACACGAGGTTCACCAGCAACCCCTTCACCCAGTCCATGAGCCAGGCCCGACGCGTCTGGGTGGAGAACTCCCACCGGTGCTCGTACACGAAGCCGCGCCAGTAGGACAGCGGGAAACGCAGGACCGCACCGATCGCCACGATCATCGCCGTGTACGACAGCGCGAACGCCCACCGCGGCAGCCCGTCGACCGGCGCGGCCAGCCACCGCCCCCCCGGCGTGAACGCGAGCACCGCCGGATACGCGAGCGAGAACGCGGTGGACACCGCGAACACCCGGTACAGCGGCCGGTGGTACCGGCCGGCGCGGTCGATCTCCTCCTCGGAGAAGTACCGTCGCGCGAGCTGATCAGGCGCCGCGGCGGGCAACGTAGTCCCGGACCACGAACTCGCCGAGGGACTCGTCGGCCATCAGGAACACGCGGCCCGACGTGAGGCGCGCGAGCTTCTCCATGAACCGCTCGAGCCCGGGTGAGTCCTCCACCATGAACACGTTGAGCGTGACCCCGGCCTTGGCCAGTCGCAGCGCCTCCGAGAGCGTGCGCCGGATCGTCTCCGGGATGGGCGGCCAGGAGAACACGACCTCCTCGCCCTCGAGATGCGCGGTGGGCTCGCCGTCCGTGACCATGATGACCTGCCGGGTCGCACGGGGATGTTGCGCCAGCAGGCGTCCGGCCAGGTTGAACGCGTGCTGCATGTTCGTGCCGTACACGCGCTCCCATCCCGTGGCCGTGAGGTCCTGCGGATCCATCTTCCGCGCGTAGTCGGAGAATCCGATCAGGTACAGCTTGTCGTGCGGGTACCGCCCCTCGATCAGCGCGTGCAGCGCCAGCGCCATCCGCTTCGCGTGGACGAAGTGTCCGCGGAGCGGCATCGAGAACGACAGGTCGAGCAGCAGGGCCGTGGCGGCCTCGGTTCGCGTCTCGGCGTCGACCAGCTCGAAGTCGTCGGGCCGGAGCTTCGGTGACTGGCTGACTCCGTCGCGCACGACCGCGTTGAACACGGTGCGCTGCACGGCGATCTGCCCGGAGTCGCCGAAGTGCCACGGCCGCGTGGATCCGGTTGGCTCGGCGGCGCCGCCGATCTGGCGCGCGGCGTGCACGCCCTCCCGGTCGCGCTTCAGCGTCTCGAACACGCGAACCAGCGCGCGCTCCCCGAGCTTGCGCGCGCCGCGTGGCGTCACTTCCAGCCGTCCCTTGTTCCGTTGGACCAGCCCGGCCTGCTCCAGCGCTCGCTCGACCTCCTTCAACTTGCGGAGGTCCCGCACTGCGTCGTCGCCGAGCGTGCGTCGGAGCGCGTCCTCGTCGACGTCCGCGAGATCGGCCCCGGCGTACTCGCCACGCATCGAACGCTCGAGGTCCTCGTAGTCCGACAGCCGCTCCAACGCATCCACCGTCGCCTGCAGCGGCTGCGCGTCCTCGCCGCCGGCCAGCGCGGGATCGTCCCACGGCATCTCGGGGAACATCCCGGCGAGGTTGTTCATCAGCCGGTCGGCCTCGAACTGGAGGTCGAGGTCCTGCATCACCTGCTCGGCCAACGCCTGCAGCTCCGCGCGCTGATCGGGCGACAGCGACGACATCAGGCGGCTGACCGCGGCCATCCGGCGGGCCAGCGCCTCGAGCAGCTCGTCGAGGTTCCGGGGGTTCTCCGGGAAGAAGTCGCCGTACCGCTCCATGAACCCGTCGAAGTCGACGGGTTCGCCGCGATCGCGCGCCTCGATCATCTGGTTCAGCTCCGCGAGCATGTCCCGGAACCGCTGGAGGTCCTCGGGCGACATGTTCTTGAGCCCCTCGGAGAGGTTGCGGAAATACGACCCCAGGACCTGCTCCCTCAGGAACTCCATCAGCTCGTCGAACTCCTGCTGGGCCTGAGGATCGACGAACCGGTAGTCGCGGAGCTCCTTCAGCTTGCCGGCCATGTCGTCGGG
>Ga0066903_100002670_pt1 | contig 14108 bp, 10 predicted proteins | sample PanSoiMetaGPlot1_FD_67491 | JGI IMG/M metagenome (GOLD analysis project Ga0066903, IMG submission 67491) | Tropical forest soil microbial communities from Panama analyzed to predict greenhouse gas emissions - Panama Soil - Plot 1 (version 2) | ecosystem: Environmental > Terrestrial > Soil >...
GTCGGTACGGTGAACGAGGATTTCGCCGTCGAAAGTTTGGCCGGCGATATTTTCCAACTCGGCAACGCGTCCTGGCGAATCTTGCGTGTGAACTCCGGGGTCGTGCGCGTTGAGGATGCGAAAGGTCAACCTCCCGGTATTCCATTCTGGCTTGGCGAGGCCCCCGCGCGGACGACGGAGTTATCGGAGGCGGTTTCGAGCTTGCGGATCGAGATCGAGGAAATTTTGGGCGAAGGGAAAGACGTTGCTGCCTGGCTTGAGAGCGAATTGAAAATGCCGACTGAGGCCGCAAAGCAGGTCGCCGATTATTTTGCCGACACTTGTCGCGCACTCGGCGCGATTCCGTCACAGCATACACTCGTGATCGAGCGTTTCTTCGATGAATCGGGAGGAATGCAGCTCGTTTTGCATTCCCCGTTTGGCAATCGAATCAATCGGGCCTGGGGCTTGGCGCTGAGAAAACGTTTTTGCCGATCTTTCAATTTCGAGCTCCAGGCGGCGGCCACGGACGACTCGATCGTCATTTCGTTGGGTACGCAGCATTCATTTCCGCTCGAGGAAGTCTTTCGTTACCTGAACTCCAAAACGGTCCGCGACCTTCTCGTCCAGGCTTTGCTCGACGCGCCGATGTTTACGATTCGCTGGCGCTGGAACGCAACGCGATCGCTCGCGGTCCCGCGTTTCCGCGGCGGATCGAAGCTCGCCGCGCCCTTGCAACGGATGGAATCGGAAAATCTTCTCGCCGCCGTTTTTCCAGATCAGCTCGCCTGTCTCGAGCACATTGTTGGCGATCGCGAGATTCCGGACCACCCGCTGGTAAAGCAAACGATCGCTGATTGCCTGAGCGAAGCAATGGACATCGACGGTTTGGAAGAAGTTCTCCGGAAGATGGAGAACGGCGACATCCGCTGTATCGCTCGCGATTTGCCAGAACCATCGCCGCTGGCTTCGGAAATTCTAAATGCGCGGCCGTATGCGTTTCTGGATAACGCGCCCCTGGAGGAGCGCCGGACGCAGGCGGTTTACACGCGTCGCGCTTCTGAGAGAAATGGCAGCGACGGTTTGGGGATCCTCGACGCAACGGCGATTGAAAAGGTGGAAAGAGAAGCGTGGCCGGAGGCGACGAACGCGGACGAACTGCACGACGCGCTGATGCTTCTCGCAGTCATGACGCGCGATGAGGTCCGACGCTCGGTCCACCACGAATCAAACGGCTCGCGTGCCGAGCAATTGCTAAAGGAATTGGTTGCATCGAAACGTGCAACAGAGCTTCGCGTCGAAGACCGAACATTTTGGATCACGGCGGAGCGGTTGCCCTTGTTGCGGGCGATTTACGATCAGATCGATTTGGACCCGTCGATCACGCCGCCTGAATCTGCGCAAAAGCAAGAGTGGGAACGATCAGTTGCGATTAAAGAGTTACTTCGCGGGCGAATGGAAGTTTCCGGCCCGCTTACTGCGGGTCGCCTGCAGAACATTTTAGGTCTTTCTGAAACTGATATCGACGTCGGTCTCCTCGGGTTGGAAAGCGAAGGTTTTGTTTTGCGCGGCAAATTTCACCCGAACGCAACCGAACAGGAATGGTGCGATCGTCGATTGCTTGCGCGAATTCATCGGCTGACGATCGATCGCCTGCGCGCGGAGATTAAACCGGTTTCGGCGCAGGATTTTTATCGGTTCCTGTTCACATGGCAGCACGTCGATGCGGAATATCGCGTGGAGGGGCCGGAAGGATTGCAATCGGTCCTCGAACAACTTGATGGCTGCGAGTTGCCACTCGCATCCTGGGAATCTGCTGTGCTTAGCGCACGGGTCGGCGATTACGATCCCGAATGGCTGGATCGACTCTGTTTTTCAGGCCGCGTCGGCTGGGCACGCTTGAGTTCGCCGCAATCTCCGACGGGCGCATCCCGCGGGGCGCCGTTGCGGACCAGCCCGATTGCGCTACTTCAGCGCGAGAATCTTGACGATTGGCTGCTGCTTGCGGCGGCAAAATCGACGATCGAGTTGTCGGCAAACGCACAAGGTGTGCACCAACAGCTCGCTGACGGTGGCGCCCTGTTCTTTAGTGAAATCGTACGTCGAACCGGATTATTGCCATCGCAGGTTGAAGAAGCGCTCTCGGAGCTCGCGGCACTTGGTTTCGTCACGTCTGACAGCTTCGATGGTTTGCGCGCGTTACTCGTTCCTTCAAACAAACGACCGACCTTTGGCCGCAACGAAGGAAAACGGCGGCGCAAAACAAATCTTGCAAGCATCGAATTCGCCGGGCGTTGGTCGTTGATTCGTAAGGAGCTTCCTGCTGACACAAATGGCGCGCATACTGCGGCGTGGGATGTCACCATCGAAAAGTTCGCGCGCGTTTTATTGCGCCGTTATGGCGTCGTCTTTCGACGTTTGCTCGAGCGCGAAAGTCTGAAAGTCAGCTGGTATGAGCTTGGGCGCGTTTATCGCCGGCTCGAAGCGCGCGGTGAGCTACGCGGCGGGTATTTCATCGCGGGCATGAGCGGCGAACAATTCGCCTTGCCGGAGGCAATCGGTCTCTTGCGCTCAATCCGAAAATCTCAGCCGAATATGCAGCTTATCACGCTGAGTGCGGCCGATCCGCTCAATTTACAGGGGATTCTCACACCTGGCGCGCGGGTTGTGTCGTTCACCGCCAATCGCATTTCCTTCCGGAACGGTTTGCCCCTGGCCGCGCTCGAAGGCGGCGAAGTCCGTAAGCTTTCCGATGGGACGGATTCCGATTCGGAGCTCGAAAGCGCGCTTAAAGTTGGCAGGCTACGCCCATCGCTTCGGCCGTACTATAAATGATCAGCGCGTCGCGCTGATCATTTCTTAACGATCTCGGCGTTCTCGAGAAGCGCGACTCCGCCGCGCTCGGCCAACTTACCTTTGAGGGTAATCGTTTTACCGCAGGAATCGGCCAGCTCGTCGTTCATCGGCTTGTGCTCGCCGACCTCGAGGTAGGCTTTCCCATTCTCAACAATACCGACCGGCCCGCCATTTTTGATGCATTTGGCTCCGCACGCTTGGCCATGACTTTCGCCTACCGCGTTGTGATCGACGTAGCACATCATATCGACGATTTCGCCGGTCACGGTTTTTTCTCCGGCGGCATCGGATTTGCCATGCTCGTCATGCGCGAGCGCCAGGGGCGCGACCGCAAATGAAGCAATGACGACAACCGAGAAGACCTTTCGAAAAGTTTTGAAACGTGTTGAGTTAAACATTACTCACTTTCGCCCTTTCTTGCCGTCGATCAAATCAGCGAACTGTTGAAAGAAATAGGACGCGTCGTGTGGCCCGGGCGCTGCCTCTGGATGATATTGGACACTGAAGATCGGCAATTCTTTATGTCGCATTCCCTCCACCGTGTTGTCGTTCAGATTGATGTGGCTCACTTCCACATTCTTCGGAAGCGACTCTGGGTCGATTGCAAACCCGTGGTTCTGCGCCGTTATCGCGACCCTGCCGCTCTTAAGGTCCTTTACGGGTTGGTTCGCGCCGCGGTGACCAAACTTGAGTTTGAATGTTGATCCGCCGAAGGCGAAGCCGAGGATTTGATGGCCGAGACAAATTCCGAAGATCGGCTTTTTGCCCATCAAATCGCGGACGGTTTTGTGCGCGTAAGGCAACGCGGAGGGGTCACCGGGGCCATTTGAGAGAAAAATTCCCTCCGGGTTTTGCTTCAAAACGTCTTCCGCGCTTGTTGATGCAGGAACCACGGTGACGCCAAAACCTTTCTGTCGGAGGAGGCGCAAAATGTTTCGTTTAATTCCATAGTCGTACGCGACAATCCGAAAGCGGACGGGGGGCAAATTTGGCTTTGAGTCGCGATCGCCATTTTGAATCGTCCAAGGCTGACTCAAATTGTCGTCCGGGTCCCATTTATAAATCTCCGGCGTTGAAACTTCTTTGACGTAGTCCATTCCGATTACGCCTTGGCCTTCGGCTGCGCGATGGACCGCTTTTTCGATCGGCATCTGCTCGGTTGTCAGACACGCTTTCATCGCACCGCGCGTTCGCAGATGGCGGGTGAGCGCGCGCGTATCGATTCCCTGAACGCCGGGGATGTCGTATTTCTTCAGATAGTCGTCGAGGGAACTTTCAGAACGCCAGTTGCTTGGCGCTTCGCTGAGTTCTTCGATGACAAATCCGCGAACATGCGGCTCGCGACTCTCCTGATCGAGCGAGTTGATTCCGTAATTGCCGATCAACGGATATGTCATCGTGACGATCTGCCCGCGATAGGAAGGATCGGTCAGGACTTCTTGATAACCGGTCATGGCGGTGTTGAAGCAGATTTCGCCAACCCGTGTTCCGGTTGCGCCAAATGATTCGCCCTCGAAATATTTTCCGTCTTCGAGAGCGAGCAGCGCGCGCATCGCGGGTGATTGTCGATCTTATCGAACGAATTTCAAACGCGGCCCGCAAAAAAATGCCCGAATCGAAATCGACTCGGGCATTCTGAAAATTTTACCCCGCTGGTGCCGTTCAGGTGAATCTCCCGTTCCCTTTTGATAAAGGGCGGATGACCGTCGCTGCGAAAGCTGACTTCCAATGAAGGCGTGCCATTTCTCGCAACAACCAAGCCTCCTGTGTTCTTCAACTATCGGTTCGGGGACTTCGCCTCAATCGCGAACATCGCAGGGTAAATTTGAAAGCCGCTGACTGAGAGTTGAATGGAAAGCACTGGTTTCCTACCCAACCCTCAGTGAGCGGCTCTCCCTCTCAAAGAACTATTCACGCAATTCTGCGCCGAGGTCGCTCCGCAATCGCTCGCGAATTTTCGCGTGCGCTGCATTCACTTCCTCGTTTGTCAGTGTGCGACTTCGGTCTCGATATGTCAATCGATATGCGAGCGACTTTCGCGCTTTTCCAACTTTTTCGGTGAATAAGTCGAACAGTTCCACCCTTTCCAACAAAGCCTCTTTTGGGTTTTCGATCGCGCCGAGAATCTTTTCGTGAGGAATCTCCTCCGGTACGATCATCGCAATATCGCGAGTGACCGCGGGAAATTTCTCGAGCTCGCGGAATTTCCTCTGGATCGCATCGCTTAGAAGGATATCAGCATGCAGCTCGGCAACGAAAACCGGCCCGGGAGCACTTGATTTCGCCGAGGAAAGTTGTCCGCCGAACCCAATCATCCGGTCGCCGGAGTAAACATCGATTGGCAGAGCGAGGTCAGAAAATTTCCCGGGCCGGAAAGAAAGCTTCGGCACAACGATTTTCAGCGCGCCTTTCAAATCGAACAGATCGAGATTTCGGGTTTTGCCGGATCGCCAATCGGCTGCGCCGGCCGTGTTTCCCCAAAGCAATACACCAAGGTGGCGTTCCTCTTTGCCGGAGGGCGGAATGAACGTCCGTCCGATTTCAAAAATGGCGACGCGTTCGCTACCGGCGCGAATATTTCGATCGAGCACGGCGAGTAATCCGACCAGGATGCTCGGACGGAGTGCGACGGCATCTTCACTTAGAGGATTTCGCAACTCGATTGCGCTCTCAGCAAAAGCGAACCGGTCGCGCGGCAACAGCTTTGAAGTTCGAACTTCGTAAAGTCCGGCCGCGGCGAGGCGAGTACGCCAGGCTGATTCCAAGTCGTGTGCATGGTCGGCCTCGCTCGAAGGCGTGAACCGGCTGCGATCCGTTCCAGGAATTTGTTCGACGCCATGGGCGCGCACGACTTCCTCGATCAGATCGACATCGCGCTGCAAGTCCCGGCGATAGCTCGGGATCTTCCATTTCATGTTCTTGGCCGCGCTGGTCTTCTTTAGACCGAATCCCTCGAGAATTTCGTCAATTGTTCTCGGTTTTATCGCTGCGCCGATGACCCGATTGCATTTCTCGTAATTTAACGAGACGTCTTCCGGATTCGGGGGAGTCTTGCCGGCAGCATGAATTTCCCTGGCGGCCGTTCCGCGCGCCACTTCTTGAATCAACTCGGCGGCGCGGTTTGATGCGCGAAGGACCATTTCGGGATCCACGCTGCGCTCGAATCGATAACTCGCGTCACTTGGAAGGTTCAATTCCCGCGCGGTCTTGCGAATGCTTGCCGGCAAAAAGTAAGCGGCCTCGAGCAGGACATTTCTGGTCGATTCGGTAACACCGGTTTCTTCCCCGCCCATCACTCCGCCTATTCCAACCGCTCGCTCCCGATCAGCAACGACACACATGTCCTTTTTCAGGGAGTAAGTCTTTCCGTCGAGCGCGAGAAATTTTTCGCCCTCGCGCGCAAGCCGCACATTGATGTCGCCTCGCAACTTATCGGCATCGAATGCGTGGGTCGGCTGGCCAAACTCAAGCATCACGAAGTTGGAGACGTCGACGATATTGTTGATCGAGCGAATGCCGGCGCTTTCAATCCTCGCGCGCAGCCATTGCGGACTGGGCCCAATGTGCACGTTCTCTATCCTTCGCGCGGAAAAGAACGGACATTCGGTGGTGGAGGTGATTGTTACGCCCGTCTTCCGGATCGGAATTTTTACTTCGTGCGGTGCCAGTCTGAGTTTCGTGCCGGTGAGCGCTGCGATTTCGCGGGCGAGCCCGAAATGGCTCAGCAAATCGCCGCGATTTGGCGTGATCTCGACATCGAGAATCGTGTCGCTTGGGAACAGTTTGGAAATCGGAGCCCCAATCTTGGCTTCCGGCGACAAAATCAAAAGGCCGGCCGCATCTGCGCCAAGGCCGAGCTCAATCGCGCTGCAAAGCATTCCCTCGCTTTCCACGCCGCGGAGTTGGCTTTTTCGGATCTCCGTTCCGTTTGGCAATTTCGCGCCCGGAAGCGCGAGCGGAACTTTGTCCGAGACTTTGTAATTCGTCGCGCCGCAAACAACCTGCCGTTTCGTTCCGCTCCCATCATCCACTTCGCAAACGCTCAAACGGTCCGCGTTCGGATGTCGCGATGACGCGGTGATTTGCGAAACGATCACTTTGTCGATCTCTGCACCGCGCGTTTCGATGTTCTCGGTCTCAACACCGGCCCGGGTCAAAAGTTCGGCGATATCTTCCGGATCTCTTGGAAGATCATCGACAAATTCTCGCAGCCAGTTAACGGAAAATTTCATGCTTCTTCTTCGTCATCCCGAACAAACGTGAGGGATCTCACATCACGGCGCGCGCATTCGGGTGATTTGGGGGACGGCGCGCGAGTAGGGAAGATTCCTCGCTCCGCTCGGAATGACACACGTTGTGTGGTCGACAAATTCATCACGCGAACTGCCTTAGAAACCGCAAATCATTTTGCGCAAACAAACGAAGGTCGGGAATATCGAACAAAATCATCGCCAGCCGGTCCATGCCGAGACCGAACGCGAACCCGCTCCATTTTTCCGGATCGTAAGCTTTATCGCCACGCGCTTTGTTGACCTGCTCGAAAACGGCTGGATGCACGACGCCCGACCCGCAGACTTCAATCCATTTTTCGCCGCCCTTGAGCGCCTTGGATTTTACATACACCTCGAGGCTTGGCTCGGTGAACGGAAAGAAATGCGGCCGAAATTGCACCTCCGTCTCCCGTCCGAACAATTCGCGCATGAAGAATTCGAGGGTGCCTTTTAAGTCCGCGACGCTGACGTCTTCATCCACGTAAAGTCCTTCGATCTGGTGGAACTGCGCGGCGTGGGTCGCGTCGATTTCCTCGTTGCGGTAAGCAGCGCCGGGCGCGATCACCCGAAGCGGCGGAGGTGTCGATTGCATCGTTCGGATTTGCACGGTTGAAGTGTGCGTGCGCAGCAACCGGCCGTCGGGAAGGTAAAAAGTATCCTTCTCGCTTCGCGCCGGATGTTCGGGCGGCGTGTTGAGCGCATCGAAGCAATGCCATTCGTCTTCGATGTCGGGTCCATCGGCGAGCGCGAATCCCATGCGCCGGAAAATTTCGATCGCGCGTTCCCACATTTGGGTCAGGGGATGGATCGCGCCAATCTCGTGCGGCGTTCCTGGAAGCGAGATGTCGATCTTTCCGAGCGAGGCGGATTCTTTTTGCGTGCGAAATTGGTGTGCGCGCGATTCAAGCGCGTTTGTGACTGCCGTCCGAACTTCATTGAGCAGCTTGCCGACGATCGGCTTTTCTTCCTTGGGGAGCGTTTTCATTTGCTCACCCCAGTTCGAAACGCTGCCGCTGCGGCCAAGATATTTCACGCGTGCGGCTTCGAGCATTTGCTCGTCACCGGCGGATTGGATTTCGCGCAGCGCCTCGTCGCCCAATTGTTCCAGCGGATGAGCCATGATCAAACTCTGTAGCGTCGCTCGATGAGCGTCGCAAAACTATTCCGCAAATAAATGTGACGGTCACAGACCGCCGCTACCGAAGCAGCTTAAGCCGCTTTCTTTTTTGACTTCGACTTTTCGTCGAGCGCGCTCTTCGCCTGTTCGACAATCGCTTTAAACGCGTTCGCGTCATTGACCGCGATGTCGGCGAGAACTTTCCGATCGAGCCCGACGCCGGCCGCTTTCAATCCCTCGGCGAAGCGGCTGTAGGTCATCCCGTTTGCGCGCGCGGCCGCGTTCAATCGCTGGATCCAAAGATAACGAAAGGTGCGCTTGCGTGTTTTGCGATCGCGATACGACCAATACTGCGCCTTGAAGGTGGCGTCTTTGGCGTAGCGAAAAAGTTTCGATCTGCGTCCACGAAAGCCCTTGGCTTTTTTGAGGACGCGTTTGCGCCGGGACCGTGAGGCCGGCGAATTAGTTGCTCTTGGCATTTGTTGTTATGTCGTCCCTTCGTGGCGGGACGCCTCCTCTTCAGCGGGCTGTTCTTAATATTTCGTCTGGCCGACCTCGCTCGCTGATGAAGTCTGTAATCACAGACCAGGTGGAAAGACGAACCGACGCTTTAGCGCCGGGGCGGAGACAATAGGGGAGAAATAACGAACTTCCAGTCGATTTAACGATTTAGCGATTCAGCGATTCAGCGATATAATCGGCCCCGTGCATTGGCTGCATCGCCACCGATTGGTTTTGCTCGGGCTGATCGTAGCGTTTTGGACAACGCTGGTTGCGCTTGCACATTTTTTTCCATCGGCGCCATTCCTTTCGGCGGTATGGAGTGGTGAGCGGAGCTTCTTCGATTTACTGCGCCGTGATGGGCGCAAGACCGCGGTGCACCCTGATTTCGTTTTCGTCGGAATCGATCAGCAATCGTTACAACTGAGCGTCGTCCGGCCCGAGGAAGCGGCCGGGAACCGAGCGCTCGAGCTGATGATACAAAAGCCGTACCCGTGGTCGCGCGAAGTTTGGGCGCTATTAATGGACAAACTCTTTGGGGCAGGCGCGCGCCTCGTGATCTTCGACATTGTATTCAGTTCGACCAACGAAGGCGATCCGGCATTTCGCAGCGCGTTAGACAAGTATCGCGACCGAGTGGTGATCGGAAGTAATATCGACATCGAGCACAACGATCAATTAGTGCTCCCGAACGGCGAGCTGATTGCTCCGCCTCAGGAACTGGATGATCGGGTCGGATTTGTGACCTTCTGGCGCGATGTCGACGGCCTCGTCAGGCACGCTCAATTCCACCAATCCGATCGGCATCTCGAGGGCTTGCCCCCGGTTGCGGGCGATCCGATTTATGATTCGCTTGACGCACGCGCTCTGAAAAAGCTCGGACGCGCGGATTCAGTCCCGCCGGACCTCAATTCGTATCCGCTGCGGTTCGGGCCGCCAGACGCCTACTCGATTATTAGTCCGCTCTACGAGATTTTTTCGCCCAAGGAATGGCACGCCAATTACAAAGACGGTGCTTTCTTTAGAGATAAAGTCGTTATTGTCGGCGCGGCGGCGGATATTCAGCACGATTTTGTCGCAACGCCGGTCAATCCAAATATGCATGGCCCGGTCCTGCATTTGCAGACACTGGCCGCGGCCCTCGATCACGAATTTCTTCGCGAGATTCCGAGCAGCGCTAATCTCCCTTTCATTTTAGTAGCGGCACTTCTGGCATGGTGTGTTGTTGCGTTCGCCAGACGTCCGTTGCTATGCATTCTGGTGCTTGCTGCCATCGCAGGAGGGTACCTAATTGCGGCTCGAGTATTGTACGATCGTGCTGGGTTGTTCCTGATCGTTGTTCCGCCTGTCGCGGTGTTTGCCACGAGTGGCATATCTGGGTTGGGACTGGAGTACGTTCTTGAACGAATCGAGAGAACTCGGACGCGCCGCACTCTCGAGCGCTACGTATCGAAAAACCTCGTGAGAGAGATTCTCGATAATCCAGGCGGCTATTACAGTTCGATGCTCGGCTCGCGCAAGCCGGTGACGATCATGTTTTCTGATTTGGTCGGCTTTACTAGTTTATCGGAAAAAGCGGAGCCGGTCGCGCTTGTTTCGCAATTGAATCGTTATCTGAGCGCAATGGTGCCGCTGGTTTTCGATAACGGCGGAACGCTCGATAAATTCATCGGCGACGCAATTATGGCGGTTTGGGGAAATGTTACCAGCCACGGCGCCATGGAGGACGCAAAGGCCGCCGTTCGCGCTGCGCTCGGGATGCGGCGGGCGATGCTGAAGTTGAACGAAGAATGGCGTGCCGAAGGGATCAGCCCCCTCGCATTTGGCGTCGGGATCAATCACGGCGAAGCCGTCATCGGCAACATCGGTTCCTATGAGCCACATGAACGTCTCGATCCGACAGTAATCGGCGATGCCGTGAATATCGCCTCGCGCCTGGAATCGCTGACGCGGAAATACGCGGTCGATATTTTGGTCGGTGCAAACGTGGCCGAGCTGGTGCGCGATGATTTTCATTTGCGCTCGGTCGCGCGCGTGCAGGTCGTAGGAAGAACCGAACCGGTGGATATCTACACGCCGATCTGTGCCCGAAACGATGAAACCGATCCGGAATTCTTGAAGTGGTTGCAAACCTACGAAGAAGCGATTGTAAAATTTCGCAGGCGGGACTTTAAAGGCGCAAAGATCTTGTTCTCGCACTTTCTCGAATTTTATCCAGAAGACGCCCTTGGAAGAATGTACCTGCCGATCGCCCTCGAGTTTGAGCAGTCGCCCCCGGACGAGGCTTGGAACGCAGTCGAAGTGTTTAAGAAAAAATAGGAACTGCAGATAATTCGCGCAAGGTTGTTCCCGACCCGTTTAATCCGTGTAATCCGCGGTTTGTCTTTCTGGTAGCGCGGCGTAAAGAATGCGCGTGAAGAAACCCGCGCCTCAAAACTTTCATTTCATCGGGATTTGCGGGACGGCGATGGGCTCGGTCGCCGCGGCGTTACGCGCGCGGGGATTCAAGGTCAGCGGCTCCGACGAAAGCGTTTATCCCCCGATGTCGACTTTTCTCGAGGAGCACGGGATCAAACTCCATTCCGGTTACGACAAGAAAAACATTCCGGCGGACGCGGACGTGGTTGTCATTGGGAACGCGATGAAGCGCGGAAACCCGGAAGTTGAGGCCGTGCTCAACCGGAAGCTTTTCTATCTTTCGCTGCCGGAGGTCCTGAAAAATTATTTTCTGCGCGGCAAACACAATCTCGTCGTCTCCGGGACGCACGGAAAAACGACAACGACGTCGCTGTTGACGTGGATCCTGGAGAAAGCCGGCCGTAAACCGGCCTATTTGATCGGCGGCATCCCGAAAAATCTCGGCCAGGGCGCGCGTTTGAACGATTCAAAATATTTCGTGATTGAAGGCGATGAATACGACACGGCGTTCTTCGACAAGCGCTCGAAGTTTGTTCATTATCTGCCCGAGCTTGTGATTGTGAACAACATCGAGTTCGATCACGCGGACATTTTCCGGGATCTCGAGGCGGTCAAGACCAGCTTCCGGCATTTGCTGCGCATCGTCCCGCAAAACGGGATGGTCCTGCTCAATGGCGACGATCCAAACTGTGTGGAAGTCGCGAAGGAGTGCTACGCGCAAATGGTCGAAGTCGGTTTTTCAAAAAACTGCGCGCAACGGATCCGCGATGTCGCGTATTCGGAAGGCGGGGCGAAATTCAAACTCGGCGACGACGTTTACGAAATTCCGCTGGTTGGTGAGTTCAACGTGCGTAATGCGGCGATGGCTGCGACTGCGGCGGGATTTTACGACGTGCCGAAAGCGAAGATCGCGAGCGGGCTAAAAACGTTTCAGGGTGTAGCGCGGCGCCAGGAAATGCGCGGTGAAGCGCGCGGCGTGAAGGTGATTGATGATTTCGGTCATCATCCAACCGCGATCGCGCAGACATTGGAAGGATTGCGCCAGCGTTTTCATAATCAGCGGCTATGGGCGATTTTTGAGCCGCGCTCGAACACGACGCGACGCGCAGTTTTTCAAAACGAGCTCCCGGCGGCATTGAAACACGCGGACGGCGTCTTCATTTCCGAGGTCGCGCGGCTCGACCAAATTCCCGAAGCGGACCGTTTGCATCCGGAACAAGTGGTGAAGGAAATTTCGGAAGATGGCCGGCCGGCGTTTTATGAAAAGAACGCCGACGCAATTGTCGATCGCATCACACCACTACTGAAGAATGAAGACGTTGTGGTGGTTTTCAGTAACGGTGGCTTCGACAACATTCACGAGAAACTCCTTACGCGGCTGCGTGCGCGTTGATCACGGCGCGGAAGAAGTGTGATCGTGCACGATTTTCCAGCCGTCCGGAAAATGACGGAAGATCAACGTGAAACGGCCATGCGGTTCATCATTCGCGCGTTTTAGTTTCCAACTGCCGAGCGCGAGTGCGGAATCATTGCCTAAAAGAGTGATCTCCGTTTCCGAAAACGTCAGCGTTCCCATTTTCGCGCGCTCGGAATATCTGGCTTTGTAGCGATCGAGAACTCTCTGCCAACCGCGAGTCACTTCGTCGCCGGAAACAAACACCGTGTTTTCGGAGCGCCAGTAGCCGTTCATGAATCCATCGATATCACCGCGATTCCATGCGTCCTGTTGCGCGCTGAGAGCGGCTTGAATTTCTGAAGCGGTGTTGTTCTTCGTCTCTGCGGTACAATCGGATGCCGAAGAAATCACAGCCGCGACAGTGACGAAGCCGAAAAGCCTTTTTGTCCTGTCGAGCAAAGTCGAGACATCTCTTGCTATTTCCCTGATTGGCCGCCGTGATGGCCGGACAATATTTAGAGATTCCTCCACTTTGGTCGGAATGACAGACAGCTATGGCGTCGACGTAGCGGTTGGGGTCGGTGTCGCTGTGCCAGTTATGACGAAGATCGGTGTTGGGGTTGGAGTAGGCTCCGATACTTTTATGTAGGTCAAAACGAGCGTCGCGCCGGTCACCGGCAAAACCGTTACCTGAGCAGGTCCATCAACGACTACTTGTTTGATTGGTTCCGGCGTTGCGCTTGGATCGACGATTGCCGCGGTGAGAACTGTGCGCGGCGGGGCGGTAGGTGTTGGAGTTGGTGTTGGGGTGGGAGTAGGTGGACACGGCGTTGGCGTGCAAGGAATCGGAGAACACGTCGGCGTGCAGGTCGGTGTTGGGCTCGGCGTCGCAGTTGGCGTTGCGGCGGCGGCAATCACAACGCCGCGCTCACTCACCACATTCCCGCCGTTATCCTGCGTGAAATTGTAGATCCGCAAGAACTGATGGTCCTGAACATTGATGGTTAATCCCGAGTCAGTATCTTTGATCACCGCCGTATTGATAACATCAGCGGCGAAGACGCTCGTGACGCAGAGAAAAATCAAGAGCGAAGCGCCCTTTTTCATTTTTTGTTCCGTCGCGTTAGTTAATTCGCGCGCTAGTTATCTTTCTTTTTGTAACTGACAAAACAATTCCCGCTCGTAGTTCCGCACATGATTGAAACGTCAGCGGGACCGGCGATCACAACATTATTGATGATGTCCGGCGGTGATGCGGTCATTAGCGCTGCAGTAAGCACAGTGACGGGATTACTGCCTATCGGTTTAGCAACTGTTACGATGCCTCGCGGACTTCCATCGTCTTGAGTGAAATTCCGGATCACCATGAATTGATTCCCATGAACACGGATCGGACACGCTGAGCAAGTTCCGTCCGACGGAATTGTTTCGCTTTTGAAATCATCGCCAAAGGCAAAACAGGCGAAAATGAAAACGAGAACAATGGGCGCGAGTCGACGGAAGGATTTTTTCATAGCGATTGGAACCCCCTGAAAACAGGAAAGCCAATCACACTGGTGGCGTCAAGTGA
>Ga0066903_100002671_pt1 | contig 14105 bp, 12 predicted proteins | sample PanSoiMetaGPlot1_FD_67491 | JGI IMG/M metagenome (GOLD analysis project Ga0066903, IMG submission 67491) | Tropical forest soil microbial communities from Panama analyzed to predict greenhouse gas emissions - Panama Soil - Plot 1 (version 2) | ecosystem: Environmental > Terrestrial > Soil >...
GAAGGCCGGCCCTACGCCGGATGAGATCTGGCTAAAGGAAGTCCAGGACGCCTACTTCGATTTCAACAAAGCCGACCTTCGCTCGGACGCTCGCGAAGCTCTCAGCCATACCGCCAACTACCTTCGCAACTATCCTCAAGTGAAGGTCACTATCGAGGGTCACTGCGACGAGCGCGGCTCCACCGAGTACAACCTCGGTCTTGGCGACCGCCGTGCCAACGCTACAAAGAATTACCTCGTCTCCTTGGGGATCTCCGCCGATCGCATCAACACCGTCAGCTACGGCAAGGAGAAACCTTTCTGCATGGAATCTAACGAAGATTGCTGGCAGAGGAATCGCCGCGGCCACTTCGTCAAAGCCAACTAGTCCTGATCCGACTTCGATCGTAGGGGCGGGGCTTGCCCGCCCTCTGCTCTTTTGCGGTCAGGCGGCCTTCACGCCACAGGCAGGGTCGACGCCGTCTTCGCGATCGAGAGAACATTGCCCATTTCTTACGCCACCCGATGTCGAGGCCGGTCTCATCCTGAGGCTCCGCGTCCTTTGCTGGACCTCAGGATCTCAATCCGAGGCGGAAAGGCATGTCTGCCAACTTCCGGCTCTGCTTGTGTCCGTATCTCTCCTGCAGGTCTCGCACATTTGTCTGGTGCAACCTCTTGCCCGCGCGCCGCTCTCCCGTTAAAGTGAAAGTAGTGCCCAACCAAAGCGTTGAGAGCGCTTCCGCGTCTCTCATGAGCCCTGAGGGGCCTCTGTAGGAGGACAGTTTCATGCAAACCCGCAACATTGCCATCTTCTGCGCCGCTGCCATCGCGGGAGCCATCGTCGGCAGCGCCGTTGGCCCGCGCCCCGCCCTCGCCGTCGCACGCGAAATCATCGAGCTCCAGCGCGACGTCACCTCCATCCTCCAAGGGCAAAAAGACCTCACCACGCAGATGACTCAGGATCACACCGTCACAAAGACGCTCATCGAACAGTCCAACGACAACGTCAACAAGCTCTCTGCCACTATGAGCGGCCTCCAGAAGTCCGTGCAGGACGTCCAAGCCAATTCCGGCGCGCGCCTCGACACCATGTCCACACAAGTCCAGGGCCTTTCCGACAACCTCGAAGAGATTAAGTCCCGCCTCGGCAAGCTCAATCAGCAGCTCGTCGATCTCCAGAACACTGTGCAAACCCTCGACGCAAAGATCTCCGGTGGAGGCACCGCCGCTCCTTCCTCGAGCGGCGGTGCCTCCGCAATCCCCACTGGAGCGGGAGGTAACCCCAGCGGCTTTAACCCTCCCACCGGCGCCGTCAATCCCAGCGGCCCGGCTCCTTCGGCCGACACGCTTTACTCCAACGGCCTCCGCGACATCACTAGCGGTAAGTACGATCTCGCGCGCTCCGAATTCCAAGACTATCTCAAGTTCTACGGCGACACCGATCTCGCTTCTAACGCCCAGTTCTACCTTGGCGAGATCGCTTACTCACAAAAGCAATACGACCAGGCCGTTTCCGAATACGACAAAGTGCTCAACAACTATCCCAAGAGCTTCAAGCTCGCTCCCGCCCGCTACAAGAAGGGCATGGCCCTGATCGAACTCGGCCAGAAAACCGGCGGCGTTCGCGAACTCCGAGAAGTCGTCAAGCGCTATCCCGGCACGGAAGAAGACCGTCGCGCGCGCCTCAAGCTCAAGGAACTCGGCGTCGCCGTCACCGCCACTCGCTGATCCCTTCTGCCGCATCACCCTGTCGCAGACCGCTCGAATGCCCACCGTCTCCGGTATTCTCGAAACCGCTCTCCACGTCGACGACATCGACCGCGCCTCCGACTTCTACGAACGCGTTCTCGAACTCCAGCGCATCGCTGGAGACGAATGCTTCCGCGCCTACTCCGTGGCCGGCCGCGACGTCCTCCTGCTCTTCAAGCGTGGCACGAGCACCCGACCCTTCGTTTTTCCTGGAGGCATCATCCCTCCCCACGGCAGCTCCGGCCAAATTCACGTCGCTTTTTCCATTTCCGCAGGCGATCTCGGCGCTTGGGAGTCGCGTCTCGCCGCTCACTCCATTCACATCGAAAGTCAGGTCACTTGGCCCCTCGGCGGCCGCAGCATCTACTTCCGCGATCCCGACTCCCACCTCCTCGAACTCGCCACTCCCGGTCTCTGGTCCATCTATTGAGCTGCTCCATGCCCCGGAATTTCGCGTTGTCATCCAGAATTAACCAACCTGCACCGCTTCTGTAAGATAGCCTCTCCTAGATTGCTCCTCCGGTCCCAAGGTTTACACCGGCATCCGACGCGTGTGTTCGCCGGAATCGCCGCTTACCTCACTTACGGAGGAAACTAAATAATCTATATGCAGTCTCAGCCACCGAAGCAGCACCCCTTCTGGAAGTCGCGACGTGCGTTGCGGCTGGCCCTCGCCGGCGTTCTTGTAGTTGCCGTCGCCACTACCATCGCTGCCGCCAAGCGCGGTGACAACGATGACCGCGACGACGACCGCCGCGGCTACGCCATCGGCCTTTGGGGAGATCTGCCCTACTCGGACGCGCAAGCCCTCACTGGCGTACCCAATCTCATCGCTGACATGAACGCCCAGGATCTCGCCTTCGTCGCTCATGACGGCGATCTCAAAGCCGGCAACGGCACTCCCGGCTCCGTTACCCCTACCACGTGCGCCGATGCTCTTTACACGCAGGCACTTGGCTATTTCAATTCCTTCCGTGCGCCCGTTATTTTCACCACCGGTGACAATGATTGGACCGACTGCGACCGCGCTTCAAACGGCGGCTTCAGCTCTCTCGAGCGCCTTGATCACGAGCGCCAAGTCTTCTTCAGCACGCCATTCACTCTCGGCCAGCATCGCTTCTTCCAGGAAGTACAGACCGATCCTCTCTGCCTCGGCGTCAGTGGCAATGCTCCCTGCGTCGAGAACCGCCGGTGGACCATCGGTGGCGTGACCTACGCCTCAATCAACATGCAGGGCTCCTGCAACAACCTTTGCGACACCGCTCCCGATGCAAAGGAATTCGCCGCGCGCAACGCCGCCGACATCCTGTGGATGCAGCAGACCTTTGACGAGGCCACCCGGCGACACTCCGCCGCGGTCATGATCATTTCCCAGGCCGATCCGGGTTTCGACCTTTCCGATGCCACCCGCGCGCCTTTGCGCGACCCCAAGACGCTTGCAGAAACCGACGGGCAACCCGACGGCTTCCAGTCCTTCCTGTCGGCTTTGCGCGATCAGGTGGTGGCCTTTGAAAAGCCCGTTGCCTATGTCCACGGCGACTCGCACTACTTCCGGATCGACAAGCCCTTCCAGAACTCCAAGGGCCAGCGGCTCGAGAACTTCACTCGCGTGGAAACCTTCGGCGACCACCAGGAAAACGGCATCAACGACGTTCACTGGCTCAAAGTCTTCGTAGACGCGAATAGCCGCGAAGTTTTCGCTTACCAGCCGCAGATCGTCCCAGCCAATCGCGTGGCCGTCCCGGCACCCGCCCCGACGCCCGGCCATGACGGCCACGATAGCGACTAGTCGCCCGTTCAACCGCGCGACAGCGTCCGCCCCACCCTTTCTCAAGGGTGGGGCTTTTTCGTTTCAGTGCTCATCCCATTCGGCTTGCCGTGGAAACGCGCTCTACACTCCCGCGTTCTATTAATGGACTAGGGGTGGCCCTATGCGATCCTTCCTCAGCGACGTCCGCTTTGCTTTCCGTCAGTTGCGTGCTTCTCCCGGATTTGCCGCGCTCGCCGTGCTGACCCTTGCCTTCGGCATTGGCGCCAACACCGCCGTGTTCACTGTGGTCGAGAGCGTGCTCCTCCGCCCGCTGCCCTACGCCCACCCTGACCGCCTCGTTCGCATCGGGTCCCCGAATGCGGCAGGCATCGGCAACACGTCCTGGCTGAACTATCGCGATATTCGCGACTTCACCCGCACGATGGACTCGGTCGGCGCCTATGCCGAAGATGTCGGTGTCCTTCGCAGCAAGGAGGGCTCCGTCGCCCTCCTCACGCCCGCTATTTCGCCCGGCGTATTTGAAATGCTCGGCGCCCGGCCCCTTCTCGGCCGAACCTTCACTCCGCAGGAAGGACAGTCCGGCGGCCCCAAGGCCGTCATTCTTTCGGAACAGCTTTGGCGCGACACGTTCCAGTCCGACCCGCAAATCTTCACGCGCACTGTGACCGTCAGCGGCCAGGCACGCACCGTCGTCGGCGTCATGCCGCGTACGTTTCGCTTTCCCGAATCTGCCGGTCAGGAAATCGAGAAGTGTGCCTGGCTACCGCTGCAGCCGACTCGGGAGATGCTCGCGGAACGCGGCAGCAGCTTCTTGTCTATCCTCGGCCAGCTAAAGCCTGGAGCAACCCTGACCCAGCTCCAGTCTGAATTGAGCGCGACGGCTCAGCGCATTCATGAGCTGGATACCAAGGCGGCCAGCGACCTCTCATTTCGCTCGATGCCTTATCAAGACTCGCTAACCGGCCCAGTCGCTCCCGTCTTCCTTGCTTTGCTCGTCGCCGTTGGCCTCGTGCTCCTCATCGCCTGCGCCAATGTCGCCAACCTTTTGCTCGCCCGCTGCCTCGTCCGTCAACAAGAATTTGCCGTGCGGGCTGCGCTGGGCGCAGGCCAAAGGCGCTTGATGCAGCAGTTGATTGCCGAAGGCGCTTTGCTTAGCTTCTTCGGCTGCGCTTTCGGCTTCGCTCTCGCATCCTTCGCGATTACTCTTGTGCACAAGCTGCCGCCCGACACAATCCCGCGCGCCGAAGAAATCACCCTTCGTTGGACCGTCGTCCTGGTCCTCGCCGCCATCGCTTCCGTTACCACGGTCGTCTCCGCCTTCTTGCCCGCCCTCCTGGCTTCGCGCTCCGACCCGCAGCGCGCTCTCGGCTCAACGCGCGGCATCGGTACGCGCTACGTTCGCCGCCGCCTAAGCGGTGCCGTCGTCGCCGCCGAAGTTGCCCTCTCCGCGCTGCTATTGGTCGCCACAGGCCTCCTTTTCCATACACTCTGGAACCTCGAGCATGTCCGTCTCGGCTTCGACGTCACCCGCGTTACCACCTTCGTCTCCATGCCCTCCGACGCCTCCGGCTTTGCCAATATGACCGTTTCCTCCAACCCTGCTCAGGCGCCCCCTTCCGTGGCTACGCTCGTTTATCAACCCGTCTTGCAGCGCATTCACAATACTCCGGGCGTTGAGGACGCGGCGCTGGACACTTCGCCACCCTTCTCCGGGATCGACATGCACACGAGCTTTGACATCGTCGGCCAGCCCAAGAACCCCCAGAACCACGGTGTCCGTATGACCGCCGTGAGCGGCGGTTATGCCCGCGTTATGCACACTCCCGTCGTCCGCGGACGCATGATCACCGACGACGACACCGAGAGCGCCCCCCTCGTGGCCGTCATTAACGAATCTCTGGCACGCAAGTCCTTCGGCGACAAAGACCCCCTCGGCATGCAGATCGACCTCGGCGGCGAGGGCACCGGTATGACCCGTCCCTACACCATCGTAGGCGTCATCGGCGACCAGGTTGACTCCAGCACGGCGCAGCCGCCCCAGCCCACTCTGATGGTTCCCTATCGTCAGGTCCCAACCACGTCGCTTTATTACCAAATCCTGGTTCAGACGATCGTGACCTTTGTCGTCAAAACGCGTGGCGACATCGCCGTCGCTCCCGCCATGCGCGCCGTCTTTCACGAACTCGCCCCCGACTACGCCCTGGACAACTTTCAGACCCTCCAGGAGGCGGTCGACCGCAGCAATTTCAGCTCGCGCATCGGCCTTTACCTTATCGGCGCGTTTGCCGGAATGGCGGTACTCATGGTCATCGCCGGACTCTATGGCGTTCTCGCTCAACTTGTCAGCTATCGGCGTCGCGAATTCGGCATTCGCCTCGCTCTCGGCGCTACTCCTTCCGGGATTCTTGGCATGGTCGTCCGCCAGGGCTTGCTCTTCATCGCCATCGGCCTTTCGGTCGGCATCCTGGCTGCCGCCTTTGCAGGAAACCTTGTGCGCAGCTTCCTCTACGAAGTGGAACCTGCCGATTCCTGGACCTATTCTGGCGTCGTCGTGCTCCTCCTTTTCGTCGGCAGCCTCGCAGCGCTCATTCCCGCGCGCCGCGCCGCCTCCGTCGAGCCCATGGCCGCCCTTCGCGAAGAGTAGCGGTGCCAGCGGAGTCTTGCAGCTTCCCGAACGTGCGGACCTAGATTGGAAAATGAGAAGGGGTCAGAATCCAGAGCCTACGGCTTGCCGTATTCTAGGATCCATGCCGGCGGCTCCGTTTCTGAGCTGCCAACCACTTTCACGCCGCGTTCAGCGGCCCACCGATAACCCCACATCGGTCCCTGCGGGCTGATGAAGGTATCCGGCGTACGGAAAGCCGGATCCGCTTGTGCCCGATCCAGTTTGACGAAGCTATAGTGCTCTTCTTCAAAGAGCCGCAACACCGCTTCGAGCATTTCTGCGTTCAGGCGGTTGGCGTGAAGAAGCATCACTTGCGGCGGCTCGTAGCCAAACACTTGTGTGTTCAGTGCGCGATAAAAATCGATCTCTGCTTTCGTATAAGCCAGATATTCCGAACGCAGGCGTTTTGCCGATTCCGTGTCTTTTCTTGCCAGCATTCGCAGGTAGGTGGCATTGAACACGTAATCCTCATTCTCAATCGTTGAGGTCGCCAGCGTGTATCCATGTTGGGCGAGAAAGGCGCCGGCAGCATCGTGTTTCGCGCGCGTATCGCCGGTGTGGTTCATCGGGAATCGAAAATAGTGCGGCGTCTTGCCAAAACTCTTCAAAACCTCGGTTATCGATTTCCCACCTAGAACAATCTCCCGCTCGGCCTGTTCAACGTTCATCTCGTCAAAGTCTGCATGCGAATAGCTATGATTTCCGAGGTCGTGCCCCCGCCGAACCCATTGCGTCAGAATTTCTATGCTTGGAGCGTTGCCAATGTCTTGCACCTTCTTCTCGATGACGAACGCGGTTGCAGGTGTATGGTGTCGCGCCAGGCAGTCCAGAATGGCCCGGTTTATGGAACCCGCCTCGGCAGGGTCGCTCGTGCCCACGGCAGGAAGGTCGTCAAACGTCACGGCAACCGTGCGCTCCTGAGCGGACGCCAGAAAACAGCACAGCAGCCATAGAAGTGAAGCACCGACAACCCGGCTGAGAGTAAAGCTGGCTATCATGAAGCGGAGCAGCTGAAATGAGCGCTCAGTGTACTTCGATTCTCGCAGCATGTCTTCTCCTGACTCCACAACTGCTTTGGTGCCGTTCGGACTGCACTGCCTAGGCACTCCTCCAATTTCCCTTCGCGCCCTCGGCGTGCTATCGTCACGTGTTTAAGGAGAAACGCATGTCCGTCAACAAAGTGATTCTTGTGGGGCGCCTGGGCCGCGATCCGGAGACGCGTTACACCGGTGGTGGCCAGGCCGTGGCCAACTTTTCCGTAGCTACCGACGAAACCTACAAGGACCGCAACGGCGAACGCCAGAAACGCACCGAGTGGCACAAGATCGTCGTTTGGGGCAAACAAGCGGAAATCGCGCAACAATACTTGAAGAAGGGTTCCCTGTTATTCATCGAGGGCCGCATTCAGTCGCGCGAGTGGCAGGACAAGGAAGGCCAGAAGCGCACCAGCTTTGAAATCGTGGCCAATAACTTCCGCATGCTCGGCGGGCGCGGCGAAGGCGCCGCAGCTGGAGCGACCGCCGGAGGCGGCATGGGCGGAGGAGCGAGCCGCGGTGGCGACGACTTCGACGCGCACGTCGGCGAAGACTCCGTCGGCGGCGGCGCGGGTCCCGAAATCTCCGACGAAGACATCCCCTTCTAGGACGGGCTGGAAAAACCATGGCCACGATGAACCGGCAGCTGGTGTTGCGGCAGCGACCGAAGGACTTATTGGCGCCTGGAGACCTGGAAGTAGTGGAGACGCCAGTTCCAGAGTTGAAGGACAGCCAGGCTCTGGCACGCGTGAAATACCTTTCGATCGATCCGACGATGCGCGTCTGGATGGCGGTGGACAGCTATCTCCCGGCGGTGGGATTTGGTGAAGTGATGCGCGCGATCGGATTCGCAGAGATCGAGGAGTCGAAGTCCACAGATTTCAAGAAAGGAGACAAGGTCGTCGGGCTGACTGGGCTGCAGGATTATGCAGTCGTGACTCCGGGCGATAAGCGCGGCTTTCACAAGGTACCCAATATTCCGTTTCTTTCCGACACGGCCTTCCTGGGGGTGCTGGGCGGCACCGGCATGACCGCCTTCTTTGGGATGGAAATCGCCGCGCCGAAAAAAGGCGAAACGTTGGTGGTCTCGGCCGCCGCGGGTGCGACGGGCAGCGTCGCCGGACAGATAGGAAAGATCCAGGGCTGCCGCGTGGTGGGAATTGCGGGAAGCGACGATAAGTGCAAATGGCTGACTGAAGAGCTGGGATTTGACGCGGCGGTGAACTATAAGCACGCCGATTGGAAGCAAAAGCTGGCAACGGCAACTCCTCAAGGCATCGACATCGATTACGAGAACGTCGGCGGAGAAATAATGCACGAGGTGCTCAGTCGCATGAATCTGTTCGGCCGCGTCGTGTTGTGCGGCTTGATTTCAGGCTACACGAAGGGCGATCCGGGAATGGCCAGCCTGAGCACCGTGCTCGTCAAACGGCTGCGCGTACAAGGATTCATCGTCCTCGATTTCGCATCACGCTTTATGGAAGCGGCGACCAGGCTGGGACAGTGGAAAATGTTCGGCAAGATCAAAGACCGCGAAACGATTGTCGAAGGGCTCGAGAAGGCGCCGGAAGCGATCAACATGCTCTTTACAGGTGGAAATACCGGCAAGTTGATGGTGAAGGTGTAACCGTCCCCACTACTGCTGTGCGTTCTTCTTACGCTCCTCGTCAAGGCGGCGAAGGAAATCTTCAAAGCCGGGTTTCTGGTCGGGCTTGAGGATGGCGCGTATCTGGTTCCGGCCGCGCTGGCGCGCTTCTTCGAGCTGTGGATCGACCTGCTTGCGAATGGACTTGAACTCCACCTGCATACCGGAAATGATGGTGTCGAGTTGCTGAGCCTGCTCCGGCGTAAGGTGGATCTGCTCGGTCAATTCGGCGACGCGCTGATGGCGCTTGGCTTGATCGCTCAGCGGAATCTGCGAGGCATAGCTGCGGTAAGTGAAAACGTAGCCGATCACGCCGCCGAGAGCCGCACCCAGGATGAACACAAGCCCAACCCAAAGAGCGGCCTTGCGCTTGGCGGAACTCTCAATCATGGTTGTGCTCCGCAACCAAAACCTCGTCTTCCGAAACCAAAGGTGGTTGGGTATCGAATAGGCCTTCCGAAGTGCTTGCCGTTGGCGCGGCGTGGCGCACCGGCGGCTTCTCATAGAGCCAAGTGCCGGCAAAAACGAGCGCGGCGGCACAAACCCAGGTGAGGCGCGCCGCGAACCGCGGCACTGCGATCCAGGCGGCCATGGGACGCGACTCCTCTTCTCGCGCGGCAATGGCAGCCATCACTCGAGCGGCAAACCAGGGCGGCGCGCCTGCTGCAGGCTTTGCTGCTTGTAAGGATTGCCGGAAGGAGAGCCAAGCTTCAAGGGCGACGCGGCACTCGTCGCACTCGTGAAGGTGCGCGCGATCCTCGGAGGACAGCACCGAAACCCATTCCTGTAGGCTCTGACTAGACAACGCGTCCTTCGCCTCCGCGTCGAGCCAGGCTTGCCAGCGACTACAAGGCTCGCCGTGCTTTCCTTCGGTGAAAAAGTTCCCCATGAACTCGGACCTCCTTACCTCTCCTGCTACCGCCACTCGCTACTATTGAGACCGCAAAACCCGCGCGGCGGTTACGGGCGTCGCTTGCCGAACTTGCTGACAATTTTCTTGCGTGCACGAAAGAGCCTGACCTTTACCGTATTGGAATTCAAGTCCAGCACCTCGGCAATTTCCTCAATCGCAAAGCCTTCCACTTCCTTGAGGATGAGCATAGTGCGATCGCGTTCGTCCACGCTTTCAAGCAGCATGTCGACCTGTTGGCGCGCCTCCAAGCACTGGCTGACATCCGGCCGGTCGGGAGCGCTCTGATGGGACGCCGCAATCTGCTTGGCCTGCTCTTCGCTAAGATCCGCTTCGTAAACCAAAGGCCGCACCTTGCGCTTTCGCAAGAGGTCCCAGCACTCGTTTACTGTGATCTTATAAAGCCAGGTGCTGAAGGCCGCTCGCTGGTCGAAGCGCTTGAGCGAGAAGTACGCCTTGACAAAAACCTGCTGGGAGATATCTTCGACATCTTCCCGACGGTGCAAAATGCCGCTGGCAACAGCGAATACGCGATTGCTGTGTCGCCGGATGAGTTCCTCGAAGGCCTCCTTATCTTCCTTCTGGGCGCGGACGACCAACTGCCGGTCATCCGCGGCAGAAAGGTGCACGGCCGGCATCTTAGCGGCAGCCCGCGGAGGGCCAGCCGTCAAAGGGCCTGATTTTGGGACGCGTGCCATCGCAGTTTGGTTACGGTGTTGTGTCCCTAGCGTGCCCGATCTGCACCATACGTTTCAACCCAAACCGTTAAGTTTCTACTTGCATTACCTCGTAACGACATGAAATAATACCTGCATGATTATTGGTGACCGTCTTCGCGCACTCCGCGAAGAAAAGAAACTCTCCCAGGGCGACATTGAGAAACGTACGGGGTTGCTTCGCTGCTATATCTCCCGCGTGGAAAATGGCCACACTGTGCCGGCCATCGAGACGTTGGAAAAGCTCGCGCGTGCTCTTGAGTGCCCACTCTATCAACTCTTTTATGACGGTGAGGAACCGCCCGTACTCCCGCAGTTGCCGAAGCGGAAGTCGTCGGACGACATCGCTTGGGGCACCGTAGGAAAAGAAGCACGCTTTCTCAACAAGCTTCGCCGTCTGTTGAGCAAGGTGGAAGAAGAGGATCGCAAGTTGATTCTGTACATGGCACAGAAGATGGCGAACCGCTAACGCGGGCAGTCCAGTCCATCGCCAATTTGGTTGCCATGGCATCTTGAGGGCCGCGCGGCCTTGCTGCGCGGCCTTTTTTCTTTGTCGGCCCGCCTGCCAATCCAGCGATGCAGGGTTCCCCGCGGCCCACGCCGCGCTTGCCGGCAGGCCGATGACTCTCATTCCCATTCGATTGTGCCAGGTGGCTTCGAGGTGACATCGTAGACAACCCGTGTGACGCCTGTCACTTCGTTTACAATGCGGTTGGAGATCCGCGCCAGAGTCTCGGGAGGCAGCGGCACCCAGTCCGCGGTCATGGCATCCTCGCTTTCAACGACCCGGATGGCCACCGTTAATCCATAAGTTCGAAAATCGCCCATCACCCCAACGCTGCGGACCGGAAGCAAGACCGCGAATGCCTGCCAGACCTTGTGGTACAGACCCGCGCGTCGAATCTCTTCTGTGACGATTGCGTCTGCCTCCCGAAGGGTTACCAGGTCGCTACGGGTGACTGGGCCGAGGAGCCGAACAGCCAATCCGGGGCCGGGAAACGGATGTTTCACAAGTACCTCTTCGGGAAGACCGAGTTCCCTTCCAATGCGGCGGACTTCGTCCTTAAACAGGTCGCGAAGGGGCTCGACGAGGGCAAACGGCATGTTCTCCGGCAGGCCCCCGACGTTGTGGTGAGTCTTAATCGTGGCGGAAGGGCCTTTCACGGAAATGGATTCGATGACGTCAGGATACAAAGTGCCCTGCACCAAATAACCGATAGCGCCATGTGCCTCGCCGCCCTGAAGCTTCTGAGCTTCCGCGGCAAACACAGCGATGAATTCCCTGCCGATGCGTTTGCGCTTCTCTTCCGGGTCAAAGATGCCGTCGAGTTGCGCCAGAAAGCGGTCCGAGGCGTCCACCCCAATCACGTGCAAGCCAAGCCTTTCCTTGTACATGCGCAGTGTGTCTTCGAATTCGTTTTTGCGCAGTAGTCCGGTGTTGACGAAGACGTTGGTGAGGCGGTTGCCGATGGCGCGATGCACGAGAACGGCAGCGACCGTCGAGTCGACGCCTCCGCTTAGCGCGCAGATCGCCTGCTTGTCGCCGATCTTGGCCTTAATGGCTGCGACCGTCTCTTCGATGAAGGCCGTGCCGCTCCACTTCGCCTCGGCATGGCAAACGCCAAAAAGAAAATTGCGTAGCAGATCCGTGCCGCGCTCGGTGTGTTTCACCTCGGGATGGAACTGTACGGCATAGATGCGACGGCTAGGGTTCTCCAGCGCCGCGATGGCGGTTTCCGTGTGACCGGTAGCATGGAAGCCTTCAGGAAGCGCTGCAACGCTGTCGCCATGGCTATTCCAGATGCGCAGCGTCGAGGGAATGTCTGCAAACAGCTGGGAGTTTTGTGCGCATTCGGCCGTCAGGTTCAGGCTGGCGCGGCCGTATTCCTTACGCTCCACCTTCTGAACGACCCCACCGAGAGTGCGTGTGATCCACTGCATCCCGTAACAGATTCCCAAAACGGGGATGTTCAGTTCCAGGACTTCCGGGCTGCATATCGGCGCGCCGGCGTCGTACACGGAACTCGGGCCGCCCGACAAAATGACGCCCACTGGCGCAAACGCCCGAATTTCGTCAATAGAGGTAGTACAGGGGAGAATCGAGGAGAAGACCCGCTGCTCGCGAACGCGCCGCGCGATCAGTTGCGTGTACTGGCCGCCGAAGTCGAGAACCACGATTCCGCCGAGTTCGGAAGCTGGTCTTGGAGTGTTTTGCTGCATTGCTGCTCCTGTTGCCATTCGCTGTCTCCCCTTCGGCGAAAGGATGCCCTGCGGGTCTAAAGACCTGCCACTACAAGTGCCTGACCTTCATTTGACCACCAGGTTCAGGAGTTTGTTCGGCACGAAAATACGCTTCACGACGGTTTTGCCGTTGAGATGGCCGGAGACGTTCTCATTCTTGGCAGCAAGATCAAGAACCATTTCCTCGGTGACACCGGCCGCGACACGAACCACGCCACGGAGTTTGCCATTGATTTGGATTGGAATGTCGATTTCCTCATCGGTGGCGAGCTCCGGATCGAAATTCGGCCAAGACACGCTCACTAGACTTTCGGCATGACCGAGCATTCCCCAAAGCTCTTCGGACAGGTGCGGAGTCATTGGCGAAAGAATTAGAACTAGGATCTCCAGCACGTTTTTGCGAACCGAAGCTCGAATTGGCTCCGAAGCGCTTGCGTAGATTGCGTTGGTCAGCTCCATGATTAATGCAATCGCCGAGTTGAAGTGCCATCGCGTCTCGAAGTCGGCACTGACGCGACGAAGCGTTTGATGCGTTCGCCTGAGCAGATTACGCTCCGCGGCGTTGTGCAGTCCTGAGTGTTCGACCACTCCGGTTGGGCTTTCCCCAAAAGTCTCTACCAATCGATAGACACGATTCAGGAAGCGCCAGGAGCCTTCGATGCTCTCGTCGCTCCATTCGAGATCCTTTTCGGGAGGAGCGGCGAAGAGCGTGTACAAGCGCCCGGTGTCGGCTCCGTACTTTTCTGCCATCTCAAGCGCCCCAACGACGTTACCCCGCGATTTGGACATGGCCACGCCGCCCTTCTGCACCATGCCCTGCGTGAACAGGCGGCTGATGGGTTCGTCGTGGGTGACCAAGCCCAGGTCGCGCATGACTTTGCACCAGAAGCGCGAGTACAGCAGGTGCAGAATGGCGTGTGTAATACCCCCGATGTACTGGTCGATGGGAAACCAGTAAGCGACCTTAGCTTTGTCGAAGGGCGCGGCGGAGTTGTGTGGATCGCAGTAGCGATAGAAATACCACGACGAGTCGACGAACGTGTCCATCGTGTCGGTCTCGCGGCGCGCAGGGCCTCCGCACTTGGGGCATGTGGTATTTACGAATTCCGGCGTCGCTGCGAGAGGTGATTCTCCCTCGCCCGTGAGTTTGGGATTCGGCGGCAGGAGGACCGGAAGATCCTTGTCTGGCACCGACTGCACGCCATCCTTCGGGCAGTAGATGACCGGGATAGGCGTGCCCCAATAGCGTTGGCGCGAAATGCCCCAGTCGCGGAGGCGGAAGATGGTCTCGCCTTTGCCGAAGCCCTTAGCCTGAGCATCGGCAATCATTCGCCTGGTGCCCTCCTCGACGGGAAGCCCGCTGTAGGGGCCGGAATTGACGATAGTGCCCCGATC
>Ga0066903_100002672_pt1 | contig 14105 bp, 11 predicted proteins | sample PanSoiMetaGPlot1_FD_67491 | JGI IMG/M metagenome (GOLD analysis project Ga0066903, IMG submission 67491) | Tropical forest soil microbial communities from Panama analyzed to predict greenhouse gas emissions - Panama Soil - Plot 1 (version 2) | ecosystem: Environmental > Terrestrial > Soil >...
GATGCGTCACTGGACAGTATCTTCTCCGGCCGTGGCACGAAGACGCTGATTCTCAAATAAAAGGCCGCTTTGAGCCGGAAGCGTAAGCGACGGTTGAACAGTGATCCAACGCTGACGCTTCCGGCTCGTAACCCTTCGGATGAGGAATCCGTTGGAAGGGAATTCGCATTGGCGTATGATAAAGCTGCAAGTGCTGCATTCCGTTCAGGAGGTGCATCCATGTTTTCATCCGTGCTCGCATTGAGTGTACTTTTCGGTTCGCAGGACCAAAATCCCAGCGGCTATTTGACGCGCGAGATCAAGGTAAAAGATAAGGTCGTTCGCAAGGAGGTCATTCTCTATGTGCCGCGCGAGGGGGATTTGGTTTTCTACGACGATAAGAGTGTAATCTGGACAATTCTGTTCGCCATGGCCGGCACCGGGCCGCCATTACACATGGGCATCGTGGTCAAGGGAGAGGACGGCAAATTCCAGGTCCTGGAAGCGGGGCCGGATGACAAGCTGAAGGTTTACTTGCTCGAACTCAACTCGCGCTTGAAGGAATTCAAGGGTACGATCACGATTCGGCGCTGCAAGGTGAAGCTAACCGAGGAAAAGTCCGCGGCCCTGACGAAATTCGCCAAGGAACAGGACGGCAAGCCCTACGCCGTCATTCGCCTGTTGCTCCAGGGCACATCGCTTCGTAGCCGCGGGCCTGTGCGTGAAATGTTCCTGGCCGGCACCTACCTGGATCGCTGGAGCTGGATCTGCTCGGAGCTGGCCGTGGCGGCCGGCACCGTGGTCGGTCTTTTTGATCCCGCCGTCGTCCGCGCCAACGTCACCTATCCCCGCGACATCGTCGATAACCAGCGCTTCGATTTGAGCAAGAACTGGCACGATGGGGAAACGTGGGGAGCTGAAAAATGAACTCTTTCCGCTGTTTACCATCTTCCCAAAATCACCAATTTGACGATGTCTTTTCCAGTTCCTTACCCTTGCGGAATATCCGCTACAACCGGCAAGGTTTTTCTGGATTAACAAATCCCGTCTGCCGATAGAATCGGTACGGTCTCTCATGCTGCGCATCGAGGGCGCATTTCGGTTATTGGTGGGGAACACCATGCGTCGGCTGGCGGGCATCATCGGCTTCGCACTCGTCCTGGCCCTGGGGTCGGGGTGCGAGCGGCAGGTTTTCCTCCAGGAAAAGGACCTGACCAGCGCCAGCATGAGTCTCTCTGTCCATCTGGAACACGATCCCACGGCGGGAGCTTCGGCCATCAGCATGCCGATGGACGTGCCGCCGACCGTGGATTATCCGGATCGCCCGCCGCGATACCTGAGCCTGCAGGAGGCGATCGCAATTGCCCTGGAAGACGGCACGGCCAGCAGCAATTCCATCGGCCCCAGCGGCCTGGCCACCGGCACCATCGACGATACGCTGGTTACGCTCAATCGCGGCCTGGCCGCCAACCAGACCGACAAGCTCCGCGTGCTGTCGTATAACCCGGCCGCCGCATTTACCACCATCGAATCGTCTCTGGCCCGGTTTGATCCCAAGTTCTCTTCCTACATCCTGAGCAATGTGCAAGACGATTTCCAGTTGCGAAACACGTTGAACGGCGAGACGGTGACGGCCGGCGCCTTCTTGAGCAAGGCCCTGAGTTCGGGCGGCATCCTGTACACCGGGCTCGGCAACGCCAATCCGCAGAACAATGGGTTCTTCCAGGCCCAGTATTCCTCCGCTGCCAGGTCCAGCGAGTTTGCCGTCGGCAACCAGGGACCCCAACAGTTCTATACCATGCCGCTTACCATCGGCATCGACCAGCCGCTGTTGCGCGACTTCGGGTTCATCAACTATTTGTTGAACCAGCCGGCGCCGGTCACGGGCTTCCTCTCCGGCGAATCCGCCCTCGGGTTCTTCAACAACGCCCGGCTGCCGCTGAGCCAGGGCCCCAACTTCAACGGCCTGGCCACCCCCGGCATCCTGCTGGCCCGCTTGCAATTCGATCAGGCCCGCGCCGAGTTCGAAAGGCAAGTCAACAACCTGCTGGTCAATGCCGAGGTCGCCTACTGGAAACTGTATCAGGCCTATGGTCAGCTGTATGCCAACGAGGAAGTGCTGCGGCTGGCCCAGCGGGTGTGGGGCATCGCCCAGCCGCGTTTCGCCTCCGGGCAGCTCAATCCTCCGTACATTCTCGAAACCATTCGCGCTCAGTACGAGGAGTTCCGCGGCGAGCGCCTCAAGGCCCTGGGCGTTGTGCTGGAAGCCGAACGCAACTTGCGGCGGCTCATCGGCCTGCCCATTGAAGACGGCACGCGCATCATCCCGATCACGCCGCCCTCCATGGCGCCTTATCGGCCCAACTGGTATGCGGCCCGGGAAGACGCTTTGGCACTGCGGCCTGAACTGGTGCTGGCCAGGCAAAACCTCAAAACCGCCCAGTACAACCTGATGATCCAGAAGAACTTCCTCAAGCCGGAATTGCGATTCGTTGGTCAATACCAGCCCATCGGCTTTGGCACCACCATGACGGGCAACGGCGTTATCTTCGACAACACAGGCCCGGGCGGAACTGCCGGCGCCCCCCGCAGCGACAATGTCTGGCGCTCCCTGTCCTCCGATCATTACGACAACTGGTCGGTGGGCCTGGTATTCAACGTGCCTCTGGGATTTCGACTTGAGCAAGCCGGCGTTCGCGCCGCCCGACTGGGGCTGGCTCAAAGCTACGAGGTGCTGGCCGATGTGGAAACGCGCGCCGTCAGCATCCTGTGCGTGAACTACCAGAAGCTCTACGAATGGTGGGACCGCATCGAGGTCAGCCGGCGCGAGCATGAGAGCTATGCAGACTCCGTGCTGGGCACGTGGAAGCGCATCAAGGCGGGCACATCCGATCCCAAGGCCCCGGACCAGGTTGCCACCTACCAGTTGCTTCTGGATTCGCAGCGGCGTCTGGCCCTGGCCATGCAGAAGGAATACGAAGCCATCGCCGAATACAACAGCTCGCTGGCCCGGTTCGAATGGGCCAAGGGCACCATCCTGCCGCACGACAACGTCAGCATTTCCGAAGGGCCCTTGCCGCAGTGCGTGCAGGAGCGCGCCGTGGACAACGAACGGCAGCGGAGCCTGGGCTTGCTCCTTCGCGAACAACCCATCGCCAGGCCGATCACCCACCCGGGCATACTGTCCGCAGACAAGGAAGTCATCAAGGGCGTGGAGCAAGCGCCCGAGGGCCCACTGCCGCGGATTCTGGAGAAGTCCGGCAGCGACGGCAAGGCGATCATCGGTCCGCCGCCCCGTCTTGTCGATCCGGCCAAGCCGGCTCCAGAGAAGCTGCCCGAGCCGCAATCTCAGGAAACGATTCCGGAACTACCACTTCCTTTTGTTTCTGAAAACCAGGCTCCCAGCCTCGAAACGAGCCCAAAGGAAGACGCTGTGCTCGGTCCTTTTTCCACATCGCCCTGGAAGCCGGACCCCAATAGCCCGGTCGCCGATCCGCCTTCCCTTTCCGGCCCGCCGCCTGCGGGACCGTCCTCGTCCCAGCTCGAACTCAGCCCGGGGGGCCCAGCCCCCGCCATTCCTGGTTTCCTGCCGAATTGAAAAGCTTGCCCATCCTGAATCCTTTTTGCTTCCCACAGAATCTAATCTTGCGGAGGACGGGCAGGTGGCTCCGAAAACCCGGACTGTTGTAGCAGCCAACCTCCCCCCTGCACAGGTTTAGGCACCTGGCAGGTTAGGTTGCTCAAAAGCGGAGGAGCCACTGATCGGGGCTTGGGGCTTCGAGCGGCCTCTAACCCTTGCCCTCCCGGGTCGATCAGAGGTACACGACGGGAAGGGCCGGGAGGCAAGAAAAAAGGTACGTGAGGCCGGCTTGGAACTGCAAGCAAATGCCTCTCCTCCCTTCTTGCATTCAATCAAGTCGAGAAGGAGGTGAGGATATATGTTCAGTCTCATGCCACGTAGGCGAGAGCGAACGGCACTGGCCAGGCGAGAAATGGGCCCGTTCGAAACTCTTCGTCGTGAACTCGCTTCCCTGTGGGAAACCCCGATATGGCCATGGGCAACGTTGGAACAGGAACCGTGGGGCTTTGAGACCGAGGAGTTGGAAAATGAAATTGTCCTGCGTGCCGAAGTGCCTGGTTTCGAAATGAGCGAGATCGAAGTGACCATGCGGGGCAATGAGTTGACTGTCCGAGCGGAGCACGCGGAACCGGCCAAAGGGGAAGCGGAAGAACGCCGGTATGCCCGGCTGGAACGAACCGTGACTTTGCCGACCGGTATCGAACCGGAGAAAGTGGAAGCGCGGTATCACAACGGGGTGCTGGAGGTGCATGTGCCTCGCAGCCCGGAAGCCAAGCCGCGGCGTATTGAAGTCAAGATCTGAGCCGAACAACTCCTCGTGAATACCAAACGTTCGGCTAAGAAAGGAGCCAACCGAAGCCTGGCCTCGGTTGGCTCGAGTCTTTTTGTTGCACCTGGACTATTTCAAAAACACTTCAATTTTTGCCGTCTTGCGCTGTTCCGTGAGAACACCTTGATAGAGATCAAGGTCCTGGGCGTAGATTTCGCGGACCGCTTCCTTGATTTTCTCGAAATCGGAAGGTTCCTCCTTGGTCCGCCCGGTCACCTTGATGATGTGCAGACCGAAGTCGGTGGACACGATGTCGCTAACGTCCCCTTCTTTCATGCTGAAAGCTTTGTCGGCAAACGGCTGGACGACGGCAAAGCGGTAGGGGAAGAAACCGATATCGCCCCCCTTGGTCTTGCTGGGGCAATCGGAATACTTCTGGGCCGCATCCTCGAACTTGATCTTGCCGGCCACGATCTCCTGGCGAATGGCCTGGATGCGGGCCTGGGCCGCCTGCTTGTCCGCCGCTGTGGCGTCGGTCTTTATCTTGACCAGGATATGGCTGGCCTTCACCATGACCTTGTCGAAAAACAGCTTGTTCTTGTCGTAGTAGGGCTTCAAGGACGCATCGGGCAGCTTCTGCACCAGATAGGTTTTCCATTGCAGGCGGGCGGCAATGTCGCCCTTGAGCTGTTCTTCCGTCTGGCCGCCTTCCTTCAGAAATTCCTGAATCGTCTTGGGCGGTTTCTGTTTCGCCAGAGCATCCTTGAGGTCCGCCAATTCCTTGGTGATGTCGGCCTGGCCGGCGGCGGGCACAGTCTTCCGCAAGAACTGCCGCATCAGCATGTCCTCGATTATCATGTCGAGGGCGGCTTTTTCCATCTCGGTCTTTTGCTGAGCTGTCAAGACCACCGGCGAAGGTGGGCGAGCATTCAACAGGGCCTGCAGATCCGACATGGCAATGTCTTCCCCGTTGACCTTGGCGGCGATCTTGCCGCCGGGCCCCTGGGCGGACACGGAAACCACGCTGAGAGCCAGCATCAGGCCGCCGGCCAACACGTGCCAACCTCGTTTGCTCACCATCCCGCACCTCCTTGATTGCTCCGGAACATAGAACTTCCCGGGCGCCCAAACGCTGGCGCGGAAGTTCGGCTGGGCTTATAGCCGCTTTGAACAAGCATGTGGAGAGCAATTCTTGGGGCGAACGCGAAGCCGCAAGCGGCGACTGAGCAGGCAAAGCGGCAAATTTGCCGGGTTCCGTGTAAAATGGGTTATCTATGGATACGGCACAAAATCAACTGGCCCAGCGTCTGTTGCCCCTGGCGGGCAAACCGGCGGGCAGCTTGCTGATCCACGAAATCTACCGCAGTGTGCAAGGCGAATCGACCTTCGCCGGCTTGCCCTGCGTCTTCGTCCGCCTGGCCGTCTGCGATGCCCGCTGCTCCTGGTGCGATACGCCTCATGCCTTCACCCAGGGAAGCGTCTGGACGCTGGACGATATTGTGCGAAAAGTGATCGGCTACGAGACTCCGCTGGTGGAGATCACCGGCGGGGAGCCGTTGGTTCAAGCCGAGGTGATTCCCCTGATGGCCCAGCTGGCGGACCGGGGCCTGACGGTTCTTCTGGAAACCAGCGGCGCCCACGACGTCGCCGCGATTGATCCACGCGTCCACATCATCATGGACCTCAAATGTCCCGATAGCGGAGAATGCGCCGCCAATCGCTTTGCCAATCTGGACCTTCTCAAGCCGACCGATCAGATCAAGCTGGTCATCGCCTCGCGCGCCGATTTTGACTGGGCCGCGGACACGATCCGCCGACACCGACTGGACCAGCGCTTCACCGTCCTTTTCAGCCCCGCGTTCGGTCTGGTGACTCCGTTGCAACTTGCCGAATGGCTCCTGCAATCAGGCTTGCAGGCGCGTTTGCAGGTGCAGTTGCACAAGGTGATCTGGGATCCGAAGGCGCGCGGGGTTTGAACGCGATTCAGTTCCGAATCCGGCCGAGACCCAGCATGACGGGCAGGACATAGAAATCGAGAAAGCCCTCGCTGGTGGGACCGTAATGGCCGCCCTGGTTGCCGGACCAGGCCATCTCCGGCTCCCAGCGGATGTTGTGCACTTTCTGATAGAGATTCGCGTCGGGGAAATTCGGAGGCAGCCGGGTAAAGCCGATCTCGCCGGCGGGCTTGACGAACAGGCCGTCCGCGGTGCCGAATTTTTCACTGCCGATCGAAACAAGGGAATCGTCAAAGCTGTAATAACAGTCGACGCCGTTTCGTGAAGCGCGCAGCGCCGGCCGCAGGTCGAAACACGTGCTCACCGATGGAGCCAGCACAACCACGCGCTCGATGGTATTGGGCGGCATTTTGCCGGCTGCCAGGAGCACGATGTGTGTGCCGGCGCTGTGCCCGATCAGGTAAATCCTGCTCTTGGGCCAGCGGGCATGGTAGTCGGCCATCTTGGCTGCCAAACAATTCGCCGAGTAGACCTGTCCCCAGTAGTCGGTATGGTCGCCAACTTGCGAGCCCCAGCGGCACCAGGCGATGGTATCGGTATTGATGGGCAGCCGTCGCTTGGCGAGCACCGTGGTCAGGTTTTCGGTGACCGACGTGCCGGCGGCGGAGCCGTTGATGATGAAGATGATGTCCAGGCCCTGGGTCGGCGGCGGCGCCGGCTTGGTCTGACTTTGAGCGGTGGACGCAAACGGGACGGTCATCAAGCAGCCAACAAGAAAACAGTGACGCACGGAAACCTCCCGGAATATCGAACTTATCCCGCAAGCCCCAAGGCGGGTCTTCGACCCCTGGGGATTTTGGGGTACTTTTCTGTTCCACGTCCAGTTTACCCCCTGACGTGACCAGTCACGTCCGGCATGCCGATGCACGGCAAGCATTTTTTCGGCTCGGAGGCGCGCATCCGAGATATTGCGCACACTTGAATTCCTCAGGCCTCTCGCGCAGGCAAACGTGGCACAGGCGTTTCACTTACGGCAAGCGGAAAAATCGCTCCGGTGCGGATATTGGCCGCAAATTCCCCAGGAGAATGGGCTGATTTCGCAACCGACGCCTTGGCAAAGGCCGCGCCAGTGGCTATCTTAAACTTAGGAAAACGGGAAGGAAATTCGGAACGGAGAATGCCCATGAATACCAACGCCACCCTGGCACGGGTGGAAGAAGCCTACCGTGCCGTCAACTCCCTCCTCCAAACGAGCCACAAAGGCCTGGAAACCCAGTTGATCAAGCGCGCCAAGAAGCACCTGCGCGCCGCTCTGTGCGACCTGATCCTGAGTCAGGAAATCCTGGCACGTCCCCCGCAGCAATTGCTGGCTTGCACGAATTGATTCCGTAGCAGAAACAATTGAAGCCCGCGGATTGCTTTCCGCGGCCTTTTTCCATTTTGTCTTGCCTTGCCCCTTCGTCTCGACCTCAACAATCAGCGCCTGTTTTGTGTGTCTTGGGCCCAAAGGACCTCACGCGACTTGTACTCGCACGCGGCACAACCGACGCGCGCCTGGCGCACCTCAAGAGCCTAACAAGCCTTGAACTCCTGGATTTGAACGAGTGTCCGGGCGTCACTAACGCCGGCCTCAAGCTCAAGGAGCTAACCACCTTATCGGACCTCTTTCTCAAGAGTGCGACCTCGTGCTCCTGCATCCCTGAAGCCATTTTACTTGAACAGCCCCGAGAGAGGACAGCTTCCGAGCGGGCTGAAGATAGCGGCCTTGGTTGCGAATTACTTTGAACCAGGCGATAATGCGATGATCGAGGCAAACCCAGCTCTCGAGGAATTCTCTAAACGTTAGCGCACTGAATAGCACACGGACTAAGATGGGGGCAGGATTATGCCAAAGAGTTAAGCAACAATTGCACCAGGAGCGACAGGGTAATAGTTGTGGAAACACTTGCAACTTTTCTTGACCGATTATTTCGACAAGGGCGAATCGTGATCGAGGAACCCGCGGCATGGAAAACGCCTGAGGATGCCAAGGCCCTGGCCGTCTGTCGTCGGGCGTTCGCGGAATACCGCCTTGATGTGGCGGGTACGGTTCTGGATCTGGATTTCGACATTGCCCTGGCATCGGCTCGATTCCTGTACACCGCCGCCTGGTTTCTGTTTCATTTCGAGAAGTCCGCCAACGATGTGGCCCGGGACATGGCGTTCACGCGAAAACCTGCGAGCGCCGGCCAGCATCTGTCTGCGGATCTGGTTTTTCGCTATTTGCCGGCAATTCTCGGACGAGCGCGAGCTTTGCCCACCGGAGATGTGCTTGTCGAAATCCTGACGGAAACTCTGCGGCACTGGCCCTTGAGCGGGGTATTGGCGGACTTGACCGCGGGGCCGGCCGAGGCCCTCGATTTTTCAGGCCATTCCGGCTTGCAATTCCTGTACGCTGAACGCCTGGCGCAGCACTTCAAGCCCGCCTGGTTGCCGGAAGAGAAGGATCGGGCCCATATCGAATTGGTGTGGACGGAGTTGGGAAAAGACTGCCGCTTGTTGAGAACGCCAGCGCTGGTGGAAGAAGAGTAGGGATACGAGCAGGAGCAAGAGTAAAAGTAAGAGCAAGAGAAAGGGAGGATGGACCGGTGACAAGTCCCATTCTGGTTGATGGCCAAGAGCATTCCGTATGCCAGCGCTTGCAGAAGGAAGTGGTGGAACCGCTGCGCCAGCGATTCGTGGGACGGGATGAAGTAATTCACTTGATTGCGGTGGCCGGCGTGGCGCGCGAACACCTTTTTCTCTTCGGCCCTCCCGGAACCGCCAAGTCGGCCTTGATCCGGGAGTTCGGCCAGGCCCTGCAAGGCCGTTACTTCGAATACATGCTGACGCGCTTTTCCGAGCCAAACGAAATCTTCGGCCCCATCAATATCGCACAGCTCCGCGAAGGCCGGGTTGTCACCGTCACCACCGGGATGCTGCCCGAAGCAGAGTTTGTTTTTCTGGATGAGTTATTCAACGCCAACAGTGCCATCCTCAATAATCTCTTGACCGTACTCAATGAGCGGGTGTATCGCCGCGGCCTGGAAACGCATCGCTTGCCGTTGCTGTCGCTGTTCTCGGCATCCAATCATTTGCCCGAGGACGATGCGCTGCGGGCGCTGTTTGATCGCTTCTTGCTGCGCTGTCCCGTGAAGAGCCTTCCGCGCGAGGCCATGGCGGGCTTGCTGAGGGCCGGCTGGGACCTGGAATCCCTGGGCCCCTTGCACTCCTCTGTGACGACTGAAGACCTGAACCGGCTTTCGGCTCAGATTGCTCGAGTCGATCTGACGCCCGTGCTCGAGCCATACATGGAACTGGCCTTGAAAATCCGGGACCTGGGCATCGCCTTTTCGGACCGCCGCGCGGTCAAAGTTCTGAAGCTGGTGGCGGCGTCGGCCCTCATCTGCGGACGATCCCAGCCCAGCTCATCCGATTTGTGGGTGCTCCGCTATTGCTGGGACCGCGAGGAACAAATCGAACCCCTGGCCAGCCTGGTGAACGGATTTCTGGAACGGCAGGCCCAGGATCAGGAGCGGCATCCACTCGCTTCCGCCCGGAACCTTCCCAGCGCAGAGGACCTGGCCCGCCAGTTGGAGGCCCTGGAAAAACAGGTGCAAGACAAGAACTTGAGCCTGACGGCGCTGGCCCGGTTGAAGGAATTGCTGGCCGGCTTGGCCGACCAGGCTGCCTGGCTACAAGACGCCCGGAGCCGGCAGTTTTTGCTCGACAAAACTCGGCAGTGCCTGGAGAAAATTGGTTAATGCTGCCCCACCTTGCCGACATCTGTTGTGCCTGTATTCCCGCAGAGGAACTGGCGGCCCTGGACGAGGTTCGGGTCGTCCAAGGTGTGGAAGTTTACCAGCAGCAGGAAAAGATTTGGGTTCGCTGGGAATCGCGTAGCGAAGCCGTCCTGGCCTGCATGCTGGCTATTCCGGGAGTCGTCCTCTATGCATGGCGCGATGGACGCTGGCGCCGGCCTGCGGCCGTCTTGCCGGCATTTGATGTTCCCGCCCATGCTCGATATCAACCGTTGCATCAGGTCCTGTTTCCAGCCCCTGTGCAGCCCTTATCAGCGAACAAGATCGATAGGCCTCCGGAACATGTGCGCCTGAGCGTGCTTCCCGATCACCGGCCCAGACCGACCACGGCGATGCTGGCTGCCGCGCACGAAATCCTGGCCTGGGCCGATTCGGTCCCATCTTTTCGCCTTTCCCAGCTTCTGGCCGCACGCAGCGGAGAGGAGGTTTTGCTTCTAGGCAACCGGTTGCCGCCGGTGCTTTCCGGGCAGCGTTTTTGGGGTAAAACGGTTTTGCTTCCTTTGGGAACGCGTCTGGAGCCGGACCTTCCTGAACAAATGGTTGCCGATGCCCTGGGCCTGGATGAGGATCACCTGTTGCTGGTTCGAGAAGCCGGGGAGCAGATCATTCCGCGCGAGGTATTTCAACCTCTTCACCGTGTGGGCTTGCGCCGGCTCACCCAGGAGGTGAGCACGTGAACCTCGCCCATTCCTACCTGTTCCTGACCGATGAATACGCCCGGTTTCTGGGCGTGCGCTGGTCTGTGAACGATAACGTGCTGGAACTCCAGCATCGTTCGGTTCCCATGGTTTACCTGGCAGGCCGGGAACCGGTGGACTACTCGCGCCAGCCGGCCTCGGAGACGTTCACATTCGCGTTCGCCGAGCAAATGGCCGAGTTTCTGGAAGGATTTGCCGGCCGGCGACCTCTGATCCATTTTGATTTCATGGTGCACTTGCTGATCCTGCTCCGCTGGCTGCCGCCTGAAGGACATCCATCGCCCAACCGCATTCGCTTGTGGAGGTTCTTTGCCGAGCATGGAGGCAACTTGCGACATGCCGGGTCCTTGTGTGCTCAGCTCTGTCGGGAAGTTCCGGACGCTCTTCATGCCGGGGAGGCGGCGGAGATTTGCCGGCGGCTACGCCGATCCGATGTGACCATTCACTGGTCCATGGTGGATGCAGGCCGGCAGATGCCGGAGTTCCCACCGTGGTCGCCGTCGGTTTTCGAAGCCCGCGTGCTGAGAGAACTGGACGCCTTTTCCGACGAGGAGGTGGAATTTTGGCTGACGCATGGCCGGGGCTCGCCAGGCGACGCCGGAGAAAAACTGACGCAAGAACTGCCGGCCACACTGGAGGGCAGACTCAGGAGCCTGATGGATCGGCCACGGCTTCGGGGAGGCAAAGCCTTTGTCCAGCATCTGGCCGGGGCGTTGTCTCTGCCGCCGCGGCGTCTGGCCGATCCGACCCTCGCCCTGGGCGGCTTTGCCAATGTCACAACCCGGGGCCAGGTTGAACACTTGCTTCCCAGCCAGTTCGCTCTGGATGAATGGGATTTCGTCCGCCGCTTTGGGGAAAACGAATTGCTCTTTTTTCACCGCGAAGAGCCGATGGCATTGGAACGACACGATCTGGTGGTCCTCCTGGATCAGGGGATTCGCACCTGGGGCGATGTGCGGCTGGTCTTTGGCGCTGCCCTGGCCGCCCTGGAAAAACAAGCATTGCGCAGCGCCCGTTTTCTCTTCACCACCACGGGATATCCAGGCTTGCACGATCCTCTGACGTTGAGCGAGGAGGAATGGGGGCAGATCGTGGAAGCAAGCGATTTTTCGCGGAATCCGGCCCATTCCCTGAAAGAACTGCTGGAAAAACCGGGCGAGGGTCCACGGGACATTGTCGTCTTGACTCATCCGCGCAGCCTGATAGAGGAAGAGGTTCGAAGTGCCGCCCAAGAGGTTGACTCTTCCACGCGGCTGTTTGCGTTGACTCTGGATCGGCTGGGGCAGGGGGCCCTGCTGGAACTGCGGCACGGTTCCCCCCTGACGATCCGGCAATTCCGCCTCGATCTATCCAGCCGCGGGCAATCGGTCGAACCCCCTCCCACAAAGGCCACCGACTGGACGGGGGACGTGGAGCCGATCGGTTTTCCTTTTCGCTTCGGCATTGCCGGCAACATCCCGGCTCTGGGATACGACTTCGACGGCAGCGAAAAACACTTGCTTACGGCGTGCTGGCAAGGGCTGTTGCACCTATGGCGGATTGACGGCACACTGGTGGAGATTCTGCCCCGCGCTTGTTACAGGGGCGGCGTGGTGAGCGAAGTCGCGGCGGTCGTGGGCGTCATGGACGGCTTTGTGGTTGTGGGCCGGCTCACGCAGAAAGGAGAGCGTCCACAACTTGGGGCCATTCATTACCAGTTGTCTCAGCGCAAATGCACGATCTATCCATTGTCCCACCTCAATTATTCAATCTGGAGCTATTCCCCCGAAAACCACTGTTTCCTCGCCCTGGAAAGGAGCCAGGAGGAAGGTGTGGGAATCGACTTGGGGACGGGAGATCGCCACGCCACCAATGTAGGGGGAGGATCTTCCCGAGTTCGGGCCGCGTGGGCGGCATGGGATCAAAAGCAAATTCCGCGGCGGCAACTCTCGATCCATCATCACCCTTCTCAACCCCACATCACGCTGGATTGGCGAAGGGGCGAAGTCCGCTTGAACAACGTCATGCCGGCCTGGAATCCGTTTGTTCCGCTGGCGGACGGCAGGCCGTTGTTGCGGGATTCCTATCCGATCGATGCGCTCGTGGCAGGCCAACATCTGGGGGTGCGAGTGCGGCATACAAACGTCCCGGCGCAAAACGAACTGTTCGTTTTTCGGCCGGACGGGGTTTCAGTACATTCTAGTAGCGACAAGTCGCTGGGGTTTCAATTTTCCTGGCGCGGCAACTTGTTGGCCAAGCAGATCGGCAACAGCGTGGTCGCCTTCGGGCCGGTAAACGGGTACACCACTCCGTGCCAGACCGGGGTTGGCGGGTACGCGCAAAAAGTCCATATCAATCTTGGAAACTCTCGATTGGTCCTCTTCCAGGGCCGGCGGCCGTTTTTCCATTACCTGGATTGGAGCGAGCAAGACCTGAAAATCTGGGAAAGGTCAGCGGCAACAACCGAAACATTCGACGGAATTGAGGGCCGCGACTCGAACTTCCCCGAGCGCTTTCATTACGACGCCAAACGCTGGACTTCCTGGGCACACAAGAACCTGCTGGTCGTGAGTGATCGGTTCGGTCAGGTGGCGGTCTTCGACAGCCATGGCAGGATGGTCTGCATGTTCATGGCATTTCGGCGGCGGCTGGCGGGCTGGATGCCGGACGGAACCTGCTTCGGTCCCAGCATCATGACCGGCAAACCGAGCCATGCCGATGCCAGGAAGAAGTTTGGCCAGGCGTTATGGAATGCGGAACGGTCCTGGCTCGAGAATCCCCAGGGTAAATCATGAAAGTGCCTTTTCGGATAAAGCGGGTCATGGAAGTGAGGCCGGCGGCCGCGTTGCTGGTGCCCGGCCAGGATCCGGCAGTCCTGTTGCGCCTGTGTTGCCGGCTACGCCTGATTCCTCCCCCAGAGATTTACGCCGTCGCCGATGGATTTCTCCTGCGTTTGCAAGGCTCGGTGTGCGAGCCGCCGGGAGTCGTTCGCCTCCGTGAAGCGGGCGCCAACCTGTTCTTGCCCGTTGATGCCGAATTGATCCCGGCTCTGTTGCCGGACGAAGCCGCCTCTCTGGGACGCGACCACGGTCTGGTATTCTTGCCAGAAGGCCGAATCCTGAGGTTTGACCCGCACAGTCCATTGTCCTTGTCTGCCTTACTCAAACCCAAGCACTTGCTGCCGTCCACCTGGGGAGCACTACCTCCTCCCTGCACGCTGGCCGATGCTGTCACGGAAATCTCCATCATTCTTCCCGATATCAAACCGGACGACATCCTGGACGAAGGCGGCGAAAGGATCGGCAT
>Ga0066903_100002673_pt1 | contig 14105 bp, 10 predicted proteins | sample PanSoiMetaGPlot1_FD_67491 | JGI IMG/M metagenome (GOLD analysis project Ga0066903, IMG submission 67491) | Tropical forest soil microbial communities from Panama analyzed to predict greenhouse gas emissions - Panama Soil - Plot 1 (version 2) | ecosystem: Environmental > Terrestrial > Soil >...
TGTCATTGACCCATGATCACCCTCGACGGCCACACGCTCACGCTCGAACACCTCGCCGCGATCGCGGATGACTTCCGGCCGGCGGCGCTCGACGCGCGGGCCGCCATCGCCGTCGATGCCTCGCGCGCCGTCGTCGACAGGCACGCCGGCGGCGAAGAGGCGGTGTACGGACTCAACACCGGGTTCGGGTCGCTGGCTGAAGTGAAGATTCCGAAAGATGCGCTGGGCGAGCTGCAGCGCAACCTGCTGCGCAGCCACGCGGCCGGTGTGGACGACCCGCTGCCGCCGCGCGCGGTGCGGGCGATGATGGCGCTTCGCGCGAACGTCCTCGCGAAGGGCTACTCCGGGATCCGGCGCGCGACGCTCGAGCGGCTGATCGAGCTGCTCAACGCGCGCGTGCATCCGATCGTGCCGAGCCGCGGCTCGGTCGGCGCCAGCGGCGATCTCGCGCCGCTCGCGCATCTCGCGCTCGTGCTGATCGGCGAGGGGCACGCCACGGTCGGCGACGATCCGGCGGTGGTCGACGGCCGCGCGGCGCTCGCGCGCGCCGGGCTGTCGCCGATCGACCTCGCGGCCAAGGAAGGACTGGCGCTCATCAACGGCACGCAGGCGTCCGCGGCCGTCGCGGCGCTCGCGCTGCTCGGCGCCGAGCGGCTCGCGCGCGCGACAGACATCGCCGCGGCGCTGTCGATCGACGGCCTCCGCGGGTCGTGGCATCCGTTCGAAACGCGGCTTCACGACCCACGGCCGCACGTGGGTCAGCGCACGTCGGCGGACAACCTGTTGCGGCTCCTGCAGGACAGCCCCATCAACCGCTCGCACGAGAACTGCGGACGCGTGCAGGACGCGTATTCGATGCGCTGCGCGCCGCAGGTCCACGGCGCGGGGCGTGACGCCTTCGCGCACGCGCGCGCGGCGATCGAAATCGAGGCCAACGCCGCAACCGACAACCCGATGGTGTTCGCCGACGCCGGCGATATCGTGTCGGGGGGGAACTTTCACGGCGCCCCGATTGCGATCGCGGCCGACGTGGTGGTGCTCGGCCTGCTCCAACTGGCCACGATCGCCGAGCGGCGCACCGATCGACTGGTGAATCCGGTCCTGAGCGGGCTCGCGCCGTTCCTCACGCGGGACAGCGGCCTGCACTCGGGCTACATGATGGCGCAGGTGACGGCGGCCGCGCTCGTGTCCGAGCTCAAGACACTGGCGCATCCGTCGAGCGTCGACACGATTCCGACGTCAGCCAATCGAGAGGACCATGTGAGCATGAGCATGGCGGCCGCGCTCAAGGCCGAGCGCGCGCTTCAGCTGGCGACGCGCGTGATTGCCATCGAAGTCCTGCTCGCGTGCCAGGCGATCGACCTGCTCGCGCCGCTCGCGACGTCGCCCGCGCTCGCGCCGGTCCACGCGCACGTGCGATCGAAGGTGCCGACGCTCGTCGACGACCGCCCGCCGTCCCCCGACATCGAGTCGATCTCGCAATTGATCACGTCGGGATCGCTCGAACGCGCGTGCGCGCTGGAAGTCAAATAAAAAATTTTTCAATTTCGTTTGACAACGCGCTCGTACGTTTCTAGATTGCTAGGCTTCCGCGCGTGAACGACTGCGAGACGTCGCCCGCGGAGACCACCACCGAGGATGAGCATTCTGAGCCGCCACGTCAGCGCCCCACGAGGCGCCGCCCTCTCCTGCAAGGGATGGCCGCAGGAAGCCGCGCTCCGAATGCTGATGAACAACCTCGACCCCCACGTGGCCGAGCGTCCGGACGAATTGATTGTATACGGGGGGTCCGGCCGGGCCGCGCGCTCGTGGGAGGCGTTCGACGCGATCGTCGACACGCTTCGGCGTCTCGAGCACGACGAAACGCTCGTCGTCCAGTCCGGCAAGCCCGTGTGCGCGTTCCGCACGCATCCGTGGGCCCCGCGTGTGATCATCGCCAACGCGCTGCTGGTCCCCGCGTGGGCGACCTGGGATGTCTTCCGCGACCTCGAGGATCGGGGTCTCACGATGTACGGCCAGATGACGGCGGGCAGCTGGATCTATATTGGTACGCAGGGCATCCTCCAGGGCACCTACGAGACGCTGGCCGAGTTGGCCCGCCGGCACTTCGGCGGTACGCTCAGCGGACGCCTCGTCGTGACCGCCGGTCTCGGGGGCATGGGCGGCGCGCAACCGCTCGCGGTCACGATGAACGAAGGGATTGCGCTCGTCGTCGAAGTCGATGCGGCGCGCATCCAGCGCCGCATGGAGACGCGCTACGTGGACGAACGCGTGCGTTCGCTCGACGAGGCGCTCGCCCGGATCGAGCGCTATCGCGCGGCGGGCGAGCCGCGCTCGTTCGCGCTCGAAGGCAACGCCGCCGACGTGCTCCCCGAGCTCGCGCGGCGAGGGGTGGTCCCCGACGTGGTCACGGATCAGACCTCCGCGCACGACGCGTTGAACGGCTACGTGCCCAACGGCCTGTCGTTCGGCGACGCGCTGACGCTGCGGCGCGCCGATCCGGACGAGTACATCCGGAAGTCGACGGCCGCCATGGGCGCGCACGTGCGCGCGATGCGCACGATGCAGGATCGCGGCGCGGTCGTCTTCGACTACGGCAACAACATCCGCGCGCAGGCCGAGAAGGCCGGCGTCGCCGACGCGTTCAGGATTCCGGGCTTCGTGCCCGAGTACATCCGTCCGCTCTTCTGTCTCGGCAAGGGGCCGTTCCGATGGGCGGCGCTCTCGGGCGATCCGGCGGACATCGCCGCGACCGATCGGCTGGCGCTCGAGATGTTCGCGCACGACGAGGCGCTGTGCCGGTGGATCCGGCTGGCGTCGGAGCGCGTGGCGTTCCAGGGATTGCCCGCGCGGATCTTCTGGCTCGGCTACGGCGATCGCGCGCGCTTCGGCCTCGCGATCAACGACCTGGTCCGGCGCGGCGTCGTCTCGGCGCCGATCGTGATCGGCCGGGACCATCTCGACACGGGATCGGTGGCATCGCCCAATCGTGAAACCGAAGGCATGCGCGATGGCAGCGATGCGATCGCCGACTGGCCGATCCTGAACGCGTTGCTGAACACCTCGTCGGGCGCGACGTGGGTGTCCGTCCATCACGGCGGAGGTGTCGGCATCGGTTACTCGCTGCACGCGGGCATGGTGGCCGTCGCCGACGGCTCGCGTGAAGCGGACGAAAAATTGCAGCGGGTGCTCACGTGCGACCCGGGCCTCGGCGTCGTCCGTCATGCGGACGCCGGCTACCCGGACGCGATCGCGAAGGCCCGCGAGAGTGGAATCGACATGCCCATGCTGGGAAAAGCCCGATGATGATCCCCGAACGCCCCACGCTCGAGCGTCGTGTGCTGGGCGCCCTCGATGGATCCGCCGGTTCCGGTCCGCGCATTCCGGTGATTCTCGGCGGGTGCGGCAGCGGCCGGACATCTCTCCTCCTGCGTCTGCGCGACCTCATCGGCCGCACGCAGGCGCAGTACGTCGACGTCGAACGGATCGCCACGACGCCGGAGCGCTTCGTGCAGGCGCTCCGCGAGTCGTCGCCGTTCCCCGCGTTTCCCGCAGACCAGCGTCAGGAGACCGGCGCTCGGGACGCCTTCGACGCCGCGCTCGCCTTCCTCGCCACGGCACGCGCGCCGGTGGGGATGCCCGCGACGTTCCTGCTCGACGAGTTCCTCGAGCTGCGGACCTTCGAGAGCTTCCCGGGCCTGCGCACGGTCCTGCGCGATCTCATCGGCGCGCTCGGCGCGAGCGGCAATCGCTTCGTGCTCACCAGCCGCTACGCCTCGCGCGCGCTGCGGCTGCTGCGCGACGCGCCGGCGCAGTTCGAGATCATCCACGTGGCGCCGCTCACGGCGGCCGAAGTACGCGCGACGCTGCCGGGCGCGCACGACGACGAGCACGTGAGCGACCTCCACGACGGCACGGAAGACGCGGTGGAGCGGCAGCGCGACGAGCTCGCGCGCCTCGTGCAGGCGCTCTCGGACGGCCGTCCGGCGTACGCGCGCGCGATCGCCGAGACCGCCACCACCATGACGCCGCGCGGCGACGCGGACCCGGTGAGCGCGCTGGCCGCGCTCCTCGCCCCGGGCGGCAACCTCGCGCTGATCTGCCGCTTCTGCTACGAGCTGCGGCTGCACCGCGCGCGCGGCTACGGCGCGCTGAAGGCGATCCTCGAGGTCCTGGCGCAGGAAGAGCCCCTGACGCTCACCGAAATCGCCCAGCGCCTGCGGCGGACGCCCGGATCGACGAAGGACTACCTCTCGTGGCTCGAAGACGTCGACCTGATCGTGTCGCGCCAGAAGCGCTACAGCTTCACCGACCCGGTGCTGCGGCTCTGGGTCCGGCTGCACGGACGCTCCGTGCCGCCGGCCGACGAGGACATCGCACGCGAGGTGCACGCCTACGTACTGTCGCGGCTCCCGCACGCCGAGCCGGCGATGGCGCTCGCCGGCGGTCAGCCGGGGCGCGAAAAGAACTGGGGAATCATCGAGATTGACTGACTGAGTCAATTCCCAACGCGTTGGGCGTTGGGAATTGACAGGCGCGCGGGAGTGGATGGCAGGCGCGCTACGCGGTGAGCCGCTCCAGGGCCGCACGAGCGGCCGATTGCGCCGCCTCCTTCTTGCTGCGTCCCTCGGCCGCCGCAACAGCCTCCCCTTCGACCACGACCTCCACGACGAAGCTCTTGCGATGATCCGGACCGAGCTCGCCGGCCAGCCGGTAGGCCGGCAGGCCGCGGCCGTGCGACTGCAGGTATTCCTGCAGCGCCGACTTCCAGTCTTCGGTGAAGCTGGCCGCGGCGCCCGACCGGCGGGCTTCGTCGACGAGCTCCCTGAACTGCGACTCGACGAAGCGCTCGGCCGCCTCGATGCCTCCGTCCAGATAGACAGCAGCGATGAGCGCTTCGTAGCAGTCCGCGATGATCGCGTGCTTGCGGCGGCCGCCCGTTTTCTCCTCGCCGCGTCCGAGAATGAGGAACTCCCCCAGATCCAGCCGCTCGCCCAGGCGCGCGAGCGACGCGGACGACACGAGCGACGCCTTCAGCTTGGACTTCTGCCCCTCGTTGTGCTCGGGGAACTCGCGGAAGAGGATCGCGGCGACCACGAACCCGAGGACGGAGTCGCCGAGGAATTCCATCGACTCGTTGTCGAACACCCCCCCGCTCGCGTCTTCGTGCACGCGCGATCGGTGCGTGAGGGCGTGCTCGAGCAGTCCGCGGTCGCGGAAGCGGTAGCCGATCCGGCGCTCCAGCGGCTCGAGCTCCGACCCGAACGGCACGACGCGGCCGCCCTTCACGTCGTCGCGGTGGCTCTCGATGATGCGCATCGCCGTTTCCGCGTGCTCGGGGCTCACGGCAACGCGCCGCTCCCACGCCTGATCGTTCAGCGCGAACGGAAACGCCGTGCGCGAGTTGTCGCTCAGGAGGGCCGACGGGATGTCGTGCGTTTCCAGCAGTCCCTGGATGACCTTCGCCTCGATCTCGGATGGTGTGCGGAAGATGACGACCGGGTCGTGATTCATACGGCGACCTGTGTGGTGGCGGCCAGCGCCTCCTCGACCTTGATCAGAATCATCGTCATGTCGTCGTGCTGATCGGCGGCGCCGACGAACGCCTCGATCTCGCGCAGGATGCGCTCGCGCAGATCGCCCGCGTCGAGGTGGCCGTGCTCGGCGATCAGGCGTCCGAGCCGCGGCTCGCCGAACAGATCGCTGCTGCTGTTCATCGCCTCGGTGATGCCGTCGGTGTAGAAGACCAGCACGTCGCCCTTGTGGAGCGGGATGCTCTCTTCTTCGAGCAGATCGGCGAACTTCTCGCTCGCGCCGGGGATGCGCAGGCCGACCACGAGACCGCCGGGGGCGAGCACGTCCGCACTCGGCACGCGGCTGTCGCCCCGAAGGTAGATGAGCGGCGTGTGCCCGGCGCGCGCGAACGTCAGCAGCCCCGCGTTCAGGTCGATGACCGCGTAGGTCATCGTGATGAAGCTGCGCGTGTCGAGGTTCTGGGAGAGGATGCGGTTCACTTCGAGCAGCAGCTGGCGCGGCGACTGATAGATCTGGCTGAGCGAGAGCATGAGCCCTTTGAGCTCGGCCATGTACAGCGCCGCCGACGTGCCCTTCCCCGAGACGTCGGCGATCAGCACGCCGAGACGACGATCGCCGACCGGGAAGAAGTCGTAGTAGTCGCCGCCGACCTCGCGCGCGGGGACGCACAGGGCCGTCATGCCGATCCCCGGGAAGTCGAGCGGCCCGCGCGGCAGGAGCGACATCTGGATCTGTCGGGCGATGCGCAGCTCTTCCTCGAGACGCTTCTTCTCGGCCGCCGTCTGCATCAGGTGCTCGATGCTGCCGGTCATCTCATTGAACGATGTGGCCAGGTCGCCGAGCTGGTCGCGTGATCCGATCTCGATGCGGTGCGCGAAGTCTCCCTGCCGCACGCGCTGGGTGCCCATGAACAGCTCGTGCACGGAGCTCGTGATCGAGCGCGCGAGCGCGAGCCCCATCACGAGCGCGACCGCCTCGATGATGAGGAACATCACCCCGATCACGATGAGCAGGATCAGCAGCGCGTCCGACACCCGCATGTTGCCGCTGACGAGCAGCGACTGCGCGCTCGAGAGATGCTTGTAGAGCTCGTTCAGCCGGTAGGAGAGCACGGCCGTGTCGCTCCGGATCCGCCCCGAGGTCCACTCGTGGACGTCCACCTGGGCAAGGCTCCGCTCGAACAGGATCGTCCGCTGCTTCTGTCCCGACGTGGTCTTGATCGGCGTGGCCGGGCTCGACGCGCTGTAGTCGAAGACGTTCTCCAGCCGGACGCCGGTCGTCTCGTGCAGCCGGTGGATCACGTGTCCGTCCACGGGAATGTCCACGACCACGATCCCGCCGGCGCCGGCGGCCCCGACCTTCACGACGGAGCGGACGACCAGGTCCTCTCCCTCGGCGGCGTCCTTCATCGGGATGCCGAGCGATCCGGCGAACACGTCTTCTTTCATCCAGGGCGGCGCGCGATCGGGGACCGGCAGCGGCAGCCACGACCCCGCGGTCACGGGCTGGTCCCCCGGCGGGAGATACGCGACCGAGATCCCGGGATACATCGACGCGCGGATCTGGCGGACGCGCTGCACCGTCTCCAGGGCGGTCGAGCTGTCGCGACCGATGGCCGTCGCGGCCGCCTGCGCGCTGATGCGCGCGTTCTCGAGGATGGCGTCGTAGCCGTCCTTGAAGAGGTACGCGCTCACGTTCATGAAGACGAACGAGCCCGCGAACAGGAAGAAGACCAGGATCAGCAGCGACGGAATGACGCCGATGAAGATGTACGAGAGGATCAGCTTCGCGCGCACGCGCCACAGCAGGCGACGCTTGATCTGGACGAACAGCCGCCAGGCGAGCACGCCGACGGCGATCACGAGACCGATCGTCGCGGCGCCGCTGACGACGCTCATCGCGCCCGGCAGCGCGCCGGTCATCCGCCAGAGCGCGACGACGAGCTTGATCGAAGCCGAGATCAGGAACAGCCGGCCGGGCCAGGTATCGAAGAGAATCGCGCGCGCCGTCGGCTGAGGGGCGGCGGCAGGCCGCGGCATGAGGCGACGCGCCATGTGCGATTATATTAGCCCATGAAACTCCCGCCGGGCGCGCGCTTCCCGACCGTCTGCATTCACGCCGGGCAGACGCCCGATCCCGGAACAGGGGCGATCATCACACCGATCTTCCAGACCTCGACCTACGTGCAGGACGAGCTCGGCAGGCACAAGGGCTACGAGTACGCCCGCACGCAGAACCCGACGCGCGCCGCGCTCGAGGCAAACATCGCCGCGATCGAAGGCGGACGGGCGGCATTCGCATTCGCGTCGGGAATGGCCGCGATCGACGCCATCACGACGCTGCTGAAGGCGGGCGATCACGTCGTCGTGACCGACAATACCTATGGCGGCACGTTCCGCCTGTTCGACAAGGTGCTGCGCACGTACCAGCTCGAGTTCTCCTACGTCGATACGTCGCGGCCCGAGCTCGTCGAAGCGGCGATCCAGCCCAACACGAAGATGCTCTTCGTGGAAACGCCGACCAACCCGGTCCTGCGCCTCACCGACATCGCGCGGACGGCAGAGATCGCGCGAGCCCGGAACGTCCGCCTGGTCGTGGACAACACGTTTGCGAGCCCGGCGGTACAGCGTCCGCTCCTGCTCGGCGCCGACATCGTCACGCACAGCACGACCAAGTACCTGAACGGCCACAGCGACAGCGTCGGCGGCGTGGTCGTCGTGGCGCGCGCCGAGGATGCCGAGTGGATGCAGTTCATCCAGAACGCCGCCGGCGCCATCCTCAGCCCTTTTGATTCATTCCTCGTGCTCCGCGGTACCAAGACGCTGAACGTGCGCATGGCGCAGCACAACGTCAACGCGATGGCCATCGCCGAGTTCCTGATGACCCACCCCAGGGTGACCAACGTGATCTATCCGGGGCTGCCGACCCATCCGCAGCACGATCTGGCGAAGCGGCAGATGCGCGGGTTCGGCGGCATGATCTCGTTCGACGTCGGGTCGTTCGAAGCCGCCCGCTCGGTGTGCAACCGCGTGAAGCTGATGTCGCTCGCGGAGAGCCTCGGCGGCGTCGAGACCCTGATCAGCCATCCCGCCACGATGACACATGCGTCCGTACCGCCCGAGCGCCGGCGCGAGATTGGCCTCACCGACAGCCTGGTCCGCATCTCGACGGGCATCGAGGATCCCGACGACCTGATCGACGACCTCAAACAGGCGCTGGCGTGACACGATGCCGGGTCTGAAGACCCGGCCTACAAGACATCGGTGATTCGTTGACTGATTGGCTCCTGCACGTGGTCGATTTCGTACTGCACTTCGACAAGCATCTCGCGGATTTCGTTCAGCTCTACGGCCCGTGGGTCTACGGACTGCTGTTCGGCATCATCTTCGCGGAGACGGGGCTCGTCGTGACGCCCTTCCTCCCCGGTGATTCGCTGCTCTTTGCGGCTGGGGCGCTGGCGGCCAGCACGGGCGCGATGAGCTCGTGGCTGCTCTTCCTGCTCCTGTCGGCCGCGGCGTTCCTCGGTAACGCCGTGAACTACTCGGTGGGGCGCGCCATCGGGCCGCGCGTGTTCGTCGCGAGCGACACCACGACGTTCATCCACCGCGTGATGAACCGGGAGTACCTGGAACGCGCGCACGCCTTCTTCGAACAGTACGGCGGGAAGGCCGTCATCCTGGGACGCTTCGTGCCGATCGTGCGGACGTTCGTCCCGTTCGTGGCGGGGGCGGCGCAGATGACGCCCGCGTCGTTCGTCGCCTACAACGCGGTCGGCGCGGTGAGCTGGGTCGGCCTCTGCCTGCTCGCCGGCGTCCTGTTCGGCAACGTCCCGATCATCAAGAACAACTTCTCACTCGTGACGATCGGCATCGTCTTTGTGTCGGTCCTGCCGATGATCGTGGAGCTCGTGCGTCACCGGATGAGGGGCCGCGTCGACTCCGCCAGCCAGCGCAGGTAGGCGTCACTGCCGTCCACGATCGGCAGGACGACGAATTCCGGCACCTCGTAGGGGTGCAGCTCGCGCACGCGGTTGTGAAGAGCCTCGAGGCAATCGCGCGACGTCTTGATCACCAGCTGACGCTCGTCGTCCTGTTCGATGCGCCCGTCCCATCGATAAATCGATTGCATCGGCGGCAGCGCGTTGACGCACGCCGCAAGACGCGCGTCGACGAGCGCATGCGCGAAGGCGGCGACGTCCGCGTCCGCCGGAAGCGTGGTCAGCACCACAACATGTTGTATCTCGGCCATGCCAGAGCAGTCTCGTCAGCGGCACGTCTGAAGACGTCCCCTACAACGGCGTTTCGTCCGTAATGAACGGGATGCGACAGACCGAAAGTATTGTACAAAGGAACGCCCCCCGTCCGATGCCGCGGTCTTCAGTGAACAGCAGACTCCAGGAAAGCGCACCGGCTCCTCTTCGGCGCCGGGCTGCCACGCCGCCGGCCTCGCCGGCGTCGCCCTGGCGCACGCGCCTGCTCACCTACGGGCTGGTGTTCGTCACCGTCGTCCTCGTCGTGGACGCTCTGGTGGGCGACAAGGGGCTGATGGACACGATGCGCGCGCGGCGGCAGTACGCCGAGCTCGCCGCGGCGCTCGCGCAGAAGCGTCAGGAGAACGCGCGGCTGCGCGACGAGATCCGCCGGCTGAGGGAAGATCCGTCGACCATCGAGACGCTCGCCCGCGACGAGCTCGGCCTCATGCGCGACGGCGAGATCCTCTTCATCGTCAAGGACGTCACGGGACCTGGTTCGTCGGGCGACGCCTCGACGGCGCGTCAGTCACGATAATCATCTCGCCCCACTGCTGGCGCCGCAGGCCCGTGCCGGTCTTCACCGTGCCGACGACCGCGCGGCACTTGAACACTTCGCGCAGTTCCAGGCCGCCCCGCCGCAATTCCCTGTAGTCCCTGCGCAGCATGACCATGTACACGGGACGATCCGCCGACATGAACGACACCACGTCCTCCGGCGACGAGAGCTTCGCGACGGGACGCTCCGCGTAGTAGCGCAGGCTCGCGCGCCACTGCTCGAGGCGGTAGATGCCGACCGGCGTATCCGCGGGCGTCATCTGGCGGAGCGTCCGCGCGACGAGCGCGGTCGGACGCGTCTGTTCGAGCGCGGGGTAGCCGAACGTGACGATGAGGAGGTAGGAGGCCAGCAGCGTGATCACGGGAACGATCGGCGTCGGGGGCACACGCCACCCGGCGCGCGCCGCCGTCGTCAGGAGCGCAATCCCACCCGCCGCGAGGACGATCGGGAACAGCACCGCGGCGACGGGCAGATCGAGGTTCAGCTCGAACAGGTACACGCTCCCGAAGCTGCCCGCCACGAGCAGGATGCCTGCGACGACGAAGACGCTGATGCGCGTCGCGAGCCACTGCCGTCCCTCGTCGAGCGTCGCGTCGTTCCATGCTCTGGCGGCGATCAGGCAGCACGCGGGCGCCGCCGGAAAGATGTAGTGATCGAGCTTGAACCTGGCGGCGCTGAAGAAGCCGATGATGATCGCGCTCCACAACCAGAGCAGCTTCTCTTCCGTCGTGCAGGACTCGGCGCCCGCTCGAACGCGCCGGAGCAGATCGACGCCGCGCCCCACGAGGATCTCGCTCCAGGGGAAGAAGGCCCCGGCGAACGCGCGGACGTAGTAGGTGTGGCTGATGGCGCGGCCGGAAAAGATCGTCGGCTGGGTGAAGTAGAAGAGGTTGCCCGCCAGGATGTATCCCTGCACGAAGTCCGATCCGAACCGGACGTCCATCCAGATGAACCACGGAGACGCTGCGATTGCGGACATCACCAGCCCGGCAGGCCAGTGGAGGCTGCGCATCGACGCGCGCATCTTGCCGCCCAGGAGCCACGCCGTGCCACAGAACAGGCCGACGAGGAGCAGCGCGACGGGCCCCTTCGTCATCACGGCAAGCGTGAGCAGCGCGTAGCCCGCGAACTCGAGCCGCGGCCGCTGTTGCGTCGCGGCGACGAGCAGGCAGCCGAGCGCGCCGAACAGGAACGTCGAGAACACCATGTCGAACAACCCGATGCTCGACAGGGCGAAGGTGGCGGGGATCGTCGCGAACATGATCGCGCCCCACTCGCCCGCTTCGACGCCGAGGAGCGCGATGCCGACCCAGCGCGTGATCGCGAAGAGGGCCAGGGCGGCGATCGCGCTCGGCAGGCGCGCCGCGAGCTCCGATTCGCCCAGCAGCGTGACCGATGCGCCCTGCAGCCAGTGGAACAGGACCGGTTTGTCGATGAACGGCTTGCCGTCGAGGAGCGGAACCAGCCAGCTGTGCGACCGAAGCATCTCGCGGGTGAGCTCCGCGTAGTGGGCTTCGTCCGGATCCATCAACGAGGAATACCCGAGGCGCCAGAAGACGAGGATCCACGCGATCGCCGCCCATCGGAGACGCGCCAGACCGTCCGAAGACACGCGTAGACGCGCCGTCATGGACGGCCGCTCAGGCATGGCGCTGACCATATACCTCTAATCGCTCGGAGGTTGCAAACGGTATCATGCGTATGGAGCATGGTGGCGAGGGACATCCGGGACGCGTTGCGTGGTTTTGCAAGACATCGAGGGTTCGTCGCCGCAGCGGTCCTGTCGCTGGCGCTCGGCGTCGGCGCCAACACCGCGATTTTCAGCGTCGTCAGCACGCTCCTGCTGCGCCCGCTGCCGTACGCGGATCCAGATCGGCTGGTGCTCCTTTGGAACCGGTCCCCGGGCATAGGCATCAGCGAGGACTGGTTCTCGCCCGCGCAATACTTCGACGTCAAGACGACCGCCACCGGACTCGAGCAGGTCGCGATTGCGTACGGCGCGAACGAGAATCTCGCCGGCGACGGCGGTGAACCGGAGCGCGTCGGCACGCTGCGCGTCTCGTCGAATTTCTTCCCGATGCTGGGCGTGCACCCCGCCGCGGGCCGTCTCTTCACGACCGACGAGGACGCACAGATCCCCGCGACCGCTGCGCTCGTCAGCCATGCGACCTGGGTGCGCCGTTACGGAAGCGACCCCTCCGCCGTAGGACGCAGGTTGGAATTGAATGGCCGATCCTACCAGATCGTCGGTGTGCTGCCGCGGTCGTTTTCGCTGCCGTACGAAGTGCTGCCCACCGTCGGCAATGCCGCAACTGCAGAGATCGTGATTCCGTTGCCGCAGGCACCGTCCGCCGCCGCGAATCGCAGGGGCGAGAACTACAACGTCATCGGCCGCCTGAAGCCGGGCGTCACGGTCCCGCAGGTGCAGCAGGAAATGGACGCGCTCACGTCGAGGCTGCGCCACGACTTCCCCGACTTCTATCCACCCAACGGCGGACTCACGTTCAGCGTCGTTCCGATCCGCGAGCAGGTCGTCGGCAGCGTGCGGCGATCGCTGCTGCTGCTGGTCGGAGCGGTGACCTTCGTGCTGCTCATCGCCTGCGCCAACGTCGCCAACCTGCTGCTCTCGCGCGCCGTGGGCCGCCAGCGTGAAATCGCCATTCGAGCAGCCCTCGGCGCGAGCCGCGCGCGGATCGTGCGGCAGCTGCTCACCGAGAGCGTCCTGCTCGCCGCCGGGGGCGGCGTGCTGGGCCTCGTGCTCGCGTGGGTCGGGCTGCGCTGGATGCAGGCGCTCGGTTCGAGGAGCGTGCCCCTCCTCCACGAGGTCGGCATCGACGGCAGGGTGCTCCTCTTCACGCTCGCGCTCTCGATCGTCTCGGCGATCGTCTTCGGGCTCGCGCCTGCGGTGCGCGCGGCGAGCCTCGACCTGCAGGGTGAATTGAAGGACGGCCACGGTGCGGCCGCCGGCCTGGCGCCGTGGGGACGGCGCCAGCGGATGCGGCGCATTCTCGTCGTCGCGCAGTTGACGCTGGCGGTCGTGCTGCTCGTCCTCGCCGGCCTGCTCATCCGCAGCTTCGCGCAGATCGCGCAGGTGCCGCCCGGCTTCAACGCGAACGGCGTCCTCACGCTCGAGCTGACGCTGAACGGACGAAAGTACCCCGACATCGAGAAGATGCTGCAGTCGGCGCACGATCTGCTCGAGCAGCTCGCTCACGCTCCCGGCGTCGACGCGGTGGGATCGGTCTCGTCGCTCCCGCTGAGCAACATGATGGCGTGGGGCCCCATCACCATCGAAGGACGCGTCGCCGCTCCCAACGAGCGGTTCATCAACGTGGACGAGCGCGCGGTGGGCCGCGACTATTTCCGCGTGATGGAGATCCCGCTGCTGGCCGGACGCCTGTTCACCGATCAGGACACGCTGAAGAGTCCGCCGGTCGTGCTGATCGACGAGCGCATGGCGCGCGAGTTCTGGCCGGAGGGCGACGGCCTCGGCAAGCGCATCCGGACGGGCGGCATCGATGCCAGGGCCGACGCGCCGTGGATGACGATTGTCGGCATCGTCGGCTCGATCAAACAGGATGCGCTCGAGGCAGACTCCCGCATCGCCGTCTATTTCCCGCACGCGCAGCTCCCCACCCGGGCGCTGAATGTGGCCATCCGGGCGCACGGCGATCCGGCCGCGCTGTCAGGATCCGTCCGACAGACCATCCGCGAGTTCGATCCGGACCTCCCCGTCTACAACATCAGGACGATGGAGCAGCG
>Ga0066903_100002674_pt1 | contig 14102 bp, 12 predicted proteins | sample PanSoiMetaGPlot1_FD_67491 | JGI IMG/M metagenome (GOLD analysis project Ga0066903, IMG submission 67491) | Tropical forest soil microbial communities from Panama analyzed to predict greenhouse gas emissions - Panama Soil - Plot 1 (version 2) | ecosystem: Environmental > Terrestrial > Soil >...
GAATGCCTCCCGCGATGGGTTGCCCCATCGTACCATCGGGTTGAAGGCAACCGCCTACGGCCGGCAAGCCAAACAGAGCGTTTGGCCTCTGGGCCAGTTTCAGGTGCAAGAAAATGCCCTTCATGGCGTTCTATGAAATAGAGGGTGGGAACGGGTATGTCCCGAGCTGCAAGCCCAACCTCCGTTTTCTCGTTTTGGTCGTCTAACCTTGGTTCCGGTCCCGGAAGGCGATAGGGGATATTTGAGAGCCACCTACTATCGCCACTAGTTTGACGTAGAGCGAATAAGTGGGTATCTTCTTAAAGCTTTAAAGGGCACGATCCAAACTTATAACCCCTGCGGAGACTTGCATCAATGGCAGAAATGTTGACCTGTCCTGGCCCCACGAAATCATTTCCTGGATTCTGTCCACAAGGCATAGCGTTACTGCGCACGCTCAAGCGTAAAAGGCCGAACCAGTGGTTGGAGTCGCAACAAGAGATGTACAAAGTAAAGATCACCACCCCGCTGCTGGACCTGGTTTGCAGCGTGAGCCGTGAATTTGCCCGCTTTGCCCCCAACTACGCCACCCTTCCCGCCAAGGCGGTGTTTCGTGTCTTTGGCGCAACCGCAGGCTCGCGCCGGATACCTCCTGCCGCCATCTGGGTGCACAAAGACGTCAAGGGCATGCGCGGAGCATGTTTCTATTTTCATTTCACGGAAAAAGAGGCTGTGGTTCTGGGCGGCATGTACTCAGCGGAAGCGGACGAGCTTCTGGCGGTTCGCAAACTTCTGCAAGAGCAGTACCTGCAGTTTGCTACTATCCTGGCCGATCACCGACTGAAATCGGTTGTGGGGGAACTGCGGGGTGAAATGCTCAGCCGCATGCCCTACGGATTTTCCTCGAGCCATCCGGCGGCGGACTTTCTGCGCCACAAACAATGGTACGTGGCTACCATGCTGGACATGAACTTGATCAGTACGGACCGTCTGATGCCTACACTGGTAGGACACTTTGAAGCCATGGCCCCGCTCGTTGAATTCCTGAACCGGCCGTTTTGCCAAAGCGGAAAATCGAAAAAACCCGTTGTGCGCAGCTTTCCAACGAGTTAGACCGCTCGAAAAACTGCTACTGCAAGAATTCGTTCATCGCGGGCGCCCCGTTGGAGGCGCCCGGGTGGTCGCTCACCTTCAGAAGATCCAAAATGAAGCGCAGCGTGCTCTGGTGCTGGTAGAACGCAGTTGAACGAAATCCCCGTTTCACCCCGCCTCCAATCACCAGCGTTGCCACAGGGCCTCCGCCGTTGGTCAAGTCGGTTGGGTTGCCTTCGTCCCAGGTGACAATAATTATGCTTTTGGCAAAGGCAGCACTGCGAATCACAGGATCCAGGTTGGCGCTCAGCCAGCTGTCTGCCGCCGCCAGCTTGTCTGGATCGGGGCAGGCCATACCCCCCGTAGGACAATCGTGAGCATTGTGTTCGTCGCTGGGGACCACAAGCGCAAAGTCGGGGAGTGAGCCGGATTGCAAATCCGAAACAAACTGGGAAAAGGGCACGATGTTGGCCAGTTGCGCGCTCGATCCCAGCACATCGCTAAGAAAAATCAGAGGGTTGTGACGTTTCTCGTAGGGATAGGCATTGTCCCCGGCGTATCCCGGAGCAGGCAAGGCGTCAAAGTACCCCTTCCAGGTTTTTCCGGCGCTGGCCAGCGCGCGAACAATGTTGTCATCGCCAACCGTACCGGCAAATGCGTTGTCATTGGTCACGAGCTGGCCCGTGGTCAGCATGAAGTAGTTGCCGATGGAAGGGTGCGTGTTGGCGAAATAGTTTTGCGCCAGGCCAAACTGTGCAACCAGCGAGTTGAAATAGGGCATAACCGGGCTGCCGATCACCTCTGACGAGGAATGATTCTCCAGGATCAATAGCATCACGTGATCAACGTTGCTCGTACCCGGCTGGGGAGTGGGAGTAGGCGATGGTGAAGGGCTTGGTGACGGCGTTGGTGTTGGTGAACGTGAGCCGGAAGGAGAGCTGCCTCCGCAGCCGGACAGCCCAATAATCAGTACAGCCAGCCAAACGCGAAGACCTGGGTACAAATCACACTCCTGGTTTCAAGGGGCGTAGTGTCCGTGTCTCTTCATTTGCACAAATAGCGCTTGCACAAAAGGCACATGCACGCTGGCGGACGGAATGCATGAAGTTGCTTGCTATTGAACCGTTAGATGCGGAGGCTATCGATTCCTGCAGTGGAGCTGCTGCCTTTGGTTTCTCAGGGCGATAAATCGCGCGCTTTTGAGTCAACGCGGGGTTAAACAGCCGGGCTCGCAGGCAACCCTGGACGATTAGCGAAGCTAATCGCCAGGGAGCTGCAGCTACCAGTTGCGGTCTTACGGACGAGATGCCGGTGCGTCATCTTCCGCCGGCGGAGGCGGCGGAAGAGGCGGCTCGATGGGTTTGCGCGGGAACATCTGGTCGCGTTGCGCGGCCATGTAGACGAACGATGCCACGATCACGGCCATCTGCTTCAAGTCCTCCGACTGCAGACGATCGTACACGTCCATGTTGGAATGGTGGGTGCGCGTATCGTACTCCATGGGGTCCTGAATGAACTGGAAGCCGGGAATACCGACCGCATCGAACGAAAGATGGTCGGTGCCGCCGGTGTTACGCATGGTGAGAGTGTCCATGCCCAGATCGTGGAAGGGCTTCATCCAGGCGTCGAAAATCGGTTGTACTCCGGCATTCTCCTGCATGTACACGCCGCGGATCTTCCCGGTGCCGTTGTCAACGTTGAAATAGACCGAGACCTTGGACTGTTCCGGCTTGGTGGTAACCGCGCCGGCGTCGCGGCGGGTCACCGTAGGATCGCCTTTTCGCTCGGGGTCGGTGGATTCGGGCCGCGAGCCAAAGTGATGAGCAACGTACCACTGCGATCCCAGCAGGCCCTGCTCCTCACCACTCCACAGCCCGATGCGGACGGTGCGCCGTGGCTTGATGCCCAGGGTTTTCAGGATGCGCATGGCTTCCATCATCACCACGCTGCCGGCGCCGTTATCGGTGGCGCCAGTACCGGAATGCCAGGAGTCCAGGTGGGCGCCGAGCATGACCAGTTCGTCTTTCTTATCGGTGCCGGGTAGTTCAGCAATGGTGTCCCATTGCTCAGGCGCCTCACTGAAGTTGTTCTTGACGTTGATCTCCAGCTCCACCTCCTGCTTTGCGGCGAGGAGCCGGGCGATGCGCGCCCATTGTTCGGTAGCCATCGTGAGCTGTGGAGTGCCGGCGGTTTGGCCGTCTTTGTAAGAACCTCCCGACTGTACGAAGACGGTGCCGCCGTTGATGGCGCCGCGGCTGTGGTCGATCAGGGCCACCACTTTCTCGTCGTCGAAGAATTTGTTCACCTGGCGCTGCATGCGGCCACGCTGCTGGAACTCGCGCAGCTGAGCCAGGTTACGCTCGCCCGGAACCTGGTAACGCTCCAGCTCGCTTAACGCTTTCTCGTCATAGCGTTCGAAAAGCGGCACCGCGGAAGGCTTCACGTCAGCATCGTCGCCAATAAAAACGATCTTGCCGGCCAGCTTGCCCTTGTAGCGGGCAAGGTCCTGGGGCGTGCGAATGGTTACGCGAACGACTTTGGCGCGCACTGCGCCGTCCGTTCCCGGCGTCCAGGCCTTGGAGTAAGCGATCAACGGAGTTACATCAGGGGAAAGCATGCGCACGCTGGTAAATTCGTTGGCCCAGCCCCGGCCAAAAGGACTCCACGGCTCAAGATGCGCATTCGAGAGACCGAAATCCTCGAGCTTCTGGCGTGTCCAATCGTTGGCGCGTTTCATATTGGGCGAGCCGGTCAGCCGTTCGCCGATCCCGTCCATCAGCCCAGTGGCAATCTCCATAATCTTGGAGTTGTGGAATCCTTCATAACGGATTCTGTTGATCATGTCGTAATCAACTTTTTCCTGTGCCGGCGCGGTGCTGAGAGCAAGTGCGCAGAACGCGAGCAGGGAGATGGCGGTGAGCCGCCGCTGCGTTTTCATGGGTTCTCCTTTGAATGCCGGTGAAGGCAGAAAAGTCTAAATCGAGGCCGCGCCGCGGTCAACCATGCCGGTGTAAAGAATTGTGGCCGTCCCTAAAGAGAAAAACCTATACGGAGGCACAGAGACACGGAGAACAGCAGAGGAATTTAGCGTAATAAGAGAGGTGTTTCTTTGTAACGGCCAGGGTGTTCCCGGCACTAAAAGGCCCAGGGGAGCCCTTAGCCACCGCGGCGGGGTACGAAAGGAGAATTGCCTTGAAAAACCTACGAGGGGGCCTGGTATTCACAGCAATTTTCACGCTGCTCTGCGCGAGCGGCGTGAATTCGGCGACTTCACGCAGTGATGATGCCGTGTCTAGCGCCAAAGAAAGACTGGCTAGCGGCGACTCGCACGAGAATTCTGCCGACCAAAGGAATGAACAAGAGTCGAGCAATTTCAAAAACGAAAAGCCTTGCGGAGAGCAGGATGCGAAGGACGGAGAAGGCTTCGCCGTTCTGGTGGCGCGAGCCCCCGGAGTCAGCGTGCCTAACCGTTCCACTCTCTTGTCGGCAGTGGCTATTGTCAACCACGGCAAGGCACCGGCAGACCAAGTGGAGGTGAGGTCCGTGAGCCTGGTAGGCGGAAAGCTGACTAGCGCTCTCCCGGTCAACGTGGGAAACATCGCGGCCAGTCGTTCTGCCTTTGTCAATTCGGATTTTGCCGGCGGACCGTTTGTGCCGGGCAAAGTGTACGTCCTGGTCCTGGCGGGAACTTATTCCCTGGGCGAAGGAAACAGACGTCGCTGCGAGTTCAGGTTCAGCGTAAATTTGCGCGTTCCTCCAATGGCTCCAGGACAGGCGCGGCTGAAAACGATCAAGGCCGCAGCCAAGAAGGTAAAAGGGGCGCCTTACCCGGCGTTTCACCCCAAGTTTGACAACGAGGTTGACCGTTCCGAATGGACAGTCCCCAGAGGACCTTTGCTTGCAGGCAAACCAACGCCTACCGCCACGGGCACGGAAAAAGCGCAAATCGGAGATCCGCCGGCTATTAATTTTGTAAGCAATGACAGTCTGGGCGTTAACGGCGCCAGCGGCATCGCAGAGCCGAGCGGCAGCATCAATGCCGGAGGTATTGTCTTTACTTCAGCCAACTGGCTGGCGGCATACTCTACCAACGGTGGAGGTGCTTTCAATCAGCTCAACCCGACTACCATCTTCCCGAACGACGCCGTGGGCTACTGTTGCGACCAGATTGTGCAATATGCTCCCAGCATTGACCGCTTTATCTGGCTGCTGCAAGGTAATGGCGTTCGCCTGGCCGTGGCAACCCCGGCCGACGTGAAGAATAACAACGGTACCGCGTGGACCTATTGGAACCTGACTCCGGACCTTTTTGGAGCAAACAGCTTCGATTATCCCGATCTCTCGATCGGCGACAAATATCTCTACATGAGCTGGAATGCCTCCGCAAAAGTATCAGGACACATGGTCGCGCGTACATCACTGGCGGGCCTGCAGGCTGGAGGCACGATCACGATCGAATTCACCGATCCCGCTGACGGGCCCATGGCCTGGTTCGCCCACCTGGTGCAAAATACCGGGAATGAAATCTTCTGGGCGGGCCACAACAACACCAGCAACATGCGCGTCTTCTCCCTCGCGGAAAACTCCAATACTTACTTCTGGCGCGACGTCAACATCGCCAGCTGGACCAACGGCGGGTTTGTCTCCAATACACCGGACAACCAGAACTGGCTGGGCGAGGTGAGCGCGGTGGGCACATGGATTGCCGGCGGTACCCGTGCCGGCAACCACGTGTGGTTTGCCTGGACGGCGGGGCAGGACAACAACTTCAAGCAAGCGCACGTGGATATGGTGGCCTTGAACCGCAGCAACAATTTCAACGTTGACCAGCAAGTTCAGATATGGAACAACGATTACGCTTTTGGCTATCCGGCCCTCTCCACCAACGCATGCACCGGAGAGGTGGGACTTTCCCTGGAGTATGGCGGCAACGGCCACTATCAAAACCATGTGGTGGGATTCTGGGGCGACTTCCTTGTCTACATCACCACAGCAAGCAACACGGGAAGCTCGCGCTTTGGAGATTACGTAACCCTGAGGCAGGCTCCCCCAACCAACGCAAATCCGGGAAATCTCTTCAATGCCTACGGATATGGCGTCACCGGCGGAAAGACGGACGTTCACTATGTCCTGTTCGGACGTCCTGCCTCAGCTTGTAAGGTTGTGTCCCATCCGACTCCGACGCCTTTTTCTGAGCCATGCGTCTGCGCCGACGGGTTCAAGGCTGGGCCTGCTGTCAAGGAAGGGACACCTGCCTGTGAACATATTTGCCGCGGGCATGAACGGCATTAAGCAAATCAGCAGACAGCATTCCGCAGACGGCCCCATCCTTCGCAAAACAAGCGAAGGATTGGGCGCCGGACGCTCGCTGCTTGTCATTTTTGTGCTGTTGCCGCACGAGTCGATCGCACCAGCGTGACCACGAAGCTGACGATGGCAGCCAACACCGCCACGGGAATTGCCGCCTTAAAAGTCAGGGTCATATCAGGACGTACGTGACTTACCGCGCCGACGACGAGCAGAACCAGGCAAAGAAAAGCCACTGAGAGAAAGAAGAAGATCACGCCTGCCACCAGCGCGATCACCGAGCTGAGGAAGAGGGTTCGCATAGTCTGTCGCGGGCCGCGGTCGAATACTCCCAGGCTGCGGCCCGATGTGCCATAAAGAAGCAGGTCTCACCAGGCAGACGCCCTACGTTAGAATAATACAGTGACCCAAACCGTCCATGAGTCGATGCGCAGCGCCCAGGAGATCATTCGCGACGTACGCGTAAATCAGGCGCCGAACCGTATTTGCTATACGGCTCTGGGCGACGTGACCTTGCCTTCGAGTGAGCTGGAGCGGATGATCCAAGCGGTGCCTCATGCGGTGGGCGCGGCTTTGCAGCGTAAGGCGTTCTATTTTGTTCCACTGGCCCTGGGCGATGGCGACCAAACCCTGATTGCGGAGCGCTATGACAGCTCCCTGACTTCGCAGGCTGTGTGCCATCGCGACGTCGATGCCGGGGACTCCCGGTACACCTTCATCTCCACTCGCCTGCTGGATGACCGCTTCTCGGTTGCGTTTGAGTTCTATATCCATGTGGCCCATGCTTTTGTCGAGAAAGCCGGCATCTCGCCCGAATTCGCCGAGCTGGTGTGGTCGCAAGCCACGGCCAATGTGCGTGGGGAGACCAGCCTTGATGCCTACGAATTTCGCAAGGCCGCACTGCGTGACGGGCTCAGCCCAGCAGACGAAAAAGCCAAGTCTGAGTATTTGAATGCCGCCTTCGCCGATGCTATCGCTATCTATCTGCTCTCCTTGTGCCTGGATGTGGATTACCGCGACCTGCGCGAGCGTGAATACCCTTTGCTCGCGCCCGCTGCTCTGGCGGAGCGCTTGCGGAAGACCGCGGAGCTGTTCCCGCCCGGGCCGGGATTTCAGTTCAACATCATCCATCGGCGGCGGAACTAAGTTACGCTCCGATTACGCAGACCTTGCGTTTGTTGTGGCGTAAGGCAATATTCATCGGCCATCAATTTGGTAAATGGGTAATTTCGTAATTGGGTAATTGAGGATTGACTTCCCGCGGGCTATCCGCGGTCATCCGCGCCAATCCGCGGTAAGTAATTTCATGTCGAAAAACAAATGATTGCACACCTGAGAGGCAAGCTGATTTGCAAGCATCCCAACCAGGCCATCGTGGAGGCCGGCGGCGTGGGATACGACCTCACCATCAGCATTCCTACATTCTCTGCCCTACCCGCGCTGGGCGCAGAGGTCGCCCTGTTTGTCCACACGCATGTGCGCGAAGATGCGCTTGCCCTTTTCGGCTTTCTGCGCGGCGAAGAAAAGCAGCTCTTCGAGAAGCTGATCAGCGTGAGCGGTATCGGGCCGAAGCTGGCCATCACCACCTTGAGCGGAATGCCGGCGGATGCGATGGTTGCGGCTATCAAGGGCAACAACATCGCCTCGCTTACCCGCATTCCCGGCATCGGCAAGAAGACCGCCGAGCGCATGGTGCTGGAACTCCGTGACAAGCTGGAGGCATTCGCCGTCCCTGCAGTTGCGGCCGCGGCTTCACCGGTGGAAGAAGACGTGATTTCCGCGCTCGTGAACCTGGGTTACCAGCGGCAGCTCGCGGAAAAGGCTCTGGCACGGCTGGGCACCAGCGAGAACGAGGGCTTTGACGGGCTTTTCCGCAAAGCTCTGGCCGCCTTGGCGAAGTAAGAACCTCCGGCAAAAACCGTATTTCCCGCGCCAGGGATACGGCTACACTGGTTTCCATCATGCGTCGCTGGTGGCAAGTCGCGATCCTTTTCGGCCTCGCCGCCCTGGCTCTCCATGCCGGCGACGACAAAAAGAAAAAACAGGCCTATTACCTCAAGCCCGATCAATCCACCGATCTGGAATCGCGAAAGATGGTAACCGCCAGGCAGAATTGCGAAAACTGGGCTCTGGCCGCGGGTCTCGAGACCCTGCTTCGCAAACAAGACGTCTCCCTGGACCAAAGCTTCTGGGTGATGCGGCTCAACTATGGCGAAGTCTGCGTGGACCAGCTGCCTTCCATGACCCATCTGGCCGAGGTGGTGAACAGCGAGTTCGTGCTCGAGGATGGGCGGCACGTGCGGCTGGAATTGCACTTTGTTCCCGGAGCGCCGATCGATATCGATGGCGTGCTGGCCGGGCTGAAGCAGCAGCAACTGGTCCTGCTGGTCTGGCGCGGGCATCCTTACTACCTGACCGGCGTGACTTACTATGAGCACGTCGGGCGTGACGGCGGGCGCATTTTTGACGTTAAGGAGTTGCGCCTAGCGGACACATTTGACAAGCAACCCGACGTTACCTTTCAAAAAGGCCGTGACAATCCCAGCGAGATTAAAGGAACACTGGCAGTCAGTGTCATCCTCGTCTCGCAGCCGGTTGTCGTCTTGCGGTAAACTCACTAAAACCTCATCACCGGAGTCCGAATGATCGAAAGGCTGGTAGCGGCCAACTTGACTCACCGTCCTGTACGGACCGTGCTGAGCATTCTGCTCATCGCCGTGCCGGTGGCATTGATGCTGATCCTGGTGGGATTGAGCCGGGGGTTCATCGAGGACTCCACGCGCCGCTTGAACGGCGTGGGCGCAGACATCATTGTGCGTAACGATCGTGCCATCCCCGGTAAGTTGGCTCTAACCAACATGCCGCAGAGTATGGTCAGGCGCCTGGGTCAGATTCCACATGTACGCAAGACAACGGGCGTGGCCAGCCACCTGGTTTCCGGGTGGACGCTGGTCTCCGGGATCGATGTGGCTGACTTCGAGCAGATGAGTGGCGGCTTTGTGTTCCGAGAAGGTCACTCTTTCCAGAAACCGGATGACGTCCTGCTCGATACCTACTATGCGCAGCAGGTTCACGTCCACGCCGGCGACAAGCTAGCGCTTCTGGATCGAGATTGGAAGGTTGCAGGCATCGTGGAACCGGGAAAGCTCGCGCATATCTTCCTGCCCTTAAAAGTGCTCCAAGACGTGGAGGGCTCGGAGGGAAAGGTCGCGCAAATCTACCTCGCGGTGGACGATCCGGCCAATATCGGCGCCGTGATCGACTCTCTCAAGGCTCTGCTGCCCGAATATAACGTGTTGCAAGTAAAGGATGTGGTGTCACTTACCTCGATCGACAACATCCCCTTCCTTCGGCCATTTATCAACGTCATCGTCGGCGTCGCGGCCTTGATCGGCGCCGCTGTTGCCGCTCTTTCCATGTACATGGCCATCCAACAGCGAACGCGCGAGATCGGTATCTTGAAGGCCCTGGGCGCGTCAAAGCTCCTGATCTTGAGAGTTGTGCTGATGGAAGCACTCTTTCTCGGACTTGGTGGCAGCCTCCTCGGTATCGGCTTCAGCTTCCTGGGCCGGTTGGTGCTGGCCATGCTGGTACCCGCTTCACTGCCCCAGGCTATCGTTCCTGATTGGTGGCCCATCGCCGGAGCCATCGCCATCAGCGCGGCTCTGGTGGGCGCGCTTTATCCAGGAACTCTCGCGGCTCGCCAGGATCCGATTGAGGCTTTAGCGTACGAGTAGCGGACAGTTGCAGCAGTGACGGCTAATCAGTTTAGTTTCTTACTCCAAACCTCCATCAATTCGTCATCCCGAACGTCCGTAAAGCGGGCGCGCGTCCTTCAGCGCGACCGTAGGACGGAGGGATCTGCTCTGCTGCTCTTCGGGGTGTAGGCATAAGCCTGCAGCTCACCTTCCCAGAGTCATTCCGAAGTTTCCCCGCTAAGCGAGCGCGCGCTTTCTGTCGGGCCACGACACATTCGGGTTTTAGCGTGCTGGGTGATCGTCAGCGCGCCTCGTAGGGGCGAGGAATCTGCTTCGCTGGTCTTAGAGTTCGGCGGCAAAGCCGGAGCGCGTAGAACCTGACACGCGGTGCTTGCGATCTCGATATCAGGTGAGCAGCGGAGCAGGTCCCTCGGGGCCTGTTCGCGTGCTGAGGAGAGCGCACGCGAACGGACCGCCCTTTCGGAATGACCGGCTGCCAGATCGAGTGATCATCAACGACATCAGACTGTCGCGCGCAGAAGGCTTCCACGCATGTCGGGCGAAATGTCAAGGGCCAACGTACGTTTCCCAAAATTGATACTGAGCTTTCCATCCGAGGATGGCGCAATCGTGATCGCGCCCGGTCCTAAAACTCTGTAGTCTTGCAATCGAAAATAATTTGCCTTCTTGAATCTGCCAACAATCCAAAGGCCTTCGCGTCGCATGAAGCGATAAGTGAAATAGCCTGTCCAAAAACTGCCGGTTGAAGCCTCGAAGACCTGCTCTTCAGCCGCCTGGTTGACCAACTCCTTCAGCCACTCCTGCACTCGGGCTCGTCTTGCCTTCCATTCTTTATCCCGACTAACCGCCAGAGGCACGGCCAGCTCAACGCCGGCGTATCGCACAAGGAAAGAATAACCGACGGCAATATACCCAAGACCTATTGCCAGTCGATCCATCCAAAAGGAATCGAGATCCCGGCTGCCCAAGCCGAACAACTTTACGGCGGCAACGGCAAAATAGAAGGCAGCCAACGTATGCCAGCCGTACCTCCAGCGCAACAGACCGGCCAATCCCGCGAGCACACCCACGGCTGCAACAACCCGCAACGCGGCCACTCTAAAGCTACTGACATGAGGCGGCATGGTTATGACGATGAGCACCATCGCCGCAATGCATACGAGAGATAGACGGATTGGCGCCAATGACTTGGCTACTTCAGCCCGAGCCGCAAAGTTCAAGCGCTCAAGCTCGGTAAACTCTTTCTTCATCTGCCGCAGTAAGGAAACGGACTTATTTTAACGCGTTCTCGGCCACATCTCACTTCCCAATACAGAAACTGCTAAAGATCAAATTCAGGATGTCGTCGGTCGTTGTCTCGCCGGTGATGGCATCGAGCGGGCGCAAAGCTCCGTAGAGATCGAGCATAATCATCTCGTGAGGGATCTTGCGCTCAGCCGCCTGGCTTGCTGCCTGGAGCGAGACCAACGATTCCTCCACCAATCGCTGGTGGCGAATGTTGGTAAGGAATCCTGTTTCTTGCTCGCCGCCCGAATGGCCGGAGATCTGGCTTAGAATTTCCTGGCGCAGAATGTCGATGCCTTTGCCGGTTACCGCCGAGGTCTTGTAGACCTTCATGCCGTTGACTGCGAACTCTCGCGCCGGAGCCAGATCGGCCTTGTTGGCTACGGCCACGGCGCGCCGGCCGCTACAGGCATCCACCAACTCGTGATCTTCCCCGCTAAGATCGCGCGAGCTGTCCAGGACGATCAGGACCATGTCAGCTTCGCTCAGGGCTTCATACGATTTGCGAATGCCAATGCTCTCGGCCTCGTCGGTGGAGTGGCGAATGCCGGCGGTATCGATGAGCTTGAGAGGAATCCCGCCCAGCGCGACGGTCTCCGTCACGAGGTCGCGCGTGGTTCCGGGAGTGGCGGTAACGATGGCGCGTTCGCGCTCCACCAGCCGATTGAACAAACTCGATTTGCCTACGTTAGGCCGGCCGACGATGGCCAGCGTTAGCCCTTCATGCACAATCTTGCCGTAAGCAAACGACGCGCGGAGCTGTTCCAGCGGCGTCTTGATCTGCGCCACGCGCGCCACGATCTCGCGGGCCGGGAGAACAGCAACGTCATCTTCGGCAAAATCGATTCCGGCCTCCATCACCGCGATCAGCTCTACCAGTTGCTTCTTGACCGGCTGCAGGCGCTTGGAGAGAGCGCCCTGCAGCTGCTGGGCTGCTACCTTGGCCTGGTAAAGAGTCTGCGATTCGATCAGGTCGCGAACAGCCTCGGCCTGGGTGAGATCCAGGCGACCATTAAGAAACGCCCGCATAGTGAACTCGCCCGGTTCGGCCATACGCGCACCCGCCGCCGAAGCCAGCTCAACAATGTGCCTTAACACTACCGGCGATCCATGTGCGGAGATCTCGACCACGTCATCGGTGGTATAAGAATGTGGCTTGGCAAAGTAGGTTACGACAGCTTCATCGATGCGTTGCCCTGTCGCCGGCTCGACGAGCTCAACAAATACGGCACGGCCCGCCTCCGGCCGCTGCTTCATCCGAAGCATAGGCGCGGCGATGGCGCAAGCTTCGGGGCCGGAAAGACGCACCACGCCGATGCCGCCGCGTCCCGCCGGCGTAGCTACGGCGACAATGGTGTCGTCGAGATTCATCCACTTCAAATTCTAGAGCAAGCGCTGGTTTGCGGGCGTTGATTCCTCCCTGACTTGCGGTGTAGATTTCCAATGGCTTGTGTACAATTTCTAGGTTGATAATCCATGGTTTCTGGGGAGGTCTGGCGAATCATGGCGACGATTGGAATGCCCACGACAGGAATGGTCTTTTGCAGAGGATGCGGTAGGGAAATCCATACTTCGGCGCCCACTTGTCCAACCTGTGGCGCGGTACAAATTCAACAGCAGGTTCAACCCCAGGCACGGGTCGCCTATTCCACCGATAAACGTGTCTTGCCCGCTTTTCTTCTCTGTTTCTTTTTCGGGGTCTTTGGCGCTCACAGATTCTACGTCGGCAAAGTCGGATCGGGCATTGCGCAACTGGTGACCATCGGCGCCTTGGGCATCTGGGCGCTTGTGGATCTCATTCTCATCCTCTGCGGCGCCTTCACCGATGGTAACGGCATGAAGATCACAGAGTGGACATAAGCGGTCCCAGCCAGGGCCCCCTCCCGATCCTGAATCTTCCTTAAACGGCACGAATAAACCTCGATGCAGACCTTTACCGCCTGTGGTTTTCCAACCGCGCCCAGTGCTGTTCCAGCCGTTCCTGCAGATGGTCGAGCTTGCGATGTAGCTGGGCCACCTCCAGCTCGGCCTTCAGATTTACCTGGTAATCCTGATCGGCCTGCAGGCGATCCTTCGCGGCCTGCCGGTTCTGCGACATCATGATCACCGGCGCCTGCATCGCTGAAATCATGGAGAGGACAAGGTTCAGCAGAATGTATGGATAAGGATCGAAGTGCTGGGAGAACAATACCACGGTATTAATGGTCACCCACACCGTCATGATGAGGCCAAAGATGATGATGAACTTCCAGGAACCGCCGAAGGATGCCACTTTGTCGGCGATGTGCGCGCCCAGAGTCATGCGTTCTTCGGCTTCAATGTTCACGTTGCGGGAAACGTGGGTGCGCAACAGCTCGTCAGTGGCGCGCAGCCGGCGCCCAACAGCGGTCAGCAGGTCGATGGCGGCATGAGGATACTTGTCAATGAACTCCAGAAGGCGCTCGCGATGCATAATGAGCACTTGCGCGTCTTCGCGGGCAATCGCAGTCGCCGTTCGCGGACCGCCGTCCAGAAACGAAAGCTCTCCCACCACGTCGCCTCGCTCGCTCTCCGCCAGGACAATCCTGTCGCCCTGCTGATCCTCCACAAATACCTCGACACTTCCGCTGCGCAGAATGAAGATCTCTCCGCCCGGATCGCCGTAGTCGAACAGAACGGCCCCTTGTTTGAATTCATGGCAATCCATCCTTTCCGCGAGGGCGGCCCGTTCCGTGTCATCCA
>Ga0066903_100002675_pt1 | contig 14100 bp, 24 predicted proteins | sample PanSoiMetaGPlot1_FD_67491 | JGI IMG/M metagenome (GOLD analysis project Ga0066903, IMG submission 67491) | Tropical forest soil microbial communities from Panama analyzed to predict greenhouse gas emissions - Panama Soil - Plot 1 (version 2) | ecosystem: Environmental > Terrestrial > Soil >...
GGAGGAGGACGCATCTCGCCAACGCAAGGACGCGATCGATCGAAAGCGCGACGCTCAGAAGCGACTGAGGCAGAAGAAGTCCACTCCGAATCGCCGGACTCTCCCGGCTCCGAAAGAAGAGGAGGTGACCCCGCTTGCCGCCAAGGCGTTCTTCGCCCGAGCGGCCAGCGAAGCGCGTCGGCTTGCCGACAAGAGCATGAAAGAGTTGAAGCCGCACCTGGCTTCCCTGTCGCCCGCCGCCGCGGGAGGATTGGTCGACGCCGCTCTCACCGTTGCGAACGCGTGGCGAGAGACGGCGAGCGCGATCCAGAAATCAACTGGGCGAGGAAGAGGGCATCTCTCCGCGGTGAACGAGTAAACCCAAGGAACGAGAGGAGGTTCCCATGCCAGCGATGGATGCATGGGCAGACTCACTCTACGACGCTCTGCCGGCGTCGACGTACGAAGAGATCGCGGCGAAGATGTCCGAGGCACTCGGACGCCGCGTAAATGTTACCATAGTGGCGATGACTCTCCACTATGTGCGTGGCAACGCCGAGGACCTCGGTTGGACCGTGCCGTACACCAAGCACGGTCCCGCCGTGGAAGGCGACGAAGAACGTTTCTTCGCCCTCGATCTCGAACGCGATCCGAACTTCGTTATGGACGAGGAGCATCAGCGCCACGTCAATAACGGATCGCACAATACGATCCAGACCATCGCCACCCACGCCGAAAACCTTGTCGTTATGCTGGCTGCTTGCGTCTTGCACGAACGTCTCCGGGTTCGCAAGGATTTCTTGAACGATCTCCAAGACGATCTCGGTTACGTGGCGCGCAAGTCGCGGCGCATGGCCAACCAGTTCAACGACAAGGCGGCGTGACTTCTCCCCGGCGGAACCTCGTCGCCATAGGACGGGCAACCGTTCGGGGAAGGGAGCGGGACTGCAGGGCTCATGAACCCGGGTCGCGCTCCAGCGGCGCCGCGATCTCTTCCGGGAGGTCGCGGCGCTCGTCTTTTGAGAAGAGAGGAAGGGAAGGGAGATGTTGGCAGAGAGCGACGAGAGGAAAGCGACGCTCTCGCTCGTCCTCTCCTATCGCGGGAGGGAGCGGAGATACGAGTTGAACATTCCGAGCGACGTCGTCGCCCGCCTCGTCGTCGAGGCATCGTTCAAAGGCATATCGTTCGCGGACGTCGTCGCGAGCAGGATCATCGGAGGAGAGCACGAAGGGAACGGGAAATGACGAGCGACGACTTCTTCATCTGGACGGTGTACGATCGTCCGCGCGACTATCCAAAATTGTTTGTTGCGCGAAAGTTCTCGACGCGCCGAGGACCGCGACCGACGAGCGAAATTATGTTCGCGACGACGCTCGACGGTCTCCGCGAGATGCTCGCCGCGATGGGACTAACGCGACTCGCGCGCTCGCCGGGAGACGATCCCGTAATCGTGGAGACGTGGATATGATCAAGGCCAAATTCACCGACATCGAGCACTTCGACGCCGACATGACAAAGTACATCGAGAGCGGGAATACGACCGAGGCGATCGCGGCGCGAATGCTCCGCGCTCAGAAGCCGATTATTCAAGAGATACTCCTCTCCGGCGATTTCTCGTATCTCTCCGGCTTCGTCCGCGGTGTCTCGAACATCGTCGCGACGATGATCATCTCGCTGCCTCCCGGTTTGAGCGATTACATCGGTGAGATCATAAAGCAGGACGTCGCGCGAGCGATCGAAATCGCGAAGAAGGGAGCGCCGAAATGAAACGAAAGACGAAGACGAAGAAGACCAGACGCGCGTCAGCGACGCCGCGGGCGGATTTCGACATCGAAGCCATCAAGATGGAATTCCGCGCGCTCCGCGTTTGCATCGAGCAGGCGCGCAACAAGATCAAACAAATCACCGCCGTCAAGCCCACCGATCCGGTCAGCCGCATAGACTACGATGTCATGATGCACGCGATCGACGATCGCCTGACCGCGCTCGAACGCGTGGTCTTTGCCAAAGAGGTGATTGAATGAACACGATCTTCTACATCGCAGTCGCCGCGTTCGCCGGTTCGTTCGCCGGTTCGTTCGCCGCGACTTGCTTCGTGTCTCGCGGATACGTGTCGCACGCCGAGTTCGCCGAGCTGTGCGAGCACTTCAATCTTCTTCAGAAGGCGTTCGTCGCGCACATCTACGAGACTCGGAAAAAACCGATATGAGAACCCGCCAGGAGGCTCGCCAGCTTCGCGCGCTGAAGCGCCGCGTTCGAAAGCTCAAGGAATTGAGAGAGAAACCCCCCGAGCTCAAAGTGAGGAAGGAGAACCGACCGCGGAAGCCCTAACGCTTCCCCTCCTTGAGCTTCGCGAGGAGCGGGTCCTCGCCGTAGTCGCCGGTCGCCGGTCGCCCGTCGTAGTGCCCCTCCGCCTTCGAGTTCTTCATCGGAACGATCAGCTTCAGCCGCTTCCAGGCGCCGATCAAATTGTCGTGACTTATTCCGAGGCGCTCGGAGATCGACGCCTCGGTCTCGTCCGAATACCAGAGGCGGACGAGTTCTTCGTCGGTTAGATTATTCATCGTCATCGCCAGGGTCCTCGCCGTGAAGATCACGTCCAGCATTCTCGCCCTCCTCCTCGCCCTCGCGAGCTTCGAGCGCCAATCCGACGACTGGCTCCTCCTCGCCTTCGAGCTTCGCGATAAGTCCGATCGGCTCGATCGAACCGACCGGCGCTTCATCGAGAGGATGATAAACCTCCTCGCGCTCGACGACGCCGGAGAGCCTACGCCCGCCCAGAAGAAGTGGCTACTCGATATTAAGCGAAGGATCGATCGCGGTGAGTAAGGAATACCGCCTCGTCATTAACGAGGCTCAGCGGCGAATCCTCCTCAGCTCCGTCGCCTCCGCCCTGGAGAACTCCCGTCGCTCGACGGAGCTGATCCTCTCCCAGCCGACCGAGGCGGAATATCGCGCGCTGATAACGCGCCTCGCGGCTCTCTCCCCTCTCCCTCGAAAGCACAAGTAGCCAGCGTGATCGGCCGCGGAGGTTCCTTCCGCGGCGCTCCTCCCGACGTGTACCGCGAGGTCGCGCGTGTCAGTGCGCCTCGCAATGCGATTCGCGTCGAGATGCTAAGGTCAGCCATGGCGGAGCGGTGCTCCGAAGACCTGCCACCCGAGCAGAAGGAAGAGAACGAAGATCAGGACGGTGTTCCCAATGACACCGTAGCTCCCGGCGAACCCGAAGTGAATCAGGACGCCGAAGACGAACCAGATCAGCATCAGAATCCAGAACGCCAGACCGAGAGTCATCTCAACCTCCCTTGTCATTCGGGATGAAGTCCCCGAGGAACCAGTCGCGAAGGACCTCGCTCGCGTGACGCTCGACGATCTCCCGGTTCTCGCCGTCAACGCGCTTTGCGATCTCCCTCGCGAGCCCGTCGCATATCCGCCGAATATTCCCCGTTAAGTCCTCGACCATAATGCGTCACCTTCGGCTCGACGAACTTGCGATACCATTGAACGCAAGTCGGATGAAGCCACACGATCGACGTTCCGACGGTGACCTGCCGAACGCCGATCGGGTTCCGAGTACAGTAGGCGCAGCTCGGCTTCGAGGCTCCGGCCACGGCTCACCCCTGACCGCCGACGATCGTGACGACGGCGCCGCCGGGCGGATCGACGGTGACGGTGACGCGCGCGTCGCCCTCCGGCGTCGCGCCGGGATCGGCGCCGCCGACGACCGTGACAACGGTTCGGCCGCGCGGCGTCGCGTCGACGGTAACGGTCGTCGCGACTACCTCCGGAACGTCGCTCTCGTCGACGTAGTCTTGAACCTCCTTGAACATATCGTCGGCGTCGCCTCTCAGCTCGGTCTCGTGACGGTTGACCGGACCGTAGTGGTTGCACAAGTTGCGGAGCGTGAGCCCGCAGTTCTCCGCGCTGAACGCCGGTTGCTCCTTGTTCAAGTCCTGGTATTGCTCGCCGCGTCCGCCGCCGTAGCTCGCCCAGTCTTCCGAGGAGCACGTCACGCCCTCGGAGAACGCCTCCTCGTAGCCGGGAGATTCGCCCGCGAGGTACTCGTCCATGAGATTGTCAAACTCCGGGTTCGAGGCACCAGCGGCGTCGTACGAAGTCTGGAAGGCGCCCGCCTCGGTCGTGGTATCCGCCGGACCGTAGTATCCCGGCGGGACCGACTGATCCCTTCCGCAGCAGTGCTCGCCGCTGCTCTCCCTCATCCCGTGTCCGAGCATGAACGCGTAGAGGTGACGAAGCCGATCGGCGTCGGTCCCGGCGTTCGCCTCGTTCGACATTCCGAGCTTGTTGAAGTCGCTCTTGTACTCGTTGAACACGTCCTTGTCGGAGGACGTCCGCGGCTTCGACATCTCTTTTATCGCCGGGTGATCGGCCTTGAGCTTCTTGTAGCTCTGCGCGAACGCGAGAGCCATTCCCTGCGTCCAGCCCTTCGGTGCCTCGCCGCGATCGTTCCAGTCGTACCTGGCGATGTCCGAGGAGTTGGCGATCTCCTTGATGCGCGCCTGTTGCTCGGCGGTCAGCGCTCCGGGCGGCGCGGGCTGCGGAACCGGCGGCGCCTCGTCGTAGAGAGCTTGCCACGTCTGGGGACCGACGACGCCGTCGACTTCGAGATTGCGCGTCTGCTGGTAGCGCCGGACGTTGTCCGTCGTGATCGGACCGAAGTCGCCGTCGACCTCGCCGGAGAAGTTCGGAAGCATCGTCTGGAGATCGACGACGTCGGGACCGGAGTCGCCCTCTTCGAGCGTCGGTCGATCCTCGACCGGAATCTGCGGCACCGGCCAGTCCTTCGGCCAGACGTACGCGACGACCGTGTCGGGATCGTACGAACTGACGTTGACGGAGTCTGATTGATTCCCGCCGCGGCAGCTGATCTCGTTGCCGTCCCACTCCTCGAACATCGTCACGTGGCCGCCGCCCTCGCGCTCCATCACGACGATCGCGCCGGGGACCGGCGAGCCGAGGTGCTTGAATCCGGGATCGGTCGAGAAGCTCCTCGCCCACATCCACCTGTCGGTGTCCGTCGGTCCGAACGGTCCGGAGATTCCCTCCGCCGTGCACGCGGCGAGACAGAAGTCCGTCGCGACGCCGCACCACGCGATGCTGTCGTCGTCGTAGCCGGACGCATAGTTCGCCTGAGGCGGAAACTTCTTCCCGATGTACGTCGCCATCGCCTCGATCCGCGGGTTCGAGCCGTTCTCGTACTCGTGAAGCCCGGTGATCGCCCTCATCACGGTCAGCCACGGCGGGACGTCCGCGGTCTTTGCCTTCGTCGTCGGCGCCGCCTTCGGCTTCGGCTTTGGCTTCGTCTTCGCATTCCTCTTTCGCAGAGCCATGACTCATGCCTTTCCTGGTGGTATTGGTTCGGCCGCTCCGACCGGTTCGATCGTCCCGGCGATCGCCTCGCCCGCGACGACCTCGACGTCGAAGGTGGTGATCAGCGTGCGAACTCCCTCGCCGAGATCGGCGTCGGCGGTCGCCGAGACCTGAGCCCGTCCGATCGGACCGCTGGCGACGAGCGTCGCCTGGGTCGAATCGTTCGGCCGGGTCTCGACGTGAATGATCGAAACGTCGCTCGTGTTCCAAACGACGTCGCCGTCGACCGCGGCGGGATTGCCTCCCGCGTCGACGTAGGAGATCGAGAGATCGACTTGCATTCCAGACGCCAGTAGATAGGCCATATCCATTCCCCTTGCTTTGACAACGAAGTTTCGGTAACGCACGGTCACGAACGCTCCGGCGGCGCTCTCCTCCTCGACGAGGAAGCGAAGCGTCCCGCCGAGATTGAAGTTGACGGTCGGCATATCTCAGCCACCGGTAGCGGGCGAGCACTGCTTCAGCATCAACTCGAACAACTCCGTCCAGCGCGCGCCGTTGGCGTGTTGAATGTAGACGACGACGCCCATGAACATGACGTTGAAGATCACGAGGGCGAGGATTGCCGGCGTTGACTTCAAAGCGGTGACAACCGTGCGCGCGGTCTCGCCTGCCTCTTCGCTGATGCTGCCAGGGTTCATTGGGTCTTGCACTCCGGCGGGTCCCACTTCTGCATCGAGGCGCGCGAGCGTATGTAAGCGGAGACCCCCTGCTTGACGCCCGTGCGTGCGCGCCCGGGTTGTCCGGCGTCATCGCGCAGCCAAACGATGAAGACGTTCTCGATGTGAGTCTTCAATGCCTCGTCGAGGGCGACGAGCATTATGTCTCGGACCTTCTCGCGCATCTCCGCGTTCATGCAAAGCTCAGGCTCCTGAGCATTCGCTTCCTTGTGAAGTCGGAATGGTCTCGTTTCAGCCGACGACAGCGCGAAGGACATCACCTCGCCCGACGCATCATCCCTCTCCCACGCGCCCGTGAGGTAGCCGTAGAGCGCGAGCGCGAAGAGGAGCGCGAGCACGATGACGAACGTGACCGCGATCTTGTTTCCGAGCGAGAGGTCCGAAAAGCGTTTCATCCCGGTCTAAACACCATCAGAAGGAGGAAGCCTATGAACCACGTCGCGATCGATAGCAGGAGCCCATCGTAGAACGCGATTGCGACGGCGAGAATACTGAGAAGGACGTGCGCCAGCCACCAGAGCGTCTCCCCGTGATCATGATTTGTCACCTCGTTTCCCTCTCGGTAGCGGGAAGGGCGGAAGACTCGTCTTCGAATTGAGAACGCGCTCGTCGTCGAACGGCGTCACGACCGGCGGCATAGGCGGAACCGGCTGGACGGTCGCGGGAGCCAGCGGCGGCGTCGGCTGAACGGTCGGGGAGATGAAGTCTTTCGGCAGGAGCGTCGTGACCTTTCGCGCGACGATCTGCACTCGCTGCTTGTAGACGGCGTCGCGCGTCGGATCGATCACCGTCGCGCGCTGGTCCTCCGTCCACTTCGCCCAGTCGGTTATCGGCGCTTCATCGCGGGTCTCGGCGCGGAGGCGGGAAGCGGAGGCGGAAGCGGGCGCGTCGGTCGGAGGCGGCGGGCGCAGCGCGTCGGTCGGGAGCGGCGTCGGCTCCGGATGAACCGATCCCGGAACCGACGTCGGAATCAACGGCTGCGTCAGCATCGCGCGGGAGATTTCGTCGATCATCGGCGCCTCTTCTGTAAATCGAGAGATCGGGAAGATTACGCCGCGGGACGATCCGCCGATAGAGTTCGGCGGCGCGTCGGCGCGCCTCCTCGCAGGCTCGACAGGTCATCCCGGCGACTTCGGAGTTCTCTTCGCCTGCGCCGTCTTCGCTTCCGGCTTCGGTGGTGCCTTCGTCTCCTTCGGCGGCGGCCACGACGGATCGTGAACGACGTCTTCCGGCGGCGCCTCCGTTTCCATCGGCGCTCCGGGCGACTGGGTCGAGAGAACCTTCTCGCTCGGAGGCGGCGGAACGTGTCGAGGCATTCCCGGCGGGATTTCTCCCGGCTTCACGTCCGCCGGTGCGGGCGGCGCGAACTCGCCGGTGTTCCCGGTGAGAACGCTAGACCGGCCCTGGGCTTGCGCGATCGCGGCGGGCGGCGTCGTGTCCGGATCGGTCGCCGGATTGTCGATCAACTGCTTGAGCGCCGCCTGCGTCGCGACCTCGACTTGATAGAGCGGATCGAGCGGGTTGGGCATTTCTCCTCCTCCTATTTTCCGACAGACTGAGCGAGTATCCGCGCGGACGTAGACGTGCCGCCCGACGACGAGGTCTGAAGCGCGAGCTGATAAGTATTATATCCCGATGATTTGCAAAAAGCCGAAACCGCAACCGTGAAATAATAGTTCCCTTGCATCGCGTAGTCGTAGGTTTGAGCCTGGAGATTTCCGTTGAGAAGAATCGCGAGCTGCGATAGTTCGCCTTGCAAGGTGGATGCACTGTAGCCGTTGGCATCGAGTCGGATGGTCTCGTTGTTCCAGAAAAGGTATCCAGCGGCAACTAAATTGTACCAGTAGCCGGAACTCGTGAGAGTAACGCTGCCGAAGTCCGTTCGCGCGACCGGAGGCTCGTTGAACCACGACCGGATCATCGTCGATGCCGTGTAGAGAGTCGTCGCCGACGCCGCCGCGACGTAGCCGACGAGCGTCCGCGTCGGATCGTTGTTCTTGACCTGAACGCCGGTCCCGGGCTGGAGAACGTAGCCGGTCGTCGAGAGTTCGAGAACGATGTTGCCGCCGACGAACGCCGCATAAACGAAGTAGGCGGTGCCCGTGGTCAGGCCGGACGGTGTCGGAAGGAGAACGCCCGCGTCGGGAATCACTCGCGGGAGAAGATTCACAATCAGTTTGTTTCCGTCGTAAGGCATGAGCCGGAATACTTGACCCGACGGATTGACGAAGCGGCACTGCCCGACCGCGGGAGCGGTTAGCGCCTTGATGTTGTTGGCGACGAACTCCGTGCTCGCGATCGAGAAGTCGGCGTCGAAGAGCGGCGCGGTCGGGACGCGCGGATCGCCGGAGAAGATCGGGCCGGAGAGCGGCGCGTAGGCGGAGAGGTCGGGCGTCGGTCCGACCGGACCGGCGACGCCTTGCGGTCCCTGAGGTCCCGTCGGACCCGCCGGACCGACGTCGCCCTGAACTCCCTGCGGTCCCGGAGGTCCCGCCGGACCGATCGGACCTCCCGGCGTTCCCGCCGGTCCCTGAACTCCCTGCGGTCCCGGATTTCCCTGAACTCCCTGCGCTCCCTGCGGACCGGTGTTGCCCGTCGGACCGGTCGGACCGGTCGGACCCGCGACGCCTTGAACGCCTTGAACTCCCTGCGTGCCTTGGACGCCCGCGATGTTAATCGTCCACGACGAAAACGTTCCGGTTCCGCCGCCGAGAAGATCAACGTTCAGAACGAGCGTCGAGCCGGTGTAGCTCGTCACTGTCCCTTCCATCCAATTCACACCGCCCGCGGAGACGCGCGCTCGCGCGCCCACGGAATAGGCGAGACCGGACTGGGTGTTGATCGTGTGACTGCCGATGGCGATCGGCATCACCGTCGCGCTCGTCGCGAGATAACCCGTGCCGCCCGACGGTCCCGGAGGTCCCGCCGCTCCCGGAGGTCCCGCCGGTCCAACCGTTCCGGGCTCGCCGGTGACGTTGAGAACCCAGTCAGAGAATGTGCTGATGAGCGCCGACGTGAGCGTCGAGTTGATCGTGAGCGTGTTCCCGTCGTAGTTCGTCACGTTCCCTTCGAGCCAGTAATCCGGGAAGCTCGGAACCGACGCGCGGATACGCATTCCCGGCGAGAAACCGAGACCGTACTGGGTTATGAACGTTCTCGCTCCGGTGCCGATCGTCACGTTCGTGTCCGACGTCCCGAAGATGACCGGACCGAGCGGAGCATACGGCGCGGCGGCGACGACGGCGATCGGCGCGAGCGTGCCGTCCGTGAGCGCGACGGCGTTGCGCGTCGGGGAGCTGACTCCGAGTATCGTCATGGCGTTTTCGTCACTCCCTCGAATATCTCAAGGTCGACTTGGATGACGTCGCGAATCGTATCTTCGGCGAGCGCGCGGATGTCGCCGACGTAGGTTCCGGCGAGCTTGTGCTTCATCGTAGTATACGGGATGTGAATCAGAAGAAATCCGAAATTCGGCGGCGCTCCGACGGCGAGCGTGCCGTCGTGAGTCGAAGCTGCGAGGATCACTTCGTGATCCTCCGCTCGCCGCCGAATTTCCATTTCAAATTCGATCCCGCGAAGATCGAGTTGCGGCCAGTTGTCTATGATCCCGGTCGGTTGCTGAACGACGTATTTGAGCGAGTCGATCCAATCCTCGTTCGTCCCGGTCTCGACCGAGATCGCAACGAGCGGGATCGCGAGGATATTCGTCGTCGACATGGATCACGACCCAACGCTCGACGCGTCCGCAACGCCGGGAACGCTTCCGGGCAGCCAGTCCGGCGTTCCGCCGCCGGTGAGGACCATCGAGTTTCCGGTCGCGATCCAGCGATAGCCGTACGCCGATCCCGACCAGTTGACATAGCCGTAGTACATGCTTATCTCGGCGGTGCCGTTCGCCCAGCAGAACGCCGAGCCGAACGAGATCGAGTAAGTTATGAAGTGCGTGTACCAAGCTCCGCAGATGATCGTTCCGCCCTCCGTCGCGCAACAGATCGTTCCGACGTGTTGGTAGACGTGGATGTTGTTGAGGAGGATCGCGTGAGCGGCGGTGACGCCGACGCATCCCCACGGCGTTTGAACTCCCGTGAACGCGCAGTTGTCGATCGTGAGAAACGCGCTGTAGTTCGCGGTCGTGTAGTAATTATTCGGGCTCTGGAGAGAGAAGAAGATGCCTTGCACGGTTACGTCCGTTCCGGCGCCGACGAGGTCGAGACACGCCGCGTTGGTCGGACCCTGCCACACGTACGACGTCATGGCATTCGGATCACCGCGAACCACGATGCGACCGGGAAGACTTCGGACGCTGACGTTGCCGATATAGGTCCCGCTGACGCCGAGCTGGATCGTAACCATCCGACCGGCGATCGCGAACGATTGAGCGACGTAATCGACCGCGCGCTGAATTGTCTTGAACGCGTGAGCCGCGTCGTTGACGGAGCCGTCACCGGTCGTATCGTTCCCATCCGTTCGGACGTAGAGGATGAGGTTCGCGGAGAGCTTCCGCATGACCTGCGAGTAGACGAGCCGGAGGCACTGCCATCTCGCGTTGTTATAGACGAGGAGGAGAATCTCATTGAGTTCGAGGTCGCCGGACTGAAGCGCCTGACCGTCGTTCCTCACGATCGGAACCGGCGTCAGCGAGTTGACCTGAAACATGACCGCCGACGTGTTCTTGTTCGCGATCTTGATCAGAACGAGATCGCCGTCGACCGGAGCCGTGATCGCCGGATTGTAAATTCCCTTGACGTTGTTCACGGTCCCCGTGTCGACGGCGTAGGGAATTTCGATGTTGTAGTTCGTTATCGTTCCGGGTCCGCCCGCTCCCATGTAATTGACCATTTGAAACTTCGTGCCATCGTCGACGAGGAGAACGATCATCCCCGAGACCATGTCACCGGCCTGAAGATCGGAGCCGTCCGCGCGTACGACCAGGCGATTGCCGAGACCGTTGACGTTTATCGTCGTTCGTCCGGTATTGCTTTGCTTCGCGAGAACGCGAAGCGGAAGACCCTGGCGATACATCGTCAGCGGCGGATCGAGCGCGACCGAAAGCGTGTTCGCGCTCCCGGTATCCTCGACCCAGTTGACCCACTGCGATCGAACGCCGCGCGTCAGCTGATAGAGATCGTTGTCATTCGGCGCGATGTTACTCTTCTCGATGACGTGAACGATCTCGCGCTGCGGAAACTCCGCCGCCGCCGCGGGAAGGATCGAGCCTTGGCGCGCGATCGACGGATCGCCGTTCACGTACGGTGCATCTGGATCGCTGATGCCATAAGGAGGTTGATACTTCATAGCCCTTCCCTCTCAAGGAGTCCCGGCCATCGACCCTCCGGTCGAGAGCCCGCTGTAGTCGAAGACGATCTCGGTCTGCGCCGGTTGCCAACGCCGGAACAGGCATTCGAGATCGGTCGCGAGACCGATCCGAAGGTGAGGATCGACGCCGCACTCTCCGGAGCCGCATCGAAACCAGACGAGCTTCGCGCTGTCGACGTGCACGCGCCAGAAGAAGCGAATCTCCGGCGCCGCAATGTACCACTGGTTGATCCCGCTGTCGTCCGGCGTCGATCCGCACTTGCTGATCCCGCATATCCACGGCGAGAACTCGTCGATCTTGATGTTGTTGTATCCGATCCACGAGGCAACATCGCGAAACCAATTTCGCGACTGAGCTCCGAGAAGCGTCATTCTCTGAACGAGAACGCGCTGACGCTCGCCGATCGTCAGCGGTTCCTGAAGGCACGGATCGGGGAGACCCCACGCGATCTCCCAGTCGCGAAGAAGCTCGATCGTCTTCCGCGGATCGGACTCTTGTTCGAGGAGATCGGCGGCGCGCCGGTCGACGAATCCCCAATAGAACGAGAGCCCGGTCGTGACTCCTTCGAGCGTCGACCCCGGCGTCTTCGGCCACGCCTGTCCCTGAGGAAGGAGCTTGAGGAACGCCTCGGCGTAATCCTCGCCCGATCGCCGGACGTGGTAATCTAAATTCGGATCGCGCGGAGGAGTTGTCATGGTTCGGGAAGCTGGGGCGTCGTACCGATGCCTGTGCTTGGAAACGTCGGTGGAGCCGGACTGTAGACGACGTCACCGAGAACCGGAAGGTGTCCGGGAGATGGCATGTAATCGTCCTGGGTGAAGAGAAGATCGAAGTGCTCGACCCCGGGCGTGTTCTGGATCGCATAATATTTCCACGCCGCGTAGATCGGCTGTCCCGGCTTCGCCCACTGCAGGATCATCGCTTCGAGGCTCGCCTCGATCGCGGAGCGGATCGCCGTCGTATCCGGAACGAGGTCCTGAATGAAGACGTCGACGCGCTGCGGGATCGGCGCGACGACGTAGACTTCCTTCACGGCGACCGGGCGAACCGTATCGATGTATTGCTTGACGCGCGTAACGTCGGACGCCGACGGGAATCCTTGAAACTCCGCGCGGAGATCGTCCATCATGAAGCGGACGGTGACCGTTCCGATCCCTTGCTCCAGCGGAGCGCACCAGGCGCGGGTCACGCCGGGAACGGCCTCCGCCCAGGCGATGTAATCCGTCAGATCGCCGCCCATCGGCGGCTGGCGAATTCGCGCGAGGACGCGCTCGCGGAGATCGTCATCGTTCTCGGTGTCGGCGCCGCCGGTGATCTCGACGACGACCGCCGATCCGTCGACTCCGACCGGCGGATTTTGTACGACGAAGCCATCTCCCGCGGTGGCATTTCCCGCGCTCCCGGGATCGAGCGCGCGGACGTTAACCGGAACCGGCGCCTGGCTCTCCGCGACGTAGACGGTCTCGGTCGTCTCGTAGTCGACGAAGTTTATTCCGGAGAGACGCGTCGCGATCGGAAGCGGCGTTCCCGGGACCGTCCCGGAGATCGTGACGATCCCCTCGGCGAGCGTCGCGAGCTTTCGCCCGGTCGTCCCGTCTGAATTCACGAGCCAGATGTCGCCGTGACGATCCAGCCACTCGGTCTCGGCGGTGTCGGGCAACAATTGCAAAGCCAACCAATCAATGTATTGAAGCGTGAGGTGACAGAGCGCGCCCTGCGAGTCGCTCAACACGCGGAGAACGGAGTTCGGAATAACCGCGTCGGCGCCGGGGAGGCGCCCGCGAATCGAATCGCGAACGAGCCCGCGAACTTCTTTCAGGGTCGGAGTAGCCCACGGCATTTATCGATCCTCTGGATATTGAGTAGCGAGGGCATTGCGCGGACGTCCGACGTCGTATCCGCCGCCGTACGCCTCGATGCCTTCCCACAAGATTTGATAGCGCAGCTCGATCTCTTTCTTCGGTCCGCGATAGATGCGAATGAACGCGTTGATCTGATCTCGCGCCGCGCGCGTAACTTCGACCTCGAACGCCGTCCCGATCCGTCGTTGAATGAACGGCTGGATCGCCGCGCGAATGTAGTTCTCGACGCGCGCGACGGTCGCGCCCTGGAACGATTCCGGACCGACGATCTTGTCGCGCTTCATCAGCCATAGCTTGCATCCGATGTCCCAGCCGTTCCAAATCTCTCCGGCGTCGAGGTCTCCCCACCACCCTGCGCGATCGGTCGAGTCGGGGTCCGGAAGAATATCGCTCGTCGCCGCGAGCGAGTCGGTTCCGAGCGCGACGACGACCGCGGTCGCGAGCGCCTGGGTATCGTCGAGCGTTCCGTCGTCGAGAAGAAGCCAATCGATCGTGACCGAATAGTGAGGATGATTCGGAAACTCGACGTTTTGAACGAGACGGATGTCAGGCATCTTCTAAGCTCCCCAGCGCGTCGCGCCCGCCGGAACCGGTCCGATGAACGGACCGTCGAAGTTCATATTCCAGCCGTCGTTGACGAGGTAGCCGCAAGCGAGCGGCGTCACTCCGCGATCTTGCAGCGACGTATAAGCTCCGATCATTCCCGTCGGAGGATTGGCGCCGGGATTTCCGCCCACGACGTTATTCCAATTTCCGTTCGCCGTAATATTGCGCACCGAAATCTCGCCTCTCGCCGTGTGACACCAAACACCGACCCAATCGTTCGCGGACCAAGTCGGATAACCGGTGACACCTCCGGCTCCCTGCGCA
>Ga0066903_100002676_pt1 | contig 14099 bp, 10 predicted proteins | sample PanSoiMetaGPlot1_FD_67491 | JGI IMG/M metagenome (GOLD analysis project Ga0066903, IMG submission 67491) | Tropical forest soil microbial communities from Panama analyzed to predict greenhouse gas emissions - Panama Soil - Plot 1 (version 2) | ecosystem: Environmental > Terrestrial > Soil >...
GTCGTCGACTGCGCGCCGACCGGCGAGACGCTGCAGCTCCTGGTCTTTCCCGACGCCGCCCGCTGGTGGCTGGACAAGATCTATCCGTGGGAGCGGCGGGCGATGAAGATCGCGCGGCCGGTCCTGCAGCCGCTGATGAACCTGCCGCTGCCGAGCGACGACATCTACGCCTCGGTCAAGGACCTGCTCCTGGACCTCGAGGGCATGAAGAAGGTGCTGACCGATCCGGAGGTGACGTCGGTCCGCCTCGTGCTGAACCTCGAGAAGATGGTCGTCAAGGAGGCCAAGCGGGCGTTCACGTACCTCAGCCTCTTCGGCTACGTCACCGACGCGGTGATCGTGAACCGCCTCCTTCCGGACAGCCTCCAGGATGAGCTGTTCCGCAAGTGGCATGCCATCCACCAGCGCTATGCCGGCGAGGTGGAGCAGTCGTTCGCGCCGCTGCCGATCTTCAACGTCCCCCTGTTCGACGAAGAGGTCGTGGGCGAGCGCATGCTGCTCCGGATGGCGGAGGCGATCTACCTCGACCGCGACCCGGCCGACCGTTTCTACCATGGCACCTCACAGCGGGTGCAGAAGCTCGACGGCGAGTACGTGCTGACGCTGAAGATCCCCTTCGTCGAGCGCGGCGACGTCGAGCTCACCCGCCACGACGGCGAGCTGTTCGTGACCATCGGGAACTACCGGCGCGAGATCGCCCTGCCGCGCGTGCTGGCCGGCCGGGAGACCATCGGCGCGGCGATCGAGGACGGCGAGCTGCGCGTGCGCTTCGCCAGGGCCGCGTCCCGCGCGGCCGCCCGGGACGCCGCGGAATGACGCGCGAAGGGCAAGAGGGGGCAGGCCCCCTCTTCCAGAACTCCCCCGCTTTCTGGGACGTTCGGGGCGCCTCCGGCGCATCCCTCCGGGTCCGGAGTCGACTTCTGGCGATCTCGGGAAGACGGACTCACACACAGGGCGAAGCCCGTGTTTCCTGCAAACCTGGATCTTGCTCGAGCCAATGGGGTGGCGCCCGATGACGCGCGAGACCGAGCGGCTGGTCGAGGTCGCGACGATGATCGGCCAGCGCCTGAACTCAGCGGTGAAGGACGTCGTCCCGCCCGAGGCGCACGTGCACCTGCTGAACGCGCAGCGCGAGCTCCTGACGGCGCTGTTCCTGATCTACGAGCACCAGGCCGGCGCCCGGCGCCGCGAGCCGGAGCCGCCGCCCAGCCGGCGGACACGTTCCAACCGCGCCCCGCGACGCCCGCGCGTCGAGCGCATCGAGATCGACTAGCGTGCTGTTCAACGACCCGATCGGGTTCCTGATCGGCTCGATCTTCCTGATCCCGGCAATCGCCCTGACCGTGCCGGTGCACGAGCTGGGTCACGCCGTCGCGGCGCTCTTGCTCGGCGATCCGACGCCGCGGAACCGTGGCTACTTCCAGCCCCAGACCGGCCTCGTGCGGCGCCTGTACAACGTCTACGGGGTCGTGGCCGCGTTCCTCGTCAACGTGACGTGGGGCAGCCCGGCCCAGGTGAACGAGTACCGGCTGAGCGGGACCGGCCGCAAGCTCGGGTACGTCCTCGGGGGGCCCGCCGCCAACCTGGTCGCGGCCGCGATCTTCGGCGTCGTGGTGCGCGTGCTGCACGGCGCCGCGGCCTTCGAGAACCCCGTGAGCCTGTCGCAGCCGCCGCTGGGCTACCTCGCGACGGTCGTGTACGCGCTGTACTTCCTCAACCTGTCCACGTTCGCGTTCCAGCTCCTGCCCGTCCCGGGCCTGGACGGCTGGCGCATTGTCGAGGCGCTGTTCCGCGGACGCAACCCGCGCTTCTTCTTCAACGTCGCGGCCAACGTGCAGACGATCTGGCTGGTCGCGGCCCTGGTGGTCTTCCTGGGACCGCTGGTGCTCCGCTTTCCCGTCCTGGACTACGCGGTCGCGATCTTCTTCCAGCCCGCGTCGAGCGTCATCCTGGGCTCGTGCACCGGGTACGTGGTGCTGATCCCCTGCCTGCGGTAGGGACGCTGCTGAACGAGCCGGGCTACCGCCGGCTCGCCGAGCGCTATCCCCGCTCTCTGGTGGCGGACGCGATCCGCGACCAGCTGGCCGACGAGCGGTCGTCCGCTGCGCCGGTAGGCGAGGGCGAGCGGCTGGAGCGGGTCGCCGATCGCCTGGCCGGATGGGCGGCGCCGCGGCTGCGCTCCGTGATCAACGGCACCGGCGTCGTGCTGCACACGAACCTGGGCCGGGCGCCGATCTCCCGCGCCGCGGCGACGGCCGCGGCCGACGTGGCGGCGACGTACAGCAACGTCGAGCTGGACCTGGAGAGCGGACGCCGGGGCGACCGGCACTCGCTGCTGGCGCCGCTGCTGACGCGGCTGACTGGGGCCGAGGCCGCGCTGGTGGTCAACAACAACGCGGCCGCGGTGCTCCTGATGCTGGCAGCGCTCGCCCGTGGTCGAGAGGTCGTCGTCTCCCGCGGGCAGCAGGTCGAGATCGGCGGCGCGTTCCGGATGCCGGACGTCATGCGCCTCTCCGGCGCGCGCATGGTCGAGGTGGGCACGACCAACCGGACGCGAGCCGCCGACTACGAGGAGGCGATCGGCGAGCGGACGGCCGCGCTGCTGCGCGTCCACCCCTCGAACTTCCGGGTGACCGGCTTCACCGAGTCGACGCCGCTGGAGGCGATGGCCGAGGTCGCGGCCCGGCGCGGCGTGCTGCTGCTCGACGACCTGGGCAGCGGGGCGCTCGTCGCGGCCTTCGACGAGCCGACGGTGGCCGAGTCGGCGCGGCTGGCCGACGTGGTCACGTTCTCCGGCGACAAGCTGCTGGGCGGCCCCCAGGCAGGGATCGCGCTGGGCCGGGCGGAGCCGATCCGCCGGATGGCGAAGCACCCGCTCGCCCGGGCGGTCCGGGTCGACAAGATGACGCTGGCGGCGCTGGAGGTCACGCTCCACGAGCGTCTCCTGGGAGCGGTCTCGCCGGTCGGCCGGATGCTGGCTACCGGCCAGGACGAGCTGCGCCGGCGGGCGGGTTACCTCATGGTCCGGCTCGCCGAGCGCGGGATCGCGAGCGAGCGGATCGACGGGTCCTCGGCGGCGGGCGGCGGCTCGCTGCCCGGCCGGGAGCTGCCCACCGTGCTCCTGGCGCTGGAGGGCCCGGCGTCCCGCCTCGCCGCGGCGCTGCGGCGCGGCGAGCCGCCCGTGCTGGCGCGCATCGAGGCCGGCCGCTGCTGCGTGGACCTGCGCACGGTGCTGCGCGGGCAGGACGACCCGCTGCAGGACGCGATCGAAGCGGCCGTGACGGCCGTCCGCACATGAGCTTCGTCGTCGGGACCGCCGGCCACATCGACCACGGCAAGTCGACGCTCATCCAGGCGCTCACCGGGATCGACCCCGACCGGCTGGAGGAGGAGAAGCGCCGGGGGATGACAATCGACCTCGGCTTCGCGTACCTGACGCTGCCGAGCGGCAGGCTGGTCGGCATCGTGGACGTGCCCGGCCACGCGCGCTTCATCCGCAACATGCTCGCGGGCGTCCACGGCCTCGACGCGGTGCTGCTGGTCGTTGCCGCCGACGAGGGCGTGATGCCGCAGACGGTCGAACACCTCGAGATCGTCGACCTGCTGGAGATCACGCGGGGGCTGGCACTGGTGACGAAGGTGGACCTGGTCGAGCCGGACTGGCTGGAGCTGGTGGTCGCCGAGCTCTCGGACACTCTGGCGAAGACGTCGCTGCGGGAGGTCGAGATCCTGCCCGTCTCGGCCGTCACCGGTGAGGGCCTGGACGAGCTCAGGCAACGGCTGGACGCGCTCCTGGAGCGGACGCCGGAGCGCGAGGACCGAAGGCGGCCGCGGCTGCCGGTCGACCGCGTCTTCACCATCAGCGGCTTCGGCACCATCGTCACCGGGACGCTGGTCGACGGGTCGCTGAAGATCGGCGAGGAGGTGGAGCTGCAGCCGTCGGGCCGTCGCGTCCGCATCCGCGGTCTGCAGCAGCACAACCAGAAGGTCGAGGTCGCGCAGCCGGGCAGCCGGGTGGCCGCCAACCTGGTGGGGGTCGAGAAGGAGGACGTGCGCCGGGGCGAGGTGCTGGCCAGGGTCGGCACGGTCACGGCCACCCGCCGGGTGGACGCCTCGATCCGCGTGCTGCGCGACAGCCCGCGCGCGCTCCGCCACGGGGCCCAGGTGCTGCTCCACACCGGGACGGTCGAGGTCACGGCCCGTGCCATCGTCCTCGCCGGTGACGCGATCGAGCCCGGCGGCACGGGCTGGGTGCAGCTCTACCTCGCCCGCCCCGTCGCCGTCGCGGCCGGAGACCGGTTCGTGCTGCGGCTGCCGACGCCGTCGGCCACCATCGCGGGCGGCACGTTCGCCGACGTGAGCCCGCGCCGCCACCCGCGCCACGACGAGCGGGTGTGGGAGTCGCTGGAGCGCCGCGCCGCCGGCGACGTGCTGCAGGAGGAGCTGCGCAAGTACCCGCGCGGCATCACCCTGCAGGCGCTGCTGCGGGCCACGCTGGCCGAGGACGCGGACGCGTCGGGCCTGGAGGCGCGTCGGGTCGGGCAGTGGCTGTTCGCGCCGGAGGCCTGGTCGGCGCTGGGTGCCCGCGCCCGGCGCGCGCTGGAGGACTACCACCGCGCCCACCCGCTGCGGGCGGGCATGCCCCGCGAGGAGCTGAAGAGCCGCCTGGGCCTGGCCCCGGCCGCCTTCGGGCCGGCGCTGACCGAGCTGGCGCGGGACGGCGTGCTGGCCGAGCGCGGCGGGGAGCTGGCGCTGCCCGATCACCGGGTGATGATCGACCCGGCGGCGGGTGGGCCGGCGGGCCGGCTGCTGGAGATCCTCGGGCAGCAGCCGTTCGCGCCGCCGTCGCTGGCCGAGGCGATGCGGGAGGCTGGGGCGTCGGCCGAGGTCGTGCGGGCGCTGGCGCAGAAGGGCGAGCTGGTCAGGCTGTCGGACGACGTCGCGTTCACGAGAGCCGCCTACGAGGACGCGCTCGCGCTGGTCAGAGAGGCGGTGGCCAGCGACGGCGCGGTCACGGTAGCGAGCATGCGCGACCGGATGGGCGCGAGCCGCCGGCCCGTGCTGGCGCTGCTCGAGTACCTGGACGCGCAGCGCGTCACGCGCCGTGTCGGCGACCAGCGCGTCCTGCGCTGAGCAGCCTCCAGTCGCCCCGGGCGCCGGGCTGCGGATACCGCCGAGCCAGCTTGCGGGTCCCGCGGCAACCGCCGTATCCTTGCGACCGATTCCCCCCGCCGGCGTTTTTGCTGTGCGGCTCCACCACCAGCAATCGGTCCCGCATGGCCCTTCACTGGGAGTGAACACAAGATGCGAATCGGAATCCTGACCGGCGGCGGCGATGCTCCCGGACTGAACGCAGCCATCCGGGGCGTGGCCAGGCGTGCCTTCCAGCTCGGCCACCAGGTCAGTGGGATCAAGAACGGCTGGGCCGGGGCGCTCAACGGCGACCTCACGGACCTGGCCCCTGCGGACGTGCGCGGCATCCTCCCGCTGGGCGGCACGATCCTGGGCACCTCGCGGACCAACCCGATGAAGGAGCCCGACGGCATCGCGCGCGTCCGCTCCACGCTGCTCCGATTCGGCGTCGACGGGCTGGTGGCGATCGGCGGCGACGACACCCTGTCCGTGGCGCGCGCCCTCCACGAGGGCGGGTTCCGGGTGGTCGGCGTGCCCAAGACGATCGACAACGACCTGTCCGCGACCGACTTCTGCATCGGCTTCGACACCGCGGTCGGGATCGTGGTGGACGGCCTCGACCGCCTGCACACCACGGCGTCGGCCCACCATCGCGTGATGGTCGTCGAGGTGATGGGACGCGACACCGGCTGGGTTGCGTTCGCCGGCGGCCTGGCCGGCGGCGCCGACCTGGTCGTGATTCCGGAATTCCCGACCGACATCGGCGAGGTGGTCCGGCACCTGCACCGGCGCCGGGGCGAGGGCAAGGACTTCAGCATCATCGTCGTCGCCGAGGGCGCCTGCCTGGTCGGGCTGGACCTCAGCGCCGACGAGGGCTCGACCGACGCGTTCGGCCACGTGCAGCTGTCCAGGCGGGGGGTGGGCGACGCGCTCAGCCGGCGGATCGAGCAGGAGACCGGCTTCGAGACGCGGGTGACCGTCCTCGGCCACCTGCAGCGGGGCGGCACACCGTCGGCGGTGGACCGAATCTGGGCCACCCGGCTCGGTGTCGCGGCCGCGGACCTGATCGACCGGGGCGAGGCCGGCGTGGCGCCGGTCCGGCGCGACGGCGACGTCGCCGTCGTCCCGCTGGCCGACCTGGTGGCCGAAACGAGAAAGGTGCCGAGGGAGCTGTTCGACCTGACGCGCGTGTTCGGCTAGCGGCAAGGGGGGGCCGGTGCGTCAGCCGGCGATGCCCTCGCGCTTCTCCTCCTCGTAGAGAGTCCGGAGAAAAGGTGAGGCCGCAGTCCGGAGGGGCTGCGGCCTCGGGGGAGGGGTAGAAATGTCTGCTTCAGGTCGCGATCGGCAGCGGGCGCGTGAGCTCCGGTTCCAGCGCCAGCGCGAGCACCTGGGTCACGTCGCTGGCCAGGTGGATCTGCACCTCCTCGCGGACCGCCGCGGGCAGGTCGTCCAGGTCCGGCTCGTTGCGCTTGGGAAGGATGACCTCCTTGAGCCCGGCCCGCTTGGCGGCCAGCACCTTCTGCTTGACACCGCCGATGGGCAGGACCTTGCCCTGCAGCGTGACCTCACCGGTCATGCCGACCGTCGGCCGCACGGGCCGCCCGCTCAGCAGCGACACCAGCGCCGTGGTCATCGTGACCCCGGCCGACGGGCCGTCCTTGGGCACTGCGCCTGCGGGCACGTGGATGTGCACCTGCTTGTCGCCGAAGCCGGCCTCGAGGCCCAGGTCGTGCGCGTGCGACTGGACGTAGGAGAGCGCGATCTGCGCGGACTCCTTCATGACGTCGCCGAGCTGGCCCGTCAGGGTCAGTCCCGCCCGCGGCTCGCCGGGCATGGCCGTCGCCTCGATGAACAGCACGTCGCCGCCCGCGCCGGTCACGGCCAGACCGGTCGCCACGCCGGGCACCGCGGTCCGCTCCACGACCTCCTCGAACTGGAAGCGCGGCTTGCCCAGCGCGTCGCGCACGAGCGCCTCGTCCAGCGTCGCCGGTGGCGTCAGCTTGCCGGAGTCGATGCGGGTCGTGACCTTGCGGAAGGCCTTGCCGAGCTCGCGCTCCAGGTTCCGGACGCCCGCCTCGCGCGTGTAGTCCGAGATCACGCGGGCGATCGCGCCGTCGGTGATGGACGCCTCGCCGGAGTCCAGCCCGTTGCGCTCGAGCTGCCTGGGCACCAGGTGCCGTCGGGCGATCTCGAGCTTCTCCTCCTCGGTGTAGCCGTCGAGCCGGATCAGCTCCATGCGGTCCAGCAGCGGCCCCGGGATGGTGTCGGCCACGTTGGCGGTCGGGATGAACAGGACCTCCGAGAGGTCGAGGTCAACCTCCAGGTAGTGGTCGCGGAACGTGTGGTTCTGCGCCGGGTCGAGCACCTCGAGCAGCGCCGACGAGGGGTCGCCGCGCCAGTCGGCGCCGACCTTGTCGATCTCGTCCAGCATGATGACCGGGTTCTTGGTGCCCGCCTCCTTCAGGGCGCGCACGATCCGGCCGGGCAGCGCGCCGATGTAGGTGCGCCGGTGGCCGCGGATCTCCGCCTCGTCGTGGATGCCGCCCAGGGAGATGCGCGCGAACCTCCGGCCGAGCGCCCTCGCGACCGACTCGCCGAGTGAGGTCTTGCCGACGCCCGGAGGGCCCACCAGCGTGATGATCGCGCCGGAGCCCCGGCCGCCCTGCTCCACCAGACCGCGCTCCTGCCGGCGCTTCCGGACGGCCAGGAACTCGATGATCCGGTCCTTGACGTCGTCCAGGCCAGAGTGGTCCTCGTCCAGGATGCGCCTGGCCGCGACCAGGTCGAAGGTGTCCTCGGAGCGCGCCTTCCAGGGCACGTCCAGCATCCAGTCGAGGAAGTTGCGGATCCAGCCGTACTCGGGGCTCTGCTCGCTCATGCGCTCCAGGCGGTCCAGCTCGCGGTCGAACTCCTTGCGGGCGCCCTCGGGCATGCCCGCGCTCTCGACGCGGCTGCGGTAGTCCGCCACGACGTCGCTGCCGCCCTCGCCGAGCTGCTTGCGGATCGCGTCCATCTGCTGGCGGAGGAGGAAGTCACGCTGGTTCTTCTCCATCCGCTCGGAGACCTCGCTCCGCAGCTGCTCCTTGAGGCTCAGCTCCGCCAGCGTCTCCTTGTACCAGCCGATCAGCTTGTCCAGCCGGTCCTCGACGTTCAGCGTCTCCAGCACATCGACCTTCCGCGCCTGTGAGAGGTCGGGGGAATAGCCGGACATGTCGGCCAGATGGCCGGGGTTCTCGATCCCGCGCAGCACCTGCGCCACCTGGGGCGCGCCTCGCAGCTCCAGGATGTTCTCGACGAGCGCTCGGTACTGGTGCATCAGCTCCCGCGCGCGGTCCGACCAAGCGCTGGGGTCCGGCGACAGCTCGACCTGCGCGAACAGCGCGCCGTTGTCGGTCGTGACGTCGCCGAGGATCGCGCGGGTGCGCGCCTGGACCGCGACCACCTCGGTCCCGTCCGGCAGGTTTCCCTTCTCCTCGATCTTGGCGACGACGCCCACCGTGGCGTAGCGGCTGTCGACCTTGGGCAGGAGGAGCAGCAGGCCGTCCTGGGCCAGCGCCGCCTGCACGGCGGCACGCACGTCCGTCGAGTCGATGGGCAGCGTGGCGCTCATCCGCGGCAGCACCACCGCCTGCGTCAGCGGCAGCACCGGCAGCTTGAGTTTGTTGGATGCCATGTGTTCTTCGTGTATCTCCTCTCTGAGGGCTTACATTCCGTCAGCCCGTGCGTTAACCTACCCTGCCAGAGGAGATTGGAAACCCAGCGACAGGGGGGCTTTCGCTGCGGCCGGGAGCAGCTGCGAGTGTTCCGCCTGGTGGGCAAGCGCTGGACGCTTCCCATCCTGGCCGCGCTGCTGTACGGTCCCGCGCGCTTCTCGGAGGTGGGCCGGGCCGTGCCGGGCCTCTCCGAACGGGTGATGAGCGAGCGACTGCAGGAGCTGTGCGAGGCCGGGCTCGTCGAGCGTCAGGTCGAGTCGGGCCCGCCCGTGGGCACGTGGTACCGGCTGACCGCCGCGGGAGAGCACCTGCGCCCGGCTGTCGAATCGCTGCTCGAGGCGGCGACCGCGCTCCCCGAATAGGCCTCCCTCCGGCGGGGATGGGACGCTCGGCTACCTTACTGACGATGATCGCGGGTATCGACCTCGGTGGGACGCAGGTCCGGGTGGCCGTCGCGCGCCCGGACGGGCGCATCGTGGCGACGACCCGGAACTCCACGTCCTTCCTGCGCACCCCCCGCCGCGTGGTCGAGTGGGCGACCGAGCAGATCACGCGGCTGGCGGACGGCGAGCCGGTCCAGGGCGTGGGGATCGGGGCCCCCGGCCCGGGTGACCCGGCCCGCGGGGTGGTGGTGAACCCGCCGAACCTGCCCGGGTGGCGGAACGTGCCGCTGGCCGCGATGGTCCGCGAGGTCCTGGGCTGCCCGGCCCACCTCGAAAACGACGCCAACCTGGCCGGCCTGGGCGAGCACCGCCAGGGCGCCGGTCGGGGGACCGGCACCATGGTCTACATCACCTGGAGCACCGGGGTCGGGGCCGGCCTGATCCTGAACGGCCGGCTGTTCTCGGGCGCGCACGGCGCGGCCGGAGAGGTCGGCCACATGATCCTGGACCCCCGCGGTCCGCTGGACACGTGCGGGCAGCACGGCTGCGTCGAGGCCTACTGCGGCGGCGGCGCGCTGGCGCGAGCGACCGGGACCACGGCGGCGGCGCTGTTCGACGACGCCGCGATCGGGAACGGCGAGGCCAGCGCGATCGTGCGCGAGGCGGCCACCCAGATGGGCTACGCGCTGATCAACGTGGCCAACCTCTTCGACCCCGAGATGATCGTGATGGGCGGCGGGGTGACGCGCTCGTGGCGGCAGGTGGCCCCGGTGATGGAGAAGGTGCTGCGGTCGTCGCCGTACATCAGGCCCAATCGCCGGCCGCGCCTGCGCCGGGCCCGGCTCGGCGACCGCGCCGGCCAGGTGGGCGCCGTCGAGTGGGCGCGCGAGCACCTCTAGACCCGGCGGCACGGCCGCGGGTCTGGTCGTGACGGACCCCGCCTTCCCGCTGCTGCGGCGCGCCGCCGAGGAGCTCGGCGTCCGAGCGTGGGTGGTCGGCGGCTACGTCCGCGACGCCCTGCTGGGCCGCGACCACCACGACGAGCTGGACGTCCTGGTCGAGGACGGCCGCGCACTCGAGCTGGCGGAGCGCTTCGCCGCGCTCGCGGGAGCCCGCCGGCCGGCGCTGTTCCCCCGCTTCGGAACCGCTCAGGTGACGTGGGGTGACCGGGCCGTCGAGTTCGTCTCCGCGCGCGCGGAGTCGTACGCCCCCGGCTCCCGCAAACCGTTCGTGCGGCCTGCCAGCGTCCAGGAGGACCTGCTCCGTCGCGACTTCACGGTCAATGCGATCCTGATGGACTTCGACGGCCGCGTCCACGATCCGCTCGGCGCGCGCGCCGACCTCGCGCGGCGGCTGCTTCGCACCCCACGGCCGGCCGAGGTGACGTTCTCGGACGACCCGCTGCGCATGCTCCGCGCCGTCCGCTTCGCCGGCCAGCTCGGCTTCGACCTGGCTCCCGACCTGCTGCCGACCATCCGGCGCCTTCGCGACCGGGCCCGCCCGCCGGTGCTGTCCGTCGAGCGCATCGCGGACGAGCTGCGCAAGATGCTGCTGTCCGACCAGCCGCGGCGAGCCCTGGAGCTGCTGGACGAGGGCGGGCTGCTCGAGCTGCTGCTGCCCGAGGTCTTCGCCTGCCACGGCGTCGTACAGGGCGGCTACCACGTCGCCGACGTGTACGGTCACACCCTGCTGACCGTCGAGGCGGCGGCGGCCGCCGAGACGGGGCCGAGGCGCGACATCGTGCTGCGGCTCGCGGCCCTCTTCCACGACGTCGGCAAGCCGGCCACCGCGACCCCCGACGGCGCCTTCCACGGCCACCAGGACGTCGGCGCGGAGCTGACGCACGCCGCTCTCACGCGCCTGCGCTTCTCCGGCGGGGACGTCGACCGCGTGAGCCGGCTGGTCCGCCTGCACCTCCGGCCCGTCTTCTACGAATCGAGCTGGGGCGACGGCGCGGTGCGCCGGCTGGCCCGCGACGCGGCCGACCTCCTCTGGACCCTCCTGGCGCTCGCGCGGGCGGACGTCGCCGCCTCGGCCTACCCCGACGGCGACAAGCTGGACGAGCTGGAGGCACGGCTGCGCGCCGTCCTGGAGGAGACCCCGACCAGGATGCGGATCCCGATCACCGGCCGGGACGTCATGCTGGTGCGCGGGCTGTCGCCCGGCCCGGAGGTGGGCAGGATCAAGGCGGCCCTCGAGGAGCTCGTGCTCGACGGCACCCTGCCCCCCGACCGCGAGGTCCTGCTGGCCTACCTGCGCCGGCACCAAGCACTCTGAAAGGCCTCGCGTGCCCCGCCTTGACATGGTTCAGGCATTTCGCGATCCGGCCGGCTGGGAGATAGACTGACGCCACGCCGGTGATGAGCCAAGAAGGCGTCGTGGAGCCACTACTGGGAGAGTTCAGCGATGAAAGTGTTCCGTGGAGTTGCGGTCCTCGCGGCCGCATGCATGGTTGCGTTGGCCTGCGGTGGGTCGAGCGGCGCCGGGAGCCCGGCGTCTGCCAGCTGCTCGAAGACGTACAAGGTCGGCCTCGTCACCGACGTCGGCAAGCTGTCTGACAAGTCCTTCAACGCGAACTCCTGGCAGGGCGTGCTCGACGCCCAGAACGACGCCAGCCTGTGCGTGGCGGGCAAGGCGATCGAGTCCAACTCCAGTGAGGACTACCAGAAGAACCTGCGCCTCTTCGGTGATGGCGGCTACGACGCGGTGGTGGCGGTCGGCTTCAACCTGGGCACCGACGCCCAGACGTTCGCGAAGGCGTACCCGAACGTCAAGGTGATCATGGTCGACTCGGCTCCGGACGCGGGCAGCACGCTGACCAACGTGACGGGCCTGCTCTTCCGCGAGGACCAGGCGGGCTTCCTGGCCGGCGCTGTGGCCGGCCTGTACACCAAGACGAACACGATCGCCGGTGTCTACGGCCTGGACATTCCCCCGGTGCACCGCTACCGCGTCGGGTTCGAGAACGGCGCCAAGTACGTGAACACGAAGGTCAACTCGCTCGGCGTGTACCAGACGCCGTGCAGCTGTCCGAAGGACTTCAACGATCCCGACTGGGGCAAGGCCCGCGGGCTGGAGTTCGCCGACCGCCAGGCCGACGTGATCTTCGGAGCGGGCGGCAACACCGGCAACGGCGCGCTGCTCGCCGCGCTCCAGAAGAACGTCGCTTGCGTGGGCGTCGACGTCGACCAGTTCGTGTCGTACCCGGAGGCCGACCCCTGCCTGGTCACGAGCGCCGAGAAGCACCTGGCGCTGGCGGTGAAGACCGCGATCACGGAGGCGGTGAAGAATCAGTTCAAATCCGGCATTCAGACGTTCGACGCCTCGACGGACGGCGTCGGCGTGGCGCCGTACCACAACTTCGACTCCAAGTTCACCGCCGACCAGAAGGCGAAGATCGACACCATCGCCAAGGGTCTGAAGGACGGCAGCATCAAGACGGGGGCGGAGAGCTAAGCCTCCTGACCAGTGAATCGGGGAGCCTGGGCGACACGTCCCAGGCTCCCGCACTCGAACTGCGCGGCATCGTCAAGATGTACGGAGCCCTGCGCGCCAACGACGGCGTGGACTTCACGGTCCGGTGGGGCGAGGTGCACGCCCTCCTCGGCGAGAACGGGGCCGGCAAGACGACGCTCATGAACGTGGTCTACGGGCTCACGAAGTCCGACCACGGCGAGGTCCTGCTCGACGGGCGGCCGGTCCAGATCTCGGGCCCGATCGACGCGATCCGGCTGGGTATCGGCATGGTGCACCAGCACTTCATGCTGATCCCACCGCTCACCGTGGCCGAGAACGTCGTGCTCGGACACGAGACGGCCAGGCGTGGCGTCATGGACCTGGACCAGGCGCGACGTGACGTCGGCGAGCTGGCCAGGCGGCACGGACTGGAGGTGGACGCGGGCGCGCGCGTGGCCGACCTGTCGGTCGGCATGCAGCAGCGCGTCGAGATCCTGAAGGCGCTCTATCGCGGCGCCCGCGTGCTGGTGCTCGACGAGCCCACGGCGGTGCTGACGCCGCCCGAGGCCGAGCGGCTGTTCGAGGTGGTGCATCAGCTGACCGCCTCGGGCGCCGCGGTCATCTTCATCACGCACAAGCTGGGCGAGGTGATGGCCGTGGCCGACCGCATCACCGTCATGCGCCGCGGCAAGGTGGTGGCGACGACCGCACCGACCGACTCGAGTCCGGCGGAGCTGGCGCGGCTCATGGTCGGCCGGCCGGTGCTGCTGCGGGTCGAGAAGGGCACGGCCCATCCCGGGGACGCGGTGCTTCGGATCGAGGCGCTGACGGTCGACGACGACCGTCACCAGGTCGCGGTCGACCACGTCAGCCTGGACGTGCGCGCCGGGGAGATCGTGGGCATCGCCGGGGTCGAGGGCAACGGCCAGGACCACCTCATCGAGGCCATCCTCGGCCTGCGCCACCCCCGCCAGGGCCGGATCCTGCTCGGGTCGGCCGACATCACGCACGACAGCACCCGCCGGGTGCTCATCGCCGGCGTCGGCCACATCCCCGCCGACCGGCACTCGATGGGCGTGATCGCCGACCTCAACGTGGCGGACAACCTGATCCTGTCCGACTACGACCGGCCGCCCTTCGCCCGCGGCATCCTGCGCCAGCTCACGGCCGTGCTCCAGCACGCGAAGCGCGTCATCCGCGCCTTCGACATCCGCGCCGAGAGCCCCGAGCAGCCGCTGGCGTCCCTCTCGGGGGGCAACCAGCAGAAGGTGGTGGTGGCCCGTGAGCTCGACAGCGATCCCCGCGTGCTCGTGGCCAGCCAGCCGACCCGCGGCGTGGACGTGGGCTCGATCGAGTTCATCCACCAGCAGCTCGTCCGCCGTCGCGACGAGGGCATGGCCGTGCTGCTCGTGTC
>Ga0066903_100002677_pt1 | contig 14096 bp, 14 predicted proteins | sample PanSoiMetaGPlot1_FD_67491 | JGI IMG/M metagenome (GOLD analysis project Ga0066903, IMG submission 67491) | Tropical forest soil microbial communities from Panama analyzed to predict greenhouse gas emissions - Panama Soil - Plot 1 (version 2) | ecosystem: Environmental > Terrestrial > Soil >...
AGCTCCTGCAGGATCTGGCCGAATTCCTCGGAGCACGGTGGAGAGCCGTCACGAGCAACCAGATCGAAGCCGTACTCCAGTCCGTAGCCCGCGCGCAGCGCTCCCGTCACACGGTCGAGGGCTTCGGGCAGGCCCTGCTCGAACGCGTTGCGGCGCTGGGCAACTCGATACCGCAACCAGGCAAGTGGCGCCGCGAATCCGATCAGTCCTCCGGCGAGGGCGGCCAGCGGTCCGCCGAACGACTGCCACCCCAGGAGCGCGCCCGCCAGGCCCAGAACGGTCGCGAGCATCAACTGGACGAACAGGAATTCCCCGGCGCGGACTGGCAGGCCCGCCTGCTGTAGCTGCAGGGCAACGCCATCGCCGAGGTCGAGCCGCGCCAGAACATTGTCGAGCCAGGGCAGCCGGCTGTAGCGGCGACGGCGAAGGACCGAGATGCTCGTCTGGAGCCGATTTTCCCAGGTCGGCAGGGTGTACGCGCTGAGGCGCTGGGCGATCTTTTCACGTTCGCCGACGCGGCCGGCGCTGGCGACGAGCAGCACCGCCTGCGTAATGAGCAGGAACACCAGGATCGAGATCAGGAGGCCCTGGTCCATGGCGTTATGCACTCCACATCCGTGCGTCGGCGCGCCGAGCAGTCAGGTACAGCATGTCGACATTACGCTCCGCGAACGCCGTCGCCCGGGGCGCCGGCCAGAGGCAGGAACCACTCGATCGGGAGGTGCTCGCCGTACTGGGCGAGGCGGTCCAGGACGTGCGGCCGCAGGCCGGTCGGCTGCAGGTGGCCGACAATCTGGCCGTGTCCGTCCACCCCACGGCCCTGGAACTCGAAGATGTCGTGCATCGAGATGACGCCACCCTGCATGCCGACGATCTCGGTCACGTGGGTCACCCGCCGCGAGCCATCCTGCAGCCGCGACAGGTGTACCAGCAGGTTGATACCCGAAGAGATCTGCTCGCGGATCGCGGTGATCGGCAGCTCCACCGCCATGAGCACCATGTTCTCGATGCGCGAGAGCGCGTCTCGCGGGGAGTTGGCGTGGATCGTCGTCAACGACCCATCGTGGCCGGTGTTCATCGCCTGCAACATGTCGAAGGCTTCACCACCGCGACACTCGCCGACGATGATGCGGTCCGGGCGCATGCGCAGCGCGTTCTTGACCAGATCGCGTTGGAGGACCTGGCCCTTGCCCTCGATGTTGGGTGGGCGGGTCTCCAGGCTGACCCAGTCCTCGTGCTTGATCTGCAGCTCCGCCGGATCCTCAATGGTGACGATCCGCTCGTGCGCCGGGATGAACGCCGACAACAAGTTGAGCAGCGTGGTCTTGCCCGTGCCGGTCCCGCCCGCGACCAGGATGTTGGCGCGCGCTCGCACACACGCGCTGAGAAAATCGAGCGTCGATCGACCGAGTGTGCCGAGCCGTACCAGGTCGTCGGCGGCCAGCAGCTCGCGCGAGAACTTTCGGATGGTCAGCGAAGGTCCGTGAACCGCCAGCGGTGGGATGACGGCATTGACGCGCGAGCCATCAGGCAGGCGGGCGTCCACCATCGGCGAGGAATCGTCCAGCCGGCGGCTGACCGGTCGAAGGATCTTGTCGATGATGTTCAGGACGTGCGAGTCGTCGCGAAAGAACGTGTCGGCTCGATAGATGATGCCGTTGCGCTCGAAGTAGACGCGGTCCCACGAGTTGACCATTACCTCGGTGATGGTCGGGTCGCGCAGCAGCGGCTCGAGCGGACCAAGTCCGAGCACCTCGTCGGCGATCTCCGACGACAGGCGCAGGCGATCCTGGCGGCCAACCCCCGGATCGGCCAGGGTGATGCGCTCTTCGGCGGCCTGTTCGACGGCCCGACGCGCCGGCGACGCGAAGCTCAGGTCCCCCACGAGCTGATTGGGGTCGAGCTCGTGGATCAGCTCCTCGTGCACGCGCATCTTCAGTTCCAGATGCGCCTCGTTGCGAACCGCGCTGCGCACGCGCGGAACAGCCTCGGGCGCGGGCGGAGGCGTCGCGACGACGGTCGGCTCTGGTGCTGGCGCAGGACGAGGCATGGGCGGGGTGTTCGCGCGTGGGGAGGATCGCAGGTGTTCGAGGAGGGACATGCGTTACCTCAGGCCATGACCAGCGCGGGCCGCCGACGCCGACGCAGCCAGCCGCCGCGAGACGCCACTGGCGCGCCCGTGAGCTGTCGTGCGATCAACTGAATGTCTCTCGAAATGCGCGCCCTGGGTTGGGCCTCGACGACAGGCCGTCCGAGTGCGCTGCCCTGCATGGCCGCATAGTCGTTTGCGACACGCCACGCGACGGGATGTCCGAGCGTTTCGATTGCCTCCGCGGCGCTCACGCGCGTCTTCGATTCGACGCGGTTGAGCACCAGCTGGAGCTTGCTCGTCGAGAACTCCAGGCCCTGCAGCAGGCGCAGGCAGGCGTGCGTGCGGCGCAGCGCGGCAATTTCGGGCGTCGTGATCAGCATGGCCAGCTCGGCGACGTCGAGCGTGGCGGCGGTCAGCTCGTTCAGGCCGACCGGTGTATCGACCAGCACGAACTGGTGAAGCGCGGCCAGGCGCGATAACAGCCGTCCGACGCGACCGCTGTCCACGGCGCCGGCGTCGTCAGGCGCCAGCGGAGCCGCCAGCACGTGCACGCCGTGAGACGTGCGCACGAGCAGGTTCTGCAAGCGCTCGAGATCATCGACGACCGGATCGGCCAGCGCGTCGAGGATGTCGTGCTCCGGATGGATATCGAGCATCAGCGCGATGTCGCCGAACGGAACATCCAGGTCCACGAGCGCCACGCTCGCCGAGGTCTCTTGAGCGAGCGCCACGGCCAGGTTGGTGGCCAGCGTGGTCTTGCCAACGCCGCCCTTGACGCCGAACATGGCGATGATGCTGCCGGTCGGCGCGGCGGGGTCGTGACCGGACGCGGCGATTCGCAAGGCATCCGCGTTGTGGGCCTGGATAAGCGAGTCGTGCAGGTCGCTTGACGACGAGTTGCGTAGCAAGACGTCGCGAGCACCGGCCAGCACGGTGCGGCGGAAGACCTCGCGATCGAACTGGCTGACCAGACCGACCACTGTCCAGCGCGGGTTGCCGCGCACGAGAGCCTGGATCGTCGTCAGCGAGCGCGTGAGCGGCTCCTCGACCGAAACGATCACGATCGCCGGGTCGAGCGTGTGTGCCCACGTGGACGCCACCGGTCCGTACCCGGCGTCGCCGACGACCTCCAGGGTTCCAAAACTATTCAGGGCACGCCTCAGGGTCGCGACAGCGTCGGGGTGCGGGTCGACGATGAGGATCTTGAGAGGTTCGGCCACAGATGAATGCCTTCCGCCGGTCAGTGCCCGGCCGTGACGATCCAGCCAGCCGCGACCCATCCCTCGCGCTGATCTGGCAACTTGATTTTGAACCAGTCGGCACTCTGGCCGATGATCTGCAGCTCGGTCCCGTACTTGACCTGGTCGAGCACACTGGATGCGATGGATGGACTGCTTCTGACGTTGGCCGCATCGACGGCCACGATCGCCAGGTTCTGAGGTAGCGAGGTGACCAGGGTCATACCCACGCCGTTCTGCACGACGCCGCTCGGCTCATTGACCAGGGCGGCCCAGAAGTTGGTCGCCTTGAAGTCCTGAGTGATCTTGACGTGGCCGCTCACAGTGGTGGTCGCGCCGGGGGCCAGGTCGCCTCCAAGTCCCCAGCGATACGGCAGCTCGGTGCTGTCCAGGCCAGCGGTGCCGAGCGCCACGCGCCACTTGCCTGGCTCCGAGGCAAACTGTTGGGTGAAATAGGTCTGGCCCTGCACGTACGTGAAGCCTGGCTCGGGTCCCATTGTCTGCAGCGGTTTGTCCGACGTGTTGCGAATGGTGATGCTGACATCCAGCGTGTCGCCGACCTTGGCGTTGGTCGGGCTGATCTCGGTGGCGATGATCTGGCCCGCCGCGACCTGGATCGGACTGGTGAGTGTACTCAGGTCGGCCGGGATGACCGACGACTGTGTCCGTTCGGAGCCAGGCCGAACGATGTAGCGCAAGTGGCCGTAGTCCTCGGCGAGGGCAAGGCGTTCGGCGGCTTCGGGGTCGACGGCCAGGGTCACGGTGCGCGTCTGGGACGGCGCGAACGGAACGCTCGCCGGGGTCGGCTGAGGCAACGGGACGCTGTTCGAGCCACCACGGGTCGGTAGCGGCAAAGCGGCCTGGGCCTGGGCGCTGGACGCCGGAACTCCCTGGCGAGGCAGCTGGTCGACCGAGGTGCTCTGGCCGACTGCCAGCACCAGGACGTCCTGCTGCAGGAGCATCGACTGGTCCTTGCCGAGCGTGTTCCGGTTGAAGACGCCGATCACGTCGACGTAGTCGCCCGGCGTGACAAGGCCGCCGGCGGTGTTCAGCTCGGTGAAGGTGACCGACATGGCGCGCTTGCCGGTCGGCACCCGGTCCGCCAGCTTTTTGACGTCGGGTTGATCGGGATTGGCGAGGAACGGGGCCAGGATCTGCTGGCCGGCGGCGACCGGCACCGTCAGGGATTTGCCCTGCACATCGGCCAGGGCGGCCGCCGCATTGGGTTGCACGGCGTCGTTGGCCACCTCGCGGACCTCGGCATTGTCCGCGGTAAGCACCGTCTGAGCGGGCAGGGTGAGCTTGGCAACCACGACCCCGGCGCGCGCCGGGGCGGCAGCCGTGGCTTGCTGCAGGACAGCCGCACGCGCGGTCTGCTGCGCGGTTTGCTGGACGTTGGTGACGTACAGGTACACGCCCGCCGCTGCCGCGGCGCCCAGGGCCATCGCCAGGACCAGCCGCGGCCCGCGGCGGCCGGACGACTTCGCACCACCATTGATCATTGCTTGTTACCTCGTGTGCTCGTGCTCATCAGCTGACTAACCGTGAAACAATCGGGGGCGTCGGCGGTGGTCCGCTGTACGTTGGGGCTACGCCTGTTGGAGTCGTGAAGCCGATCGTCGCGCGCGCGAAGGCCCGAATGTGTGCCGTTGCCGGAATGCTCGGAAAGACGCGAGCGAACCAGTACGGCGCGTCGCAGTCGACCGTCATGATGTAGTAGGTGAGACCATTCCCGGGCGCGTCGGTTCGCCCTGTGGGCGCCGGTGCCAGATCGCGGCACAGCGCGCCTGTGTAGCCGAGGTTCTCCTGCAGGACGGCATTCGCCACGCAGTCCGCGAATTTCGTCGCAGGGTCGCAAGCCGGCCAGCCGGGCGGTGGTGTTGGCAACGCGGGCGCCGGCCCAGGCGGCACAACCTGGCACTGCGAACTGCCGAGAGAGTCGCAAACGGGGTGGTACCAGACGGCGGCGAGCGCGGCGGCATCCACGGCGGTCTGCAGCTGGCGCTGGGTGACGAAGAAGACGCCTGCGTCCACCACCAGCGACAGTGCGCCGACCAGGATGAGCATTGCGTACAGCGCCAGGGGTGTGATCTGGGCGGGTTGGCGGTGCTTCAGCTGCACGCGTCACTGGCCCTCGTACCGCATCATCGCCGAGCTAGCGAGCTTCACGTTGCAGTGCAACTGGTTGCTCCCACAGCCGAAGAACGGTCGCACCAGCGGAGTGACGACCTCCATGCCGGGCGCTGATAGGGTGACGACAATCATGTCGCCGCGCAGCGGGTGGAGGTTGCTGCACGACACTGGCCACGTGGGGCAACTGGCTCCGCCGCCCCAGTAGTGGTTGTCTACTTTGGTGATCGGGTCAAGCGGGCTACAGAGGGGGGCGCCGGGGATGCATGCGAGGCCAGTCGATCCATCGTAGTAGGTGACGGTGAGCACGACCTCGTCCTGGGAGCCACTCTCACCGCAGCAGTACTTCGCGAACGGCGGGTAGAACTGGCGGCTGACGCCCGGCAGCGTAAGACCGTTGACCATCGTCGTGAGATCGCTCGCGAAGTAGCCGACCGTAGCTGCGCGGGCCACCTGGCGCGTCCCCGAGCTGAGCGCCACCCAGCTATTAAGGAGCAAGCCGAAGTCGACCACGGCGAACATCAGCAGCGTGAACAGAATGGCCACGATGCCGAACTCCACCACCGACTGGCTCCGTTGACGCGCGCGCAGCACAATTCGGGACCTCAGCGGAGTACCGACGGCAGAATGAGCGACAGGTACACGCCCGAGGCGATCGCCACGCCGTACGGCGCGGTCGCCCCGCTGCGTGTCGGCGCGCGGTGTTGGATCAGCACTTCATTCAAGGTCACGAACAGTCGCCGACGGACACACAGGATCACCAACGAGATGGCGCCGCCAACCAGCGCGCCGTATACCGCCACAGAGACCAGCGCTTGCGGACCGAGCAACGCGCCGATCGCGGCCAACAGCTTGACGTCGCCGGCGCCCATGGCGCGAATCGAATAGAACGGCAACAGGAGCGCGGCGCCGAGCGCGGCTCCCGCCAGCGCCAGCAGAGTCCCGCTGGCGCCCGCCAGCCAGGTATTGATCAGTACTCCAGCGATGAATGCAGCAAATGTCACCCAGTTCGGGATTCTTCGGGAAAAGACGTCAATGACCGCCGCAACGCTGGCGGCGGTCATTGCAGATGCCTGGACAACTTCCATCGTTTTAGTCAGCCTGTCGTCGCGAGCCCTGGTCGCGGCGGTCGTGGTTATACGCTTATGGTGTACCCGTGGTGGTGATTCGGCCGGCCAGGTTCTGAAACCACTTGTTGATTTCGTTCCCAAATATGCCTACGCCGATCAGGACCACGATCGCGATGGTGGCGATCAGTAAGCCGTACTCGACGACGTCCTGACCGTCCTCGTCGCGAAAGAAACGAACAACGGATTCCATGCGGCACCCCCGAGAGTGATTAGAAGTGTCCAAACTGGGCGCACCCTCTCGGGTGCCCGCACAGCAGCATAGCCCGGCAGTGTTGACGTTCCTGTTACCAAATGTGAAGGCGCGGTTGAGAACCGGTTGAGTCGCGAAGGCATGCTTTGTGCTTTCCTCAACCTGGCACAGATGCCGAAGGACGGAGTTTTGTGGCGAGGCTGGTTGCGTTTTGGCGGCCGCCACCGTATCGAGCTCAGTCTGCACGTGTTGTTCGTCGTAACGGCGGTGGCTGTTACATACGTGCTGGCTGCCGGCTTCTTGCCGCGCGTGTTCCCAGGCTGGGATCCCGCCGTGTACTGGCAGGTGGCCGTGACGGTGACGCTGACCGACAGTCTGGCGGGGCTGCTGCACGAGCTGGGGCACGCTGCCGCCGCGCTCGCTCGTGGTCGGCAGGTGTACCGCATCACCCTGTACGGTCTCGCCGCGGCAGGGTACCGCTCCGGCGGACCGGGCCGCCCCCGCGACCGGTTCGCGATCGCACTGGCTGGGCCGATCAGTCATCTGCTGGTTGCATCCGCGCTGCTGTGTACGTGGACCTTGCTGCCGCCCGGCAACCAACCACTGCGGGTCGCAACGGGCCTTCCGGCATTGAGTAATCTTGCGGTCGGCTTGCTCAACCTGGTCCCCATAGCCCCTCTCGACGGCAGCCGCGTGGCTCGCGCGCTCATCGACGCAGTCTTGCGCGTCTAGACCTTCGGGGACAACCTTTTACGTGCGTCCCTTATGCCACCCACGCCGCCTGGGCGAACTGCATCATCGAACGTGACCCTCGCGGGCAATATTCAGGTACCAGCCGCCGTCCCAGCCTGACCATCGGCGCCCGACCTCGGGCCTGAGCCGCTGCACAGGTCATCGACCGCGTTTATCGTCATCGGCCGCGGCGGAACCCAGAGTCGTTTGGACCGGGCTGGGTCTGCGTGCGCACTGGACGCGTGCTGGGTGTGCCGCTAGCTGGGCTGGTCCGCGCCTGGCGAGATCATGCGGCGCAGGCGATCGGAATCGTAATCACCGGGCGTGCTGGAGCCAGCGCCGTTGCGCTTCAAGCGGACCTGGTAATCCTGACGCGTCAGGCGCTTCAGCTCGCTCATCTGTTCCGCGGCGGCCCTGGCGCCATCCATGGCGCGCTGGGCGTGCTCACGCAGGTCTTCGGGCATGCGCGGGTCGGTCACCAGGAACTCGGTGTAGCCGACAGTCAGCGACAGCTTGTTGGCGATCCGATCCTGCATCGCATTCGCCGTCATACGCGCACCCTCGAGACGCGCGGCCTCGGACTCGGCGGCTCGCCGAGCGTCTTCGGCACGCAAGTAGACCGTCACGTGGAGGACGATCGCCCAGCTGGCGACGAGGATCACCGCCAGGGCGAGACGTTCGCTCAGCAGTTGGGGCAACTCCTGGCTGCTCTGGAGCGCGCCCATGAGCGCGACGCAAGCAACCAGGGCGAACCAGATCAAGCGCTTGACCCGCCGTAGCACGTACGGCGTGGCCGTGTACTGCGGTGATCGCGCGGCTGGGCCGCTCAGGATTGCTGCCGCTGTAAGAATCCGCTCCACCTTCCCCTTCTGGTGGGAAAACACGCGCGAGCGCAGGTGCTCACCTTGCCCCTTCCCAGCCGCTAGTCCGAGATTGGTCGAGCTCGACGTCAAGATTCCCACACTCAGCCATCTGCAGTCGCCTACGCGCTGTTCGCATCACTGTACGGGCGCACCGTTGAGACGAGGTTGAGGCAGGGGTAACCCCGGGGTTGCGCTCATTTGGTCTGCACCGGAGGCTACACTCCCGCCAACTTGCTCCCGGAGCCAAACCATGAGCCCAACGACGGTTGGCATCTTGATCGTCGCCATCGCAATTGTCATTACGATCCTGTCCTCACTGCGGATTTGCAGTGAGTGGGAACGCAAGGTCGTGCTGCGGCTCGGCCGCTTCGGCGGGGTGCGCGGCCCAGGCATCTTCTTCCTGTTGCCGTACGTCGAGACGACGCCGTTCACCATCGACATGCGTGTCGTGACGACGCCCTTTCAGGCTGAACAAACGCTCACCAAGGACGGCGCGTCGGTCACGGTCGACGCGATCATGTACTGGCGCGTGGTCGACGCAGGCCGCGCATCCATCCAGGTGGCCAACTACGTCCAGGCGGTCATGGGCGCCGCGGCTGGCGCACTGCGCGACATCATCGGTCGCAACGACCTGTCCACCGTGCTGTCGCAACGCCGCGAGCTCGACGAACAACTCACCTACATTCTCGACGAGCAGACCGAGCCGTGGGGGATCAAGGTCCAGTCGGTACAGCTGCGCGACATCAAGGTGCCGGACAACCTGCAGGACGCACTCTCGCGGATGGCGCAGGCCGAGCGAGAGCGCCAGGCGCGGGTGATCCTTGGCCAAAGCGAGGTTCAGGTCGCCCAGCAGTTTTCTCAAGCGGGCGAGCTGTATCGGACGCACCCGACAGCGCTGCACCTGCGCGGCATGAACATGCTGTATGAGACCATGCGCAGCGGCGTGGCGACCGTCATCGTCGTGCCGTCGTCGGCGCTCGAGACCATGAATCTGGGCGCCATCGGCGGGATCTCGGCGCTCAGCTCAATGCCCGACACGAGGCCAGCCGAGGTCAAGACTGAGCCAACAGAGCAACCCCGATAACCGAGCACAGCGTCCCGACGACGACGCGCCAGCTGCCAGGTTCGTGCAGCACGAGCACGGAGATCGGCACGGCAAAGAGTGGCGAGGTCGCGGTTAGCACCGCGGCACGCCCGGCACCGGCCAGCGCAACGCTCAGCATGAAGAAGCCGGTCGCGGCCACCGAGGTCAGGCCGGTCACCACGATCGCGAGCAGGGCCCGGCCGCGCAAGCGGCCGACCCGGGGCAGGACGCCGGCCCGCTTCGCGGTCAAGAACAGAAGGGCACTCGCCAGCGGGGTGCGGATGGCGCTTGCCGTCGGAACGTCGACCAGCTCCAGCGCTGGTCCGAGCGCGAGCGTCGAGCAGGACCAGCTCACGGCCGCTGCAGCCGCCATTCCGACGCCCACCCAGTAGCCACGTCCTGCCGACGTCCGCGTCGGCGAAGCCACCGGCCGAGCAACCAGGTACACGCCGCCGAGCGTGAGCGCGACGCCCACGGCGGCCAGCGGGCCCATCCGCTCGTGCAGCAAGACGACCGCGCCAGCAGACGCCAGCACGGGGTAGCCCATCGAGATCGGCATCGCGCGCGCCACGCCAATGCGTTTGAGGGCTTCGAAGTACAGGCTGTCGCCGACGCCGAGGCCAGCGATCATCGACGTGCCGAGAAAGAGCCAGGCCGCGGACGGAACGGGTTGCCGATCGGACAGGAACGGCCAGGCGAGGACGAACACGCCGCCTGAGATGCCTAGCCGCAAGGCGTTGATGACGATCGCGTGAATGTGGGCACCGTGCGCCCGCACGAGGAGGCCCGTGGTGCTCCACGCGAGTGCCGCGAGTAAGCCGACAACCTCGCCAAGCTCGACGCTGGACAGGCTCACCCGAGCGGCCGCCGCAACAGGCGAGCGTTCATGCTGGACAGCCGACTAACCTTGCTGGCCTCGACCCAGGCAGATACAGCAGCCTGAGCGGCGCGGGCAGCTGCCGCCAGATACACAGGAGCCATCGGAGCAACGGTCAGCAGCATAGCTGCTTGGCCTGGGGAGACCGCGCCATCGTGCGGGATTGTCGCGCGCGGCCGTGAGGCGACATACTCCGCCTCCGATGGGCGATCGGTTCTCCCGACGCATGCGATGACAGCGAGAGGTTCATCGCACCCGGGCGGCGGACTATTTGCCGTCGGAGCCGCGTTGGTCGTTGGTGCGTGGTCGATCACGCCCACGGCGGCCGAGTCGAGCCCATGGCAGGTCCTGCTCGGCGGCGACGACGCGAATACGCCGCGCATGCCCTCAGGAGTCGCGGTCGACGGACAGGGCAGCGTGTACGTGACCGACACCTCCGGCTCGCGCATCGAGAAGCTGACGGCTGGCGGCCGCCTGCTGAGCACGTTCGGGCGGCTCGGGCCGGGCGCAGACGCACTGCGGCGCCCACGTGGCCTGGCGCTCGACGGCCACGGCACCCTCTTCGTGGCCGACACGGCCAACCACCGCATTCAGCGCTTCTCGACCAGCGGCGACCCACTCGGGCCCTGGGGCGAGATTGGCTCTGGTCCAGGCGAGTTCATCCTGCCGACAAGCGTCGCCCTCGACTCGGCCGGCAACGTGTACGTGGCCGATACCGGCAACCATCGCATTCAGAAGCTCGGCCCGGACGGCCAGCCGCTGAGCCAGTGGGGCGGCCTGCACTTCCCGCATGGCATCGCCGTCGACGCCCGGGACAATGTCTACGTCAGCGACTCGGACGGCCTGGCGAAGTTCACGACTGACGGCCAGCCGCTGGCGAGCTGGACCGCGCCGGGCCAGTTCGGCGATCCATACGGCGTCACGGTCGACGCGAGCGGCACCGTCTACGTGGCCGACACCGACAACGGCCGCATCGTGGCCGTCGGGCCGACCGGCGAGGTGCGGGCCGTGTGGGGCAGCCAGGGCGGTGACATCGGGCAGATGAAATTCCCCGAGGCCGTCGCCGTCGATGCCGACGGCGCGGTCTACGTCGCCGACCGCGGCAACGACCGCGTTCAGGTACTCCGGCCGTGAGGTAGCCGTTCAAGGAAGCGGAGGTACCGCTCGGCGGAGCGCTCGACCGCGTCGTTGCCGGCCGAGGCGACCGTGCGACCGTCCCAGGCGCCGTAGATGCGCTCGAACGCGAATGGCCGCACGCTGGCCGCGATACGCCGCACGGCCTCGGCGGGCAGCGGGATCAAGTTGGGGTAGCTGTACATAAAGCTGAGATAGCGACGGTCCATGACCACCGTCAGCGAATCGCCGACGAGCAGCAGGCCCTGCCCGCCGGCACCGCCAGCCCAGTGCAGCGCTGCCGATCCCTCGAAGTGGCCGCCCGTGTTGATGAGCGTGACGCTGGGCAGAATCTCGCGCGTCTCGCCCTGCCACAGCTGCAGGCCTGGGCTGGGGTACTGGACCCACTCGGCGTCGGCATGGTGGATGTAGATCGGGCAGTTGTCGAACGCGGCGCTCCACGTGCTCATGCTGGCGTAGAAGTGCGGATGCGAAATGGCGATGGCGCTCAGTCCGCCGCGCGCCCGCAGGGCCTCGATCGACTCGTCGTCGACCAGGGTGATGCAGTCCCACATCACGTTGCCCTCGGACGTCTGAGCGATCAGCGCGTGCTGGCCAATCGCCATCGGTGGCTTCGTGGCGATCTGCAGCAACCCAGGCTCGAGCTCGTTGACCGTGTTGTGGCGATCCTCGCCTGCCAGCTCCTCGAGCGTCGTCCACTGCTGTCCGTTCCAGCCGACGTACTGACGCTCGTCCTCGCAGATCGGGCACTGGCCGGGTGGCCTGTCCGATGGGGCGTACTGGACGCCGCACGTGCGGCAAATGAATGCGGGCACGTGTGGTTCAGCCGGCCGTCAGCGACGTGGCTCCGGGCCTTCGCGCCAGCCGTCGGGCTCGCGCACTTCGTCGCCAGGAATGAGTCCGCTGCCACACCGGCCGCAGCTCAGGCGGCGACCGTCGTAGAGGACGGCACCCGGTGAGGCCGGTCGCACGATGCGGCGGTCTTCAACGATGCCGGCTACGGCGCCACACATGAGGCAATGCAGCTCGAGGCGGACTGCAGGCCGCCGTCGGCCCGGCGAGGGCTCTGACGAAAACGGACGCACGCCCCGCCAGCTTATCCAAGCGCCCCAGCGCCCTCAAGGGGGCCGCCCATCAGCCGTTGCGGGCCTCGAGACAAACGCTACTTATGGCACGGAGAAGGAATTACATTCGAGTAATCGGCAATTGCCGCGTCTTTAACATTTTCGCGGCACACTTGCGGGTACAAGGATTTCTAAACCCCATGACACGCTTCCTACGAGGACTGCTGGTCCTTGGACTCCTCATCGCACTTGGGGCGAGCCTGAGCGGCCGCCTCGACGAGCTGGTGCCGAAGGACCTTTCGGCAGCAGCAACGCGGACCATCGCCGCGGCAGCCCCTGCGCGTGTCCTGGACGCCGCCGATCAGGACGTCAACGCCGCCATTCAACAGGTCATCCAGCGCAGCAACGACGAGCAGGTGCAGGCCATCAGCTCGCGCGACTCGTCGCTGATGGCCGACACCGTCACCAGCGACCACTACCAGGAGCTGGTCCAGGTCAACCAGGACCTCCTCAACAACGGCGTCGCCAGCATCTCCCTGGTGAAGCTCGAGTGGGGAGCGGTCGCCGTCGACGGCTCGTCTGCCACCGCGACCACGTACGAGACCTGGCGCACGACGTTCAGCGACGGAACTACTGACCAGTCGCGCGACCGGAACGATTACACGCTTGTCCTCGACAGCGGTCAGTGGAAGATCAAGTCGGACGCTCATCCCGATCAGGAACAGCCCGGTATTGGCGCCAGCACACCACCCCAGACCCAGCCGTTCCCGTTCCCTGACAACCGGAACACGTCGCACAACTGGTCGGGATACGCGACCACGGGTGGCAACTACTCGGCCGTGACCGGGACGTGGAGCGTGCCGCAGTTCAATGCCGACAGTCAGCCGGGCATCGACGCGGCCTGGGTCGGCATTGGTGGAGTGCGCTCGCGCGACCTGATCCAGGCCGGCACGCAGCAGAACGTGAGCGGCTCCGGCAGCACCCAGTACGAGGCGTGGATCGAGATGCTGCCGCGCGCCTCGCGGCCGGTGCCGCTGTCCGTACACCCGGGTGACTCGATCACCGTCAGCATCTCGGAACAGGCGGCCGACCAGTGGCTGATCGACTTCACCAACAATACGACCGGTCAAACCTACCAGACGACGCAGCAGTACTCGTCTTCGCACAGCTCGGCCGAATGGGTCGAAGAGGCGCCCAGCGGTGGACGCGGTGGCGTGCTCCCGCTCGACAACTTCGGCACGATCCAGTTCAGCGGCGGTTCCGCCGTCAAAGATGGTCAGACGCTCAGCATTGCCGAGGCGGGCGGGCGAGCGATCACCATGGTCGGCAACAACAATCAGGCGCTCGCCGTGCCGTCCGGTCTGGGCGAGGACGGCGGCAGCTTCAGCGTGGCGCGCACTGAGGCGCCCGCCAGCGTGGCCGGCGCCGGGCGCCAGGGCGGCGGGTTCCAGCTGTTCCCGTTCCCACGCGGCCGCCGAGGGAACTAGCCTGCTAGGAACGCGGCCGAAAGGTATGACGATGCATCGAAATCTCGGCGGCCGCGTTCCTAGCCCAATCTGTCA
>Ga0066903_100002678_pt1 | contig 14094 bp, 13 predicted proteins | sample PanSoiMetaGPlot1_FD_67491 | JGI IMG/M metagenome (GOLD analysis project Ga0066903, IMG submission 67491) | Tropical forest soil microbial communities from Panama analyzed to predict greenhouse gas emissions - Panama Soil - Plot 1 (version 2) | ecosystem: Environmental > Terrestrial > Soil >...
GTGGGCGCTCTATCCGTCAGTCGCCGAACAGTTCATGGCGTCGCCAGAGCCGCTGCGCATGGCGGCGGCCGCCGCGCTGATCCTGCCGATCTCGTTCTTCATGGGCATGCCGTTTCCGCTCGGCATCCTCGAACTGCAGTCCAAGCCGCCGGGCGCCGTCGCGTGGGCCTGGAGCATGAACGGTGTGTGCACGACGATCGGCAGCGTCGCGAGCGTCCTGCTGACGGTTTCAATCGGATTCCGGGCCACGCTGCTGCTGGCGTTGGGCGTGTACGGCGCCGCGGGGCTCGTGTTCGCCGCGCTGAGGCGCGCCAACAGCCTTCCGGTTTCGGCGGCGGCTCCTGAAGGGGTCGTGTCGGCGGCGGATCCGTCAGCGCTCCGTCCTGGCCGCGCCTGACGGCCGGAGCGACTGCGCGAATTCGTCGCGAATGCGTGCGTAGCATTCGCACGAGGCGTCCTCGAGACCTCCGCGATCGACGACTGCAATCTTGCCGCGGGTGTACCGGATCAGTCCGGCCCTCTGCAAGGTCGCGCCCGCGATATTCACGGTCGGCCGCCGGACGCCCAGCATCTGCGCGAGGAACTCCTGCGTCAACGCAAACTCGCTGTGGCCGACGCGGTCGAGCATCATCAGCAGCCAGCGGCTCATCCGCTCTTCGACCGTGTGAAGCCGATTGCACGCCGCGGTCTGCGCCGTCATCTTGATCACCGCGCTGGTGTACCGCAACACGACCGACAGCAGCTGGCTGTCGGGCCGCCGCCGCTCCGCGTGCACGTGCTCGGCCGCAAGACGCTTCGCGTTGCCGGCGATCTGGCAGATCCCTCGATCCGTCCCGCGATCCGTCTCGAGAAACACCGGCAGTCCCGCGACGCCCTCGTTGCCGACCGTGCCCGTCTCGACGGTCGCGCCATCGTCGAGCAGCGTCACCAGGGAAACAACGCCGTGCTCGACGAAGTACACGGCGTCGATGGGCCCGTCCGGTTCGTAGAGCACCTGCTTGAACTCGAGCGGCACGTCCTTGAGTTGGGGACGCACGCGTTCGTACTCGGTCTGCGACAACTGCTGAAGCAGGGCATTTCGCGTGTCACGCGGCGCGTCGAGCGGCATCGGATCCTCCGCGGGCTTTACCCTGGCGCGGACCGTGAGATACTCATCCGCTGTGTCTGGTTTCGAACACACAGAATTCACAGGCAAGGCGCCGGCCAACTCACAGGCGGCCGCGTCACAGCTGGTGGCGATCGCCCTGTCGGCGGCCGGGCTCGAGCCGCTGCGCGTCGTGCTTGCTGGATTACCGGCCGACCTGCCGGCTGCCGTCATGGTCCTCCAGCACATCGGCGTGGACAGTGCGCTGCCGCCTATCCTTCAGTCGGTCACGCGCATGCGCGTCAAGTTCGCGGAGGAGGACGAGCTGCTGCGTTCGGGCACGGTGTATGTGTGTCCCCCGCGAGTCCACGCTGTGATTCGACCGACCCGGACGGTGGCGTTGTCGAGTTCCCCGGCGATCCGGCTCGCGCGACCGTCAGCCGACTGGCTGCTGGAATCGGCCGCGGCCAGCTTTCGCGAGAGCGCGCTTGCCGTCATCCTGAGCGGCCGGTTGTCCGATGGCGCGCGGGGCGTGACGTGGATGCGGAGGGCGGGTGCGCACACGATCGCGCAGACACCGTCGACGTGCGGCTTTTCGGGGATGCCGCTCGCGGCGATCAGAACGGGTTGTGTGGATGCGGTGCTGCCGCCGGATCAGATCGCCCCCGCGCTGCGAGCAGCGCTTCGAAAAACCGAGGCCACCCTGCGGTTCCAGGCCTGGGAAGACCCCTTCGCCGCTGCGCACTGATCGCGCGCGCGCAGATCGACGCCGCACGGCGCCGCCTGCGGGTGGCCGCGTCACGCAGCCATTTGGCATGGCGCCGAAGCTTCGCCGAGCGCTCGCGAACCGCGCGGGCTGTCAACTTGTCGAACGGATACGGCGTCCCGGGTCCCTGGTCTTCGAGGGGCACCATGCGCGTAGGATAGCGGCCGGGTTTCCTGCTCGTCTGTACGCCATCGAACAGATGCGCCGAACGAGCCAGGCGGCCTGAAAGACTTCCTGCCCCTCCGACCTAATCGTTCATGAAGATGGCGCCCCGCCGGCCGACGTTCGGCCGGCTCGCATGTCTGTCCCTTGCGATGGCAGTCGCGGGACTGCACCTGACCGGCTGCGGGTCCGCGCCACCCACCACACCGACGCCGATCGTGCTGCTCGACACGATCGTGACTCTGGTGGACGGCGTGAACTGCAACGTCGGCTACGCCGGCGCCGAGTTCACCGGCACCGCCGGCACGACGGTCGTGATCTCGGCCACCGGCGCCGCCAACCTGACGCCGGTCTTCATCCTGTACGCGCCCGACTTCGCGACGCAGCTGGCTTCGTCTTCCTCACGGGGCGCCGGGGCGGCGTCGCTCACGTACCCGCTCACGCAGTCCGGCCTGCATCACCTGAGCATCTGCGAGGCGAACGGCGTGGCGGGTACGTTGCGGATCACCGTGCAGCAGCAGAAGTAGCCAGCGCGGCTCGTTCGTTCGCGCCCGCGCCGAGGCTCGCGTCCATCAACTTGTCGGCGCCCGCCGACAGCGCGTCGCGCACCTTTCCGGGAGCCATCCGCTGCGCAACGGACGCCAGGCTGAGCGCGCCCACCAGCCGCGACGACGCCACGTCGAGATCGCGGGGCACGGCGTCGAGCGCGAAAGGAAACGGCCAGGGGCCCGGCCACGGAATCGGAATCGGCGGGCGGCCGTTGCCGCACCAGTCGTCGATCGCGCTGGCGATCGAGCGCGCGCCGCCATCCTGTCCGGCGGCTTCCGCGGCGATCGCAGCAGCGGCGATGTTGTGCGCCACGAGCACGGACGCCCGCTGCAGCTCGTGCGGCGGCGGCTCCGGCGGCAGGGGCTGCGGATTGAGCGCCACCTCAGCGACGCGCGACCTGAACCCGTTCGGCCCCACGGGACCGTGCGGGAAGATGACGTCGTAGATCGCCGGGTTGATTCTCGCCAACACTGACAGCAGTTGTGTTGCCTTTGCCATAAGGTGTCTCTCCTCTACGGGAGATCTGGTGTCGACCAGGGCCGCGGCGTTTCAAGACGCTCGAATCCCTCATCCCTAATCCCTGATCCTCGAATCCCGAATCGCGAATCCCGGATCCCGGATCCCGGATCCCGAGTCCCGCCGCAGATCACGGATCCGGGATTCGATTCGGGATGACGGATTCGGGATCTGGGACTCGGGATGCGGGATGCGAGGATCAGGGATTAGGGATGAGGGATTGAGGGATTGGGCTACGATCCGCAGGTGGGCGAATTCGCCGTCGACCCGCTGCTCGAGACTCCGGTCCTGACGGTTCGTGACGTGTGTTGCCAGGGATCCGTTCGCGAACGGGGCGGTGAGGAGTGCGTCGCGCACACGCAGCTGGTGTTTCCCTATCGCGGCGCCTACGTCCGGCATCTCGGCAGCGACGACGCGGTGGCCGAAGCAAACCAGGTCCTGTTCTTCAACGCTGCCGAGACCTACCGCGTCAGTCATCCGATCCCGGGCGGCGACGCCAGCGTCACGGTCGCGATCGGCGACGCGCTGCTGCGCGAGCTCGCGCCGCGCGCGCTGCTGCACGATCGCGGGCCTGCCGCCTTCCGCCCGCACCGGCTGCGGATCGACGCGCGGACGCAGGCGCTCATGGCGGTGCTGCGCCACGGCCTTCGCGAGCGCGCCGCGGAAGCGCTCGAAGCCGAGAGCCTCGCGCTGACGCTCGTGCAGCGCGCGCTCGGACCGCGGACCACGCACGCGCCGGGCGCGAGCGCGGGACGGCGGAAGCTCGTCGATCGCGCCAAGCTGGTGCTCGCGAGCGACCTCGCGCGGCGCTGGACGCTCGCCGCCATCGCCGCCGACGTGCGCGTCTCGCCCGTGTATCTCACGCAGGTGTTCCAGCAGGTCGAAGGGATGCCGCTCTATCGCTACCACCTGCGCCTGCGGCTGGCGCGCGCGCTCGACCTGCTGCCGCAGTACGACGACCTCACCGCGCTCGGCCTCGACCTCGGCTTCTCGAGCCACAGCCATTTCACCGCGGCGTTCCGGGCCGCGTACGGGAGGACGCCCTCCGCGTTCCGCCTGGCGGCGTCGAGCGGAGGGCGTACGCAATGCCGCAACTCCACAACTCCGCAACGCCCAATGAACGCCGCAACTCCGCAACGCCCAAAACTCCCAAAGTAAGAAGGCAAAGTCACAGCTTGCGGAGTTGAGGAGTTGTGGAGTTGACGGTCTCACTTCGCTAAAGAACCTGATAGCCGGCCTCGCGCCTGCCGTGGCGTAATCCTCGCGTGCCCGAATGACGGGCGATCGAGGAGGACAGCATGGCGAAGAAGACCTGTGCCGCGTGTGACTACGAACTGGACGACACGGCGATCTCGGTGACGGTCGGCGGCAAGACCGTCGATGTGTGCTGCGAGGAATGCGCGCAGAAGCTGCACGAGGCGCAGGCCTCGGCAGGCCGCGCGTGAGCCTGCGGGTTCAACCAGCCTTGTTCACCAGCGGCGGCGCCACGGAGGTCGATCCGACCTTCCGCGGCGCCGTCCGCACCGCGCTCGACGCCTCGTCGTGGGTCGAGCTCGTACCCGGCTGGCTGTCGGGCGCCGATCGGCTGTTCGACACGCTCGCGGAACGTGTGCCGTGGCGGCAGCTGCATCGGGTGCTGTACGGCAAACGGTTTCGCGAGCCGCGCATGACGGCCGAGTATCGCGACATCCGGCAGATGCCGGTGCCGGCGATCGTCGCCGCGGCCGACGTGCTGTCGGCGCACTACGGCGTTCCCTATGACGGCGTGTGGCTGAATCTCTATCGCCAGGGGCGCGACAGCACGAGCTGGCACCGCGATCACTTCACCTGCCGCATTCCCGACTGCATCGTCCCCGTGCTGACGCTGGGGACGGCGCGGCGCTTTCTGATCAAACCGAAAGCCGGCGGCGACTCGATCCCGTTCAGGCCGCGATCGGGCGATCTGCTGGTGATGGGCGGACGCGCGCAGGAGGACTGGGTGCACGCGGTGCCGAAGGAGGCGTTCGTCGCCGGCGCGCGGATCAGCGTGAACTTCTACAGCTCGATGCAGGCCCGGCGACCTCCGGGTCAGCCGTGAGGACCGGCTTGACACGGACGGCGCGCGCGAATATATTCGCGTAGGGCGAAATTTTTCGCCCCATGGAGCGCACAGCCGCGTGGCACGACACGCCCAGCCGAACCTGACCCGCCGTGAAGCGCAGATCATGGAGATCCTCCACCGCCGCCGCCGGGCGACGGTGGAAGACATCCGGGCCGAGCTTCCCGACGCCCCCGGCCCGTCCAGCGTCCGCAAGCTGCTCGACATCATGATCGACCGCCGCCTGCTCGCGCGCGAGTACGACGGCCCGCGCTTCGTCTATTTCCCCGCCGCCACGCCGGAGGACGCCAGCCGCTCCGCGCTGAAGCAGCTCGTGCGCACGTTCTTCGGCAACTCTCCCGGATCGGCCGCCGCGGCGCTGCTCGACATGGGCGGCGGACCGATCTCGGACGACGAGTACGAGCGCCTGACGGCGCTGCTCAAGCGCGCACGTGAACACGGAGGCAAGCGATGATTGCTCTTCTGCTCGAGGTCGCCGTCCGATCGTCCGCGCTCGTCGCCGGCGCCGCGCTGGTGGACGCGCGGCTCCGCCGCCGCGGATCCGCCGCCGCGCGGCACCTGCTGTGGACGATGACGATGGGGGCGCTGCTCGCGCTGCCGCTCGCGACTGCCACGCTGCCGCGCTGGGAAATCTCGATTCCCGTCCCGCGCACCGCGGTGCCAATCGCGTCAGAGACCGTTTCCGCCGTCGCGCTCCCCTCCTCCGCGCTGCGCGATACGGAGAGCACGCGGACATCGGGTATCGGCGATCGGCCATCGGACAGCGCGGCTGCGTCAGGCTCCGCGACCGCCCTCGTCCTCTATGCCGCCGGTGTGCTGATCCTGTTCCTGCGGATCGCGCTGGAGCCGCTGGCGCTCAGGCGCCTGACGCGATCGGCACATGACGTCACGGATCCGGAGTGGGTCGGGCTCCTCGAAGAGGCCGCGCGTCAGCTTCGGCTCGATCGACCGGTCCGCCTGCTGCAGAGCGCGGCCGACGTCATGCCGATGACGTTCGGCACGCGACGTCCGACGGTGATCGTGCCGGCGTCGGCCGGAACGTGGACGGCGGATCGCCTGCGCGCGGTGCTGCTGCACGAGCTCGCGCACGTCGCGCGGCGCGACTGCTTCACGCAGACGATCGGCTCGATCGCGTGCGCGTGCTACTGGCCGCATCCCGGCGTATGGTGGGCGGCGCGGCGGCTGCGCGTCGAACGCGAGCTGGCCTGCGACGATCGCGTGATCGCGGCCGGCACCGAGCCGCGCGCGTACGCGGGGCACCTGCTCGAGATCGCGCACTCGTTCACCGCGATGCCGGCGCCGGCGACCGCGCTCGGCATGGCGCGCGCGCGCCAGCTCGAGAACCGCCTGCTCGCCATCATGGACGCGGCGCGCAACCGCGCCACGCTGCACGCCCGCGGACGCGCGGTCGCGATCGCGCTGGCGGTGGCCGCCCTGGTGCCCGTCGCCGCGCTGCGTGCCGCCGTCGGGATCACCGCAACGCCCGCGATGCCGCGCGCCGCCGGCGCTGCGCCGCAGACGAAGTCGTCGGGGCCGGCGGACGTCACCGGCAGCTGGGAGGCGCAGGTGTCGCAGGACGGCGCCGGCGTCTACCTGAACTTCCGCTCGGGCACCAGCTCGCACGGCCGGACGATTCCGCTCGCGGAACTGCGCAGCACGACGGGCGTCGACATCTCGACCGCGCGCGGGCCGGTCACGTTCACGAGCAAACGAGACGCCGGCACGTTCACGTTCGACGGCACGTGCCGCGCGGGCGCGTGCGGCGGCACGTGGACCTTCGAGGCAAACCCGGCGTTCGCGGCCTCGCTCGCCAAGCGCGGCATCGGCGCGCCGACGCCGCGTCAGCAGTTCAAGCTCGCGGTCTCCGACATCGGCACCGCGTACCTCGACGAGCTCGCAAAGCTGGGCTACGGCACGCCCGATCTCGAGGGTCTCGTGCGCGCGGCCGATCACGGCGTCACGCTCGACTACCTCCGCGGCATGGCCGATCTCGGGTACAAGCTCGGCACGCTCGACGCGCTGGTCCAGTTGCGCGATCACGGCGTCGATCCCCAGTTCGTCCGCGGCATGACGGCGGCGGGCTACGGCCGGCTGAGCGCCGACGATCTTCGCCGCGCGCGCGACCACGGCGCGGACCCGGATTTCGCGAGCGGCCTGGCGTCGTTCGGCTACAAGAACCTTCCGCTCGACACGCTGATCGGCGCCCGCGATCACGGCGTCGATCCCGAGTTCATCCGCGGACTGCAGGCGCTCGGCTACACGTCAGCGCCGCTCGAGAAGCTGGTCGAGATGCGCGATCACGGTGTCGATCCGGAGTTCGTCCGCGGCCTGGCGGCGCTCGGCTACAAGGGGCTGCCGCTCGACACGCTGCGCAGGATGCGCGACCACGGCGTCGATCCGGACTTCGTGCGGCGGATGCAGCAGCGCGGCGGCACGCTCACGCCCGAAGAACTCATCGAGCGGCGCGATCGCGGCGGCAACGACGCCGGGTGAGCCCATCTCGCACGCGGAGGCTGAGGTCAGGCAACTTGCAGTGATCCCGATCGACTTGGAAACCGAGGAGGTCGATCGATGAAACGGATTTGCTTGACGTCTCTCGCCCTGGCGGCCGCGCTGGCCACCGGGTGCAACAGGACTTCGAAATCGTCAACTGACGGGACCGTCGGCACGGCCGGACGAGCCGCGAGTGTCAGCAGAGCTGATACGGATTTCGTCCGTGACGTCACCCGCGCCAACGCGGCTGAGATCGATCTGGGCCGTCTGGCGGCCGAGCGCAGCACCAGTCCGGATGTGAAGGAGTTCGCCAACATGCTGGTGACCGACCACACCGCGGCGGGCAAGAAGCTGGGCGCTATCACGACCGAGCACGCCATCGAAGCGACGACCGACAACGACGACAACCTGCGCGATCTGCGCGACAAGCTGTCGGCCAAGCAGGGACTCGACTTCGAGCGCGCGTACGTCGACGCGATGGTCGACGGCCACCAGAAGATGATCGACAAGCTGGAGTCGCGCCTCGATCGGACGTCGCTCGTGCGCACGAATGACGCCGACGCCGCGCCGCCGGTCGTCCCCGAAAAGAGCGACGATCCGGTGACCTCGCAGATCAACGCGTGGGCCGCCGAGAGCTACCCCGTCGTCTACGGGCACCTGAAAACGGCGAAGGCGCTCAAGGACACGCTGAAAAAGCGCTCGACTAATTAGCCGAGGGGCTTCGCCCCTCGGACTCCCCTACACGCGCTCTCGCGCGCCGCTTCGACGGCGCGCTCCGTGCGCGTGGCTCACTCGCTGCGCTCGTTCGCGGGTGACCAGTATCGCGGCCGGCGGGCGAGCAGGACCGTTGTGCGGACTGGCCGTGAAGCGGAGCGAAGCCGCGGCCAGGGAGCACAATGGTCCTGCTCGGCCGACGGCCGCGTCCCGTCGTACGTCCCGGTCAGAATTCCAGATGCGAGACGTAGTCGTAGCTGTTCTTCAGGCTCGCGAAGACGTCTTTCGGCACGTCGTGCTCGACGAAGTAGTGCTTGATGCCGGCTTCCTTCGATTTGGCGAAGATCCGCTTCCAGTCGACGACATCGTCGTGCCCGACGTCGGTGACGTCGGGCAGGACCTGCGCGATCGGCGTCGGATCGGCTGACGCCGGCGGCACTTTACGCAAGCCCTTGACGTGCACGAGCGGAAAGCGGCCGGGATACCGCCGGAAGTAGTCGAGCGGATCCTTTCCGGCCGCGGCAATCCAGCAGAGATCCAGTTCGATCTGGACCAGCTTCGGGTCGCACGTCTCCAGCAGGATGTCCATCGGCTGTTTGCCGCCGGCATCCTGGCGCGGATAGAACTCGAAGTTGTGGTTGTGGTAGCAGAACTGGATGCCGTGCTCTTTCGCGGCGGCCGCGGCCGTGTTGTACGTCTCGGCGATCCGCTCCCACTCGCCCGCCTTGTTCCGCTGCGCTTCGTCGATCCAGGGATTCACCAGGAACTTGTGGCCGATCGTCGCCGCATCGTCCAGCGCCTTGGCCCACTTGGCCGGGTCGCTCACGGTCGGATAGTCGATGTGCGCCGCCGGTGACGTCAGGCCGTGCTTGTTCAGCACCGTACGGACCGCCGCGGGCGTGTGGCCGAAGTAGCCGGCGAACTCGACTTCCTTGTAGCCCGTCGCCGCCACTTTGGCGAGCGTGCCGTCGAAGTCCTTCTCCAGCACGGTGCGGACCGTATAGAGCTGAAGGCCGACCTTCTTGATCGACGCCGCCCATGCCGGCCGCGCCGCCAGCACCGCCGCACCAACCGTCCCCAGAAACGTCCGTCGATCGAGCGTTGTCATGATGGAGAAGTGTACACCGCCGAAGCCCATCCGTGTAGAATGCCGCCCCATGCTGGTGCCCCTGCGACGGATGGCGGCCGTCACCTTCTTCGTCAGCGTCGCCCTCACCCGCTATCCGAATGCAGCGGCCGAGCAGTGGATCGAGGTCAAGAGCCCGCACTTCACCATCACATCGGACGCCGGTAAAGGCAGCACCGCGACGCTGGCCTGGCAGCTGGAGCAGGTGCGGAGCGAAGTCGCCGCGATGTGGCCCTGGGCAAAGGTCGACCTCAACAAGCCGCTCGTCATCTTCGCGCTGAAGGACGAACAGTCCCTGAAGATGCTCGCGCCGAAATTCTGGGAGAAGAAAGGCAACGGCGTGTCGAGCGTCTGGGTGAGCGGCGCCGACCGCGCTTACATCGCGATCCGCACCGACGTGCAGATGGACGCGCAGCGGCACGTCAACCCGTATGCCACGTCGTACTTCGCGTACTTCTCGCTGATCCTGCAGCAGAGCGTCGGGCGGCTGCCGCCGTGGTTCGCGCGCGGCCTGTCGGGCGTGATGAGCAACACGGTCATCGACGACAAGAAGATCATGCTGGGCCCGCCGGCGCCGTGGTACCTGAACACGCTCCACGAAGGCGGGCGAGCGAGTCTGCCGGATCTCGTCAAGGCGACGAACGCGTCGCCGCTCCTCAGGGGCGACAACCTGCTGATGTTCGACGCCCAGTCGTGGGCGCTCGTGCACTACCTGATGTTTGCCGACAGCGGCGCGCACTGGGCGAACCTGGGGAAATACTCGGCGCTCGTCGCGGGAGGCGCCGATCCCGACGTGGCGTTCCGTGAAACGATCGGGCGTCCCGAGGATCTCGAAACGCCGGTCCGGGTCTACATGGACCGGAGCCTGTATTCGTACCGCGTGATCGATCTCGACGCGTCGGTCGCACGCGAGAAGTTCGCGACGACGACGCTGACGCCGGCGGACGCGGCCAGCCGCCGTGCGCTGTTTCACGTCGCGATGCAGCGGCCCGTCGAAGCGCGCGCGGCCATCGAGGACGCGCGCAAAGCCGGCGGCTCGCCCGACGCCGAGCTCGCCGAGGGCATGCTGCTCGACCGGGAAGACAAGGACGATGCGGCGCGGGCGGCGCTGACGAAGGCGACCGACGGCGGCACGACCAACCCGTACGCCTACTATCGCCTCGCGACGCTCACGTGGCGTGCCGACGCCGACAAAGCCACGCTCGAACAGTTGCAGGCGTTGCTGCGGAAGGCGATCTCGCTCAACACCCGGTATGCGGCCGCGTACGATTTCTTCGCCAGCGTCAGCAGCCAGCTCGGCGCGCCCGACGCCTCGGCGCTGGCGCTCCGCGCGATCTCGCTCGAGCCCGGCGACGCGCACCACCGCCTGACGGCGGCGCGGCTGCTTGCGCGCGAAAAGAAATACGACGAGGCGCTGAAACATGTTCAGGCCGGCCAGGATCTGGCCGACAGCGAGGAGCGCGCACGCGAAGCGGCACAAGTCCGCGCGTGGATCCTGCAGCAGAAGGGCGGCCAGTGACGTAAACCGCCGGCCGGGTGGTCCCCGTCTAAGTCAGACGTGGACACCTTGCGCGACGCCATTCGCTATTCACTGCGGCAGTTCCGGCTGTCCCCGGTCTTCACCACGACAGCCGTCCTGACGCTCGCCCTCGGCATCGGCGGCACGACGGCGATCTTCACGCTCATCCATGCGGTGATGCTCCGCTCGCTGCCCGTCGCCGACCCGTCGCTCCTCTACCGCATCGGCGACGGCGACTCCTGCTGCGTGCAGGGCGGGCCGCAGGACCGGTGGGGCCTGTTCTCGTTCCCGCTCTTCCAGCAGCTCGTGGCGCAGGCGCCGGAGTTCGAGCAGGTGGCGGCCTTCCAGGCGTCGAGCGCGCGGCTCAGCGTCCGCCGCGAGGGGGTCGACATCGCGGCACGCGCGCTGCGTACCGAGTACGTCACCGGCAACTATTTCTCGACCCTCGGCGTCGGCGCCTTCGGCGGCCGCGTCTTCAGCGCGGAGGACGATGCGCCGTCGGCCCCGCCGGTCGCCGTGATGAGCCATCACGCGTGGACGGCGACGTACGGGTCCGATCCGTCGGTCGTGGGATCGACGTTCGTCGTGCAGGGGCATCCGTTCACGGTGACCGGCGTCGCGCCCGCGGGATTCTTCGGCGACACGCTGCGCGGCGATCCTCCCGACCTCTGGATCCCGCTGCAGCAGGAACCGCTCATCACCGGCGCCACGTCGCTCCTGCGGCAGCCGGTCTCAGCGTGGCTGCGCGTCATCGGCCGCCTGCGCCCGGGGGCGACCGTCGACGGGATGGCGCCGCGGCTCACGGGCGTGCTGCGCCACTGGATCCAGTACGACTCGGGCTATCCGTCCAACTGGATGCCCGACGTCATCCGCACGCTGCCCAACCAGTCGATTGCGATCGTCCCCGCGGGCGGCGGCGTCGGGATCATGAAGGAGGAGTACAGCCGGAGCCTGCAGATCCTGCTCGGCGTGTGCGGTCTCGTCCTGCTCATCGCCTGCGCGAACGTGGCGAACCTGCTCCTTGCCCGCAGCGTCGCGCGGCGCGGGCAGACGGCGATCCGCCTGGCGATCGGCGCGTCGCGCGCGCAGATCGTGGCCCAGGCGCTCGTCGAGAGCGTGCTGCTCGCGGTGGGCGGCGCGCTCGCCGGACTGCTCGTCGCCATGGGCGCGGCGAAGCTTTTGCTGGCGCTCGCCTTCAGCCGCACGCAGTTCCTGCCGATCAGCACGCGCCCCTCGTTCGTCGTGCTCGCGTTCGCCTTCGGCCTCGCGCTCGTGACCGGCATCGTGTTCGGCGCGGCGCCCGCGTGGTTCGCGACGCGCACCAACCCGGTGGACGCGCTGCGCGGCGCGGGCCGCAGCACGCAGGATCATTCCTCGCTCGCGCGCAAGGCGCTGCTCGTCGTCCAGGCCACGCTTGCCGTCGTCCTCGTCGCGGGAGCGACGATGCTCGCGCGCAGCCTCGAGAAGCTGCAGCACCAGGATTTCGGCTACCGCGTGGACGGCCGCGTCGTGGTCGGCCTCAACCGGCTGCCCGCGACCTACACGCCGGAGCAGTTGCAGACGCTCTATCGCAACCTCGAGGAGCGGCTGAACGCGCTGCCCGGCGTCACGGGATCCGGACTCGCGCTCTACAACCCGCTGACCGACAACTGGGGCGAGATGATCCTCGTCAAGGGACATCCGCTGCCGCGGACCGACGAGAACGCGGGCGCGTCGTGGGATCGGGTCAGCGTGAACTATCTCCAGCATCTCGGCGCTACGCTGCTCCGGGGACGCCTGTTCACGCCGGCCGACAACGAAACGGCGGAACTGGTCGCCGTCGTGAACGAGACGTTCGCGAGGCAGTTCTTCAAGGCCGGCGAAGAACCGCTCGGCCAGCACTTCGGCATGGACCTGCCCGAGTACGCCGGCACGTTCCGCATCGTCGGCATCGTGCGCGACATGAAGTTCGCGGGCTTCGGCCTGCGGCGCCCGGCCCGTCCGATGCTGTACGTGCCGCTCGCGCAGACCGTCGACTACGCGCACCCCGCCATGAAGCGGATCGAGGTCCAGTCGCACTTCATCGGCGGGCTGATGCTGGTCACCGACGCCGCGCCCGGAGCGCTCGAGCCCGTGCTGACGCGCGCGCTGGCGCAAGTCGATCCGAACCTCACGATCACGAGCGTGCGGACGCTGCAGCAGCAGGTCGCGCTGACGTTCGACGAAGAGCGCGCGGTCGCGAGCCTGGCGGGCCTCTTCGGCGTCGTCGCGCTGCTGCTCGCCGCGATCGGGCTCTACGGCGTCACCGCCTACAGCGTCGCGCAGCGGACGAACGAGATCGGCATCCGCATGGCGCTCGGCGCCAGCCGCGCGAAGGTCGTGGATCTGGTGCTGCGCGGCGCGTTCCTGCGCGTGGCGGCCGGCCTCGTACTCGGACTGCCGCTCGCCGCCGGCGCCGGCAAACTGATCTCGGCGCAGCTGTACGGCGTGTCGTACTGGGATCCGATCGCGCTGACGGTCGCCGCCGTCTCGCTCGGCCTGTGCGCGCTCGCCGCCGCGATCATCCCCGCGGGCCGGGCCGCGGGGCTCTCGCCGGTGCGCGCGCTGCGCACCGAATAGTCGCGCACGCGCTCGTGCTATCGTCCGCAGGGAGTTTCCTGATGCGCCTGCGGACGTTGCTCTTCGTGTTGCTGATTCTCGGTCCCGCCGCGGCGGGATCGCGCATGCAGGCGGATCCCCTCGCCGCCCTGCGCCAGACGTTCCTGACGCCTCCTTCCGACAGCCGGATCATGATGCGCTGGTGGTGGTTCGGACCGGCGGTGACGAAGCCGGAAATCGCGCGCGAGCTCGACACGATGAAATCGGGCGGCATCGGCGGCGTCGAGATCCAGCCGGTCTATCCGCTCGAGCCCGACGACGAGGCGCGCGGCATCCGCAACCTCCCGTTCCTCTCCGACGACTTCCTCGAGGCGCTGCGCTACGCCAACGACACCGCGCGGCAGAAGGACCTGCGAGTCGATCTCACGCTCGGCAGCGGATGGCCGTACGGCGGCCCCACCGTCGGCGTGGACCACGCCGCCGGCAAGCT
>Ga0066903_100002679_pt1 | contig 14091 bp, 11 predicted proteins | sample PanSoiMetaGPlot1_FD_67491 | JGI IMG/M metagenome (GOLD analysis project Ga0066903, IMG submission 67491) | Tropical forest soil microbial communities from Panama analyzed to predict greenhouse gas emissions - Panama Soil - Plot 1 (version 2) | ecosystem: Environmental > Terrestrial > Soil >...
TGATGTCTCCTTCGTGAGGATGCCCGGGCACACACCGCGAGATCCACATTCGCAAACAGGTCCTACCGTGTCGCCAAGTGTTTACTGATTCGAGGTCAACTCTTCACTGAAAAGACATCGGGTCGTAGATCCCACTGGAGAGCCACGCTCAGAAGCCGCGTCACTTCGAATTGCTTGGCGATGTCCGGCGATTCCTGAGTAGACTCCGGTCCGTCATTGGGCCGTCGCATTCATCGCGATGCTCCTTGACATCAACGAGTTTGATTTGAGGAGGTGTCAAAATGCGGACGTCTACGACACGAATCGTGCTGGCGGCTGGATTTGTGGGGATAGTGGCCACTGTGGCGCCCATCGTGCTCGCCCAAGCGAGCAATCCGCAGATTGGTACCTGGAAAATGAACGTCGCAAAATCGAAAGTGAATGTGGGTGTCATGAATAAGAGTGGGACCACGAAAATCGAGGCGGCTGGCGCTGGCGTCAAAGCGACGGTGGACACCGTTACTGGCGACGGTACCACGCAGCATTGGCAGTTCACCTCGAATTATGACGGGAAGGACAGTCCCATCACCGGCAACAGTCCATACGGAGATGCCATCGCCCAAACGCGCGTTGATGCCAACACCATACGCAGCGTCTACAAGAAAAACGGGAAGGTCACGGTCACGGGAACATCGGTGGTGTCCGCTGATGGGAAGACACGCACCGTCACGAACAAGGGCACGAACGCGATGGGACAGCCCGTCGATAGCGTCACGTTCTACGACAAGCAGTAGCTTGGAGGGCGGTGATTCAATGAACCACCGCCTTCTTACTTCCAGCGGCGAGGTCGAAGGGCGTCAGGCCGCGTTTCAGCTATTTCCACATCGATGAGTCGACGTGACTCAGCGAGATAGTCGCCATACCCAACGACGCGTCACCCGAGTTCGTCACTCTTCAAACGTCATTACGGTAGTTTCGGCAGCGGTTGCGTACCTTCCATCTGCACGGCCTGCAGTTCATTGGGCGAGATGCCGAGGAGGCGCAGAATGGTCGGGGCGATCTGCGTCGTGAACACGGGCAAGTGAACGGTATTCCCAACGAGGCCCGGTGCGCTGACCAGCATTCCGACGTGACGATCGTCGTCCGCCACGCCGCCATGTTCGGCCAGTTTGGTACCCCCGGTGTAAATGACACCCTTGTCTGAGACCACGAAGAAGTCAGGCGTGCGGCTGTCGGCGGCCGGATCACGATAGACCTTCCGCAGATCGTTACGGTCGAGGATGGTGTTGATGCCGAGAGTCACCGCCGCTCCATTCAAGTCAGCCTTGGTGGACGCCAGGGTCGCCGCTGTTCGCTGAGTGGGGTCGAGCCATATGAGCGACGCGTCATCGGCGATGTTGAATCCGTATCCGTCGCTGGCCAGCACGGTGGAATAGGTATCCGGGATCGCCCGACGAAGTGTGCGATCGATTGGCGACTGCCCGTGTTTGGCGCTGATGATGAGGGCGGTGTTGTCGTATAGATTGTTTGTTTTCAACGCCGTGACCATGAGGCCGATTGAGTTCTCGACAAACGCCAACTGAAGAGTTAGAGCGTTGTCGGGGGTGCCGGCCGCGTCGGCGTAGCCACCGACTAAACCCGCTGGATCCCCGAAGCCTGACACCGCGAGCTTCTGACCGACGCTGACAGCCTGAAAGTTCATACCGAAGATCGTCGGAACGTAGCCCACCGGAACACCCGTGCTGGTCATGCCTTCGATCTGGTTGATAACGGCGATCACTTTCAATGTGTCGTAGTCTCGTACTCCCTTATAGCTGGTGGTGTTGTCCTGACCCGCGGGCGCACCTGGCAGCTGTGAATTGATCTCTGGTGTGAATAAATCCTCAACGCCGTGACCTGACGGACCATTGAGAATTTCGTACGCTGGATGCTTGTCGGACCATGCCGTATGCCGATGGTGTGCGCGAAGCACTTCGAAGAGCGTGTTCACGCGGATGAATTGATGCGGCAGAACGACCGTACACTTGCCGCCCTGCAAGGTCATCGGCAGATTCGCCGGATTGATCTGTGACAGCGGATCACCTAGTGTTCCGCCGCCCGTGATGTTGTTCAAGCTGTAGTCGAGGTTTTCCGCGTAGGTCGTTTCAGCGCCCGGTGTGCCCGCACAGTTCGAGCTGGGTGCGAAAAACGTGCGCTCGTAGCTGTCGTCGTAAAAAACACCCGTTGAATACGATGTACCCCCCGTGGCCTGCGCCAGCATGCCCGGAAAACTGTCGGAGGGTGCTGTCGTTAACGCGTTTGAATACACGTTTCCCCGAGCCGCAAGCGCTGCGAGCGCACCGTTGGGATGGTTCTGAATCCAGAGCCGCAGATCGACCTCATGCATGCCGTCGACGCTGATCAGCAGTACATGCCGGATACTGTTTCCATCGTCCTGAGGGTCGGCAGATACCGGGCGCGTCGACGTCACGAAGCAGCTGACGATCGCAGACGTCATTAGCACCGTCCTGAGAATTCGCATCGTTCACTCCTTTTCACATTCGCCTCGATCGGCTGTCCGACGGTCCTCTCCTGTCGAAGCGCTCGAGAAACAGCCGTGGTGATTGAGTGTCGAGTGACGCTCGACACACCGTAAAGTACCGGGTGCGAATGTCTAATGAGTGACGATCACGTCAGGAGTTCATTAATGATCACCGTCTTGCAGATTCTGAACGCGCGGCGATTGATTGAATTGCACCGTGCCGCTGCCCGGAATATCCGCACGGTCTCGACGAGAAGCTCGCGACGGCGCCAGTCTTGGACTATTCGACGTCATCGCGATCGGGCCGACTGACGTCCGGTTGGTGCAGGTGAAAGCCTGGCGGGAAATATCTGTCCGGCGAGAGCGCGAGCAGATCCAGGCACTCGCGGTTCCGCCGAATGTTAGCCGGGAATGTTGGCGGTTTCCTGATCGTTGTCGTCGAGCGCCACTGATTGAACGGCTCTGATGAACGTGTCGCGCAGCAGCGGCGTCGGCACGCTGAGTTCGAGAAATGCGTGTGCCCAAAATCGTCGACGACAAGCGGGGCACCGGTAACGGCGCCGTGAACTCAAGACCCCGAACCATCGCGTGTACCACTGCCGACGAATCCGATAGGCGTCGTCATTGCAGAAGGGACAGCGAATCATTGGGGTGCCTTGTCGATGCGAAATCGTAGTCCATTAAGAGACGGTTTGTGGTCTCAGCGTTGTAATTTGTCTGCGAAGGTTGTGAAAGCCCAACAACAACTCGGCCGACCCGTCGAAGTCGATCCGGGTAGTGCATCGCAATGCCCGGGTCTTACGTCAGATTGTCAGTCGCTACTCGACGGGAGGACAGGACGTGAGCGCCCGTCGCTTTCGTATGGTTTGAGGTGAACCAGTCGACGCCGCACGTCGGGCAGAAGTAGCGCACCATGCGAAGGCTGTAGCCATCATCGACCCACGTCGCCAGACAGTTCCCCTTGCACTTCGGGCAGGGTGCATCGTAGCGGTCAGGCTCAAACGAGAGCACTGCCATCAAGGCGAAGGATACGCGACAAGGGTGAACTGACCATTAATTGCCTGGAAACTTCTTGTAACCTCCCCTTGTCACGGTCGACCATGAAGCGAGGGTGGGTTATGAGCGGAAGTCGGAATGATCGCGCGTCCCAATGCGAACGCACGCATTTTGAGCAAATTTTTTATGAGGGTTGCGGCGCACACTGTGGGAGATGGGGCCGAACAAGGACGCGACCACCGCGATTCGCGGGCGTATCACACGAGGTGACCGCGCGCGGCGGGAGGTGGCCCGTGATGAGTTGTCGGGCAGTGTCCACGATGAGCGCGGCGATGAGATCGAGTCGGCGAATCGGCGGCGGCGGATCAGTAGGTCGCCGAGGTGGTGCTCAGTGCCATGCGTGGCGGCGAGCGAGAGCAGTAATCGGTCCTTCACAGGCGCGTCGCGCAGGTCCGTCAGCATGATGATGTGCGCCTTGCCGTTGACCTCGAGGGGTTGTTTTGTACTCAACGCGCTTTGGATCGTGTTGGCGACTCGAGTCTGAGGGTTCTGTGTCCCCATGGCGTGATGACACGCGCGTCGGTCGGACGCTAGGCAACGCTTGTGATCCGGTCCATCTAGCGAAGGATGGTGGTAAGGGTTTCGACAGGGCGACACATCAGAAGAATGCGAGCGAGGACTTCTGGCGCGCGGGATAGCGTCTATGTTGCGTGTCGCACCGACACGACGTCATCCGAGTTCACTCCGCAGTCCTTCAGCGATCCTCAGCCGCTTCCGCCGCACCGCCGCGGGGCGGGTACTGTCGCAGGCTGATTGAGCGACTGACGCGCAGGTCGGCTACCGTTCACCCGCCATGATCAGATTGTGAAGCTCCAAGATCGTTCGTTTGGGCTTCACACCCGCCGGCAAATTCGGGTGAATGTACTTTGCGAAAAACTCGGTGGCGTCCGCCTGTGATTCCCAGATCTCGAAGACGCGCCACCCATCGGCTGCTGGCCCCGCACCTTGCGCAATGAACCCTTTCGCCTGTTTGAGGACTGGGCTCAGAGCGGCGATCATGTGGTCATACCCTTCCTGCGTTTGCCCGGGAACGTCAGCGGTCACAAGAACAGCCATGTCTCTTTTCTCCAATCTGCGATGCTACCGCCAGGCTATGCCGAAAGGCTCGAGGATGTCCGTGTATGTCAACTGTCGTGACGGCAGTGAAGCGATCATCCTCGCGAAACCCAGAAGGTGAGTGGCCGCGGTCGGCTTTGAGATGCCGCTATCAAAGGCGCTTCCAGTTCGGTCTTTTTGAGTTTCTCGGAGATTTCGATGTGCCATTCGAGGAGACACTCACCCGGCAGTAGGGCGCGAGGAAGGCGCGTCGAGTCGGCCTCCTCGTGCCCTCGAGCATCGCCGCTTGCTTAGTGGGACTTCACAAGGACTGTCGTGCGCATCCACGGATGAATGCAGCACTGAAACTTCAGTTCGCCGACTTGATCGAGTGTCTCAGAATCGGTACCACCTGGCGGCACGATCGTGTTTTCAGTTTTGCATTCCTGCACCTCAGGACCGGATTGCGAGAGTCCGTTCAGCAGGTCCACAAACCCACCACCGAAATTCGCGACGCGTGTAAAGGTGTGTGCCTCACCGCCTTTATTGATCGCCACAAGCGAGTCGCCGAGCCAGGCATCCGTCTGCGACGGCGCGTTGTGCCAGGCACCCGCGAATTGATTCCGTTGAAGTTGTGCGATGAAGTCGAGAAAGAACACACCTCCGTTTCGTGAACACGTGCCTGGCGCAATGAAGTCATTGAAACTGGGAGAGCACGCATCCATCATGGACACCTGACGACTGGTCGATGCAGCCGTTCGTGGCTGGAGACCGCTGGATGCGGTCAGCGTAGCGCCTTCATTTCCTGCGATCGACGGTTGGACGGGCGATCCGCCAGTTGATCCCGCTCCTCCGCACGCAATGAACACCGAGGTGACCAATGCACTTCCGACGACAGCGACGCTTTGAGCGATTGTCATGAAGCCTCCCGCGAATCAAGGCCGTGAACGATTGTCAGGCGGATGAGCTTATGAAGGAACGAGAATGGGAATCAATACACAGCGAGAGGTATATGAGGCGAGGGCATTCAACGTGAATTCATTTACGCCAATGACACTTCTGTAACTCCTCATGACGTCTGGCCTAATAATCCAGCCAGCCGCGTTTCGATTCCGTTCGAACCTGGGATCTATCAGCGATCGTTGCGGCCGAGCGTCTCGGCGTCTCGAGATCAACGAAGCGGTGGCGCCAACAGCATCGGGGTCCGCGTCGACGAGTAGCTAGCAAAGACAGGAGGCGCATGTGGCTTGCTGCCGCGAAGGCGGCACCTGTAGACTGCTAGCGAGCCTATGCCTCAAGTGAGCCTAGACGTGTTTGAGGGCCTGGAGTTGGCAGCGGTATTCCTTGCTGCGACCCTTAGAGAGGCGCGGCGAGCCGAAGCGCTGCTTACTGAACGAGGCGTGAACTACGTCGTCAAGACGGAGCAGTTCGGGCACTCGTTGCTTGGCTCGCCGCGCGTAGGGGCAGTCTTCTACGTCCAGGTTAGCCAAGCGGAGTACTGCGGGTCACAGCTCGCCGTGGCCGGTCTTGGGCGAGGCGTGCTCATCGACTGAACGGTGGAGTTCGCGCCAGCGTGTTGCATCTGACAGCCCGGTTCGGTCCAACAATCCGCAAGGAATCGCCCACACCTTCGCCCCCGATCAATCGGCATCGTTGACGGCCGATCCGAGGTGTCAAGTGGAACGGATAACAGTGCAGCAAACTCGCGTTGCCCGAGATCAGCCGACCGTCGCAGCTCACGCAGCGCGTTCATGCTCCGCACACCATGCCATTCGTCGCTACTTTGATAAAGCGACATCCGGCATTCATGGCCGGTGATCACGACCACTTTTTCAGATGGCGGTTATGTGCGCAAATTGCAACACGTGCGACTTGCTCGGAAAATTGCGCGCGGTGAATTCGCGAGATTCTGGCGCGAACTCGCGAGACCGGTCACTTTTTTCGATTTGTGTTCGCCGTCGATTTTTCTTTGGATCGAAAATCGGCGAATTCTTTAGGAAAAAGCGCGCCCGCCGTGACTCGAACACGGGACCCCCGGCTTAGAAGTCCCGTGTTCTATCCACCTGAGCTACGGGCGTTACGCAGTCGACTTGCCGTTAAGGCGACGTTGCTTGGAATAGCTGGTCTCTCGATCGCCCGCCCTCGCCGCCGACCTTCGCTGTCTTCAGGACCTTATTCGGCCCGTTGGTGCCGGCGCGACGGGCGCTGGCTCGACGCAGCGCTGAACGCCGGATCTTCGCAGAGGTCGCGTCACAGCATTATTCCGACAGGAGCGGTTCGCTCGGCTCGTCCCTCGATGGTTCGAGGTGGCGATCCTGCATGATGAGTCGCGCGCATGCGTTCCATCGCAGCAGCGCATCGTCGTTGTTCAGCGGCCGAATGGCCTCCGCCCGTTCGTAGTACCCCATCGCGTCGCGAATCCATTCGTACGCGCGCGAGCCTCCGCGCGGCGTTTCGTGGGCGAGCAGCGCCTTGGCCCGCCGTTCGTAGACGATTCCCATGTAGTACGCGCGGTCGTAATCGTCGCGTAGCCGCGCGACGGTGGTGCACGCATCTGCGACGCGTCTCGGATTGCCGATGAACTGATCGGTGAGGGCCAGGAGCAATGTCACGACAGCCTCCTGGTTGTCGGAGTCAGTCGCGAGCGCGTCGAGGCAGATACTCTCGGCCTCGCCCGGCTCGTTCAGAAGACGGTAGCGTTCGGCTTTGGCGAGCGCTCTCGGTACGGCCTCCGGCGAAAGAGTTTTGAGCTCAAACATGGCGACCTCCACGCAGCACGCGAAACACCTTGGCGATCGGGTCGTATAACTGATCGATGACACGCTCTTTGAGTGGAATGATGGCGTTGTCGGTGATGGTGATGCCTTCCGGACACACCTTCGTGCAGCACTTCGTGATGTTGCAGTACCCGATCCCGTGCGCGTGCTTCAGATCGCGCGCGCGTCGGTCCTTGTCGAGCGGGTTCATCTCGAGCGCGGCGGTGAAGACCATGTGGCGCGGTCCCACGAACTCCTCGAACATGTGATGGTCTCGCAACACATGGCAGACATCCTGACAGAGGAAACACTCGATGCACTTGCGGAATTCCTGCACGCGCTCCGCATCGACCTGGGCCATTCGCCAGGTGCCATCGGCCTCCGCCGGTCGCGGACGGAATTTCCTGATCGTCTTTTTGGCCCGGAAGTTCCAGGACACGTCGGTCACGAGATCGCGAATTGATGGAAACGCGCGCATCGGTTCGATCGTGACCGGGGTCGACAGATCGAGTTGATTGAGACGCGTCATACACATGAGCCGGGGATTCCCGTTCACCTCAGCGGAACAGGAGCCGCATTTTCCCGCTTTGCAATTCCACCGGACCGCCAGGTCCCCGGCCTGCTGCGCCTGAATCTGATGCACAGCGTCGAGGACCACCATTCCCTCGGAGACCTCCGCCGCATAGTCGCGGAAATCACCTCCGTGAGCGTCCCCGCGCCAGATACGAAACGTCGCGGTCGTCATTTCATCTCCTCGATGATCTGCTTGAGCTCCAGCGGCATCTCAGGAATCGGTTCACGGGTCACCTCCATGCGGGCGTCGCGGCCCTTCCGCGCGATCAGGTTAAAGGTGCCGCAGGCTTTGTCTTTCTCGGGATAGTCGTCGCGGAAGTGTCCGCCGCGGCTCTCCTTCCGCTCGATGGCGCACCGAGTGACCGCTTCAGAGACGGTCAACAGATTGTGAAGGTCGAGGGCGGCATGCCACCCCGGGTTGTACTCGCGATGGCCGCCGACGCCGACGTGTGACGAGCGAGCGCGCAGTTCCTGCAGCTGGTCGAGAGCGCGATACATTTCCGATTCCTTGCGCACGATACCGACCAGATCCTGCATCACCTCCTGAAGGGCATACTGAACCTGGTACGGACCTTCGCCAGCCGTTCCTCGATCGAACGGCTCGAGTGCAGCACGCGCGGTGTCGCTCACCTGCTCTGGGTTGATGCGCCCTGTCGGTTGACTCTTCGCGTACTTGGCGGCGAATTCGCCCGCCCGCTTGCCGAAGACGAGCAGATCGGACAGCGAATTGCCACCGAGGCGATTGGCGCCGTTGATGCCCGCGGCACATTCACCGGCGGCGAACAATCCGGGCACGGTTGACATCTGTGTATCGCCGTCGACGCGCACGCCACCCATGACGTAGTGGGTCGTTGGACCGACTTCCATCGGTTCTTCCGTGATGTCGAGATCTGCCAGCTGCTTGAACTGGTGATACATACTCGGCAGCTTCTTCTTGATGTGTTCCGCGCCGTTCGGCACACGCGCCTTGATCCAGCTAATGTCGAGGAATACGCCGCCGTGCGGGCTGCCGCGTCCGGCCTTGACCTCGCGCATGATGCAGCGGCTGACATGATCCCGGGTCAGGAGCTCCGGTGGCCGGCGCGACGATTTGTCTCCTTGCGTGTAGCGCCAACCCTCTTCCTCGTTGTCGGCGGTCTGTCCGCGATAGTTCTCGGGAATGTCGTCGAACATGAACCGGCGGCCCTCGCTGTTCTTCAGCACGCCGCCCTCGCCCCGCACTCCCTCGGTGACCAGAATGCCGCGCACGCTCGGCGGCCACACCATGCCGGTTGGATGAAACTGCACGAACTCCATGTCCAGGAGATCGGCCCCGGCATCGTAGGCGAGCGTGTGGCCATCGCCGGTGTATTCCCAGCTGTTGCTGGTGATCTTGTAGGCGCGGCCGATCCCGCCGGTCGCCAGTACGATGGCTTTCGCACGAAACAACTTGAAGCGGCCACGCTCGCGTTCGTACCCGAACGCGCCGGCCACCCGATCCCCGTCTTTCAACAGACGAAGGATCGTGCACTCCATGTGCACGTCGATGCCCTGATGGATCCCGTGATCCTGAAGCGTCCGGATCATCTCGAGACCCGTACGGTCGCCGACGTGCGCCAGACGGGGATACCGATGGCCACCGAAGTTGCGTTGAAGGATCCGCCCGTCGCTGGTGCGATCGAACACGGCGCCCCAGCTCTCGAGTTCGCGCACGCGGTCCGGCGCCTCCTTCGCATGCAGCTCGGCCATGCGCCAGTTGTTCACGTATTGGCCGCCTCGCATCGTGTCTGCGAAATGCACTTTCCAGCTGTCGCGGTCGTCAACATTGGCGAGCGCTGCGGCAATCCCACCCTCAGCCATCACGGTGTGCGCCTTACCAAGCAGCGATTTGCAGACCAGGCCAACCGAGACGCCATTGGCAGACGCTTCGATGGCCGCTCGCAGGCCGGCACCGCCGGCGCCGACGACCAGGACGTCATGTTCGTGTGTTTCGTAGTCGGGCATCAGAGAATCCTGAGGTCCGGCCACACGCCCATCGAGCAGAGCCGGACGTACAGGTCACTGAAGCCCACCGTAAAGAGACTGCACCAGGCCCACACCATGTGCTTGCGATTGAGGCAACTCACGCAGGAGTACGCCCGAAGCCCCAGGGGTGCGCGTGAAAACTGATCGACGCAGCCGCCAACGACGTGACGCAACGAATGACAGCCGAACAGGTAAGCGCTTAAGAGCACGCAGTTCGTGGCCAGAACAAGTGTGCCGACGCCGATGCCGAACGAAACCGTTCCCGTCGCCGGATTCGTGAACCAGAGCGCCTTCCAGACGTCCGTGTAAAGGATGAACAACACGCCCAGCGACAGAAACAGCGCGTAGCGGTGGAAGTTCTGCAAGACGAGCGGAAACGAGTTCTCACCGCGGTAGCGCGATCGAGGTTCACCAACGGTGCACGAGGGCGGGTCAGCCCAGAACGCTTTGTAGTACGCCCCGCGATAGTAGTAACAGGTCAACCGGAACAGACCCGGGATCGGCAAGATGAGCAGCGCGGGAGAAAAAGGCAGCCATGAGGGCCAGCTCGCCGGCAGCGGACCGAACCAGCTATGCGCCGACGTGCCGAAAATTTCCGGAGAGTAGAACGGCGAGAGGTACGGGCCGTACGTGTAGTGATTGCCCTGGAATGCCGCCCACGTCGAGTAGACGAGGAAGGTCGACAATCCGAGAACAACAACGACCGGCTGGATCCACCACGCATCTCGCCGCGTGGTTTCCCCAAACCGACGAACGGTCAGCCGGACCGGTGCAGTCGTCGTGGACATGACACGGATCCTCGAAGGACGCCGAATGAACTGGTCGCCGAAAGAGCCGCCGACCCTGGGTCCGCCGCCGCCGAACGCGCGAGGCCATAACCATAACGAGGCCGGTGGCCGATTACAAGTCGCCGGTTTCGTGAACCTGTGATCCGCAGAAATCGCGTGACACGCCGCGTCAATTGTTTTGGCGGATCACAGGCGTGATCCGTGGGTCGGCTGAGATGTGGAACAGAACGGGCGCATTTCTAGCGGTGCTCGACAAGTCGACGGTCGCGGATTTTTCGTTCGCCGGCCGAAATTGCTTCGGTTGTGGAAGCGGACGACTTGAGCCGCTAACACTGAGGATTGCCAGTTGCCGAAGACGAAAGTTACCCGAACCCGGCCTGAAATTGTCAGCAATTGTGTCTTTGCGATTTCCGCCGTTGCGGGCACTGAACGGCCGTGCCAAGCTACCCGGGGTCGATCCGGCGCGGTACGGAGCGCTCGAAAACCTTGATGTCGGGGATATTTTGCCTGTGCCATTCCGCATACCGTGAGCGGGATCCGACCATGCACGCGTCTCGGTTCAAACCTGGTTTGGTGACAGAGCAGTAGCACTGTCGCTTCGGCTTTAGGAGGTCACTTATGGCCGATCACTCGGACGGCACGCTGGAGAGCGGCTACTCGAGACGGAATTTCATCAAGGGTGTGATTGCGGCGGGCGCCGCCGTTTCGTCCGCGAGTTATCTGTTCCGGACCAGCGCGCTGGGACAGGCGCAGGCGCCGGGCGCGCCGGGGAGCGTCGAACGGCTGGTGACGCTGACCGTGAACGGCCAGGAGCGTCGCGTCGACGTGATGAAACAGGAGACGTTGGCGCAGACGCTGCGCTACAAGCTGGGTCTGACGGGCACCAAGATCGGCTGCGACCGCGCGGAATGCGGAGCGTGTACGGTGCTGGTCGACGATGTGCCGCACTACTCCTGCTCGATCCTGACGCACACCGTGCGCGGCAAGAAGATCACGACCATCGAGGGTCTGGCAAGCGCCGACGGGACGCTGTCACCGGTGCAGCAGGGCGTGGTCGACGAGCAGGGCTTCCAGTGCGCGTTCTGTATGCCGGGCTTCGTGATGGCGGCCACCGGCTTTCTGAAGACGAATCCCAATCCGACGCGGCAGGAACTGGCGCATGGCGTGTCAGGCAATCTGTGCCGCTGCCAGGACTACGAAAAGATCCTCACCGCGTTGATGCGTGGCGCTGAACATCTACGAGGAGCCTAGCCATGGCGAACACGAGCGAGAAAAAACTGGTCGGTCAGAACTACACGACACCGGATCTCGTCGCGAAGGTCACCGGGAAGGCGAAATATGCCGAGGACTACCGCGCCGACGGCATGCTCTTCTGCAAGCTGCTGCTGAGTCCGATGCCGCACGCCCGGGTCAAACGCCTCGATACGAGCGCCGCGCTCGCCATGCCGGGTGTCAAGGCGATTCTCACTGCCGACGAACTGCCGGGGGCTGCAGACTCGGTCACCGATGCCGGCACAGTGATCAAGGCCAGCACGCTCAATGAGCGAGCACTCAGCAACGAGCCGATGTATCGCGGCGAACCAGTGCTCGCCGTTGCCGCCGTCGACGAATTGACCGCGACTGACGCGATCGAAAAGATCGACATCGAATTCGAGCCGCTGCCCTTCGCGGTCGACCCGCTCGTCACGCTGCGCCCGGGCGGTCCGAATCCGCGAGCGGAAGGGAACGTCTGGATGACCCCGCCGCCCGCGCCACCGCCGGCCGGCGCGGCCGCCGGAGGACGAGGCGCCGGCGCGCCGACCGCGCCGCCGCGGCCAGAAGTCAAAGAGCTGAAATGGACCGAAGCCGACTTCGCGGAGTACGCCGATGGCAAGCTGCCGATGGGCAAGCCGGCCACGTCATGGTCGTACGGCGACGTCGAGGCAGGCTTCAAGGAAGCGGCGCTGGTGCTGGACGAGACGTTCGTCACACCGAGCACGCCGAACGCACCGCTCGAGAGCCGCTCGGCGATGGCGTATTGGCAGAACGGCAAGCTGTATATGCACTGCTCGACGCAGAGCACGACGCAGACCGTACCGGCCATCGCCCGCTGGGTTGGCATCAAGCCCGAGGAGGTCGTGTTGATCAGCGAGTACTGCGGCGGCGCCTTCGGGAGCAAGGTCGCCGGTTCGATCACCATGGCCATTCCGGCGCTGCTGGCGAAAAAGGCGAACGCACCAGTGATGATGCGGATCACGCGCGAGGAGGAAACGCACATTGGCCGATGGCGGCCGGCGCTCCACGGGCGGGTCAAGGCCGGATTCGCCAAAGATGGACGGATCGTCGCGCTCGACATGTACTCGATCATCGACAACGGTCCCTATGAGCAGCAGGGCGATCTGAATCAGACGGGCCGCATGGTCTCGCTGATCTACCAGCCGAAGGCCATGAACTGGCGTGGCGTCTCGGTTGTGACGAACACTACGCCGACCGGACCGCAGAGTCAGCCGGGTGGTTTGCAGGGCGTGATGCTGCTCGAGCCGGTGCTTGCGAAAGCGGCCCGAAAGCTCGGTGTGGATCTCGTGGCGATTCACCGCATCAACGCTCCCGAAGGCAAGGCGCTCTTCGGTCCGGCCAGCCCGAGAGGGCAGCGCACCTACGCGACGAGCGCGTTCGTGAAAGAGGCGCTCGATCGCGGCGCCGAGTTGTTCAAGTGGAACGAACGGAAGGCCGGCAGCGGCAAGCGCGTCGGATCCAAAGTGCGCGGCGTCGGCGTGGCGACCAGCGTCTACACGGGCGGAACCACCGGCTTCGATGGTCTGTTCGTCATCAAACCTGACGGCCGCCTCGCCATCCAGTCCGGGATCGGCAATCTCGGCACCGAATCAGTCTTCGACGTCCATCGCGTCGTCGCCGACGAACTGGGTGTGCCGTGGGACAAGTTGGATATCACCTGGGGAAGCACGGCGAAGAATCTGCCATGGAGCTGCATCTCCGGCGGCAGCCAGACGATTCACGCGATGACGCGCGCCGCCTACGCGGTGGCCCAGGACGGCAAGAAGAAGCTGCAGGAGGTTGCCGCGAAGAGCCTTGGCGGAAAGCCGGAGGATTACAGGGTGGGTGGCGAACGCGTGTCCGGAAACGGGCGCAGCCTGACGCTGGCGCAGGCGGCGCAGAAGGCGATCGAACTCGGCGGCGCGTACGACGGACATGAGCTGCCGAAAGACATCAACGCATTCACCAGGGCCTCGGCAAAGGCGCTCGCCGGTCAAGGACTTCTGGCGGTCGCGCGTGACAACGCGCCCCGCGACGGCCAGACACATTCGTACGTGGCGAGCTTCGCCGAAGTGGAAGTCGACGTCGAGACGGGCAAGTACCACATTCTCGACTTCGTCGCTGT
>Ga0066903_100002680_pt1 | contig 14088 bp, 14 predicted proteins | sample PanSoiMetaGPlot1_FD_67491 | JGI IMG/M metagenome (GOLD analysis project Ga0066903, IMG submission 67491) | Tropical forest soil microbial communities from Panama analyzed to predict greenhouse gas emissions - Panama Soil - Plot 1 (version 2) | ecosystem: Environmental > Terrestrial > Soil >...
CGCGCAGGGCCCACGCGAGCGTCAGCAGCGCCCACGCGGCCTCCGGGCTGCGCTCGCCGTACCGGTGGACATCGGCTGCCAGCCGCTCGCGGCACAGCGCCTCCAGCTCGTCGAGCCGGCCCAGCCGGCCGAGCAGGTCGATCAGCTCGTTGCGCCACTCGGACGTCCAGCGGCCGTCGATGCCCTCCAGCCGCCGGTACGCGTCCACCTTCAGCGCCAGCACCTCGGCGGACTCGGCGAGTCGGCTCTGCCGGCGCAGCAGGGAGTACAGCGGCTGGGCGGCCCTGGCGATGGCGCGTGATCGACCGGAGCGCGCCGCCTCGGCGAGCGCCATTCGCAGGAGCGGCTCCGCTCCCGCCATATCGAGCTGCTGATACCGGTCGCTGCCCTCGCGCACCAGCTTCTCGCACCGCCGGGCGGCGAGGAAGCTCGCCGGCGTCATGCTCCCCACCGCCGCCAACGATACCGTCGCGACGCGGGGACGGGAAGCGGCGTTTTCTATTCGCCGGCCGCCAGGACGGGCGCCGGGGGCCGGGCGCGCCGCTCGCGCAGCCGGCCGAGGTACGCCTCGCTCGGCAGCAGGAGCCCGATCCCGACGCTCGCGGTCGCCACGAGCACCTGCAGGCCGAGCGCGACCTGGAGCCCTCCGAGGTGATCGGCGACCCAGCCCGTCAGCGGCAGCGCGACCGCCGCGGTGACGAAGGCCAGGCCCAGGATCAGGCCGGAGGCGAGGCCGGCACGGCCCACCAGCAGCTCCTGGGCGATCATCAGCGTCAGCGGGCCGGTGGAGGCTGCCAGGAACCCGACCAGGACCGCCCACACGAAGCCGAGCGGTCCGGGGAACAGCACATAGCAGGCCACGACGGGGATGCTGAGCACCACCGACGCGTTGATGACCGTCTTGCGGCCGAAGCGGTCGGCGAGGGCCCCGCAGCCGACCGTGCCCAGCGCGCTGGACAGGATCAGCGTCGTCGCCAGCGGCCCGTAGAACCACGGCTGGTAGCCGAGCTGGTGGTACCAGGTGGGCGTGAAGCCCGAGAGCGAGACCACGGTGGCGTTGCGGGAGGCCATCATCCCGACCGTCGCGACGATCGGGACCAGCGGCACCGTGCGGCGCCAGCTCGACGCCCGCGGCTCCGGCTCGGCCGACCCGCCGGGCCGGGTGCGCATGGCGAGCAGCAGGTAGCACGCGATCGCGGCGCCGGGGAGCAGCGTGAGCAGGGTGCCGCGCATGCCGAACAGGCCGTACAGCACGATGCCGATGATCGGGCCGGCCGCCACGCCGACGGTGCCGCCCGTCACGTAGATCGACATCGCCGTGTTGGCGCCCCGGTCGGGGAGCAGGCCGCGCACGGTCAGCGCGCCGAACGGGTGGAACGCGCCGGAGCCCAGCCCCGACAGGGCGGCGACGGCCACCAGGAGCGGGAAGCTGGGCGCGAAGCCGACGGCCGCGAACGTCACGGCCGTCCAGGCCAGGGCCAGGCCCGTGAACCGCGTACCGTGGCGGTCCGCCAGGATCCCGAACAGCGGCTGGGAGACCGACGCCATGCCGCTGTACGCGAGCGTGACCAGGCCGACGGTCCCGAAGTCCAGGTGGAAGCGGTTGATCAGCAGCGGGTAGAGGACCGGGAGCAGGCCGACGTAGCTGTCGACCGTGAAGTGACCCAGCATCAGGGTCACCAGCCCGCGGTTCCGCAACGTCGCCAGCATGTCAGACACCGCCTGCCTCCAGGAATCCGGCCGGCTCGTCCGGCCCCAGGTCGACCGCCCTGTCCGCGGGCCGCAGGCGCGCGCGGCCCTGGTCGAGCATCGCCGCCAGCAGCGCCGCCCCCAGCGCGCCGCCCAGATGCGGGCGGCGCTCGGTCCAGTCGGCGCACTCGATGGCCAGCGCCCGCCGCGACCGCCCGGCCAGCGCCAGGTCCACGCCCAGGCGGGCCAGCGCGGGCTCGCCGGCCTCGGTGACGCGCAGATCGCGCCCATCTCCCGGCGCCAGCCAGCCCCGGGCGACCAGGCCATCCAGGAGCTGCACGCCGGCCCGGCCGGCCAGGTGGTCGTAACACGTGCGCGCCAGGCGCGCCGGCGAGTCGGCGGCGGGCGGCCGCGAGGCGCCGGCCGGCGCGCCTCCGGCGCGCGCGCTGGCGGCGAGCGTGCGGAGGGTGGCCAGGGCGAGCTCCGGGGCCTGGCCGCGCAGCGAGTAGACGCGCTGCCGCCCGGTGGCCTGGCAGTCGACCAGCCCCACCTCGCGCATGAGGCCCAGGTGGGTCGAGACGCGAGGCTGGTCCAGATCCAGCCGGCACGCCAGGTCGCTGACGGTGGCCTCTCCCTCGGCGAGCGCGTCGATCAGCCTGACGCAGGTCGCGTGCGCCAGCACGCGCGCCAGCGCCACGATCGCCTCCTCCTCCCATCCCACGCACACATCTTACATTCGAGAAGTGTCGCGGTCGGGAGCGTCGCGACGCCCGCACCGTCACAAACCGCTTGCCGTAAGCCGGCCGGCGTGCTATCCCATCTTTCGGATGAGCCGAGGGGTGGCGTCGGGGACTCGACCCGTTGGCGGGAGCGGGCTGCCGTGCGCAGTGAGGAGGATGAGATGGTCGGCATGCCGGCTGCGGTCCTGGTCGACGAGGGAACGCTGGCCATCACGGAGCGACCGCGACCGCGCGTCCGCCGGTCGGGCGACGTGCTCATCGACGTGGAGGCGTGCGGCATCTGTGGGACCGATCTCCACATCCTGAGCCGGCCGCAGGGCCACCCGTGCCGGCTCGGGGTGGTGCTCGGCCACGAGTTCGTCGGCGTGGTCGCCGAGGTGGGCTCCGAGGTGAAGAGCCTGCGCCCCGGCGACCGGGTCGTGATCGAGCCGAACGTCGCCTGCGGGTCCTGCCGCTGGTGCCACCGCGGGCTGGTCAGCCACTGCGAGCACTTCACGACGCACGGCATCTTCATCGATGGCGGCCTCGCCCCCCAGGTGGCGGTCGCGGCGCGCGCCTGCCACCGGATCTCCCACTCGGTGCCCGCCCACCTGGCGGCGCTGGCCGAGCCGCTGTCGTGCGTCGTCAACGGCACGCGGCTGGCGGGCGTCCAGCCGGGCGAGACGGTGGTGGTCGTCGGCGCCGGGCCGATCGGCCTGCTGTTCTGCGCCCTCCTCGACCTGGCCGGCGCCACGGTCGTCGCCGTGGAGCCGTCGCCGCTGCGCCGCTCCCTGGCGCTGACGATGGGCGCGGTCGCGGCGCTCGACCCGGAGGCCGACGACGTCTGCGGCCGCGTCCTGGACGCGACCGCCGGCTTCGGCGCCGACGCCACGATCGACGCCGTCGGCACCCAGATGGCGATGTGCCTCGACCTGGTGCGGAAGGGCGGCCGCGTCGTGCTCTTCGGCATCGACACGCAGGCGCGGGTCCAGGTGTGCCAGTCCCGCATCACGCGGGACGAGATCCAGGTGCTGGGCGCCTACGTCGGGAGGGACGTCTTCCCCTCGGCCGTGCGCCTGCTCGAGCAGGGCCGGCTCGACCTGGAGCCGATGGTCACCCACCGGGTGCGCCTGGAGCAGCTGCCGTGGGCGCTCGACCGCCTGCGCGCCGGCAAGGCGGCCAAGGTCATCGTCGAACTCCACTGAGCCGACCCCCCTCCGGCCTTCGGCCTCCTCCCCCGCGAGGGGGGAGGGGCCGCGAGCGGCCTAGCCCTCCTCCCGGACGAGGTCGATGTAGTCCTGGTCCGTCGACTCCACCCCGAAGCGGGGCAGCCAGCCGTTGAGGTCGGCGCGGTGGTTCGCGGAGTGCGTCAGCACCTGGCGCAGCATCTGGGGGACCGTGAAGTCGCGCTCGAACCAGGGGATGCGCACCCGCTGGTCGGCGGAGCCGGAGGCCGCCGCCTCGATCAGCCCGGCGTCCGTCTCCTCCAGCAGCCGCGCGATCTCGTCCAGCGGCAGCTCCCAGCTCAGCTGCTCGCGCGGCTCGCCGCGGATCATGCGCAGGTAGCTGTGCTCGACCTGCGTGAGGTGCACCAGCACGCCGCGGACCGTCTCGTACATGCCCTCCGGCTGCTCGTCGAGCTGCTCCGCGCTCAGCTGGCGGACGCCGGCGAGCAGGCTCCGGTTGGCCCAGGCGTTGAAGCGGTGCAGCTCGGCGAGCTCTTCCATCGCGGCCGGGAAGGGTAGCTCAGAGGCGGCTGGCCTCGCCTCGGGGAGGGGCCTGGGCCGCCGCCTCCCGCGCCCGGCGCTGCGCCCGCGCCTGGGTCCACACCTCCAGGATCCGCTGCATCGCCGTGATGTTCGTCAGCACGGCCAGCAGCGCGATCACCGCGAAGAGGACCCACCAGACGCCGATGACCAGGCCGGCCACGGTCACGACCACTCGCTCGGGCCGCGCGAAGATGCCCGAGTCGCACACGAACCCCAGCGACTGCGCCCGCGCTCGCACGTACGAGACGAGGAACGAGCCGGCCAGCGCGAGCAGGCAGGCGAGCACCTCCCACCGCATGTACGGATCGGCGTGGCCGAGGAAGTAGGCGGCCACCCCGATGTAGACGGCGCCCTCCGAGTACCGATCGAACGTCGAGTCGAGGAACGCGCCGTACGGGTAGCTGCGCTTGGTGGCCCGGGCCAGGGCCCCGTCCAGGATGTCGAAGGTGCCGCTGATCGCGAGCACGACGCCGGCCAGCCGGAGCTGGGCGAACCCGGCCAGCACCGCCGCCACGAACGTGAACAGCGTGCCGGCCACCGTCACCTGGTTCGGGGTGATCGGCAGCCGCCCGAGCAGCCGGGCCATCCGCTGGGCGTTGCGCCTAACCCACGCTTGGAAGCGGGTCGTGAACACCCGGCTCGACCTCCTTTCTCCCGGCGCGCGCCTGGCGCGCGGCCTGGTAGACCTCGATGATGCGCGCCGTCACCATCCGCCACGCGTAGCTCTGGGCCTTGGCCAGGCCCGCCTCGCCGAGGCGCCGGCGCAGCAGCGCGTCCCGCGCGAGGACCGTCAGGGCGGCGCCCAGCTCGACCGGGCTCTTGGGCCGCACGGTCAGGCTGTCGACCCCCGCCTCGACCACGGACAGGTAGCCGGGGATCTCGCTGGCGACCACCGGCAGGCCGACGGCCATCGCCTCCAGCAGCACGATGCCGAAGCTCTCCCGGCCCGTGGCGGGGGCGCAGAAGACGTCGGCGCTCGCGTGGAAGCGGGGCAGCACCTGGTCGGGCACGTAGCCGGCCAGCACGACGTTCTCCAGCCGGTGTCCGGACACGAACGACTCCACCATTCCCCGCAGCGGCCCGTCGCCGACGATGATCAGCCGCGTCCTGGGCATCCGCGCGTGCAGGTAGCGGTACGCCTGGAGGAGGTCGCGCAGGCCCTTGCGCTTCTCCAGCCGGCCGACGAACAGGACGTTGACGCAGCCGTCGCGCAGGTGGTGGATCGGCGTCAGGCCGGGCCGGAAGCGCTCCACGTCCACACCGTTGGGGATCACCCGGGCGTCCAGCTGCGGGAAGTAGTGGCGCACGAAGTCGCGAGCCGGCGGGCTGACCGCGACGCTCGCGTCCAGGTGCTTGAGGTAGCCCTTGAGGATCGGGCGGCCGTAGTAGTAGCCCAGGTTCGACTTGGCGAAGGCGTGGAACGTGGCCACGTGCGGCGCCCGGTCCATCCGCAGCAGCGTCAGCGGCAGCGCCGGGAGCAGCGGCTCGTGGAAGTGGAGCACGTCGAAGCGCTCGCGATCCATGATCTCGCTCACCCGCCTCGCGAGGTGGAAGCTGAGCGTGATCCTGGCGACGGAGTCGTTGCCCGGCAGGGGAAAGACCCGGCCGATCCGGTAGAAGTCGGGGATCTCCCGCTCGGCGTCGCGGCGGCTGGAGGGGGCGAACGTCCGGACCTCGTGCCCGAGCTGCCGCAGCCAGTGCCCGAGGTGCCGGATGTGCTCGGTCACGCCGCCCGGATGGCTGTAGTCGTACGGGGAGACGAGACCGACCTTCATGGCGTCAGTGTGAACCGTCCACGCGCGAGCCCGAGAGCCGCGCCTCGGGAGCGACCGGCGCCTCCAGCTGGTCGACCCAGATCGGGTGCGGCATGTGCCACTGCTCCGGGTGCTCGCGGATCAGCTCCTCGAGCCGCCGCACCAGCTGGCCGGTCACGCGCCGGATATCGGCCGCGCGGTCGCCCGTCGACTCGGCGAAGATCGGCGGGTAGCCGACCGCCTGGAAGGTGTCGTCGGGCAGGCGGTAGACGGCGACCGGCAGGAGCGGCGTGCCCTTGCGGAGCGCGATGGCCGCCGGACCGTCCGGGATGCGCGCGGGCCGGCCGAAGAAGTCGACCGTGATGCCCGTGCCCAGGATGTCGCGGTCGATGGCGGTCACCACCATCTCCTCGTTGTCGAGCGCCTGGAGCACCTGGCGCAGGCCCGTGCGGGTCAGTGGCAGCACGCTGATGCCGAGGCGGGCGCGCGTGCACCGGTACCAGTCGTACAGCTCGCGCGGCTCCAGCTCCTCGGCGAAGAGCGAGACCGGGGCGACCGTGGCCGACCAGATCGCGGCGGCGACCTCCCACGAGCCCATGTGGGCGGAGACGACCAGCACGCCGCGGCCGCGGGCCCTGGCCGCCTCCAGGTGCTCGATGCCGCGCACGCGGAGGAGGGACCGCAGGTCCTCGACGCGGGCCACCGGGAGCCGCATCAGGTCCGCGTACGCCTTGGAGTGGTTCCGGAAGTTGCGCCAGGTCAGTCGCCGGAGGTCCCGGGGCGGCAGGTCGGGGAACGCGACCAGGAGGTTGCGCTCGAGCGCGGTCCTGGCCCGGGGCGCGAAGACGTAGGCGAACCGGGCGACCAGGACGGCGAACGCATACGCGAGCCGGCGGGGGAGCCGCTCCACGAGCCACTGCATGGTGCGGAACGCGCGGTACTGGATCACGCCGTCTCCACCGCGCGCTCAGTGACTCTCATGCCGGTCTGGGCGGAACCTCTCATCACGGGTCAGCGCAGGATCCGACGAAAGGCATACCACTGTTCGGGGTGCTCGCGGATGAAGACCTCGAACCGATCGATCACGCACTGCATCACCTCGGATACGGCCTCCTTGCCCCGGCAGCGCGGCTCGGCAGGCGGCAGGATGGGGGGGTCGACGTGAATGTGGAAGCCGCCCCCGCTCCGCCGGCTGTAGAGCGGCAGCAGCGGGGCGCCCCGCCGGCAGGCGATCGCGGCGGGCCCGGACGGCACGGTCGCCCGCCGGCCGAAGAACCGGACCTCCACGCCCGGCCCGTGCGGCAGGTCGCACAGGAGGGCGACCATGCCGTTCTCGTCCAGCACGCCGTTGATCGCCCGCACCGCCGAGCGGCCGAGCGGGATCACCTCCAGGCCGTGCATCGACCGGGTCTCGACCACCGCGTCGTTCAGCGAGCCCGGGAACGTCTCGGCCACCGCCGCGATGCGGTAGCCCCAGATGCCCGCGATCGAGCCGGCGAAGTCCCACGATCCCATGTGCGGCAGCGCCAGGATGGCACCTCTGCCCATCGAGATGGCCTCGTCCACATGGTGGAGGCCGTCGATCGAGATCATCTCCCGCACCTCGTCGGGCCGCAGGCTGCCCATCAGGAGGAAGTCGGCCAGCATCCGGCCGTAGTTGGCGAACGCCTGCCGCGCCACCCGGCGCACCCTGGGGTCGTCCTCCGGGAGGCCCAGCACGGCGCCGTAGTTGACCCAGGCATTGTGCCGGCGACCGGCGTCGACGGCCCACCAGAGGGCGCCGCCGAACGCCGACACCGGGTACCGCACTCCGGCGGGCACCGCCCGCACGAGGCGCGCTCCGACCGCGTAGCTAGTCCGTAGCGGCCGCAGCGCTGCGCTCAGACGACTCGGGGTTGCCGTGGCCATGACGGCTGATGAACTCCTCGGTCAGACGCCGCGCGTCGTTGTCGGTGTACTGCCGCGGCGGTGACTTCATGAAGTACGCGCTCGGCCCCTCCAGCGTGCCGGAGAGTTGGTGGTCGAGCGCCAGCTTGCAGCACCGGACGGCGTCGATGACGATGCCGGCCGAGTTCGGCGAGTCGTGCACCTCGAGCTTCAGCTCCACGTTGAGCGGGACGTCGCCGAAGCCGCGGCCCTCCAGCCGGATCTGCGCCCACTTGCGGTCGCGCAGCCACGGCACGTAGTCGGACGGGCCGATGTGGACGTTGTCCTCGCCGATCTCGTAGTCGAGCTGGGACGTGACCGACCGCGTCTTGGAGATCTTCTTGGACATCAGCCGGTCGCGCTCGAGCATGTTGAGAAAGTCCGTGTTGCCGCCGAAGTTGAGCTGGTACGTGCGCTCCAGCTTGACACCTCGCTCGCGGAAGAGGCGAGCCAGGGTGCGGTGCACGATCGTGGCGCCGACCTGGGACTTGATGTCGTCCCCGATGATCGGGAGGCCCTTCTGCTCGAAGCGGCCCTGCCAGTAGTGCTCGCGGGCGATGAACACGGGGATGCAGTTCACGAAGGCGCAGCCGGCGCTCAGCGCCTGCTCGACGTACCACTTGGTCGCCTCCTCGGAGCCAACCGGGAGGTAGTTGACCAGGACGTCGGCGCCGGTCTCCTTCAGGATGCCGGCCACGTCGGCCGTCTCCCCCGGCGCCTTGGTGATCACGTCGCTGAGGTACTTGCCGATGCCGTCGTGGGTCATGCCGCGCTCGACGCGGACGCCGAGGTGGGGCACCTCGCAGAACTTGACGGTGTTGTTCGGGCCGGCCCACATCGCCTCGGACAGGTCCTTGCCGACCTTCTCGCGATCGACGTCGAACGCGGCCACGAACTCGATGTCGCGCACGTGGTAGCCGCCGAGGTCCACGTGCATCAGGCCGGGCACGAAGTCGTCCGGCGACGCCTCGCGGTAGTACCGCGTCCCCTGGATGAACGAGGAGGCGCAGTTGCCCACGCCCACGACGGCGACCCTGACGGTGCGACGGCCGTTCGTTCCGCTGCTCATACCCTCACTCCGATCGTCCTCTTCTCGTTCAGGAGCTCCCAGAGCGCGAGCTGGTGCTGCCTGATTCCCTCCAGGTCGAGCGAGCAGTTCACCTGCCGGCCCTCCTTCCTGGTGCGCACGGCGCCGCCCCGCCGGAGCATGGCCAGGTGCCAGCTGACGCGGGGCTGGCTCATCCGCAGCGACGCCGCCAGCTCCTTGACGCTCAGCTCGCCGCGCTCCGCCAGCCGCTCGAGGATGTGGAGGCGGGTCGGGCTGGCCAGCGCCCGGAAGTGGATGGGAAGCTGCCGCCGTTCGATCTGGGGATACATAACGGATCCTTTATTGGAAGGCTAAAGCATAAAGATCCCTTTATGCATCGTCTCGACTCTCGGCAGGCAGTTTCGTGGGCGCGAACCGTATCCTTTTCCTGACAGTGCACCGGGGCGACCGATCTACCGCCGAGCTGGCCCAGGACATCGTCCACGAGGCGAACGCGCTCGTTCGGCTCGAGATCGACCTCGCCAAGCAGGAGCTCAGGGAGCTCGCGATCCGCAACGGCGTCGCGGCCGGGCTGCTCGCCTTCGGCGCCCTGCTCCTCATGCTGGCGGTGCTCGTTGCGCTGCCCGTGTTCCTGATCGTGCTGTGGGGCCACTATCTGCTCGGGGCGGCCATCTGGCTGGCGACCTACGTGGTGCTGGGCGCGATCCTGGTCCTCGCCGGCCGGCTGACGCTGCGCCTGGAGCCGCCCCGGCGGACGCTCGAGAGCCTGGAGGAGACCAAGCGATGGGCCCTTCGTCAGATCAGATCGAACGACAGATAGTCGAGATGCGGGGCTCGATGGAATCGAAGATCGTCGAGCTCCGCGAGCGGAGCGAGCGCCGGATCCGCCGGGTCAAGCGCACCGCGCTGATCGTGGGCGGGGCGGGAGCGGTGGTGGGCGTCGCCCTGGTCGGCGCGTTCGTGATCTACCGGCTCACGCGGCCGGTGACCGTCCAGGAGCGGGCGCGGCGGATCGTGCCGAGGGGTGTGACCCGCGGCCTGCGGAAGGCCGGAAAGAACGCGCGGGGCCGCATCCCGCCCATGCGCCTGTACATCGGCGACCGCCAGGTCGGCGAGGAGCGCCCGGTGACGCGCTGGGAGACGATCGCGGTGCGCGCGGCTCAGGCCGCCGGCACGGCCGCGGCCGGCGCGATCGCGTCGCGCGTGATGGCCGGCATGACCGAGGCCATGCGCGGCCGGCTGAGCAGCCAACCGCCGGACGAGCGGTAGGCTCCCCCTCCCTCCATGGGGAGGGTCGGGGCCCGGCCGCGGGGCCGGACCCCAAAGGGAATCGGGGTGGTCGTCAGACCGTGGGAGGCAGGACCAGCGCCTTGCCGCCGATCCCGATGCCGTCGATCAGCTCGCGGAAGTCGTGGACGATCGCCGCGTCCGCAGGCCCCTTGTGGTCGAACGCCAGGATCGCGTTCGCCACGCCGTAGCCCGGCAGGTCGATCTTCGCGAGCGTCGTGCCGAAGTCGGCGGGGCCCGGCGCGCCCTGCGCGAGCAGCTTCAGGTCGCCGTCGCTGAGCCCGCCAGCGTTCAGGTCCGAGTCCTTCACGCCCAGGAGCTGGACGCCGACGCCCGGCTCGGCCGCCTCCACGACGAGGCCGAGCTCCCGCGCGATCTCCGCCGCCGGCGGCTCGTCGATGTGCACCAGCAGGTCGGCCGGGCTGAACGGCAGCTGCTGGCGGAGCAGGCGCTCCGCGTTGCGGACGTACCGCGTCGCGACCCGCAGCTCGATGGGCCCGAGGGGGTCCGGGAAGGGCATCGCGACCTCCAGCGGCAGGTGCCAGTCGGTCATGACGCCGAAGACGGTCTCGTTGCGCTGGGCCATCCGGCGGTCGTACTCCGGGAGGAACGAGGTCGGCGACTCCTGGTCGGAGTCGATCTCGACGATCAGGCACTCGTGGCCGTCGTTCACGATCACGGGCACCCACGGCGTCGTGCTCGTCAGCGTCCGCGACGTGCCGCCCGCGATCGATACGGGCGCCGACGCCCCGATCAGGTTGACGGTGCCGGGCGTGATCGCCACCGACGGGTTCGCCCACCAGAACGTGGCCCGCACGTTCGTCGCGGTCGCCTTCCCGAGGTTCTCGACGATGACGCTGACGGAGACGTTGGTGCCAGCGGCCACGCGGCCCCACGCGTCGGTGGGCGACGGCACCACGTCGGGGGACTCCCAGAACGGGTAGACGGGCCGAACCCCGACGTCGACGAGGTTGGCGCGGACCAGCAGGAACGTCTCGGCCGCTGCCGCCGCCCGGGGCAGGAGGGCGGGACCGACCAACGCGCCGGCGCCCACGGCGAGGCCGGCCTTCAGGAATCTCCGGCGCCCGAGCCGGTCGACGATGTCGCGCTGCTGCATACATCCTCCCTTCGGAAATGGCGTCCGGCTCCCCGGCGCCGGGCGCCTCTACACGATGGGAGAGCGGACCGCCCAGCGCGCTAATCGAGCGCTAGGCGGGGCCTAGGCGAAAATCTCTGTGGCTCCATGAGTCAGCCGCCACAGAGCTCGCCACCCGAGCGGCCGGCCCGCAACGATCGGCTCCGGCATGCCCGCCGGCAGCGGAACTGGACGCAGGCCGACCTGGCCAGGGCGCTGGGCACGACCAGCATCACCGTCAGCCGGTGGGAGCTCGGCGTCCAGCAGCCCGTGCCGCACTTCCGCGAGAAGCTGCGCCAGCTCTTCGGCGCCAGTCTGCACGACCTGGGCCTCGCCTCGTCCGACCAGGACGACGCGCCGGTGCCCCGGGAGCTGCCCCGCCCGGCAGCCGACTTCACCGGCCGGGACGCCGAGCTGGCCGAGCTGCTGGCGCTCCTCGACCCGCCGGGGCCGGGGGGCGGCGAGCCGGTCGTGATCAGCGCGATCGACGGGATGGGCGGCGTCGGCAAGTCGGCGCTGGCCATCCACGCCGCCCACCGGGTCGTCGCGGACGGCCGGTATCCCGACGGCCAGCTGTACGTCGATCTGCAGGGGTCGACGGCGGGCGTCCCGCCCCTGGGCCCGCTGGACGCGCTGGGCCGGCTGCTCCGCTCCCTCGGCCTGGATCCGAGCGCCATCCCGACCGATGTCGAGGAGGCCGCCGCCCGGTTCCGCTCGCTGGCGGCCGCGCGCAGCCTGCTGGTGCTGCTGGACAACGCCCACGGCGCCGACCAGGTGCGCCCGCTGCTCCCGGGCAGCCCCACGTGCGGGGTGCTGGTCACCAGCCGGCAGGCCCTGACGATGCTGGAGGGCTCCCACGCCCTGCACCTGGACGTCCTGCCCAGGCGGCAGGCGCTGGAGCTGCTGGGCCACGTGGTGGGGCCGGACCGCGTGGCCGCCGAGCCGCTCGCCGCGGCCGAGGTCGTGCGCTGGTGCGGCGGCCTGCCGCTGGCGATCCGGATCGCCGCGGCCCGGATGGCGGCCCGGCCGAGCTGGCCAGTCCGGGCGCTGGCCGACCAACTGGCCGACGCCACGCGGCGCATCGAGGAGCTGCGGGCCGGCGACGCCGCGGTCAGGGCCAGCTTCGACGTGTCGCTGCACGCGCTGCTGGCCGGCCGCGACGCGAGGGACCGGGAGGCGGCGGCCGCGTTCGGCCTGCTGAGCCTGCCCGACGGGCCGGACCTGGGCGTGCCCGTCGCCGCCCGGCTCCTGGACGCCGCCGGGCCGGCCGTCCAGGCGTGGCTGGAGCGGCTGGTCGACGCCCAGCTGCTGGAGACCCCGCGGCCGGGCCGCTACCGCTTCCATGACCTCGTCCGCCTGTACGCCAGGGAGCACGCGGCCGCGCGCCACCCCGAGGGCGAGCGGCGCGCCGCCCTGACCCGGGCGATGGGCTTCTACACGGCCACCGCGTGGGGCACGCTGGCCTTGCTCCGCCCCGGCGACCGGCGCCTGGCCGCGGCCGATCCCCGGTGGACGGCCGGGGGCCTCGCCTTCGACACCGCGCCGGCCGCCCTGGCCTGGCTGGAGGCCGAGCGGGCCAACCTGCTGGCCGGGATCACGCAGGCGGCCGCCGGTGCGGCCGTCGCGCCCGAGCTCCCCGGGCAGCTGACGCAGGCGCTGTTCGGCTTCTGCTACGCCCGCAGCTACTGGCACGAGTGGGTCCAGGCCAACGAGGCCGCACTGGAGGTGGCCAGGCGGATTGGTGACCGTGCCGCCCAGGCGATCGCCCACGACGACCTGGGCGTCGCGTACGAGCGGCTCGGGCGGTACGCCAAGGCGGTCGAGTGCGGGCGGGAGGCGCTGGCGATCTTCCGCGAGCTGGGCGACCGCCGCGGCCAGGCGGGCAGCCTGAACAACCTCAGCATCGCGTACGAGCGCCAGGGCCGATTCGCGGAGCTGGTCGAGTGCCAGCGGGACAGCGTCGTGATCTTCCGAGAGCTGGGCGACCGCCGCGGCCTGGCCGGCAGCCTGAACAACCTGGGCATCGAGTTCGGCCGGCAGGGCCGGCACGACGAGGCGGTCACGTGCCTGCGGGAGAGCCTGGACATCTCGCGCGAGCTTGGCGACCGGCTGAGCGAGGCCGGCGGCCTCCACAGCCTGGGCGTCGTCTACGGGCAGGCGGACCGGCACGAGGACGCGATCGGGTGCCTCCTCGACGGCCTGGCCATCTGCCGCGAGCTGGGCATCAGGCAGGGCGAGGCGCACACGCTGAGCGACGTCGGGGTCGTCTACCGGCGGCTCGGCCGCCACGGCGAGGCGATCGCGCGCCTGCGCGAGAGCCTGGGCATCTTCCGCGAGCTGGGCGCCAGGCGCGAGCAGGCGGTGGTGCTGCGCGAGCTCGGCGACGCGCTCCGGGAGGCCGGGCTGGGCGACCAGGTGCGGCCCGTGCTGGAGGAGGCGCTGGCGATCAGCGAGGCGCTGCAGATCCCCGAGGCGGACGAGATTCGCGACCGGCTGGCCGGCCTGGCGACGGACGCGGGGCCCATCCAGCCGGCCTGCTGACCAGCGGCCGGGATCACCAGGGATCGAGACGGAGGTTGGCCCCGGTCAGGGGCGCGGACTCGGGGCCGGCCAGCCAGACGACCACCCTCGCCACCTCGACCGGCCGCAGCGCCGGCTCCTTCGGAGCGCCGCTCAGCGCGAGCATCGGCGTCGCGACGGCGCCGGGGCTGACCGCGTTGACGCGGATGCCGAGCGGGCGGCCCTCCACCGCGAGCGCCTC
>Ga0066903_100002681_pt1 | contig 14079 bp, 14 predicted proteins | sample PanSoiMetaGPlot1_FD_67491 | JGI IMG/M metagenome (GOLD analysis project Ga0066903, IMG submission 67491) | Tropical forest soil microbial communities from Panama analyzed to predict greenhouse gas emissions - Panama Soil - Plot 1 (version 2) | ecosystem: Environmental > Terrestrial > Soil >...
ACCAGCTTGGCCTGGAGCGCGGGCAGGGCGATGTCGACGCCCCGACCGATCAGGATGTCGAGGTTCTCGTACGGGATGGCCGCGACGTGCGCGCGGTGCAGGTCCCGCAGCCCTGATGCGGTCGGCCCGGGCAGGGCGGCGACGCCCAGCCTGGCCAGGTACGCGGGGACGTCCAGCAGCGCCGCCGTCCAGCCGGCCGGCGGCGGGACGACCGGGCCGCTCGGCAGCGTCGACTGCCACGAATCGATGGGCTCACGCATATGTGTAGAGTGTCGCGCCGTCGCGGTACGGCGCTCCGTCCCCCTGGTGACTCCGGACACCCTCACGACTCGAAAGGAGAGACCATGGCTCGCAACCCGATCGCCTTCCTCGCGCGGACGGCCGCGCTCCTCGTCACCGCCCTCCTCGCGCTCGCCGGCCCGGCGGCCGCGTGGGCGGGCGCGGGCAGCGGACCCGTCGACTGGCTCCAGTGGGGCCAGAACGCCCAGCACCAGGGCGCGGTCGGCGTGGCCGCCCAGAGCCTGCAGCGGGTGCTCGCGCAGGTCCAGTACGACCCCTTCGTCGACCAGGAGCGGGTCGACGGCGGCGGCAGCATCCTCGTCCACTACCAGACGCCGCTGCTGCGCGACGACGACGTCTTCATGGAGTTCAAGACCGGCACCTACACGCTGGCGGACGGCACCAACGACGCCACCCGCTGGAACAGCCAGGTCTGGAACGAGCGGCGCCTGCAGATCCAGCACGGCTCGCTGGTGCAGCGCTGGAGCTTCCAGAGCGACTGGAAGCCCGAGCCCGCCGACCTCGCGCTGGGTTGGGAGCCCGTGTTCCACGCCGCGCTGGCCGGCGACTCCGTGTACGTGCCCGGCCTCGGCGGGACGGTCTTCCGGGTCGACGCGGGCAGCGGCCGCCAGCTCGCCAGGATCAACCCGTTCGGGGCGACCGCCGACCCGTCCATCTATGTCGCCGGGCCGCTGGTCGCGGACGGGCGCGGAGGGGTCCTCTACAACGCGCTCCAGCTCAACGCGAACGAGAACGCGGTCGGCGCCTGGCTGGTCAGGGTGCGCGCCGACGGCAGCTCCCGCGTCGCCAGCTTCGCCGACCTGATCCCGGGCGCGCCGACCTCGTGCGTGGGCGCGTTCACCAACGCCACCCTGCCCTGGCCGCCGGCGCCCGACTCGCTGCCCGCCAGCGGCCCGTGCGGCCTCCAGCGGCCGGGCCTCAACGTGGCTCCGGCCGTGGCGCCCGACGGCACCGTGTACACGATCAGCCGCGCCGACTTCAACGAGCGCTACAGCTACGTCGTGGCCGCCACGGCCGACCTGGCGCCAAAGTGGGCGGCGTCGCTGCGCGACCGGCTGAACGACGGCTGCGGCGTGCTGGTCCCGATCGCGCCGACCCCCGACCCCGCGCACAACTCGTGCCGGTTCGGGGCCAACGTGGGCGTGGATCCGCAGACGAACCAGCGGCCGGCCGGCCGGGTCAGGGACATCACGTCGGCTTCGCCGACCGTCCTGCCCGACGGCTCCGTGCTCTACGGGGCGTGGACCCGCTACGACACGATCCGCGGCCACCTGTTCAAGTTCTCGGCGAGCGGCGCCTTCCAGGCCGCGATCGACTTCGGCTACGACAGCACGCCCGCCGTGTACCAGCACGACGGCGTCCACATCGTGCTGAAGGAGAACCACTACGACGGCGAGTTCGGGATGTACTGCAACCCGGACGGCGGCCAGGTCAGCGGCATCGTGTGCGCCAACACGGGCACGCCCACCGGCCCCTTCTCCATCACGCAGCTGAACGCCGACCTGGTTCCCGAGTGGCGGTTCCAGAACACCAACACCCAGACGTGCACCCGGCAGCCCGACGGCAGCCTGTCGTGCGTGGACGACACGCCGAACGGCTTCGAGTGGTGCATCAACGCGCCCGCCGTCGACGGCAACGGCACGGTCTACGGGAACAGCGAGGACGGGTTCCTGTACAGCATCCCGCAGGGCCACCACGGCACGTTCACCCAGTTCGGCCAGCGGGCCTTCATGGGCGTCGCGCTCGGCAACGCGTACACGCCCAGCTCCATCTCCCGCGCCGGCGTGGTCTTCACGTCGGACAACGGAGCGCTCTTCGCGATCGGGCGGCAGGCCTGACGGCGCGGTGTGGTGGCGCCGCCGCGGCGCCACCACACCCTCATCCCAGGGTCGATCGCACGCGCGCCGCCTTCACCGCCGCCGACAGCGCGGCCACGTCGTACGCGCCGTAGTGGCGGCGGCCGTTCACGAAGAACGTCGGCGTGCCGGTCACGCCGCTGAGGTCGGCGCCGTCCACGTCCGCCGCCACCCGGCCGGCGCCGGCGCGGCGGCGCAGGTCCTTCGCGAACCGCTCCACGTCCAGGCCCAGGGCCTCGGCGTGCGTGACCAGGTCGCCGGCGCGGAGCGCGTCCTGGCTGACCAGCAGGCGGTCGTGCATCTCCCAGAACGCGTCCTGCTCGGCGGCGGCCTCCGCCGCCTCGGCGGCGAGCTGCGCATGCGGATGGACGTCGTTCAGCGGCAGGTGGCGCCACACGTAGCGCACGTCGCCGTGGTCCCGCAGCAGCTCCCGGATGATGGGCTCGGCCTGGCCGCAGTAGGGGCACTCGAAGTCGCCGTACTCGACGAGGGTGACCGGCGCGTCCTCCGGCCCGCGGATGTGGTCGCGCTCCGCGTCGACCGGCTCGGCCAGGTCGACGATCGCGTCCGACGTCCCCAGCATCGCCCTGGCCCGGACGCGCGCCGGCAGCAGCGCGGTGGCGCGGAACACCACGAAGCTCAGCGCGGCCGCCGTCAGCGCGGCGGTCAGGATGCCCAGCTTCGCCTCCTGCAGGTCCGGGCCGCGGAACGCGAGGTCCGCGATCAGCAGGGACACGGTGAAGCCGATGCCGGCGACCGACCCGGCGCCGGCCACGGCGGCCCAGCCGACCGGCGGACGCAGCCGGCGCCGGCTCAGCGCCGTCACCACGCCGGCGCCGCCCAGGATGCCGGCGGGCTTGCCGAGCACGTAGCCGAGCACGATGCCCAGCGTGATCGGCGACGTGTAGGCCCTCGCGAGGAAGGGACCGTCGATCGCGATGCCGGCGTTCGCCAGCGCGAAGAGGGGCACGATGACGTAGCTGGTCCAGGGGTGGTAGAGCTGGAGGAGCCGTTCGTTGGGCGACACCGCAGAGTCCAGCCCCAGTCGCGCGTCGCGGGCGAGCTCGGACGTCGGCTGCTCCCGGAAGACGCGGAACAGGCTGGTCGCCCGCTCCAGCTCGGTGCGCGGCGGGGGCGTCGCGTAGGCGACCAGCCCCATCGCCAGGCCGATGATCACCGGGTCGACGTGGGCCTCCAGCAGCGCCACCCAGGCGGCGGCGGCCAGCCCCACGTAGACGATGGGCTGGCGCACGCCCAGCGAGGTCGCGAGCGCCACGGCGGCGAACAGCCCGGCGGCGACCGCCAGCGGCCCGACCGAGACGTCGGTCGAGTAGACGAACGCGATCACGGCCAGGGCGACGATGTCGTCCAGCACGACGATCGTGAGGATGAAGCCGCGGAGCCGGTCCGGGAGCCGGGGCCCGAGCAGGGCCAGCATGCCGAGCGCGAACGCCGTGTCCGTGGACATCGCGACGCCCCAGCCGGCCGCCGACGGCCGGCCCGCGTTCACCAGCAGGTAGATCGCGACCGCTCCGACCATCCCGGCCGCGCCCGCGGCCAGCGGCAGCAGCACGCGCCGCCGCTCCCGCAGCTCGCCCAGGTCGATCTCGCGGCGCACCTCCAGGCCGACCACGAAGAAGAAGAACGCCATCAGGCCGGCGTTGACCCAGGTCACCAGCTCCTGGGACACCGCCCAGGGGCCGAGCCGCACGGTGAGCGTCGTGTGCCAGACCCGTTCGTACGAGCGGATGTCGATGTTCGCCCAGGCGAGCGCGACCACCGTCGCCGCGACCAGGATGCTGGCGCTGCCCGTCTCGGTCCGGAGGAACCGGCGGAGCGGCGACTGCGCGCTGCGGCCCCAGGCGGTCCGGCCGGAGAGGGACGTGAGAGCGGAGGCCATGCCTGTACCGTATTGCGCCATGAGCTCGGGCGTGGGTGCGGAACCGGAGGAGCGCGTGATTCGCGCGGCGGCCCGCCTCTTCCTGACGACGGGGACGGTCGACATGCGCGCGGTGGCCCGTCAGCTCGCCATCGGCAGGGCCACGCTGTACCGCTGGCGGGGCAGCCGCGAGGTGCTGCTGACCGACGTGCTGCTGTGGCTGGGGCTGCGCAACCTGCGCCGGGCGGAGGCCGACGTGCCGACGCCGCCCGGGCCGCAGCGGCTGCTCGACGTGCACGCCCTCCACATCGAGCGGATGACGAACGCGAACGGCCTGCGCACGTTCGTGCGGTCGGAGCCGGCGACCGCGTCGCGCCTGCTGCTGGACGCGAACGGCGTGGTCCACGTCGGCATGGTGCGGGCGCTGGCCGACCTGATCCAGCGTCAGGAGCTGGCGGCGGGTTGGCGGGCGCCGCTGGGCGGCCCGGACCGGCTCGCCAACATCATGGCGCGCATCGACGAGACGTTCATGTACGCGGACCTGATCGCCAACGACGTGCCCAGCATCGAGCCCCCGCTCGTCGTCTTCGAGACGCTGGTCGGCCTGCACCGCCCGGACTGACCGCGAGACATCCGAGGTTTCCATGTACTCCCTCCCCTCGTGGGGGAAGGCCGGGGTGGGGGCACCGCTTCAAGACACAACCGCTCCACGTGTCTTGACTTCCTTACTGACGCGTAAGACACTGTGCCCACTTCGGGGCCGCTCGCCCCCACCCCCCAGGCGGCCCGCAAGGAGGGACCATGAGGACGAACTCGCCCGGCGGATCGCCGGTCCGCCTCGCCGTGACCGCGGTCGCCGCTCTCCTCGCCGCCTGCGGCGGCGCCTCCTCGGGCACGACCGGCGGCACCGCGCCGACCACCTTCCTGGCCCAGGCGCAGGCCAACGTCACGAAGGACTACCAGAGCACCAACCGCATGCCCGACACCGCCTCGCGGCCCGCCGCCAAGAGCAAGAAGATCGTCGTGATCTCGGCGGGCGACGAGGGCGAGAGCGCGTCCGTGCCGGTGCACGCCGCGCTGGCCGCGGCGAAGGCCGCCGGGTGGCAGGCGACGGAGTACGACGAGCACCTGGACCCGACCAAGGGCCCCGCCCTGGTGCGCCAGGCGATCGCCGCCCACGCGGACGGCATCATCGTCGACGCCAACGACTGCCCGCTGATCAAGGCCCCGCTCCAGGAGGCGCAGACGGCGCACATCCCCGTGATCCCGATCTACGCGTACGACTGCGACGACCCGCTCTTCAACGGCGGTCAGCCGCTGTTCAGCGGCGTGGTCCAGGTCGCGACGCCGGGCTCGCCGGACGACCAGGCCCGCGCCTACGGCGCCAACCAGGCGGACGCCGTGATCGTGGCGACCAAGGGCCACGCGCGCGTCGTGCTCTTCAACGACGTCGAGTTCACCGTCCTCCACTACACGGGCGAGGGCTTCAAGAACGAGCTCGCCAAGTGCTCGGACTGCAAGATCGTCGCCGAGGTGGACTTCAAGGCAGCCGAGCTCGGCCCGACGCTCCAGCAGAAGGCGTCGAGCGCGCTCCTCCAGCATCCCGAGGCGAACGCGGTGAAGATCCCGTACACCGCCGCCAGCCTGCTCGGCATCGCCGGCGCGGTGGTGCAGTCGGGCCGCGCGGGCCAGCTCTACGTGATGGGCGGCGAGGGGTTCGCCGACGAGCTGGACCTGATCCGCGGCGGCAAGGGCGTGAACGCGGTCAACATCATCTCGTCCGAGTGGACGGGCTGGGCCGCCGTCGACACGCTGAACAGCGCGTTCCTGGGCGACAAGCCGAAGAACTCCGGAATCGGCTGGACGCTCAGCGACAGCTCCCACAACCTGCCGCCGTCGGGCGCGTTCGTCCCCAAGGTGGACTTCAAGGCGGCCTACATGAAGGCGTGGGGCGTGGGTGCCTGACGCCGGGCCGGCGCTCTCGCTCCGGGACCTGAGCAAGACCTTCCCGGGGACGCGGGCGCTCGCCGGCGTGGATCTCGACCTGCGGCCGGGCGAGATCCACGCCCTCGTCGGCGGCAACGGGTCGGGAAAGTCGACGCTGATCAAGATCCTGGCTGGCGTCTACGACGCCGACCCCGGGGGGACGATCGAGGTGGGCGGGCGCGGCGCGGCGCCCGCGACGGGCTGGACGCCGCGTGACGCGTTCGCCGCCGGTCTCCGCTTCGTGCACCAGAACCCCGGCATCTTCCTGGACCTGACCGTGGCCGAGAACATCGCGGTCGGGGCCGGCTTTCCGACCGGCCCGGCCGGCAACGTCCGCTGGGGAGCGCTGCGCGCGCGCACGCGGGAGCTGATCGACCGCTATCACCTGCGGGCCGCGCCCGACGCGCCCATGCGCCTGCTGCGCCCCGCCGACCGGACCATGGTCGCGATCGCGCGCGCGTTCCAGGACCGGGAGGAGAACCAGCACGGCATCCTGGTGCTGGACGAGCCGACGACCGCGCTGCCGGTGGCGGACGTCGAGCTGCTGCTGACCGCCCTGCGCCGCTTCGCGGCCGAGGGGATGACGATCCTCTACGTCAGCCACCGCATCGACGAGGTGCTGTCGCTGGCCGGGCGCGTCAGCGTGCTGCGCGACGGCCGCCTGGTCGGCACCGTCGACGCCGCCGGCACGACGGAGGCCGGCGTGGTCGGCATGATCGTCGGACGCCGGTTGGAGGCGGGCGCCGGCGCCGGCCCCGCTCCCGAGGGCGCGCGGCCGGTGCTGGAGGTGCGCGGCCTGACCGGCGGACCGGTGCGGAGCGCCGACCTGACGCTGCGCGAGGGCGAGGTGCTGGGCCTCGCGGGACTGCTGGGCGCCGGCCAGTCGGAGCTGCTGCGCATGCTGTTCGGGGCGCTCCCCGCCGTGGCCGGCGAGGTGGTCGTGGAGGGCGCCGCCAGGCGCTTCCGCGGGCCGGCGGACGCGATGGCGGCCGGCATCGGCTACGTGCCGTCCGAACGCGCCGCCGAGGCGCTGTTCGCGAGCATGACCGTGCGCGAGAACGTGTCCGCCGGCTCCATCGGCCGCTACTTCCGCGGCCTGCGGCTGCGCCACGACGAGGAGAGCCGCGACGTGGTCGCGGCGATGCGCGAGTTCCTGATCCGCGCCGGGTCGGACGCCGCCCCCGCCTTCACGCTGTCCGGCGGCAACCAGCAGAAGATGGTGCTCGCCCGCTGGCTGCGGCGCCGCCCCCGGATCCTGCTGCTGGACGAGCCGACGCAGGGCGTGGACGTCGGCTCGCGCCAGGAGATCTACGCGCTGCTGCACCGGGCGGCCGAGGCGGGCACCTCGACGATCGTCGTGTCCAGCGACTTCGGCGAGCTGGAGCGCCTGTGCCATCGCGTCGCCGTCATGCGCCGGGGCCTCATCGTGGCCGAGCTGCGCGCGCCGCACATCGACGAGCACCGCCTGACGGAGCTCGCCCACCGCTCGGAGGAGGCCGCTTGAGCGTCGAGGACCGCACCGCGCCCGCCGTCGATCAGGATGCCCCGTCGCTGGGCGCCCGCCTGGGCGCGTCGGCGGCCGTGCGCTGGCTGGAGCGGTGGTCGCTGCTCGTGCTGCTCGTCCTGACCGTGGCCTTCTTCGGGTTCATCTGGACCCAGACCGCGGCCACGTTCATGCAGCTCGCGAACTTCCAGAACATCGTGCGCAGCCAGACGGTGCTGGCGGTGCTGGCCCTGGGCGCGATCGTGCCCCTGGTCTGCGGCCAGTTCGACCTCTCCGTCGGAAACGTGGCCGGCCTGGCGTCGGTGTTCACGGCGGCCGCGTTCGCCAGGTGGCACGTCCCCCTGCCGGTCGGGATCGTGATCGGGGTGGCGCTGGGCACGCTGGCGGGCGTGGTCAACGGCACGGTCGTGACCCGCCTGGGCGTCAGCAGCTTCATCGCCACCCTGGGCTCGGCGGCGGTGATCACGGGCATCGTCAACTGGTACACACAGGGCCTGTCGATCATCCAGGGCATCCCCCCGCGCCTGACGGACTTCGGCGGCGGCAACTGGTTCGGCGTGCCGAGCCCGTTCTACGTCGTGGTGCTGGCCGCGCTGCTCGTGTACTACCTGCTCGAGCACACCCCCTACGGCCGCAACCTGCACGCCGTCGGCGGCAACGTCGAGTCGGCCCGCCTCGTCGGCCTGCCCATCCCGCGCATCGTGTTCCTCAGCTTCGTCGTCTCCGGGGCGGCGGCCGGCCTCGGCGGCGTGCTGCTGGTCGCCGACTCGGGCGCCGGCAACCCCAGCGTGGGCAGCACGTTCACGCTCACGGCGCTGACCGCGGCGTTCCTCGGCGCCACGTCCGTCAAGCCGGGCCGTTTCAACGTGGTCGGCACCCTGCTGGCGATCTTCTTCCTGGCGACCGCGATCACCGGCCTGACCTTCGCCGGCGTGCGCGACTACATCAACGACCTGTTCACCGGCTTCGCGCTGGTCCTCGCGGTGGGCGTATCCGTCCTGCTCAGCCGGCGGCGCGGCACCGGGAGCGCGTAGCAGATCGCCCATTGACGCGGCCCGATCGTCGCGTCAAGGTGGCGGTCAAGGGGCTGATCGTCGATGTCATGGACATGGGGAACGAACACCCTCGGCGCGGGCCAGAGCCAGCGCTGGTGGCTGTGGTGGCCGGGTGATCCCGGCTTCGAGGTCATCGGCGTGGAGACCACGCAGCCCGGCGCGGAGATCGACTGGACGTCGCCGGGCATGCAGCGCAACGGCGACGGGTCGACCACCTACTTCCTGACCATCGCGAACCGCGGGCAGGCACCCGTCGAGTACCACTTCCGCGGCATCGCCATGGGCTGGACGTGGGGGACGAACACGCTGGCGGCCGGCCAGACGCAGCGCTGGTGGCTGTGGTGGCCGTCGTATCCGGGGGTCGAGGTGATCGGGGTGCAGGCGGTCACGCCGGGCGCCGAGATCCGCTACGAGGTCCCGGGCGTGCAGATGAACCAGGACGGCTCCACGACGTACTTCGTCACGGTGACGAACGTCGGACCGGTGGCCGCGCAGTACCACTTCCGCGGTGCGGCGATCTGCTGAAGGAGCAGCCAATGCAGGTACAGGTCGTGAGCGACGCGCAGGGCAGGATCATCTCGCTCAGCCGGCTGGGCGACGTCGGCGAGCAGGTGTCGGGCATCACGCGTGCGGGGGTCTTCGCCGAGAGGGACCAGCACGTGCACCTGGTCGAGCTGCCCGAGGAGCACCGGAAGACGCCCCTGGTGGAGCTGCACGAGCGGCTGCGCCTGGACGTGTGGTCGGGCAGCCCGCGGCTGGTCCCGGCGGAGAAGTTCGTCGAGCCGTACCTGCGCGGCCCGGCCCTGTCGTCGGAGGAGGGCGCGTAGCTGACGACCCCCGGCGGTCGCGCGCTGCGGCTCACGTTCCGCTACGAGGGCGACCGCGTCGAGCTGGTGAGCAGCCAGCCGGTCGAGATGCTGCTGCCGCCGTCGCACGCCGTCGACGAGGGCGAGGGCCAGTCCGGCTTCTGGTTCACGCTGCGGGCGGCCGACGACCGGCCGGTCTACCGCCGCGTGACGCACTCGCCGATCCGGAGGGACGTGGAGGTCTTCTCCCCGGAGCCGGGTGAGAACATCCGGCGCGTGCCGGTGGACCGGCCGAGCGGCACGTTCGTGCTGCTGGTGCCCGACGTCGAGGATGCGCGGGTGCTGACGCTGCACGACTCGGCCGGCGAGGCGCGGGCGCTGGCGGGCCCGGCGCGCGAGATCGCCCGGTTCGAGCTGCGGCGGGCGGGCTGACCGTGGGGACCTCGGACGGCCACGTCGTCGGCACCACGAAGATCGTGGACCACGGGTCCCCGGCCGTCCGCTGGAACGTCGCCATCGTCGCCGAGGGCTATACGAGCGGCCAGCTCGCGCAGTTCCACGCGGACGCGGACGCGTTCGTGCACACGCTCTCCACGACGCCGCCGTTCGACGAGCTGTGGTGCGGGATCAACGTGTTCCGCATCGACGTCGCGTCCAACCAGAGCGGGGCGGACGATCCCACCGCGTGCGGCGGGAGCGGCGCGACGGCGGCCACGTACTTCGACGCCAGGTTCTGCGGCGACGGGGTCACCCAGCGGCTGCTGGTGGTGGACGACTCGATCGTCCACACGGTGGTCAACGCCCAGCTCCCGCAGGCGCACGTGATCCTGGTGATGGTCAACAGCACCGAGTACGGCGGGTCGGGCGGCGGCGTGGCGACGTTCTCGCTGGCGCCGGGCGCGAGCGACATCGGCATCCACGAGACGGGCCACACGGCGTTCGGCTTCGCCGACGAGTACGACTACTACTCGGACTGCTCGGAGGCCGGCCACGACCACCACCCGGCGGGCGAGCCGGCGCAGCCCAACGTCACCCTGGACGCCAACCGGGCCACGAACAAATGGCGGGACCTGGTGGCGGCGTCCACGGCGATGCCCACGATGTCGAACCCCGACTGCGCCCACTGCGACCGCCGGGCGAGCCCGGTCCCCGCGGGCACGGTGGGCGCGTTCGAGGGCGCGCACTACTACCGGTGCGGCGCGTATCGGCCCGAGCACAACTGCAAGATGCGGGAGCTGGGCCAGCCGTTCTGCGCGGTGTGCCGGCGCACGATCCGCCAGACGCTGGGCCGCTTCGCGGCCTGCTGCACGAGCTGGACGTTCGGCGACAACACGCTGGCGGCGGGCCAGAGCCAGCGCTGGTGGCTGTGGTGGCCGGGCTACCCGGGCTTCGAGGTGATCGGCGTCCAGCCCGGAACGCCGGGCGCGGAGCTGCGCTTCGAGACCCCGGGCATGCAGCTCAACCCGGACGGCTCAGCCACGTACTTCCTGACGGTCAGCAACGTGGGCGCCGCGACGGTCCGGTACGCCTTCCGCGGGAAGGCGGTGTAGTCGGCCGCTCGCCCAGGCCGGGCGCTGCTACAGTTCCCTCGGACCAGGAGGGAGGACAGGAGGGAAGCGAGCACGATGTCGATCGTCCCCAGCACGCCCGAGAGCGAGACCGCGCTGCCCCCGCCACGCGAACCGGCCCGCCGGCTCACTCGCCGCACACTGCTGACCTACCTGGGACTGATGGCCTTTCTCGTGGCCGTCAAGGTGATCATCACGCTCGCGCCCGTCTCCTTCATCGACCCTCTGCAGGCCGCCGCGTTCACCTGGCCGTTCCTCATCCTGGTTGGCGCGGCCGGCCTGCTCGGCCTCTTCCTCTCCACGCGCACCGGCTTCCCCGATTGGTGGGATGCGCGCATCTCCGCGAGGGGGCGGCTGCTCCTCCCTGCCGGCATCGGCCTGGGCGCGGGCGTCCTGTTCCTGGTGGTGGAGCGCCTCACCAGCTTCGAGCAGCTCGCGCTCGCCAGCACCGGCCAGACGGCGGCCAATGTGCCGTTCCCCGCCTCGCTCTTCTTCTATCCCGCCGGAGCGATCATCACCGAGATCCTGTACCGGCTGGCGCCGCTGCCGCTCCTGCTCTGGCTGATCTCGAACGTCGTGCTGAGGCACCGTTTCGAGCGCCAGGTCTTCTGGGCGGTGGCGGTCCTGGTCTCCCTGATCGAGCCGGCCTCGCAGGTGGGGGTCTTCCAGGGCCACCCGGTGGTGATGGTGCTGCTCTTTCCAGCGATCTTCGCCGTCAACCTGGTCGAGGTCTGGCTCTTCCGCACCTATGGCTTCCTGGCGCCGCTGACGCTGCGCCTCGCCTACTACCTGATCTGGCACATCATCGGCGGCGCCCTCCCTTAGGCGGGATCGCGATGTCCCCCTGCTGCGTCATCATGACGTCGTGACCGACGTGTTCGTGCAAAGCCTGGCCAGGAACTTCGACGTGGCGTTGGAGACGCTGGAGCGGGCGCTGATCGACTGCCCTGACGACCTCTGGGAGACGGACTTGTGGCCGGACGAGGGGCCGACCGGTCCAGGCCCGCACGGAGGATTGGTCGGATCGTCGCCGTGGTTCCTTGCCTACCACGCGTTGAGCGTCCTCGACTATGACCTCACCGGCGATTTCGAGCCATACGCGCCCCCGCAACCCTTCGACGAGAACACATGGTCATTTCCCAACCGCAGGTTCACCAGATCCGAGCTGCTCGGCTGGATCGACTGGTGCCGCGCTCGGGTACGGCACACCCTCGACGCCCTCTCCGACGAGATGGCGCTCCGGCCACTGCCCGACACGCACCGCTATGCCGGCACGCTGTTCGGAGTGATCGTTGGCAGCCTACCACTGCACACCCTCGAACATGCCACGCAGATCCGCCAGTTCCTCACCGCCGCCGGCGTCAGGCCGAAGCCCCCGCGACGACCCACGGGCCCGCCTTCAGCCGCTCCGGCGGCGGAGGCCGGCGCGACCGATTGATTGCCGCCACGACGGCGGAGGGCCGGCATCTGTCGAGATGCCGGCTCCATGCGGTGTCGTCAGACGCCGGGTGTACGATCGATGCCTAGCAGGGGACCACGTAGAAGACGTTCGTCCAGTTCTTGCTCGGGTTCTGGGCGAAGGCGGCGTCCGTGAAGTTCTTGAAGGTCTTGTTCTCGTCGTAGAAGGCCGCCTTCGTCCCGGCGGTCTGGTTGTTGACCCACGAGCCGGTGCCCACGAACGGAACGAAGTCGAACTGCTGGCAGCGGAAGAACGCCTTCATCGTGCCAGTGTAGTTCGCGCCGGAATAGATGCAGAAGTCCTCGAAGGGACAGCCATGAACGGCGGACGCGGTCGCGGGGATCACCTGTGTACCGGCCGTCGACTGGCGAGCGGGGGTCGCCGCCGCCGCCGCTGACGTGGGGACCGCCGTCAGCAGAGCCGACGCCACGATCACGAGTGCGAACAGACTGAGAAGCCTTGTCACTGCTGGAACCTCCTGGCGCTCAACGTGGTGTCCACCGCGAGATGGGTGGCGTGGAAAGCGTGACAGTGCCGATCGCGAGCCGAAACCAGGCAGACCCCCAATCGAGGTGGCGGTTTTCCGCAACGGCGCCAGCCCAGGCTGGGCCGGCGCGCATTGCGGGGCGGGGGTAGAATCCCGGCTCGTGGCCAGGCTGATCTACATGGCGATCTCCTCGCTCGACGGTTACATCGAGGACCGGGAGGGCGGGTTCGACTGGGCGGCGCCGGACCAGGAGGTGCACCAGTTCGTAAACGACCTCGCGCGTCCCGTGGGCACGCATCTCTACGGGCGCCGGATGTACGAGACGATGGTCTTCTGGGAGACCGCCCACACCCTCGACGACCAGTCGCCCATCACGAACGACTTCGCGCGGCTCTGGCAGGCGGCCGACAAGGTCGTGTACTCCAGGACGCTGGAGACCGTGTCGAGCGCCAGGACGCGGATCGAGCGTGCCTTCGATCCGGAGGCGGTGCGGCGGCTGAAGGCGTCGGCGGTCCGCGACGTCACCGTGGGCGGCCCCGAGCTCGCCGCCCAGGCGTTCAGCGCCGGTCTGGTCGACGAATGCCACCTGTTCCTCACGCCGGTGGTCGTGGGGGGCGGCAAGCGATCGCTCCCCGGGCACGTCCGCATGCGGCTGGAGCTGCTCGACGAACGCCGCTTCGGCGGCGGCGTGGTCCACCTCCACTACCGCATCAGGACGTGAGGGCAGGTCAGACGAGAGCGACTGCCGGCAGGAGTTCTGTCCGGACCTCGGGCCGGAGGCCCGGCGGGCCGGTCTTCAGCACCGTCCCGTCCGGCCGCCGCCACGTCAGCTCCCGGTTCGCGTTCCCGCTGACCTGCCAGCCGAGCTCATGGACCAACCGGTGGCAGCCTGAACAGAGCAGGCAGAGGTTGTCCAGGTCCGTGCGACCACCCCACCACCACGGGATGATGTGGTGCGCGTGCAGCCAGCGCCGGTGCTTGCAGCCCGGGAACCGGCACTGCCCGCCGTCACGCCGCCGCAGCTGCCGCATCAGCCAGGCCGGGATCGTCCGCTGCGCCCGGCCCACCCCCAGCGCCACCCCGTCCGGCCCCTCCGCCACCAGCTCCAGACGGCCGTCGCAGGCCAGCCGCCTCGCCACCTCCGCGTACAGCGGCTCGTCGCCCTCCAGCACCGCCGAG
>Ga0066903_100002682_pt1 | contig 14073 bp, 14 predicted proteins | sample PanSoiMetaGPlot1_FD_67491 | JGI IMG/M metagenome (GOLD analysis project Ga0066903, IMG submission 67491) | Tropical forest soil microbial communities from Panama analyzed to predict greenhouse gas emissions - Panama Soil - Plot 1 (version 2) | ecosystem: Environmental > Terrestrial > Soil >...
CGCGCGATCGAGTCGCTGCACGTCGGCGACGCCGTCCTGACGATTGCCGAGCACGTCGGCGCGCGGCGAAGGCGGATTCGCGTTTCTTGACACGGGCGTTAGGATCGCGCTGGTTCTTGGCTCATGGGAGGAGGCGCGATGAATCGTCGGGAGTTTCTGTCGTCGGCCGGGTCGCTCGGCGTCGCCGGGGCGGCGGGCGCGGCGATCGACGTGCTCGGAGAATCGGCGCAACCATCGGCGGTGGTTGCGCCGACGCAGAAGCTCGACATCCACACGCACCACTACACGCAGGGGTTCTTCCAGAAGATTCGGGAGAGCGGGGGACACTTCTCGTTCACGACGGATCCCAACGGCCGCCCGATCATCACCTACGACGGCGCGCGGTTCTTCGGCGTGCAGCCGCCGATGACGGACGTGTCGAAGCGGCTCGAGGACATGGACCGCGTCGGCATCGACGTCGCGGTCGTCTCGCTGTCGACGCCGAACGTCTTCTTCGTCGATGCCGGCGGCCAGCCCGACGTGGCGAAGATGATGAACGACGCGTACGCCGAGCTGATCGCGAAGTATCCGAAGCGCTTCAAGGCGTTCGCGTCGATTCCGATGGACGCGCCCGACGCGGCGCTCGCGGAGCTCCATCGCGCCGTCAACACGCTGAAGCTCAACGGCGTCATCCTGCTGAGCAATATCCGCGGCGCGGCGCTGACCGACACGCGGTACCGGCCGTTCTTCGAGGAAGCCAACCGGATGCGCCTCTGCATCTTCCTGCACCCGATGCTGCCCGTCGCCTCGGAACCGTTCAAGGAGTACGTACTCGGCCCCATCATCGGCTTCCCGTTCGACACGACGCTCGCCGTCGCGCGCATGTGCTTCGACGGCATGCTCAAGGACTTTCCCGACATCAAGTGGATCATCGGCCACGCCGGCGGCGCCGTGCCGTTCCTGATGGAACGCATGGACAGCGGTTACCGGGATTTCGCAGAGACGAAAACGAAGATCGACCAGCTGCCCAGCTTCTATCTCAAGAGGTTGTATTACGACACCGTGACGTTCAACCCGTACAATCTGCACATGCTGCGCGACGAAATGGGCGCCGATCACATGCTGATGGGCAGCGACTATCCGCACCTGCTCGGCTCGATCGACAAAGCCGTCAGCACGATCGAAGCGCTGGCCATCCCCCAGTCCGAGAAACAGAAGATCCTGGGCGGCAACGCGCTGTCCATCCTGAACAACCTGTAGGTGCACATGAGTCTCGACGTCCGGCGCGCGACCGGCGCGGATGCGCCGCGCATTGCGGAGCTGAGCGCCGTGCTCGGCTATCCGGTGGATGCCGCCGAGATGCGCGAGCGGCTCGCGCGGATGCTCGCGCGCGAGGCGGACGCGGTCTTTGTCGCCGCCGCCGCCGATCGCGTCGTCGGCTGGATTCATTGCGCCGATCACGAGCTGCTCGAGACCGGCCGCCACTGTGAGATTCTGGGGCTGGTCGTGGACGCGGGCCATCGCCGCGGCGGCGTCGGCCGGCGGCTGGTGACGGCCGTCGAGGACTGGGCCTGCGCGCGCGGCATCACGGTGATCGCGGTCCGAAGCAACGTGGTGCGTCCCGAATCGCACCCGTTCTACGAGCGGATCGGCTACGCGCGCGTCAAGACGCAGCACTCGTATCGAAAGATCGCACCGGAGGCGCCATGCGCAGATTGATCGTCGCGTCGCTTACCGCCGTCGTCACCGCCTGCGGCGGATCGGGCGGCGCGCACGACACCGCTGCCTCCGCGCAGCCGGCGCAGACACCGGCCGCCCAAGCGAACGCGAGCGTCAAGACGCCGCCAAGAGCCTGCGAGATCCTCACCCCCGCCGAGATCGCCCGAACGCTGAACGTGCCCGAAGTGAAGAAAGACGACACGAACTCCGGCGAGAACCAGATGACGCACGTCGACATCTGCAGCTGGTACGTCAAGAACGGCAGCGCCGAGGGCATGCAGGTCCAGGTGTATCGCGCGGGGGGCGCCGACGTGGGATCGTCGATGCTCGCCTACAGTTCGGCGAAAGGCGATGCCGTGGAGCACGACGCCGCGCGCGCGTCGAAGGCCGAACAATTGAGCGGCGTCGGCGACGAAGCGATCTATTCGCCGTATCCGGACGGCAAGGGCGGCAACATCGCGTTCCGTACGCGCGCGGGCGCCGTCACGATGACGGGCTCGGCGCCGCACGATCGGCTCGTGGAGCTCGCGAAGCTGGCGGCGTCGCGAATGTAGCGTCGGCGTCCGCGCCGCGGCGCTCAGACGCCCTGTTCCAGCGTCAGCGTCATCCGCCGCGGCTCGGGCGTCGCCGGCATCTCTGGCAGATCGCCGGTGTCGGCCCGCAGGAAGCGGCGCAGCCCGGGACGGATCGTTTCGAGCAGCGCCTTCCGATCCCTGATCGCCAGCGGCCGCCCGATGTGGATCTTGCCCAAGCGCGCCATCGCCGATTCCGGCAGCGCGCTCGCGAACATCAGCAGCGGCCACGTGAAGTTCGGGCCGTTCAACTTGCGCAGCTTGTAGAGCCAGAGCCCGATCGCGCCGGTGCGCCACGCGGCCGGGCCCCACCAGCTCATCTGCCCGGGGCGCAGGTTCATCTTCCAGCACTTCATCATCAGCTGCCACTGCAGCGGCGTCAGCGCGCGCGTCTCGGTCACGCCCGTGGCGTTCTCGAGCCGCGTGTCGTGCAGTGGGGTGAAGACGGACGGAATGAAGAAGGCGAACAGGCCGCGCCGTTCGACCTCGTAGATCAGATCGAGCGTCGCGCGCGTGTCCTCGTCCGTTTCGCCCGGGCTGCCCACGATGAGCGTCATCGCGGGGAACCAGTTGTTGGCGTTGAGCACCTGCAGGCCGTTCACGACCACGCTCGGCCACTCCTCGATCGGGAACGGCACGCCCTTGCTCGGCATGATCTGCTTGGCGAGCCGCACCGATCCCGTTTCGAGGCCGATGAGCGGCACGAGCGCGCGCTTCTCGGGATGCGTGCTCAGGAGCGGCAGGCGGATCGGACTCTTGTCGAGCACGGTCTCGGAGATTTTCCGGATCAGCACGGGATCGACGACCGACGGCGCGATCGTCGCGTGGCTCAGCACGTGCTGCTCGACGCCGGGCGTCGTCACCACGCTCGAGTACAGGTCGAGCAGCGCCTCGCGGTTCGGAAAATAGAACGGCGTGTCGGTGTGGACCTGTCCCCAGATGAACATGTCCTCGGTCGCGAGCGAGATCTGCTTGTTGCCTTCGCGCACGTTCGCGCGCACGCCCGCCATGATGCGGTCCTTCGGCACGTCGATCTGCGGGTTCAGATCCGGCAGGCAGAACTGGCAGCGGCGTCCGCAGCCGGTCGTCATCTCGACGACGCCGAACGTCGTGCGGCGATCCGGCACCAGGATCTGATCGCGATCCTTCGGATGATGGACGTCGACCTGGCGGGGGATCGGCTCTCCCTTGATCGCGCGATCGAAAAGGCTCATCGTGTCGGCCGACTCCGATCGGCCTTCGACGATGCAGTCGACGCCGAGGTCGTCCCAGGCGTTGGTCTGCGCGATCTGCCACCCGCCGGAGCCGCCCACGATCACCTTGAAGTTCGGCCGATGAGGATTGGCCTTGACGCGCGCGAACATCTGCGTGGCGTAGTGCGCGTTGATCGGCTGCTTCGACTCGCCGAAGATCGACGTGTACACCCCGGCGGCGAACGTGACGCCGAGCGGGTTGTGCGTCGAGATCGCGACCACGCGCGTCTTCGGCCCGATGAATTGATCGACGTCGTCGGGATAGCAGGCGACCACGTCGCCGGCCGGGTAGTGCTGCAGCAGCGTCGCCTCCAGGACCCGAAGCCCCGCCGGCATGTAGCGCGCCGTCCGGTCGTCGTTGTACTCGAGGTCGCGCCAGTGCGGGTACTTTCGGTTCAGGATCCCTTCGAGCCAGACGGGCAGCGACGCCATGCTCATCTGGATGAAGTAGCCGGCGTGGTCGATCGTTTCCGTCAGGGGAGCGGTCAGGACGATGAGGGCGCCGTCGGCAGTCATGGCCGTAGTTTAGGTACCAACGTTGGCGGGCTTTAGACTATGCACATTCGGCATGACGCACGAAATCCACTCCATCGCGGCAACCACGCACGGCCGGGTGCTCGTGCGCCGCGCCCGAGGCGGCGCCCCGCGCGGCGTGCTCGTCGGGTTCCACGGCTACAGCGAATCGGCCGCGATTCAGCTGGCGCGCCTCGAGCAGATTCCGGGCTCGGAGTCTTGGACGCTGATCTCGGTGCAGGGGTTGCACCGCTTCTATCGGGGGCGGGCGCAGGAAGTGGGCGCGAGCTGGATGACGCGCGAAGACCGCGAGGCCGCGATTGCCGACAATCTGGCCTACGTCGCCGCCGCGCTGCGCACCATCGCGCCGGCCGGATCGCGCGTCGTCTACGCCGGGTTCTCACAGGGGGTGCCGATGGCCTTCCGCGCTGCGGTGCTGGGTCCTCGAACGGGGAACTTCGAACCCGCCGGTGTGATCGGGGTCGGCGGGGACGTGCCGCCCGAGCTGCTCGCCGATCACGTGTCAGCGTTTCCGCCGGTTCTGCTGCTGCGCGGGACCCATGACGAGTGGTACACCGCCGCGAAGTTCGACGCTGACGTCGAGGCGCTGCGGGCGAGCGGCGTGGCGCTGCAGACAGTGGTCTACGACGCGCCGCACGAGTGGACCCCGGCCGTTTCCGAGGCCGCCGGCGCCTGGCTGGCGCGCTGACGATCCGTCCGCCTTACTTCATCGCCTCCGAGCTCGACACCTGGACGCCCGCCTTGAAGAAGCGGGGCTTGAGACTGCACAGGATCTGGACGCGCTCCATGAGCGTCAGCTTGAAGAATTCCGCATGCGTCATCCGCTGCGTCGTTCCGTCCGGACGGTTGATCACGACTTCGTCGAAATTCGCCATGGTGCTACGCCGCCGACGAGGGCTGAAGCTCCTTGAGCACCATCTGCAACGCGGCCGTTTTCGCCTCTTCGCTTTCCTTCAGCGACTCGATCTCGGCCTGCCGCTGCGCCATGGCCTGCATTTCCTTCACGCCTCTGATGCAGCCCCACGTGAGCACGACGTTCTCGAACACGACCCACCCGGCGTGCTCGAGGAATCGCCACCACTCCGGATTCGTAATCCCGTACACCGACTCCGGATAGAAGAGGCCACGCAGGAGGTGATCGGCCGCGACGACGACGGTGGCGACCAGGAGGAGCTGCCACTCCAGGTAGAACGCCACGAACGCGAGCGATCCGAACACGTGAAAGTGCGTCTCGATCCGGCCGCCGGTCAGGTGAATCAGTAACGCCGACCACAGCATCTGCGAGACCACGTTGACATAGCGCGTCAGCGTCGATCCCGGCTGCAGGAACGTGAGCAGCACCGGAAAGACGGCCAGGCCTCCGCCCATGAAGATGGCCGCATAGAGATGCGGATGGAATTCCCGGACCTTGCCCGACCAGGCGTACGGCGACACGAGCACCGCCAGCAGGATCGCAAACGCCCATTGCGCGACCATGAGGGCCGCGAACATGCGATCGGCCCTGACGCGGCGTATCTGCATCTGCTCCTGATAGAGGACCTCAGCCCGTTCGGACACTTGATCCATTCCGTTCTCCTTCACAATCCATCGTTCTTCGCGCCGGCGGGCCGCGGGCAGACCGTGGCGCCCAGCGGACAGCCGAACACGAGGCTTTCCCGCGAATCCGCGGTGCCGGTTTTCATCAGGGACAGGATCCGCTGGCGTCCGGGGCTGTCGCCGAGATGTGCGCGATCGGGCGTGAGCCCGCCGGCAAACGCCAGCCGTCCTGCGCCGTCGTAGAGCAGCACCTGTCCGGATGTCTGCGCGCCGAGACGGCCCGCCTCCACGCCATCCACGTCAACCAGCGTCGTGACGCCGGGAATGCGCTGCGCGCTCCGGACCGATTCGGTCTGCATCCACTCGTCGGTGAACTCCGCCGGCTTCATCACCAGCACGTAGCCCTTCACGTCGTCGTGCCGCAGCAGCGTCATGAGATTGTTCAACTCGGTCACGCTCGCGCGCGAGCACGGACAGCGCGGATGCAGCGTCATCACCAGCACGTAGTGCCCGCCGGGGGCAGGGATGCGCGAGGCGACCGGCCACTGCGCGGGCGCCAGCGCCGGCGCGCCGGCCTGGACGGAATAGTTCATCAGGTACGTGAAGCCGAACCCGACGGCCCCCATCCAGAGGGTGGCGCCTGCGACGAGCAGCATCCAGCGACGCGTGTGCGGCATTGGGCGGATACAGCGCAACCCGCGTGCCCACGCGCATGTTTGCGATAAACGCCAGCGCTGTCAGGAGTTAGACACGATCGCGGCCGTCACGGACCTACGTACCGAGTCCCAGATCGGGACATTTGTGCGGGTTCTGGAGGATCGCTCACTTCGAGACGCGTGCGTCCAGGCGGGCCAGCGTTCACTTCGTCTGGCGCTGCCACAGCTCGGCAGTGTAGCGGGACAGCACACGGTGGAATCCGTCGTCTTCCGCCCGCGCGCGAAGGGGCCCGTAGCTCATATCGCCATTCAGCAGCAGAACCACTTCGCAGTTGGCGAGAGCTCGGCTGCCATCGACGACCTCGTCCGGCTGCAGGCTGTTGGGAACCAGTGCCGCGATGCCCATCGACGCGCAGGCCCGGCGTCGTGCCGCGGCATCCCGGCGAGCCACGTCCAGAGCCGCCCGGCTGAACTGCTGTATGGCGTGCAGGTCGACGACTCGACGCCGCAAGGCCCACTCCGCTACATACCAGGAATTGCCAGGGACGCGTGCGGCTGCTTGAACAGGCGCGGCAAGCGCCAGCGACACCGCGAGAATCGCGAGCCCCTCGAGACGCGCTGGCGGTTGCGATCGCGCGCGCCGGACGTAAACAGCGATCCAGACGATCGGCGGCAGTAGCCACGGCAAAGCGAAGTACAGGGTGAAGTGACCATGTTCGGGCCGCACCGAGACCATGTACAGCGCGTAGAGCGGCGTCATCAACGCGAAGCCGAGAAGATATCGGACGTCGCACGCGCCAAGGACCGCGACGCCGACGAGGACGGGCACGATGTTCGGGTTGGCGGCGGTGGCGCGGAGGCGCTCGACCACGAACCCGGCTGTCACGTGGTTCCAGTGGTGTCCGGAGAAGTTCATGGCGAAGGCGTCGAATCCGGGAAATAGCTTCGGCTTTGCGAGGACCGATACGACCGCGATCGCGGCCGCGATCGCCGCCATCGCTGCGAGTCGAACGGCGCGCGCGCGATCCGCCGGTTCGTGACCGAACGCCAGGATCGCGCACACCAGGCAGAGATACGCCGCATAGAATCCGCCATCCTCGCGGACGAGCGGCAGCCACGCGAGCAGGAAGAAGAACAGCCGGTGCTCACCACGGATCCAAGCTGCGAGCGCCAGGGAGGTGAGGGACAACAGCGCGATCTCGTAGTGCGGATAGCCCGCTGCCTGAAACAGCGCGTTGGCGGCCGCACCGATGAGGATCGCACTGCCCATCACCAGCGTCCGGCCTGGCGTATCGCGAGGGGCGGCGGTCGCCAGCAGCCACGCGCCGACGAAGAACAGGCCGAAGAACAGGCCCTGATGGAGCGCGAGGATCTGGAATCCGTTGAGACCCAATCTGGCCAGCGGCGCGCCGAACAGAAAGATGTGCGGCGACAGATGGTGCGCGTAGAAGCTCAGACCGTTGATCGAAGACGGGTTGTGAATGAGTGGATCGCCGCTCGCAAAGAGGTACGCGAGCCACCCGCTGTCGTACAGGTAGCCGTCACTGGAGAAATGGGTGAGGACCCACCTGAAGTGCAGCGCGAGGAGCAGCAGAAACCCGGCAGCGGGCGTGAGCGCGTTCAGCGCGCGCCCGCGTGAGCCGGCGAGGGGGTTGGACGGCACAGCGTCGATGATGCGGACACCTCAGAGCGATCGCGGACGAGCCCGGAACAGGATACTCCGCGCGGCGCTCGGGCGGTTCCACCCCCGAGCCGCGGCGATGTTCAGGGCCGATCGGTCAGCAGTTTCAGCAGCACCGTTCGCATGGCGCCCTCTGAGACCGCAACGGAGGTGGCGCTCGGCCGAAGCCGCTCGAGCAGCTCGAAGTCCTGAGCGACCGTTTCGTCGCCATAGGCCAGCGCCAGCGCTAGGTAGTTGCCTGCGGGTAGTCCGCTGATGCGGAAGCGACCGTGCTGATTGGGTCTGGCCGCGCGAATCCGTCGCGAAGGAAATCGCCAGGCGCCTTGATCCGCCGGCACGACTACGACGACGAAATCCGGTGACAGGGCACCGGCATCCACGACCACCGCACCGTCAATCCCTGTCTCCGTGTTCGTCAGCAGGACCTCGACGCCGTCCGTCACGCGGCCCGGTGGTATGTCGAGCGGTCGATCGACCAACTCGTCCTCGCCGCGCGTGATGGTCCTGATGTTCCAGCCCGGTGCAAACGCCCCCATGACGCATGGCCCGAAAACGTCGCGGAGCTCGAAGAATCCGTCAGCGCGTACGCCGGTCGAATGCGATCCTGGCGCCGCACTGTCGGGTCCACTCGGTCCGCAGATGACCCGAGCAGCTTGAAGGTCCGACGGACGTACGGGGGCGTCAAATCTGAGACGGCCGCGAATCGTGCCGGCGGGTACAGCCTGGAGTTGCACGCTGTCGACGTCCTGATCGCTCACGGTGACCGATGCGTATGCAATCTCCTGCGGCGGAATGGCGTCCGGTAGCTCGGCCTGTACGTCGGTCACTATCTTTCCGCCGATCGCCGTCAGCGCGTAGGTGCCGGGGGCCACACCGCTGAAGCGGAACGATCCGTCCGCACCAAGTGCCGTCGTTCGCACGTCGCCATCGATCGCGTCGGCGGCGACGCGCATGCGGACGATCCCCCGAACCAACGCGGCCCCATCATCGGCCGTTGCGGCGCCGGCGATGCGCTTCCCCCGCATCGGCACGAGCTGGAAGTCAGCCGTCGCCTCCTGCGTCGCCTTGACGACGATACGCTGCGCATCCGGAACCGCGAACGTGGACGGAAAGTACATCGGCACATACGCGCCTGTTCCGCCGGCACCGTCGGTCGGATCGCCCGAGGCCGCGCGGTAGGTGGCGGTGACATAGTAATCACCAGGTTGCAGGCCGAACAGACGGAACTCGCCGAGATCGTTCGTGAGCGCAGGGTCACGTGCCGCAACGAGCCGTCGCCGGCCGGCGACGAGGCGATACTGCAGCGCCGACACGGCGACTTCCGGAAAGGCCACGCCGTCCTCGTCTAGGACTCTGCCCATGATCACTCCGCCACGTGGCAGCAGGATCTCGACGTTCTCCACCGTGTCGCTCCGGTCGATGTCGAACGGACGCCACGACTCGACGAGCCCGCGCTGTCCAAAGGCTGTCGTCACGAAGCCCTCTTTGGTGGCGACGAGCCGGTAGCGGCCAGGCGGAAGACCGCGCAACTCGAAGCGTCCTTCGGCGTTCGTCGCGGCCGAGGATCGCGCCGGCAGCGCCATGCCGACGGACGATGCCGTCACGTTCACGCGTTTGATCGGACGTCCCGTTTCGAGTGAAACCACACGGCCGCGGATGATGGCACCGCGATCGACGCGCGGATCCGGACGGGACGGTCCGTCACGTTGCACGACAGGCGCCGGGGCTGCCGCGCCGAGACGGAGCCCGCTCGCACGGCCTCCCGACGACGAGACCAGCATCAGCGCAGCCAAGGCAGCTCCGGCGGCGTGACATCTCACCGCGGCACCTCTTTCGGCGGATGTAATCTTGCGTGGCGCGACCTAGTTGGGCACCCAGTACTGCGTGGGGCTGATCGCCGTTCCCTGGTACGTCAGCGAACTGTCGAAGATATCGACCTCGCTGTTGCCGTTGCCGGAACCGTTGTTCGTTGGTTCCTGTGCCACCGGATAGTGGCCGAGGTACGACGTTTGGACCGTGTACTCGTAGTAGCAGGCGATGCCCACGCAGACGTAGAAGTCGGCAAATCCGGCCGAGTCCGCCCAGTCGAAGCTCGTCAGGTAGAAATCGGCGGAGATCGTGAGCGGCATGCTCGATCCCGTCGCGGCGATGCACGGACGCACGCCGGCGATGGTTTCGCACCCGCCGCCGTACGCCACGGGCTGCGCGCTCGACGTGGCCGGCATCGCCATCGTTCCGACTGCCAGCGTCAGCAGTATCACCATCATTCGTGCTCGTGATGACATCGAACCCTCCTCGATATGTGGTTTGCGCAGCGACATCGCTGCACGTCGAAACACTAGCCGGCGGGCACATAGGCAGCAACGCCGAATCGTTGCCACTGGTTGCTGTGTGTTGCAGATTCGTGCGTACGCAGATGGTCGCAGTGATCACGGCTGTGTCGGATACGATCTCTGTCGCTGATTTTTTACACGGCACGCTCGCGGCGTGCACGGACGGATCGTCGTAAGATCCGACCGTGCGAGCGGACCGCGTGTATGCGCCGCGGTTCGCATGCTATGCGGACGTCATGAACTCCCAGCCGCACACGGACGTCTTCGAGTTCGTGCAAGCCGTGCAGGCCATCGCACTCCTCTTTCTCGAAGCCAATCTCACGAGGCTGCTCCCGAGCGTCTGGGACGTGTTGCTGCGCGCGCCGCGCTGTCACTCGGATGACGAGCGCGCGGTGCTGGCTATCGTCATTCGGCGCCTCGCCGACGCTCTGTTCGACGGCCAGCCTTGTGAGATCCTCATAGCGGATCGTGTGGCACGCGGATCGTTCTGGAATCCCCACGCCGCCTCGGCGCTCGACTATTTGTTTCGTAACTTCTCGAATTCGAACTTCCGCCTGCGCGCCGTCGCCGCGCACTGTCGAGTGTCGGTTACCTACCTGTCACGTCTCGTGCGTCTCACGACGGGCTACGGGCTGCATTCGCACCTCCGCGGCGTGCGCGTCCTTTTTGCCGCGCGTCTGCTGGCCGACGTCGGCCTGTCGATCAAGCAGGTCGCCGCCCGTGCGGGCTACAAGACGACGGCGGCGCTCGATCATCAATTCCGGGCGCACCTGTTCATGACGCCGACCGAGTTCCGGCGCTGGACCTGCTGACCCAAAACGCTCGGCACTTGTGCCGCGGCCTCCCAGATCTCGACGTCCCCGTGATCGAGATCGTTCTCGAGGGAGTGTCGAGGAGGGTGACGGCGACGGCGCCGACTTGGCCGATGTCGTGCCAGCTGGGGGGACCTCACGCTGGCGATGATGTCGGACAGCGGCTCGAACTCGAGACCGATGAAAAGCCAGACGCCCAGCCGGCCCCAGACGGCAGTGTGCTAGACTCTCCCTGTTTCCCCAACCAGCTCCCCGAAACTGACATTCAGTCGCCACGGGCGTCTTCTGTTCAGGAGTCGTCGATGTTGAAGCAAAGACCGTACGCCGTGTTCCGGGGACTCGGCCTTGCGCTGGCAGGCCTCACGATCGTCGCGACGTCCGCGAATGCGCAGGGGAAGAAGGCGCCGGCCAAGTCGGCGCCGCGTCCAGCCGCTGCGGCCGCGCCGGCGTCTGCCGCCGCGATGCCGCAGATCAGCGCGGCCGGCCTCCGCGTCACCGGGCTCGGAGTCGGCTCGAACGGCACCGAGCTGAAGCCGTTCAACGAGTCGCCGGGGACGACGGTCGCCCTGGCGATCCAGGCGCCGAAGGGCAGCGGCATCGTCGAGATCGACGATCACGGCAGCAAGCTCGACGCCTTCAGCGACGACAAGGGCAACAGCCTGCTCGAGGAAGGCCGCATCGGGCCGTTCCCGAAGATCTCGGAAGACGGCACCTCGGCGCTCGTCGAGGTCGAAGTGCGCGCGCGCCCGGCGGCGGGTGCGTCGTCGCTCAGCGTGCAGGGCACGATCGCGATGACGCTGGCCGGCGGCTCGAAGCCGATACGCGCCCAGAACGTCAAGATGGACGCGAACGCGGCGTTCAAGATTGGCGCGGCGACGCTCACGATCTCTGAAGCGAAGGTCGAAGAGGACGAGACCAAGTTCACGGTCAACCTCACGCGCACATTGCTGACCACGATCCGCGACATCCGCTTCTTCGACGCGAAGGGGCAGCCGATCGAGGGGCATCGCCGCGGGTCGGGCTACTTCAACGAGAAGGCCGAGCTCGAGCTCTCGGCAAAGACGAAGGACAAGGCGTTCTCGATCGAATTCGAGGTCTGGCAGAACCTGAAGACGGTGAAGGCGCCGTTCAAGGTGGACGTCGGTCCCGGGTTCGCGGCCGGTCAGCACTCGGCGGGATCCGCCGACAGCGGCGCGTCCGATCAGGGCGCCGCGAAGGCCGCCGCGGCTCCCGCGGCGCCGAAGAAGCCCGAGGGACCGCCGCCGACGGTCAGCGCGAGCGAAGGCGCCGACTCGGTCGAGAACGTCATCAAGCAGCTGCAGACCTCGGCGCTCGCCGCCAAGGGCCCGCAGGTGCTCAACGTGATCTATCCGACCGATCGCACGACCTTCGCGCAGGCGATCACGATGGCGATGGCGTTCATGCCGATGGGCCTGATGGACAAGCCCGACGAGGGCAAGGTGCTGGAGAAGGAGCTCGACGCGTTCTTCACCAAGCACCAGGTCAAGCCGCCGTTCGCGCGCGAGGCCGACGATCTCTTCAAGGGGGTCGACGTGCCGACGTACGTCTCGGACTCGCTGGCGTTCATGAAGGCGCACGTGAAGAAGGGCGACAATCCGGCCGACGCGCTGCCGATCCCGCAGGGGAAGATCACCGACGTCAAGGTGACGGGTGATGCCGCGGTCGGCACGATGAACGGCAAGGAGCTCAACTTCAACAAGCTGTCGGGCCGCTGGTTCATCCGCCTGCAGTAGGGCAGGCCGGGTTACCAGGGCGGCAGCGTCATGAACAGGAAGCGCTCGAGGTACGGATCCTTCGAGGCGAAGAGCTCCTGCGCGCTGCCCTCGAAGCGGATCCGGCCCTCGTGCAGCAGCATGAAGATCGCGTGCGCGGACTTCTCTTCGTCTGCGTCGCGGATCTCGAGGCGATCGCCGGTGCGCACCGCCTCGTGCGTCGCGATGTAGTGCGCGTCGCGGAGCTGGTGCGTGACGACGATCGCCGTCACCTGCTCGAGATCGCGCAGCTTCACGATCTCGTCGTCCACGGTCGTCGCGATGACGGGATCGAGGCCGACGGTCGGATCGTCGAACAGCAGCAGTCGGGGGCGCGACGCCATGGCGCGCGCGATCGCGACGCGGCGGCGCTGGCCGCCTGAGAGCTCCGCCGGCATCCGTTCGCCGTACTCGGCGAGGCCGACGAAGCCGAGCACCTCGTTCACGCGCCGTTCGGCGTCCGCCGCCGGCATGTCGGTTTCCTCGTACAGGCGGTACCCGACGTTCTCGAAGACCGTCAGCGAATCGAAGAGCGCGGTTTCCTGGAACAGCATGCCGACGTCGGCGCGCACCTGGAGCAGCTCGCGCTCGGGCATGTCGTCGATCCGCCGGCCGTTCACGAGGATCTCGCCGCTGTCGGGGCGGAAGAGGCCGAGGATCAACTTCAGCAGTGTCGACTTTCCGGCGCCGCTCGGCCCGAGCAGCACGCGCATGCTGCCGGCGGGGATGCTGAACGAGAGGTCGTCGAGGATCACGTGATCGTCGAAGGCGAACGAGACGCGCTTGAACTCGACGGCGTCGGTCATTCGCCGGCCAGCCTTTCGGCTTCCGTCGCCGTGTAGACCGCGGCCCCCTCGAGCATCGGCACGACGATCGCGGTGACGGCGTCGCGCCAGTCCTGCTCGAGCTGAGCGGTCCATGCCGGCGAGAGCGCCCCGATCGCCGTGACGAGCGCTTCGCGCGCCGTGACGTAGTCCTCTGGACGCGCGCCCCAGTGGACGTGCTGCGCGCCGAGATCGCGCAGCGCGTCCTGCAGGCCGCCGACCTCGCTGAGGTTGCGGACGACGAGCGCGAGCGCGGACTCGAAGTGCCCCTGCAGGTTCGTGAGATCCGTCGGAAAGAGCGGACGGAGGCGCGGGGCGGCCGCGAACAGTTCCTGGTAGAAGCGTGCCGAGAGCTGGCGCCCCTCGGCGGGCAGCGCCGCGTGGCTGTTCCTGACGCGCTCG
>Ga0066903_100002683_pt1 | contig 14073 bp, 12 predicted proteins | sample PanSoiMetaGPlot1_FD_67491 | JGI IMG/M metagenome (GOLD analysis project Ga0066903, IMG submission 67491) | Tropical forest soil microbial communities from Panama analyzed to predict greenhouse gas emissions - Panama Soil - Plot 1 (version 2) | ecosystem: Environmental > Terrestrial > Soil >...
GCGAGGACGGCACCACCCTCGACCGCAGCGCCGTGGCCTGTCGCCAATAATCCGTCGGGGGCCGAACTTAAGTTGGCGGGATGGCCTCGACGGAACGTTTCAGGCTGGACCCCTACGACTACGGGGAGGTCCGACGCCTGGCCGCCGAGCTCGAGCTGGCCGAGCCGGTGGCGGTGACGCTGGTACGCCGCGGCTACCGCACCGTGAACGCCGCCCGCAGGTTCCTCGAGGCACGCGAGTCCCATGAGCCGACCGAGTTCCGGGGCATGGAGGAGGTCTGCGGACGGATCCTCTCGGTGGCCCGCGGCGGTGGCCGGATCACGGTCCACGGCGACTACGACGTCGACGGGGTCAGCTCGACCGCGATCCTGGTTTCCACCCTCCGCTCCCTCGGCGCCGACTGCGACTGGCTGATCCCCGACCGGCTCTCCGATGGGTACGGGCTGACGATGGCGAGCGTCGAGCAGCTGCGCCGTCGCGGCACCGAGCTGGTGATCACCGCCGACTGCGGGATCGGCTCGGTCGACGAGGTCGTCGCTGCACGGGGTGCGGGGATCCAGGTCGTGGTGACCGACCACCATCTGCCCGGCGAGACCCTCCCCGACTGCCCGGTCATCCACCCGGTGGTCTCCGGCTACCCGTTCGAGGGACTGTGCGCGGCCGGCGTCGCGCACAAGCTCGCCACCGCCCTCTGCGACGCGGCGGGGCGGGGAGCGGTGGAGACGGTCTCGGGGAGGAGGCATCCGACCGACCGGGACCTCGACCTGGTCGCTCTCGCAACAGTCGCCGACATGGTCCCGCTGGTCGGGGAGAACCGGCGCCTGGTCCGGGAGGGGCTGCGGATCCTGCGCGACGGCGCCCGCACCGGGCTGCGTGCCCTGATGGCCGTCGCCGCCGTGGACCCCGAGGGCATCGACTCGGCCGCGCTCGGCTTCCGGCTCGCCCCAAGGATCAACGCCGCGGGCCGCCTCTACCGGGCGGACGCGGGAGTGGAGCTGATGCTCACCGAGGACCCCGATCGGGCCCGCGCGATCGCCGAGGAGCTCGACCGGGCAAACACGGAGCGGCGCTCGGCGGAGCAGAAGGCGGTCGAGGGAGCGGAGCGCGCCCGCGCGGCGCTGCCCCCGTCGCAGGCCGACGCCGCGGCGCTCGTCCTCGCCGGAGAGGGGTGGCACCCCGGCGTCGTGGGGATCGCCGCCTCCCGGATGGTGGAGCGCCACTCCCGCCCGACGATCCTGCTCTCCGTCGACGGCGCCCGCGCCAAGGGCTCCGCGCGCAGCATCCCCGGCTTCGACCTGATCGCCGCTCTCGATGCGACCTCCGAGCATCTCGGCCGCTACGGCGGCCACCGGGCGGCGGCCGGGCTCGAGCTCGAAGCGGAACGGCTGGATGCCTTCCGCGAGGCATTCATCGCCCACGCCACCGCCGAGATCGATCCCGCCGATCTCGTTCGGCGCGAGCGCCTCGACGCCCTCGTGGGCGTCGGTCGCGAGGGAATCGGGATGGACCTCGCGCGGCAGCTCGAGAGCCTCGGTCCCTTCGGCATGGGCAACCCCGGCCCGCGGCTGCTCGTTCCCTCCGGCCGGCTGCGGGAGGTCCGTCCGCTGGGTGAGGAGGGCAAGCACTCCCGCTTCCAGCTCGAGAGCGGCGCCGGCCGAGCCCTCGGCGTCGCCTTCGCCATGAACGGAGAGATCTCCCGCCGGGAGGACCAGCCCCTCGACCTGTCCGTCGAGCTGGAGGTGGATCGGTGGAACGGCGCCGAGCAGCCGCGCGTGGTGGTGCGCGAGCTTTACCCGCTCGGCCCGGCGAAGGAGACCGATCCCGGCCGCCCGTGCGGCGAGGGTTGCCCCTCCCCGGAGGCGGAATGGTGGGAGCGCCTCGAGCGCGAGCTGAGCAGGGTCGCCGAGGGGCAGCCAGGGGCCCTCCTCGACGTCCGAGGCCCGCCGGGCGGCCGTCGGGCGGTGGTCGATCGCCGTGGGGGCGCGGCGGTGGCATCGCTCGCCGAGTTGATCTCGAGCGGTGAGTCGGTGCTTGCGATCTGCGCGGACGCGGCCCGCCGTGCCAGGCTCGCCTCCTCGGCCGCGGACCCTCGGCGCTTCGGTGCGGCCCAGCCGCGGATCGCCTGCTGTCGCTGCGGGTCGGAATCGATCGACTCCGCCCTTCGTTCCTCGTCCGAGCCGGAGCCGGGCGCTGGCCTGGTGCTGGTCGACTGGACCGTCATCGGGCTCCGGCCTGAGGCGGCGGGGCGCTTCCGCCACGTCGTCTTGATCGATCCGCCGCCCAGCGAGGCGCTGGAGAGCGTGGTGCAGGCCGGCCACGGCTTCTTGCACCTCGCCTGGGGCCCGGCGGAGACCGAGCTCACCGAGCGCCTCCTCGGCCGGGACTGGGAGCTGCGCGCCCCGATCGCCGAGACCTGGCGCAGACTCGCCGAGGCGGGGGGAGAGGCCGGAGGGGAGCTGCTGCGCTCGGCGCTCGAGGGGGCCTCCGAGTACCCGCTGACGCCGGAGACCGCGGCCCGCTCCGTGCGGGTTCTCGTCGAGCTCGGATTGTGCGAGTGGAGCGCCGATCGCGGCGGCGCCACCCTGCGGGTCTTATCCTCGGAGAGGACCGATCTGGGGCGATCCCGGGCCTACGCGGCCTGTGTCGCCAGACACCAGGAGGCCATCCGATTCCTGCGAAGCAGAGCACAGGCATAACGAGCACCCGGCAGAAGTCCAATGGCGATGCCGACGGCGCGGCGCTGCGCGCCGAGGATCGCCGCGGGCACACGCGTGTCGGCGAGGTGGACGGCCACTCGCGCACGCCCAGGGCCGACTCGATCACCCGTGAGCTGACCCCGGACCAGCGCGCCCTCCTCGGCGACCTCTTCGCGGTGATCGAGGAGCACAAGTCGGATGCGGCCGAGCCGATCGACCGCCGGGAGATCGAGCGTGCCTTTGCCTTCGCCTGCGAGAGCCACGCGGGTCAGGAGCGCAGGTCGGGCGAGGACTTCATCACGCATCCGCTCGGCGTGGCGCGCATCTGCGCCGGGCTCCGCCTCGATACGGCGACCCTCTCCGCTGCGCTCCTCCACGACACGGTCGAGGACACCAGCGCCAGCCTGGAAGAGGTCCGCGAGGCCTTCGGCGACGAGATCGCACAGCTGGTCGACGGCGTCACCAAGCTCACCGAGATCACCTTCAAGAGCCGCGACGAGCGCCAGGCCGAGAACTACCGGAAGATGATGGTGGCGATGGCCACCGACGTCAGGGTGATCCTGATCAAGCTGGCCGATCGCCTCCACAACATGCGCACGATCGCTGCGCTGCCCAAGCAGAAGCAGCAGGAGAAGGCCCGCGAGACGCTCGAGATCTTCGCCCCGCTGGCCCACCGCCTCGGGATCCACGCGATCAAGTGGGAGCTCGAGGACCTGGCCTTCGCCACGCTGCACCCGCGCAAGTACGACGAGATCAAGGCCCTGGTCGCGCAGCAGCGCGCCGAACGCGAGCGCTACGTCACCGACGCCGGCAAGTTCCTGGCCAAGGAGCTCGGCAAGGTGGGCATCGAAGCCGAGATCTCGGGCCGCGCCAAGCACTTCTATTCGATCTACACGAAGATGACCCGCAAGGGCCGGGAGTTCAACGAGATCTTCGACCTCACCGCGATGCGGGTCCTGGTGGGCTCGGTGAAGGACTGCTACGGCGCGATCGGGATCGTCCACTCGCTCTGGAAGCCGCTGCCGGGTCGGTTCAAGGACTTCGTCGCGATGCCGAAGGGGAACGCCTACCAGGCCCTTCACACGACCGTGATCGGGCCGGAGGGCCGGCCGCTCGAGATCCAGATCCGGACGCCGGAGATGCACGAGCTCGCCGAGTACGGAATCGCCGCGCACGTGATCTACAAGGAGGGCTCCGGCTCGGGCGATCCGGGCAAGGAGAAGATGACCTGGCTACGCCAGCTGCTCGAGAACGAGCAAAACCAGGGGCCTCAGGCCTTCCTGGAGGCGCTCAAGGTCGACCTGTTCGAGGACGAGGTCTTCGTCTTCACTCCGAAGGGCGAGGTGAAGAACCTGGCGGCGGGATCCACGCCGCTCGACTTCGCCTACTCGATCCATACGGACGTCGGCCACCGCTGCGTCGGCGCGAAGGTGAACGGCAAGATCGTCCCCCTCCACTACGGGCTTCGCAGCGGCGACATCGTCGAGGTGCTGACCGCAAAGCAGGGCCGCGGCCCCTCACGGGACTGGCTGAAGCTGGTGCGGACGAGCCGCGCGCGCAACAAGATCCGGGCCTGGTTCCAGCGCGAAGGCCGCGAGGACGCCGAGCACAAGGGCCGCGAGGAGCTCGCCCAGGCCTTCAAGAAGCGCGGCCTGCCGTATCAGAAGCTTGCCGGCTCCCCGCTGCTCGTCGACGTGATCCGCGAGATGGGCTTCCGCAAGGCGGACGACTTCTACATCGCCCTCGGCCAGTCGAAGATCTCAACCAAGGTCGTCACCAACAAGGTGATGCAGCGCCTGAAGCGCGGCGAGGCGGTCGAGGAGGAGCCGGCCGAGGGCCTGATCAAGGGCACCGACGAGGCCCGCAGCCGCACGCGCGAGGCCACCAGCTTCGGCATCAAGGTGAAGGGCATCGATGACGTGATCGTCAGGCTCGCGAAGTGCTGCCGGCCGGTGCCGGGCGACGACATCGTCGGCTACGTGTCGCTGGGGCGCGGCATCACGGTCCATCGGGAGGACTGCCGCAACGTCGCCGCGCTGAAGAAGGCGCCCGAGCGCTTCACCGAGGTGAGCTGGGACGGTGACAACGAGTCCTCCTACCGGGTCGAGCTGCAGGTCGATGCCTGGGACAGGACGCGCCTGCTTGAGGATCTCTCCAGGACCTTCGCCGAGGCGGGCTTGAACATCCTTGAGGCACGCTGCACCACGAAGCACCCGATGGTCAAGAACCGGTTCGTGCTCGAGGTGGGCGATACGGAGCAGCTCAAGCAGTGCATCTCCCGGTTGCGGAACGTCGACTCGGTCTTCGATGCATACCGAGTCACTCCGACCGGTTGAGTGTTCCAATACTGTGACCAGAGGCAATCCGCCGGGACGGGTGGGACGTAGAAGGAGTCGAGTGGTGCGACGCAGGGAAGAGTCGAAGCCGAGCAGGACGCGCAGGCGCCTGGCGATCGTGCTGGGAATCGCCGTCGCGGGAGTGTTGTTCGCGGGCGGCCTGGCCCTCGCCGCCTCGCAGACGATCATCGGCCAGGGCACCGACACGTTCAACCAGGTGACGTACACCACCGATCAGGGTGAGGTCGTGCCGTTCCAGGTAACCGGCTCCACCCACAACGTCACCGCTCGGACGAACGGGCCCGACGGGCAGGCGCTGTTCCGCAGCCCGACGATCGCCGGCGGCACCACCGGCGTGCAGGGCACGCAGTACCTGAGCGCCGGGACCTACACCTTCTATTGCACCGTCCACCCGACGACGATGCAGGCGACTCTCCAGGTGACCTCCAACGGAACGCCGCAGGCCCGGCCCTCCGCCAGCGTCAGCGTGCGGAGCAAGAAGATCGCCAAGGTGAGCAAGAAGGGGATCCAGGTGGCGATCAACACGAGCACCAAGATCGACGGCGCCTCCCTGACGGCGAAGCTCGGCAAGAGCACGATCGGCACGGCCGGCGGGCTCTCCCTCGCCGCCGGTCAGCAGACCGTGACGCTCAAGCTCAGCAAGGCCGGCAAGAACAAGCTCCGGGGGAAGTCAAAGGCCTCGGTGACGGTGACGGCCGGGATCCCGTTCGGTTCGCCCGCCAGCGGCAAGGCGAAGCTCACCTAGCCGCGACGGCCTTCCGAACCCGTTCCGCGACCTTCTGCATCTCCGCCTCAGAGCCGTATTTCGTGCGCGGCCAGAAGAAGCCACGGAGCCCGTCCTTCGGCTTGCGCGGCACGACGTGGACGTGGACGTGAGGGACGCTTTGGCTGACCACGTTGTTGAGGGCGACGAAGGACCCCGGCTTCCTCATCGCCCTCGGCACCGCCACGGAGAGCAGCTGGGCATTCTCGAAGAGCTTTCCGACCAGATCGGAGGGCAGGTCGGCGAGGGTCTCGTGGTGCTCGCGCGGCACGAGCAGCGAATGACCCGGGAACAGCGGGCGGTTGTCGAGGAAGGCGACCGAGCGCTCATCCTCGAAGACCAGATGCGCGGGCTCCGCACCGGCGACGATCTGACAGAAACGGCAGTTAGGGTCCCTGGTGGCCAGACCGCGATAGTGTCAGAGCAGGGAGAGGAGATTTGAGTCGAGTGACGACATCTCGCAGGAGAGGGCCGGGCGGAGGGCGCCTGCTCGTTCCGGCGCTGCTGCTCGCCGCCGTGCTCACGATTGCGTCCGGAGTCGCCCCGGCCGGAGCGGGCACGCCGGTGAAGAAGGGCACCTATGGCGGTCACACGACCCAGGCCGCCGTCGCCACCAACTTCCGGACGATCCAGTTCAAGGTCACCAAGGGGAAGGTGACACTGACCGCCGAGCCGACCGTGGCGCGCGACGCCTGCACCTCGGCGCCGGTCTTCACGATCGACGGCAACACGCCGAGCAAGAAGCTCGGCAGGGGCCGGACCTTCACGATCACCCACACCTTCCTCGGCAACAAGATCGACAAGATCTTCGGCAGGTTCGTGAGCTCGGACGAGATCGACGGCTACGCGATCTACCACTTCAACGCACAGGACCTCTGCTCGGCCGGCAAGTCGAAGGTCAACTACAGCGCGAGCAGGAAGTAGCGGACCGCGCTACGCGACGATCGTGAGCGCGCCCGGCGCCACCGAGAAGCGCAGCTCGGTGTGCTCCCCGATGTAGTCGCCGTCGACCTGGACCGGGAAGGGCCGGGCCTGGTCGTCCCCGTCGACCGAGATCGACCGCACCCACGCCTCGCTGACGTCGTCGAACTCGTCGATCTGACGATGCTTGACGACGTGCATGTTGCGGCTCAGGACCCGCGTGGCGACCGGCAGCATGTCCCTCTGCTTGGCCCGGTGAAGCAGCGCCATCGAGAGCGTGCCGTCGTCGAGGCCGATGTCCTCGCAGATCCGGATCGGCAGCTTGGCGAAGTAGGTGAAGGGGTCGGAGTTCTGGGCGATGGCGGTGACGCCCTCGTGCTTCTCGCCCTCGATCTCGAGCTCGATCCTGACCGGGTTGCGGAGGTAGTGCCGGTAGAAGCCGGTGATGGCCGCCCAGGTGTAGTACCACTGGCGCGCGCGGGCCTTGAGCCGCGGATTCGCGTCGACCCGCTTGACGACGGTCGCGTCGAGGCCGACGCCACAGGAGAAGACGAAGTGGCGTCCGTTGCAGCGCCCGAGGTCGATCTTGCGGGGGTGGAAGTCGTCGGCGAGCCCGATCAAGTGCTCGGTGGCGTCGACCACGTCGTTCGGGATGCCGAGCGTCCGGCAGACCACGTTGGTCGAGCCACCCGGCAGAACGGAGACCGGGACATCGGTGCCGGCCAGGCCGTTGGCGACCTCGTTGAGGGTGCCGTCGCCGCCGAAGGCGACAACGATGTCGTAACCGCCGTCGCGTGCCTCGCGGCCGATCTCGATGGCGTGCTCGGCGGCCTCGGTGTCCACCGCCTCGACGTCGTAGCGGGCCTGCAGTGCGTAGACGACCAGGTTCTTGAGCCGATCCGAGACGGTGGTCGCGTACGGGTTGACGATGATCAGCATCCGCTTCTTGGCGGCGTCGGGCGCCAGCGGGACCGCCGCGGCCGCGGGGGAGGGGTCACTCCGGGCAGGGGCGATCGTCGGCGCCACGGTCTCTTCTAACCCTTCGCCGTGACCGGGTTACCGCCTGGGATCAGGTCGCCGAGCGCCTCGGCGGGCAGGTCCGTGGTCGCCGCGTAGCGGACCACCTCGCCGTCCTCCACCTCGCGGACGTGACCGGCGTTGACGAGCAGGTCGACATGGCCGATCACCTCGGAGAGGGTGAGGAAGGCCTGGGTGACCGCGACGTCGCCCCAGATGGCCTGGGCGAGCTCGTGTCCCGTGCGGGGCTGCTCGGCGATCAGGCCGTAGAGCTTCTCGGCACGCCGCTGGTGCAAGCCGAAGCGCTTGTCGATCAGCTCGACGTGGTCGGTGATCGGCTCGCCATGGCCGGCGAGGACGATCTCGGCGGGCAGATCCCGAGTCAGCTTCAGCGATTCGAGATAGGTCACGAGCGCCTGGGTCCGTTCCGCCGAGCCGTCCAGCGGCCTCGAGATCAGCGGATTCGAGGAGATGTGCTTGATCAGATGGTCGGCGGCGATCAGGATCCGGCGGTCCTCGTCCCAGAAGACCGTGTCCGAGGGGCTGTGCCCCGGCCGGTGCTGGACATCGAGCCGCCGGTCGCGGAGCTCGAGCGACTCGCCGTTGTGCAGCGGCCTGGTCACCTTGATCCTGGATCCCCAGGCGCGGAAGCTGCCGGTGACCTGTCGCAGTGCCCGCACCACCTCCTCCGAGATGCCGTGGCGGCGCATCAGCGCGGCGGCCTCCTCGTCATCGCGCTCGGCGTCGTTGCCGAAGTCCTCGAGGAACGGCACGGCGACGTCGAGGGCGGCCACCTCGGCGCCGGATCGTTTGGCGACGATGTCCACCAGCCCCAGGTGGTCGATGTGCTGATGGGTGACGATGATCAGCTCGAGGTCCTCGATCCGGTGTCCGAGGGCGTCGAGCTGGCGCTCGAGCTCATCCAGCGCCTTGCCCGAGTTCGGCCCGGAATCGACCAGGGTGAGGGGCTCGTCCTCCAGCAGATAGGTGTTGACGCGCCCCACCTGGAACGGGGTGGGAATCCGCAGGACGCGGATCCCGGCGTCGGCTATCCCCTGCCAGACCGCAGCATCGACCGCGGCGTCGTCGCTCATCCCCGGATCAGCCCCAGGACCTCGTCCCGCCTGGCCTCCATGTCGTCCCGGGAGACCAGCGATTCGAGGTTGAGGCGCAGCAGCGGCTCGGTGTTCGACGGCCGCACGTTGAAGTGCCACTCCGGGTAGTCGACCGAGACTCCGTCGAGCAAGCCGATCTCGCCATCGGAGAAGCGCTCGGCGATCTCCTCCATCTTCGCCTTCTGATCGGCCACCTCCGAGTTGATCTCACCCGAGATGAAGTACTTGGAGCGGAACTCGGACATCAGCTCGGCGAGGGACCTTCCCTCCCGCGAGAGCAGCTCGAGCATGAGCAGTGCCGGCATGGTCCCCGAGTCGGCGCAGTAGAAGTGGCGGAAGTAATAGTGGCCCGAGACCTCGCCGCCGAAGACCGCGCCCGTCTCCCGCATCCGGGCCTTGAAGAAGGCGTGCCCCACACGGCTCAGGTCGGACTTGCCGCCGGCGGCCGCGACGGTGTCGGGGACCGCGCGACTCGATCGGGGGTCGTAGAGGATGGTCGCCCCGGGATCCTTGACGAGGGCGGCGCGCGCCAGCAGGGCGCAGACGAAGTCGCCGTCGCAGAAGCTCCCGCCGCCGTCGATGAAGAAGCAGCGATCGGCGTCGCCGTCCCAGGCGATCGCCAGATCGAAGCCGCCCTGCTTGACCTGGTCGACGAGCATGCGCCGGTTCTCCTCGAGGAAGGGGTTCGGCCCAGCCTCGGGGAAATCGCCGTCGGGCTCCCAGCGACTCGTCGTGAGCTCGAGGTCGAGCTGCTCCAGCAGAGGGCCGACCATCGGGCCGGCCATGCCGTCGCTGCCGTCGGCCAGGATCCGGAGCGGCCCGATCGCTTCCTTGTCGACCACCGAGATCATGTGCCGGTGGAAGTCGGGATAGACGTCGACCTCCTCGACCGAGCCGCCGCCAGGAGGGTCGGGGAGGCCCGCCTCGATCTCCGCGCGGACGTCCTGGATGCCCGCGTCCCCGGAGAGGGCGAGGGCGCCCTCGCGCATCAGCTTGACCCCGGTGTACGCCCTGGGGTTGTGGGAGGCGGTGACCATGGCGCCGCCATCGAGCTCTCGCGAGCCGACCAGGAAATAGCTCATCTCCGTCGCGATCTGACCCCCGTCGAGAACGGCGACCCCCTCATCGACCAGTCCGTCGCGGACCCCGGCTGCCATCTCCGGGGAGCTGAGGCGCATGTCGTGGCCCAGCCCGACCCGGAGCTCGGCGGGCTGCTTGCCTCGGAGCCGGGCCAGGACCCGGGCGAAGGCGCGGCCGATCAGGTGAGCGGTCTCGGCATCCAGCTCCTCGCCATAGAGGCCGCGGATGTCATAGGCCTTGAAGATGCCGGCCGGGGGAGCGGTGATCGCCATGGTCAGGGGAAGGCCCTGCGGACGGTCTCGTAGCTGTCCTCGAGGGTCTGATTCATGACCCGGGTGTCGCCGAGGACCGGCATGAAGTTCGTGTCGCCGCCCCAGCGCGGGACCACGTGCATGTGGATGTGGTGCTCCACACCAGCGCCGGCCACGCGGCCCTGGTTGAAGCCGACGTTGTAGCCATGCGGCGAATAGCTCGACTCGAGGGCGTTCATGCCGCGCTGCGCAAGGTCCATCATCTCCGCGATCGTCTCAGCATCGAGCGCCTGGAGGGCAGCGACATGCTCGTAGGGCGCCACCATCAGGTGCCCGTTCGTGTAGGGGAACTTGTTGAGGATCACGAAGCAGCGCTCCCCGCGATGGACGATCAGGTTCGCCTCATCGTCCTCAGCGCTCAAGGCGGCGCAGAAGATGCACTCGCTTTCCTTGTCCTTGGAGGCGTCCTTCACGTAGGAGAGGCGCCAGGGCGCCCAGATGCGCTGGTTGGCCACAGGCGAGGATGCTAGATGCGAGGCCTCTCCCAGTAGTCTGCGGCCAGCCTCGGGAGGGCGAAGAGCTGAAGCTGCCCAGAGGTAGGCGAGCCGGCTAGAGCCAGCCGCGCTTCCGGAAGAAGGCGACGAGCCCGATCAGGAGCACCACCATCACGCCGGTGATGATGTAGAAGTCGGTCAGGTTGTCCTGCCCGGGCACGCGGACGTTCATCCCCCAGATGCTCGCGAGCAGGGTGAGAGGCAGGACGATGACGCTGATCGAGGTGAGCACCCGAAGGATGTCGTTTAAGCGGTGCGAGATCACCGACTCGTTCGTCTCCTCGAGGCCCTCGACGACCTCCTTGTAGCCCTCGAGCATGTCCCAGATGCGCTCGTGGGCGTCGACGATGTCGTCGAAGTAGATCTCCAGGTCAGGGGCCAGGTAGCGCTGCTTCACCTTCTCGAGGTCGCGCAGCACAGGCCGCTGGGGACGGATCACGGTCCGGAAGTTGATGATCTCCTGCTTGACGTTGGAGATGTCACGCACGATCTCCTGTGAGGCGTGGCCCTCGAAGATCTCGGTCTCCAGCACGTCCAGCTTGTTCCCGATCTTGCGCAGCATCGGGAAGCAGTAGTCGAAGCCGTCGTCGATGATCCGGTAGAGCAGGTAGCCGGCGCCCCGGGAGAAGAGCTGCTCGCGCATCTCCTCCTTCTGGCGGCAGCGCTCGAAGAGGTACTCGACGGGCTGCAGCGGCTGGTTGGGGACCGTGATCAGGAAGCCCTGCCCGACGAACATGTCGAGCTCGCCAGCCCCGAGACGGCCCGCCGCCCGGTCGAAGATCGGGAACTGCAGGACGATGAAGAGATAGTCGTCGTAGACGTCGATCTTCGGCCGCTGGTTGCGGGAGACGACGTCCTCGTAGTCGAGGGCGTGAAAGTCGAAGTTCTCCTCCAGCCAGGTCTGCTCCAGGGGGCCGGGCCGGTCGATCTTCACCCAGCGGAGGCCCTCGGCCGCGATCTCCTCTACGTGAGGGGTCTGGGGCTCAGGCGGAAGCGGCGCGACGAGCTCGCCGCTGCGGGTCCTGCGCAGTCTGGGGCGAGGGAGGTTCGGCATCTTCCCCACCATCAGACGGGTTGCCCCCGTCGGATCGCCCTCGGGTGGAGTTCGTCGCTTCGAGTTCCATGGCTAAGCCACTGTACTGCGACGCGACGCCTCGGGCGCACGAGCGTGCCCGGAACTGCGCATGTAAATGCGGATTCCGGCCGTTGCTATATTGCTTCGGCACATAAGCACCACATCAAGAGGGGTGGAGGGACTGGCCCGATGAAGCCCCGGCAACCCCCTCGGACTTCGGTCCGAGGAAGGTGCCAACTCCAGCAGGTGTAGTCGTAGAGCCTGGAAGATGTGGGAAGAGCGCTCCACTCGGAACCTCCGCCCACATCCAGCCCGGCGGAGGTTTTTTCGTAGAAGGAGACAGATGGCCGTTCAAGCGCTCAAGTGCAAGGAATGCTCGGAGACCTATCCGCTCGATGCGCGCTTCGTCTGCGAGCAGTGCTTCGGGCCCCTGGAGGTGGCCTATGACTTCTCCGACCTGGACGCCGAGGAGGCTCGCCGCAAGATCCAAGCGGGCTCGCGGGGAATCTGGCGCTATTCGGACTTCCTGCCCTTCGACGGGCGCCCCGGCGATCCGCTCGAGCCGGGGCTGACGCCTCTGATCAAGGCCGACCGGCTGGCCGAGAGGCTCGGGCTGGGCGAGCTCTGGATCAAGAACGACGGGGCCAACCCGACTCACTCGTTCAAGGACCGCGTGGTGGCGGTGGCCGTGGCCAAGGCGCAGGAGCTGGGCTTCGAGACGGTCGCCTGCGCATCCACGGGCAACCTGGCCAATGCCGTCGCGGCGCACTCCGCCGCGGCCGGCCTCGACTCCTATGTCTTCGTGCCCGCCGACCTCGAGGAGCAGAAGCTGCTCGCCACCGGGATCTACGGAACCAACCTGGTGGGCATCCGCGGCACCTATGACGACGTCAACCGGCTCTGTACCGAGCTCAGCCAGACCCACCCCTGGGCCTTCGTCAACGTCAACCTCCGGCCCTACTACTCGGAGGGGTCGAAGACGCTGGCGTTCGAGACGATCGAGCAGCTCGGCTGGAACCTTCCCGACCGCGTGGTTGCGCCGATCGCCTCCGGCTCCCTCTTCACCAAGCTGGCCAAGGGCATGAGCGACTGGATCGAGCTCGGCCTGACCGAGGGCGAGCTGCCGGTCTTCTGCGGCGCGCAGGCGCTCGGCTGCTCTCCCGTGGCGACGGCGTTCGCCGAGGGCTGGGAGGTGTGCAAGCCGCAGCGGCCGGACACGATCGCGAAGAGCCTGGCGATCGGCGACCCGGCCGATGGGCCCTACGCGCTCGACCTCGCGAGGAGGACCGACGGGGTGATCGAGTCGGTGACGGATGACGAGATCCGCGCCGGCATCCGACTGCTCGCCGAGACGACGGGCGTCTTCACCGAGACAGCGGGCGGGGTCACCGTTGGAGTGCTGGCCAAGCTCGCCGAGGCTGGGACGATCGGCACGGAGGAGCGCGTGGTCGCCTACATCACCGGCGAGGGGCTGAAGACGCTCGACGCCGTTCGCGAGTCTTTCCAGATGCACGAGATCGACCCGACCCTGGACGCCTTCGAGGCCGAGTTCGCCGAAGTGGGGGCCTCCGCCTAGAGGGCGGGCGGGAGGCGGCGATGACTAAGATCCTCGCCGGATGAGCGTCACGGTGAAGATCCCAGCGCAGCTCCGCGCCGCGACCGGGGGCGATGGCGAGATCGAGGTCGATGGATCGACCGTCGGCGAAGCGCTGGACGCCGTGTTCGACCAGCACGACGGCCTTCGCGAGCGGATCACCCAGGACGGGGACCTGCGCCGCTTCGTCAACGTCTACGTCTCGGGTGAGGACATCCGCTTCCAGGACGGGCTCGACACCGCCGTCAGCGATGGGGACGAGGTGACGATCCTGCCCGCGGTGGCCGGCGGCTGAGGTTCGGTGTGATCTCTCGACGGGGGAGTTGGCTCTCCGTCGGGTTGGTTCTCTGCTTCCTACTTCCCCCTGCTTCGGCTGCGGCTGACGTATCCGCCGGCCAGCTCCGCGCCTCAGTTGGGCCCGACCCCTGGCACCTGGCGATCACCGACTCCGCGGGCCACGGGGTGCTGAGCGAGAACCGGGGGCTCGGCCTCGGGCCGACCGGGACCCTGGGGTTCAGTACCGCGCTGGGGTGGTTCCACGCGACGCGGGTGGCCTCCGGGGGCATGCAGGGCGGCGCCTACGTCGCCCAGCTCCAGACCACCGATTCGAGCCGCGGGCTTCAGGTCCGCATCGAGCCCGCGGGAGACGG
>Ga0066903_100002685_pt1 | contig 14066 bp, 12 predicted proteins | sample PanSoiMetaGPlot1_FD_67491 | JGI IMG/M metagenome (GOLD analysis project Ga0066903, IMG submission 67491) | Tropical forest soil microbial communities from Panama analyzed to predict greenhouse gas emissions - Panama Soil - Plot 1 (version 2) | ecosystem: Environmental > Terrestrial > Soil >...
ACGACCACCTCGTCGCCGCCGGCAGCGAGCGCGTCCGCGACCCGCTGGCCGGCTTCGTCCACCTGGCCCTGCTCGTCGAACGCAGCGAGGATCTCGGCCCGCCCCGCCGGCCGGCCGGATGGCGCTGGGGCCGCTCGCCGGGGCACGTTCAGGAAGCGCTCCAGCGAGACGGCCATCGCCCCGTCGAGCACGCCCCGCGCCAGCAGCGCCGATGGTGCCCGCCGCAGCGCCTGGTCCACCGCGCCGGCGTACGTGAAGCCGTGGAGCACGGTCTCCCAGTCGCCGAACTCGTTGCTGGTCGGGAAGTGAACGGCCCGCCGCGCCGCCGCACCGGCGACCGCCGCCGCCAGCTCCGTCACCGGCACGCCGTCGCCGGCGAGCCGCAACAGCTCGGACAGCGCCTGCGCCGGCTCGCCGTCCAGCACGACCTCGGCCAGCTCGGCGTGGCCCCGCCAGCCGGCCAGCGGCTCCCGGTCCGCGGGCATCGCCGTGAGCTCGGCCGACGCATCTCGGACCAGCGCCGCCACGTCGACCGGGTGGCGCCACGTGGACGTCTCCTCCATGCGCTGGGAGCGGACCAGGACCGGCACCAGCGAGGGCAGCACCTCATGGGCGTGGTCCCAGCCGACCAGGTCCAGCAGCTCGAACGCCTTGTTGGCGAAGTCGAGCGCGTGCCCGGTGTCCAGGTACGGGTGGTCGGTGCAGGCCGCGAAGACCATGTCGGCGACGGCGCGCGCCGGCAGTCTCTCGATCGCGGTGACGAGGGTGCGTTCGGCGGCGTCCGCCTGCCGCACCTCGACGAAGTAGCGGAACCACTCCAGGAAGCGTTCGGGCCGCGCCTCGCTCGTTGCCAGCGGCTCCAGGTCGAACTCGGGCGGCTGCCCGGCCGTCGACGCGGCCACGTGGCGAAGGCCGTGGAACAGCGCCAGCGGGCGATCGCCCCGGTCCAGCACCGGCAGGACCGTGGCGAGCGCGGTCAGGATCGTCATCCCCTGGCTCCACCCCGCGCGGCGATTGCGCAGGCCGAAGAGTGCGGCGCCGGTCAGCGCCTCGGTGGCCGCTCCCCGCTCGGTCAGCGCGATGGCGCACTTGGCGAGGACCAGCGAGATGTCCTGCTCGAGGCCCACCTGCAGCCGCTGCAGCCAGTGCTCGCTGCCGTCGTGGCGGGGCGGCGTGGGGTCGAGCCACACGTCGCCGTCCCGCACCTCCACGTGGAAGGTGGGCGCGTCGTCCGCGAAGAGGTCGAACGTGCAGCCGCTCGCCAGGTCGAACTTCGCGTGGTGCCAGTGGCAGGTCAGGATGCCATCCCGCACCGTGCCCCGCCGGAGCGGGAATCCCATGTGCGGACAGCGGTTGTCCAGGGCGAAGACGCGGCCCTCGTCGAGGACCAGCAGCACCGCGCGCCCGCCGGCGGTGGTCACCCGCATCCGCTCGCGCTCCAGGTCCGCGACCGAGCAGACCCGGACCAGCTCCCGAACGGTCGTCATAGCAGCACCTCCTGCTCGGCAGCGTAGGTGCGCAAGGCGCCCAGCACCATCGGTCGATGGTCGGATGCGCGGTCCGGGGCGCCCCCTCTTGCGCTAGACCAGGACGCCCAGGACCACCTGCTCGGGGAGCAGTCCCTTGGCGCGCAGCTTGCCCATCTCGTGGTAGCCCTCGACGAAGCGCATCGTGCCCGAGTGGGAGCGGAGCACCATCGAGTGCGTGAACGCGTAGTGCTCGTCGTAGCGCACGCCGCCGAGCAGCTCGCCGTGCGTGATGCCGGTCGCCGCGAAGAAGATGTTCCCGCCCGAGCAGAGGTCGTCGATGCCGAGCACGGCGCCGTCGGTGTGCGACTCCTGCGCCGCCTTGGCCCGCTCCTTGGCGTCCTTGAGGAGCAGCCGGCCCTGCATGTCACCGCCCAGCGCCTTCACCGCGCAGGCGGCGATCACGCCCTCGGTGGCGCCCCCCGAGCCCATCAGCACGTGCATGCCGGTCTTGGTCTCGAGCGCGGCCATGATCGCGCCGGGCACGTCGCCGTCGGAGATCAGGCGGATGCGGGCCCCGACGTCGCGCACCTGCCGGATGACGTCCTGGTTGCGGTCGCGCTCCAGGATCACGACGACCAGGTCGCGGGGGTGCAGGCCCTCCGCCTTGGCGATGCGGCGCAGGTTCCACTCCACCGGCATCTCGATGTCGATCACGCCCCTGGCGCGGCGCCCGACGACCAGCTTCTCCATGTAGTGGACGTGCGTGGTGAACATCGTGCCCCGCTCGGCCAGCGCGACGACCGCGACGGCGCCCGGCTGGCCGTTGGCCGTGAGCCGGGTGCCGTCGATCGGGTCCACGGCGACGTCGACCTCCGGCTCCATGCCGTTGCCGACCTCCTCGCCGAAGTAGAGCATCGGCGCCTCGTCCTTCTCCCCCTCGCCGATCACGACGGTGCCCCGCATGTCCACGGAGGCGAGGGCCGAGCGCATGGCGTCCACGGCGCGCTGGTCCGCCTCCTTCGCCGCTCCCCGTCCCTGCAGCGGTGCGGCTGCCAGCGCCGCCGCCTCGGTGACCCGCAGCAGCTCGAGCGCGAGGTTGCGATCCAACGGTGGCTGTGACATGATGCCGCCTCCGATTGCTACCCGAGGCGCCTGCGCCTGATCGGGAGTTTGTCCGGCTCGACCAGCAGGTCGTGCTTGTTCGCCAGGCGGCGATCGCCGTCCCTGGTGACGTACACGCAGGTGCGCTCCAGCACCGCGGTGACGGTCACGATCTCGCCCCGCAGCATGGCCTCGAAGCCCTCGAGGAGGATCTCGTCCTCGGCCAGCCGCACCTCGCTGAGCGGTTTGGGCACGACAGCCTCCTTCCTCCCGCCTTGACTAGAAGATCTCGCCCCACATCTTCTTGACCCGTTCGACGGACGCGGCGAGCGGCCGGGTGCGCGAGCCGACCGGCTTGCGGGCGACGACCGCGAGCGCGGCGACGGCTTCGTGCGGGCGCTCGGGCAGGCCGTCCGGGTAGACGCGGAGCAGGCCGAAGTGAACGCCTCCCTCCTGGACGATCAGCGAGCCCACGTGGGCGTCGCCCTCCAACTTCCCCGTCGTGGTGATCTTGAGGCGGCCGCGGACGACGACGCTGCCGTGCACGTGGCCGGCGATCACGAGGTCGTGGGCCTCGATGTCCGCCCTGACGTGGGCGTCGGCGCCGACCAGCAGCTCGCCCGGGCACACGACGTCTCCGTCGAACGAGCCCAGCATCTGTCCGTTGCCGGACAAGGCAAGCCGGCCGACCAGCACGTCTCCTTCGGAGATGACGGTCATCGGCATCTCCTCACGCCGTCTCGCCGGCAGCGTGGCCGGTCTCCTCTCCATGTCGGACATCAGGACTTGCGGTACGGCCTCCCGACTGCCGCCGGCGCGATCGCACGGCCCATGGCGCCTGCGACCACCACGATCGTCAGGACGTAAGGCAGCATACCCAAGAACTGAATCGGCACGCGCACACCCAGATACTGGAGGCGCGCACCCAGCGCATCGGCGCCCGCGAACAGCAGCGAGGCGCCAAAGGCCCCCAGCGGCGTCCATTTGCCGAAGATCATCGCCGCCAGCGCAATGAAGCCCCTGCCGCCGGTCATGTTGGGCAGGAACTGGCCGATCTGCTGGATGCTGAAGTACGCACCGCCCAGCCCACCCAGCGCGCCGCTCGCGATGACGTTGACGTAGCGCACCAGCTTGACGTTCACGCCCGCCGTCTCGGCCGCGAGCGGGTGCTCGCCGCAGGCGCGGGTACGCAGGCCCCAGACGGTGTTGAAGAGCACCAGGTGCACGATCACGACGAGCACCAGCATCGAGTACGTGACGAGGGCGTTCTGGAAGACGATCGGCCCGATCACCGGGATCGAGGAGAGCACGGGGACCCTCCAGATCGGGAGCGTCCCGGGACCCCTCACGCCCTGCTGCAGCAGCGTGCGGTAGAAGACCCCGGTCACGCCGACGGCCAGGATGTTGATGACCATCCCGCTCACGATCTGGTCGACCAGGAACTCGATCGACAGCACCGCGTGGAGCGCGGCGATGAGCATGCCCGACACGATCGCGGCCAGCATGCCCAGCGCCAGGTTGTGCGCCACGAACGCGATGGCGAAGCCGGCGAAGGCCGACGTCAGCATGATGCCCTCGAGCGCAATGTTGACGACGCCCGAGCGTTCGCTCATCACCCCGCCCAGCGCCGCCAGGACCAGCGGCGTCGCCGCCACCAGCGTGGCGGATGCCAGGCTGACCAGGTCGACGTTCTGGAGCCAGAGCACGAAACCGGGCATCAAGCCACCCCCTCCCTCGGGGGCGTCTGGCCCAGGCCGCCCTCCGTGATGCTGACCGGGGCGGCCGGCGCCGCGCGCAGCCGGAAGATCCAGCGCACCAGCAGCGGGGCGGCCACGAACACGATCACCGCCGCCTGCACGACGGAGATAAGGTCGGTGGAGACCTGCGTCTGGAGCTGCATGAAGCTGGCTCCGCTCTTGAGCGCGCCGAAGAGCAGCGCCGAGGGCAGGATGGCGAACGGGTTGCTGCCGGCGAGCAGGGCCACCGCGATCGCGTCGAACGCCAGGCCCGACGCCAGCGAGGGCGTCAGCACGCCCGACACCCCCAGCACCTCGACCGCGCCGGCGAGGCCCGCCAGCGCTCCCGAGATGCCCATGACCGTCACCATCGTCCAGGCCACCGAGATGCCCGACGCGCGCGCGGCCGTCCAGTTCAGGCCCACCGCGCGGATCCGGAACCCGATCGTCGTCCGCTCCACCAGGAACCACACGACCGGCACCGCGAGGAGGGCGAGGAACAGCCCGAAGTGGAGCCGCGAGCCCGGCACGATGATCGGCAGGGCAGCGGACGGGAGCATGGCCGGGGTCTGGGGGATGGCCCGGTGCGGGTCGGCCATCGGGCCCCGGTTCACGAGGAAGTCCAGGAGCCCCGCGGCGACGTAGTTGAGCATGATCGTCGTGATCACCTCGTGCGCCCCGAGCCGCGCCTTCAGGATGCCGGGGATCGCCCCCCAGAGGAAGCCGCCCAGCATGCCCGCGAGCAGCGCGAGCGGCGTGTGGACGATCGCCGGCAGCCCGGTCACGCGGTAGCCGATGAACGCCGCGAAGATCCCGCCGAGCAGCAGCTGCCCCTGGCCGCCGATGTTGAACAGCCCGGCCCGGAACCCGATCGCGACCGACAGGCCCAGGAAGACGTAGGGGATGGTCGCGAGCAGCGTCTCGGTGAACGCGTTGCGCGTCGTGAACGCGCCCTGGAAGAGCGCGGAGTAGGCGTCGATCGGGTTGGCGCCGGCGAGCACGACGGCCACCGCGCCGGCGGCCAGGCCGAGCAGCACCGACGCCAGCGGGAGCAGGAGCCGGCCCGTGAGGGCGCGCCGCGCGGCGGTGCTCACGCCGCCCCCGCCATCAGCAGGCCGATGCGCTCGGACTCGATCTGGTCGCCCTCGAGCACGGCCACCAGCCGGCCCCGGTACATCACGGCGACCCGGTCCGACAGCGAGAGGATCTCGTCCAGCTCCGACGAGACGAGCAGCACCGCCATGCCCTCGTCGCGGCGCCGGACGAGCTGCCGGTGGATGAACTCGATGGAGCCCACGTCCACGCCGCGGGTGGGCTGACTGGCCACCAGGACCTTCGGATCGCTGTCCAGCTCACGAGCCACCACCACCTTCTGCTGATTGCCGCCCGACAGCGAGCCGAGCGGCTGCTCCGGGCTCTCGGCGCGGATGTCGAACGCCTGGATGACGCGCTTCCCGTGCTCCAGCACCGCCGCGAGCTGGCGCAGGATCCCGCGCGCGAACGGGGGCCGGTCGTAGTCGGACAGAATCAGGTTGTCCGCGACGTCGAGGTCCGCGATCACGCCCATCGAATGCCGGTCGGCGGGGATGTGACCGACGCCCTCCATGAGCACCCTGCGCGTGGTGTCGCGGGTGATGTCGCGCGAGCCGAGCAGGATCCGCCCGCCGCGCGCGTGGCGCAGGCCGAGGATGGCCTCGATGAGCTGGTCCTGGCCGTTGCCCTCCACCCCGGCCACGCCGACGATCTCGCCCGAGCGCACCTCGAGGCTGACCCCGTCGACCGCCACGTGGTGCCGGTCGTCCTCCACGGTCAGCCCGTCCATTCGCAGCACCGGATCGCCGGGATGCGCGGCCCCCTTCTCCACCCGGAGGAGCACCGGACGGCCGACCATCAGCCGGGCGAGCTCGGGAGGGCTGGACTCGGCCGGCGAGGTCGTCGCCACCACGCGGCCCCTGCGCATGACGGTGATGCGGTCCGCGACCGCCATCACCTCGGCCAGCTTGTGCGTGATGAAGATCACGGCGCAGCCGGCGTCGGTGAGCTGGTGCACGACCTCGAACAGCCGCTCCGCCTCGGGCGGGGTCAGGACCGCCGTCGGCTCGTCCAGCACGAGCAGCCGGGCGCCCCGGTAGAGCGCCTTCAGAATCTCCACGCGCTGCTGGATGCCGACCGACAGGTCGGCCACCCGGGCACCGGCGTCGACCTCGAGGCCGTGGCGCCGGGCCAGCTCGGCGACGTCCCGCCGGGCCTGGGGCACGTCCATCACGCCGTGCTGGGCGGTCTCGTGGCCGAGCACGACGTTCTCCGCCACCGTCAGCGGCGGGATGAGCATGAAGTGCTGGTGCACCATGCCGATCCCGAGCCGGATGGCGTCGATGGGACCGGACACCTGGACGGGGCGTCCATCGAAGCCCATCTCCCCCTGGTCCGGCCGGGTGAGTCCGTACACGACGTTCATGAGCGTGGTCTTGCCGGCGCCGTTCTCGCCGAGCAGGGCGTGCACCTCGCCCCACCGGACGGTGAGGTCCACGCCGTCGTTGGCGCGCAGGGCACCGTACGTCTTGACGATGCCGCGCAGCTCGAGGGCGGGAGCCGGGGACGTCCCGCCCCGGCTCCCCTCTTCCGTTGCCAGGTGCCTAGCTCTCGGCCCCCGTCTTGATGCTGCCGTCCTTGAGGCCCTTCTCGATCGTGTCGATCTTGGCCTTCTGGTCCGCGGTCAGCTTGGAGTCGAAGTTGTGGTACGGAGCCACACCCACTCCGTCGGTGGAGGCGTTGAAGGTCTGGATGCCGGCCTTGAACTGGCCCTTCACGACCTGCGTGATGGCCGTCTTCACCGCCAGCGCCAGGTGCTTCTCGGCGCTGGTGATCAGGCACGGGTCGGCCTCCGGGTAGGAGGCGTACTGGTCGACGTCCACGCCCACGCAGGCGACGTTCTTCTGGAGCGCCGCCAGCAGGGCGCCGTTGCCGGTGTTGCCGCCGGCGCCGAAGATCACGTCGGCGCTGCGGCCGGCGAACTCGAGGCCGCGGGCCTTGCCCCAGTCGGGGTCGTTGAAGTCCTTCGGGCAGCTGCACGCCGTCTGGTACACGCCCAGCGCGGTGACCTTGGGGTTCACGTACTTGGCGCCGTTCTCGAACCCGACGCGGTAGCGGTGCACGGGCGGGATGTCGAGGCCGTAGACGCCGGCGACCGTGTTCGTCTTGGTGTACAGGCCGGCCACCGCGCCGGCCAGGAAGCCGGCCTGGTCCTCACGGAAGAGGAGGCCGGTGACGTTGGTCGGCGCCGGGGAGTCGGGAGCCGAGTCGACCATGATCACCTTGACCTGGGGGTAGGCCTTGGCGAACGTCTGCGCGTCCGCGCCGAGGTTGAACCCGACCGCCACCACGGCGTCGTAGCCGCCGTCGCCGAAGAGCCGCAGGTTCTTCTGGTAGTCCTCGCTGGAGTTCGACTCGATCGCCTTGCCCTGCACGCACAGGCTGGAGTCGTTCTGGGCGTCGAGCACGCCCTGCCACGAGTTCGCGTTGAAGGACTTGTCCGACAGCTTCCCGACGTCGGTGACGAGTCCGACCTTCCATGTCTTCGAGCAGCTGGAGCTGGAACCCGAGCTCGAACTCCCGCCCGACCCGCAGGCGAGCGCGACCATCACCGCGGCCGCGAGGACCGCTACCCGTCGGAACACTCTCATCTCTCACGTCTCCCAGTTGTGGCTGCCACGCCTGCTGGTCTCACGGCGTGGCGTCAGTCTATCGCCCTGCCCGCCGATCGCGAAAATGCTTCACCGACCGGTCGGGTGGTTCCCTCGGCTCAGAGTGCCGGTTGGTCGCGCAGGTACGCCAGCAGGGCCTCGCGGTCCGGCGGCAGCGTGCCGTCGAGCACCAGCTCCTCGAGCACGGACTTGATCCTCCCCACCTCCGGGCCCGGGGGCAGGCCCCGCAGCCGCATGACGTCCCGGCCGGTCACCGGGACGCGCATCCTCGTCGGCGTCTCGTCCAGGACCCGGCGCAGCCGCGACTCCAGCTCGTCGAGCTTGCCGTCGTCCGGGTAGGCGGATGCGGCGACGTCAGCGCGCGCCAGGGCCATCAGCGTCCACAGCAGCTCGCCGGCGTCCCTGGCCAGGCGCCGGACCGCCCCGTCGCCCCAGCTCGAGTCGTAGAAGACGGGCCTCAGGTGGAGCTGGACCAGGCGCTGCACCCGCTCCACCTCGGCGTTGGAGAAGCGCAGGCGGGTCAGCGCCGCGCGCGTCAGCTCCGCGCCGACCTCGTGGTGGCCGTGGAAGGCGCCGTCGGGGGTCGCGGTGGCGGGCTTGCCGACGTCGTGGAAGAGCGCCGCCAGCCGGAGGACGACGTCCCGCGGGCCCTGCCGCGCGGCGGCCGCGAGCGTCAGCAGCGTGTGGCCGTACACGTCGGCCACGTGGTAGCCGCCCTGCTCGACGCCATGGCAGGCGTGGACCTCGGGCAGGAGCAGCTCCAGCAGGCCGCCCTCGTCGAGCAGCTCCACCGCCCGGCCGGGCCGGTCCGACACGAGCATCTTGCGCAGCTCGTCCGCGACGCGCTCGACGGAGAGGACCGGCGGCCGCGCCCGCTCGCGGAGCCGGCGCATGGTCGGCAGCAGGTCGGGGGCCAGGTCGAAGCCGAGCTGCGCGGCGAAGCGGACCGCGCGCAGCATCCGGAGCGGGTCGTCCGAGAACGTGACCTCCGCCGGCCGCGGCGTGCGCAGCAGGCCGCGCCCGAGGTCCGCGCGGCCGTCGAGCGGGTCGAGGATCCGGCCCTCGAAGTCCATGAGCATGGCGTTGACCGTGAAGTCGCGGCGGAGCAGGTCCTCCTCGACGCTGGCCGGCCGCACGAACGGCTTGCGGGAGTCGGGCGCGTACGACTCCGCGCGCGCGGACACGAACTCCACCGCCCGGCCCGCCCAGGTCACCTGGGCGGTGCCGAAGCGAGGGAACAGCGCCGGCCGGCGGGCGCCGGCGAGGGCCGCGAACCCCTCTGCCAGCTCCAGCGCGCGGCCATCCTCGACCAGGACGTCCAGGTCCGGGTGCGGCCGCCCGAGCAGGGTGTCGCGGACGTAGCCGCCGACCGCCCAGGCGCGCGCCCCCAGCCCGTCCGCCGCGCGGCGGAGCAGCGGAAACGCGGGATCTAGAGGTGCTCTCTCGCCCACTCGACCGCGCCCACCTGGCCGGCGCGGTCGCCGAGCCGTGCCCGGCGCAGGCGCGGCCGCCGCCTGGGCTTGATGAACGGCGACGAGCGGAGCACGTTCTCGATCACCGGCGCGACCTGCCGCCACGAGCGCGTCACCCCGCCGCCCATCACGATCACCTCGGGGTCGAACAGGTTCGCCACGTTGATCAGCGCGTAGCCCATCTGCGTGGCCGCCTCCCGGACGCGGGCCCCGGCGACGCCGTCCCCGTTTGCCGCCTCGTCGAACAGCGCCTCGGCGGTGGTCCCGGTGGCCCGGGCCAGCGCGCCGCCCCCGCAGTAGGCCTCGACGCAGCCGCGCTGCCCGCAGCCGTCGAGCGGCCCCCTCGGATCGAGGATCATGTGCCCGACCTCGCCGGCGGCGCCGTGGGCGCCCGAGAAGAGCCGGCCGTCGAGGATCAGGCCGGCTCCCACGCCCGTGCTCCACGTGACGTAGATCATCGTCCCGGTCCCCCGTCCGGCGCCGTGGTGGTGCTCGCCCAGGCCGGCCAGGTTGGCGTCGTTCTCGAGGTGCGCCGGGCAGCCCATCACCTCGCGCACCATCGCGGCGAGCGGCACGTTCCGCCAGCCGGGCAGGTTGGGCGGGTTGACCAGCACGCCGCGCGCGGGGTCCGTGGGGCCCGGCGCCCCGATCCCGACGCAGCGGACCGGTTCGCCGTCGACGAGCCTGACGATCTGCTCGGCCGCCCAGTCGACCACCCGGCGGGGGCTGCGCAGCACCGACGTGTGGTTCCGGCTGGTCGCGACGATGCGCCCGTCGGAGCGCGCCACCGCCACCCGGACCTGCGTCCCGCCCAGGTCGATACCCGCGATCATCGTGAGAAAGGTAGCCGAGCGCCGCCGCGGCCCACCGGCCGCACTCGTGTCCCACGCCCCTGCCCGTACGTCCCATTGACGCATTTATGGCCTTGCTGATATCAATTTAGTCAGACTCAGTAGTATCAGATTAAACTGGGACTGAGGCATCAGGAAGCGGGTGGACAAACCGAAGATGACGACCGGGGACACGGTTCGAACCGCGGCGCGTGGCCGCCGCGAGGGCGCGGTGCCGGGCTCGGCCCGGCAGCGCCGCGAGGCCCGCCGGCCGAGGGCGGCCGGCCAGGGCGAGGGCCTGGGGCACGTCCTGGAGCTCCGTGAGATGCAGGCGTCGGTCCGGCGGCTGGTCTCGATCCAGGACTCCCGGGCGATCCTGGACGAGCTGGCCGCGGCCGCCGCCAGGGTCGCGGCGGGGCCAGGCGCGGGCTCCGGCCTGGCCCTCGTCCTGGGCCGGGACCCGGACGACCCGGACGGGCCCGACCGCGGCGGCCGGGTCCTCGCGGCATCGGCGCCCCCGGCGGCGGCGGAGCCGTTCGCGCGCGCCCTCCGCCACCACGCCGGCTCCGTGCTCGACTCGGGACGGACGATCCGACTGGCGGCCGCCGACCTGCCGGGTGGTCACGGCCGGCAGGTCCTGACCCGCGCCGGCATCGGCTCCGTCGCCCTGGTGCCGGTCCCGGTCGAGGACGAGCCGTTCGGCGTGCTGGCCGCGGGCGGCCCCGACGCGCGCGTCACCGCCCCCCACCGGCTGCGGCGCCTGGCGCTCCTCGCCGACCTGGGCGGCATCGCGCTCGCCAACGGCCGCCGGTTCGAGGCGGTCCGCCGCGAGGGCGACCGGAGGGCGGAGCTCGAGGACGCCAAGAGCCGCCTGCTGCGCCTGGCGTCGCACGAGCTCCGCGGCCCGCTGGCGGTGCTGCGCGGCTACGTGTCGATGCTGCGCGACGGCACGTACGCGGCCCAGCCCGAGCAGCTCCCCGACGTCTACGCCATCCTGGAGGCCAAGGGCCGGCAGATCGAACTGATGGTCACCCAGCTGCTGGAGGCGGCCAGGCTGGAGGACGGCCGGCTCGGCGTCGAGCCGCGCCCGATCGACCTGCGGGACCCCGTCCGCGAGGCGTTCGAGGGCATCCGGCTCGTCGCGCAGCCCGGCCACGCGCTGAGCCTCGAGGCGCCCGACGGCCCGGTCGAGGTCATGGCCGACCCGGCGCGCGTCACCACCATCGTCGCCAACCTGCTCGACAACGCCGTCAAGTACTCGCCGCGCGGGGGGCCCGTGCGCTGCACGATCCGCCGGGAGCCGGGCATCGCCCGGGTCGACGTCGTGGACCGCGGCCTGGGCATCGCGCCGGAGGACCGGGCCGTGCTCTTCACCCGCTTCGGGCGCGTCGAGACGGCCGACAACCGCGGCATCGAGGGGACCGGGCTGGGACTCTACCTCTCCCGGGAGCTCGCGCACGCGCAGGGCGGGACGCTGAGCGTCGAATCCGAAGCCGGAGCCGGCAGCACGTTCACGCTGACGCTGCCGCTCGCGTCCCCACCCGCGCCCGGAGGCCGCTAGCGGCGCAGCCGAAAACCAGCCGGATCCTTGGCGCCCATGCACCCCATCTGGCGGCCGGGATCCTCCGCTCCTCGCTCACCTGTTGACGAACAGGCTGCGCTCCGGTGCTCGGCCCCCGACCACCATCTGGGGCACCTGGACACCAACTATCTCGGCCAGTTTCCGGCCGCGCCGCTAGCTCGAGAGCAGACCGCGCATGCGGCGGCCGGCGACCGCCAGGCCGGCGAGCGCGACCAGGACCAGCACGCCGGCATGCACCGCCAGGTCCCAGCCGGGTCGTTCCAGGGTGATCCCGCGGACCAGCGCCACCGCGTGGTAGAGCGGGGTGGCGAGGACGATCGCGTGCAGCACCGGCGGGAACCTCTCGATCGGCACGAAGGTGCCCGAGAACAGGAACATGGCGAACTGGACCACTCCCATGTACTCGAAGTCCTGCATGCCGCGCATGAACGTCGAGATGGCCACGCCCAGCGAGCCGAAGGCGAGGGCGGCCAGCAGCGCCGCCGGGAGGGCCGCGAGCGCCCTCAGCGGCGTCGTCAGGCCGAGGGCGACCATGACGATGAGGAAGGGCGCGGCGTACAGTCCCGCCCGCGCCAGCGCCCAGCCCACCTCGCCGACCGCGATCTCCTGGGCGGTGACCGGGGTGTTGAGCACCGCGTCGTAGAGCCGCCGGTACCGCAGCTTGACGAAGAAGTTGATGGTCGCCTCGGCGAGGGAGCCGTTCATCGCCGAGGCGGCGAGCATCGCCGGTGCCAGGAAGACCGGGTAGGGCACCGTCCGGCCGTCCGGCAGGTGGACGTCGCCCACCAGCGCGCCCAGGCCCCAGCCCATGGCCACCAGGTAGAGCACCGGCTCGATGAAGCCGACGATCACCAGCCACATGTAGAAGCCGCCGGCCCGGAACACGATCAGGTTGCGGCCCGTGACCGCCGCCGCGCGGCGGGGGTGCACCTCGCCGCCGGCCAGCGCCCGGGCCACGACCGTGCCGACCACCACCTAGGGGGCCGCCCGAAAATGCCGACGGATCTGCGACGCCCATGCACCCCATCTCGCGGCCGGGCTTCTGCGGTCCTCGCTCACCCATTGACGAATGGGCTCGCTGCGGTCCTCGGCGCCCGGCCACGATCTGGGGCACCTGGCCGCCGGATATCTCGCCGCCATTTCCGGCCAGCCCCCTAGACCGCCAGCCTGGCCGAGAAGCGCGCCCTGGCGACCGCGAAGCCGGCGGCGAGCCACAGCGCCAGGACCCCGAGGTGCAGGGGGACCGGCCAGGCCGGATGGATGCCGAGCGCCGCCGCCCGGCTCAGCTCCACGCCGTGCCAGAGGGGGAGGGCGTACGCGGCCGGCCGGATGAACTCGGGCATGCGCTCCACCGGGAAGAAGACCCCGGAGGTGAGCGTCATGGGCAGCATGACGAGCCGGACCAGGGTTGTCATCTGGCTCGGCGCCGCGAAGGTGGCGGCAATTGCCAGCATGGGGGCGGCCGCCGCCAGCGCCACCAGCAGGGCCATGGCGGGCGCCGCCAGCGCCCAGGGGGACCGGAGCACGCCGAACGGCAGCAGCACCACCAGGAAGGCGGCGACCGACGCCGCCACCCGGAGGGCGATGTAGCAGAGCCTGCCCAGCAGCATGTCGACGACGCGCACCGGCGTGGAGGCGATGACCTGGTAGGTGCGCTGGAAGCGCAGCGCGTTCAGCACCGGGAAGCTGGACTCGAGCATCGAGACCTGCAGGGCGGTGGCGGCCAGCAGGCCCGGGGCCACGAACGCCAGGTACGGGCGGCCCAGCGATCCGCCCCGGTCCACGTGCGGTGCCACCGCCAGGCCGAGGCCGAGCAGGTACAGCACCGGGATGAGGAGCGAGCTGACCAGGCTGCTCTGCCATCCCCGCCGGTAGCCGGCCAGATGGTACTCCAGCACCGCCACGGCCGGGTGAGCCACGGGCTAGGCCACCATCCGGAAGTCCTGACCGTAATGCCGAGTCAGGATGGACGAGATCTTCCAAGCGGACTGAAGCACGAAGGCACGAAGGACACGGAGACGCACGAAGGGCATCGTGCCGTGCTCGCGATCGCCGCCTGAACCGTGGTCGACACGGATGTTCGAGTTCATGGAAAGGCCTGTCCTTGGCCAGGGTGCGAGCCGCGGGCCGGGGCACCTTCGTGCGTCTTCGTGCTCTTCGTGGCTTCGTGCT
>Ga0066903_100002686_pt1 | contig 14066 bp, 10 predicted proteins | sample PanSoiMetaGPlot1_FD_67491 | JGI IMG/M metagenome (GOLD analysis project Ga0066903, IMG submission 67491) | Tropical forest soil microbial communities from Panama analyzed to predict greenhouse gas emissions - Panama Soil - Plot 1 (version 2) | ecosystem: Environmental > Terrestrial > Soil >...
CTGCGTGAACGTCGCGAATCTGCTGCTGGCGCGCGGCGCGACCCGGCAGAAAGAACTGGCGCTGCGCAAAGCGCTCGGGGCGGCGAACGCGCGACTGGTCCGACAACTCCTGACAGAGAGCGCGGTGCTGGCGGGCGCCGGCGCCGCGATCGGCATCGCGCTCTCGACTCTCACGTTCAGATACCTCGCTCGACTGGTGCCGGGCGGCCTTCCCTCGGGCACTGAACCATCCCTCAACGTGCCGGTGCTGCTCTTCTCCGGGGCCGTGACGTCCCTCGTCGTGCTCGCGTTCGGCGCCGGTCCTGCGCTCGTCGCTTCCCGCGTCTCGCTCGAGGCCGCGCTGAAGTCGGGTTCGACCCGGCTGACCGGTGCGGCGGGCAGCGAACGAATCCGCCATGCGCTCGTCATCGCGGAAATCTCACTGACGATCGTGCTGCTCGTCGGCGCCGGCCTGCTGCTGCGGAGCTACACGAAAGTCCTGGCCGTGCCGCCGGGGTTCGAGCCCTCGCATCTCCTCGTTGCCGAGACGGTGTTGTCGCCGTCCAAGTACCGCACACTCGAAGCGCGCTCGGCCTTCTACACCGGCGTGCTGGATCGCGTGCGAGCCATGCCGACTGTGACCGGCGCGGGATACGTCAACGCCGCACCGCTGACGATCAAAGGAGGCCGCTCCGGCTTCGTGATCGAAGGCGAACCGCCACCGCGTCCTGAGGACATCGTGCGACACCTCGCGCTCAACCGCTCGATCACGCCGGGCTATCTGCAGGCGCTGGGCGTGCCCCTCGTGCGCGGACGCCACTTCGACGAGCGCGACCGCGACGACGCGCCGCGCTCGGTCGTCGTCAGCGAACAGTTTGCCGCGGCGCGGTGGCCGGGCCAGGACGCTGTCGGGCGACGCATTCGACTATCCGGTCCGGATGTGCCCTGGTTCACCGTCGTCGGCGTGGTGGCCAACGTGCGCCAGACGGGGCTGGAGAGTCCGCTCGAGCAGGAGGTGTACTTTCCAGCAGCGCAGGTCTCCGTGAACATCCCGTTCATGTGGCCGCAGCATCTCGTCGTCCGCACAACCGGCGATCCGCTGGCGCTTGCGGCGGCAGTACGGCGCGCCGTGTCGGACGTGGACCGGGACGAGCCGGTGTCGAACCTGCGCTCCATGGAGCAGGTGTTCGCGGCGGAGGTCCTCAACCGCAACACGCAGCTCACGCTGGTGGCGGCCTTTGCCGCGCTGGCCCTCGTCATGGCCGCAGTCGGCCTCTACGGCGTGCTGTCGTACACCGTCGCGCGCCGCATCCCTGAAATCGGCGTGCGCATGGCGCTCGGCGCTCACAGGGCGACCGTGGTGATGGAGATCGTCCGCGGCGCGCTCCGGCTCGCAGCGTGGGGCCTCGCGCTCGGCACGGCCGGCGCCTTCGCAGCCACGCGACTGCTGACCTCCTCGCTGTTCAGCGTCAGCCGTGCCGATCCCGCGACTTTTGCCGTCACCAGTGTTGTCGTCCTCGTGATGTCGCTCGTCGCCAGCGCCGTGCCGGCCTTCCGGGGCGCGGGCGTCGATCCCAGCGTCACACTGCGCGGGGACTGAGGTCAGATTGCAGGATTGCAGGATTGCAGGATTGAAGGATTGAAGGATTGAAGGAAGGCGGATGGATGAACGTTCTTCGCTGGATTGATGCCGCCCGAGCCCGCCTTCGCACCATCGTCGGCCGGCAGCGCGCTGATGCCGACCTCGACGACGAGCTGTCGTTCCATCTCGCGATGCAGGCCCGCGCGAACGTAGAGCGTGGCATGACCGACGCCGAAGCCCATCGTCGCGCGCGGCTCGCGCTCGGCGGGCTGCCGCAGACGGCTGAGGCCTGCCGCGAGCAACGTCCCTTAGCAGCGCTGGAGACCACAATGCAAGACGTCCGCTACGCCATCCGTCTCTTGCGGAAGAATCCCGGCTTTGCAGCCGCCGCCGTGCTGACGCTCGCACTCGGCATCGGCGCCAACACGACGATGTTCAGCGTGTTGAACACGTACCTCTTCCGCTCGCTGCCCTACCCCGACTCCGGACGTCTGGTGGAGGTATTTCGGGCCTCGAAGATCTCGGATAGCTGGCCGTTCTCGGCGGCCAACTTTCTCTCGTACCGCGAACGCAACGACGTGTTCGTGCACATCGCGGCCTTCCTCAACACGGGCTACAAGGTAGCGCGGCCAGGCGCGCCCGTCGAAGGCATCACCGGCATGACCGTCACCGGCGACTTCTTTCCGACGCTTGCCGTGCAACCGGCCCTCGGCCGCGTGTTCGGCGCCGACGAGGATCAGCCGGGCCGGAACGCCGTCGCGGTACTGAGCGATCGGTACTGGCGGACGCGATGGGCCGCCGATCCGGCGATCGTCGGCCACCGAGTCGACATGGACGGCGAGCGCGTCGAGATCATCGGCGTCATGCCTCCGAGCTTCGAGCATCCGCTGCTGTGGGGCCTGGTCGACGTCTGGCGCCCCATGGCGTGGACGCCGGAGCAGCAGACCAATCGCGGTAGCGCTTCGTATCGAGCGATCGCGCGCTTGAAGCCCGGCGTGACGGTGTCGCAGGCCGAACAGTCGATGACCGCGCTCATCGTCAACGTGTGGAAGGAAACGGGCGCGAACCGGGACGAGGGTGCACGGCTGGCGCCCCTGCATCTCTCGATGTCGGACAACACGGCTCGCGGTGTGATGTGGTTCACGTTCCTCCTCGCCGGTTTCGTTCTGCTGATCGCGTGCGCGAACCTGGCCAACCTCCAGCTGGTCCGCGCGATGGCGCGCACGCGAGAACACGGCATTCGGACGGCGCTTGGCGCCGCGCGGCTGCGCCTAGTGAAGCAATCACTTGTCGAGAGCCTCGTCAGCTCGTGGTGCGGCGGCCTCTTGAGCCTCCCCGTCGCGATCGCCGGCGTGCGATTCGTCAACGCGCGGCTGTTTCCAGACTGGCCGGGGCAGATCGCGCTCGACATGCGCGTGTTCGCATTCGCGCTTCTGTGCGCGCTCATCACCGGCATCGTGTTCGGGGCCGCACCTGCCTGGCTGACGTCGCACACGGATCCGCACACCTCGATGCGGGACGGCGCGCGTGGAACGACCGGGACCTGGCAGCGCACGAGGAACGGCCTCGTTGCGGGTCAGCTCGCCTTTTCGCTGCTGCTGTTGACCGGCGCTGCGCTGTTCGTGCGCGGCATCGAGCGTTTCGCCACGGCCGATCCCGGCTGGCGTGTTGACGGATTGCTGAGCGGACGGCTGGCCCTCACCGGTCCCCGGTATGCGACTCCTCCGCAGCGCTTCGCGTTCTTCCGCGACGTCGAACAGCGGCTCCGCGCCCTCCCGGGCGTCCAGGATGTGGCGCTGTCGCAATCAGTAACAGCCGGCGGCTTCAACTCGAGCGGCGGGGTGATCGTCGAGGGGCACGACACCGGCGGACCGCAGCCGGAGATGTTCCTCGAACAAGTGAGCACGCGGTTCTTCGACACACTCGGCATTCGACTCCTGGCCGGCCGGATGTTTGACGCCACTGATACCGCCGATCACCCGCCGGTCATCATCATCAACGAAACGGCGGCCAAACGTTTCTGGCCCGGCCAGGATCCGATCGGCAAGCGAATTGGCCGTCCTGGACCCACGCCGGCGGCTGGCCCTGTGTCGCTGCAAGTCGTCGGCGTCGTCAACGACGTTCGATTTCCTGCCACGCTTGCGACGCCGTATTCACCGCTGCAGGGGTTCCGCCCGCTGGCGCAGGTCCCCCTCCCGTTCTTTTCGATCACGTTGCGGACGAGGATGCAACCGGATCTGCTGACCGATCCGATGCGGCGCGCCATCGCCGAACTCGACTCGATGCTGCTTGTGAGCAACATCCGCACCGAACGGCGCATCGTCGAACGTGGTCTCGGCAGTGTGTCGCTGCTCGCAAGACTGCTGGCGATGTTTGCCGGGCTGGGCCTGTTGTTGTCGGCGATCGGCGTCTACGGCGTCACGGCGTACAGCGTCGCGCAGCGCACGCACGAGCTCGGCGTCCGCCTGGCGCTCGGGGCGCAGGCGCACGACGTGCTGCGGCTGGTCATGGCGCAGGGCATTCGCATGATCGGTCTCGGCCTCGTCGCCGGCGCCGCGGGCGCGTACATCGTGGCACGGCTCCTCGCGTCGATGTTGCCGACCGTGCCGATGCGGGACCCGGCGGCCGCCGCGGCGGTCATCGTCGTCCTGCTCGGTTGCGCCCTCGCAGCGTCCTTCGTCCCGGCACGGCGCGCGACACGCGTCAATCCGATCGTCGCCCTGCGGGCCGAATAGGCCGCACATCCGATGGCCGGATTGCAGAATTGCAGGATGTCAACGATGGAGCTGCTTCGCTGGATCGACGCCGCACGCGCTCGGATGCGGGTGATCCTGCAGCGCCGCCGGGCGGATGCTGAGCTGCACGAGGAACTGGCGTTCCATCTGGCGATGCAGGAACACGTCAACGCGCAGCGTGGCCTGCGCGGTGTCGACGCGACGCGGCGCGCGCGAGTCCAGTTCGGCGGCGTGATGCAGGCGTTTGAAGCATCCCGCGAGAGGCGGCCCCTGTCCTTCGTGGAGACGGCAATGCAGGACCTGCGGTACGCGATGAGAATGATGCGGAAGACGCCGGGCTTCGCGGCGGCCGCCGTCGTGACACTGGCGCTCGGCATCGGCGCCAACACGGCCATCTTCTCGGTGCTGAACACCGTCATCCTCCGGCCGCTCGCCTACCCACGACCGGATCGGCTGATGCTCCTGACGAGCGTGTTCCCGAACTTCGACCGCTTCTGGGTGTCGTTCCCCGAGTTCCTCGAGTTTCGCGAGTGGACGCGTGCCTTCTCGTCGGTCGGCGCCTACACGACGGGCGACTCGAATCTGGCGACCGCAGACCGGCCGCAGCGTGTGCGCTTGATGGTAGCGTCCGCCGATCTCTTCACGACGCTCGGGGTGCCGGCTCGCCTGGGACGGACCTTCGACGCGGCCGAAACGCGTCCGGGTGGTGCACAGGTCGTGGTGTTGTCGCACCGCATCTGGCAGTCGGCGTTCGGCGGCGACCCCCAACTGCTCGGCGCGTCGATCGATGTCGACGGCGTGCGGCGGACCGTCGTCGGCATCATGCCGCCGGGCTTCGACGTCGCAGGCCGCCGCGTGGACATCTGGCTGCCCCTGGCGCTCAACCCCGCGACAGCCAACCGCGGCGGTCATTTTCTTTACTTGATCGGTCGCCTCGCGGACGGTTCGACGCCTGCTGCCGCACGGGCCGAACTCGAGACCCTGCTGAGTCAGTGGCGCACTCGAGTATTCGGGGTGCGCGCGACCGAGACGCCCGGCCCTGCCAACGGCTTTCTGCATGCGCCTGGCGCGTCCGGCCATCGTCTGCGCATCGATCCGTTGCAGGCCGAAATCGTCGGCAACGCGACAACGGCGGTCTGGGTGCTGCAGGGGGCCGTCCTCCTCGTGCTCCTGATCGCGTGCGCCAACCTGTCGACGTTGCTGCTCTCGCGCGCTGAGTCGCGGCGAAAGGAGTTCGCGGTGCGCGCCGCGCTCGGCGCCGCGCGCCTGCGCCTGCTGCGTCAATCGATCGTGGAAGGATGCCTGCTGTCGTCGATTGGAGCTGCGCTCGGTATTGCGGTCGCCGCCAGCAGCACGCGACTGCTCTTCGCCGCGTACCCCGACGCCCTGCCGCTGTCCGCGACAGTGGCTCTCGATTGGCGCGTGCTCGCATTCACGTCAGCAGTGGCCGTGGCGACAGGCGTGGTCTTCGGCGCTGCGCCGCTCGTGCACATCACGTCGAGCCTCACGGCCGCGGCCCTGAAAGAAGGCGGACTGCGCGCGACGGCCGGGCGGCACCTGGCCCGGCGCATTCTTGTGACGTGCGAAGTCGCACTCGCCGTCGCGCTCGTTGTGGGTGCAGGTCTCCTGCTGCGAACGGTTGACAACCTGTCGCGCGTCGACGCCGGCTTCAATCGGACGACACTCGCGACGTTCGGGCTGAGCCTGCCGGCGGCCCGATACGCGAGCCCCGACAGCCGCCGGACGTTCTATCAGCGCATGACCGATCAGTTGGCCAGCACACCCGGCATCTTGAAGGTTGGCGCGGCAACTGGTTTGCCTCCGCTGCGCAGTGTGAACGCCAACAGCACGATCATCGAGGGGGTCGAGAGCGGGCAGCCCGGCGCCTTTCCCACCATCGACTACTACAACGAGGTCAGCACGGAGTACTTTGACGCCATGGGGATCCCGATCGTCGAGGGCCGTGGTTTTCAGAGCTCGGATAGCGGCATGGTCATCGTCAACGAAACGATGGCGCGGACGCTCTGGCGCGGGCAGACGCCGATCGGGCACCGGCTGCGTCCCTGCTGCAATCCCGCCAATCCATGGCTGACGATCGTGGGCGTCGCTCGCGATGTGAAGCAGGGCGGCGTCGACAGGGCGACTGGAACCGAGATCTACTTCCACGCGAGCCGCAACGCACCGGACACGATGAACATCGTGCTGAGGACGCCGCTCGCGCCCGATGCTCTGAACGCGGCGATTCAACGCACGGTCGCCGCGCTCGATCCGTCGTTGCCGGTGATCAACCTGCGGAAGATGGAGGATGTGTTCGACGAGGCGATCGGCAGGCCGCGTCTGCTGGCGCAACTGTTGACCATCTTCGCCATGCTCGCCCTGCTGCTGTCCACGGTCGGCACCTATGGCGTGCTGTCGTACATGGTGACCGAGCGGCGGCGCGAGATTGGCATCCGCATCGCCCTCGGCGCGACGAGGCCGGCCGTGATGCGCATGATCGTGGGCCAGGGCGCACGTCTCACGATAGCGGGCCTCGCCATCGGCGTCGCGATCGCCCTGGCCGCCAGCCGCGCGCTCACGTCGCTGCTCTTCGGCGTCAAGCCGACGGACCCGGCCACCATCGCCGTCGTGGTCGCCCTCATCGGCGCCGTCGCGCTGACGGCCTGCTACATGCCGGGCCTTTCGGCCACGCGCGTCGACCCGATGACGGCACTGCGGGATGAATGATCGGGGGCCGTCGCACCTGATGTAGCATCACGCTCCAGGGAACGGCCTGAAGGCCGAACGGGGGAGATGCCATGCCCAGCTACATTCGTCGACTCGGACGCGTTGCCGCCATCGGGCTGGCGACGGCCGCCGGCCTCGTGATGGTCTTCGCCTCGCTCGGCGCGCAGACCCCCAATGTCCCCAAGTACAAGTTCGATCCGGACTGGCCCAAGCCGCTGCCGAACAAATGGAAGATGGGCGGCGTGACGGGTCTCGCCGTCGACAAGGACGACAACGTCTGGGCCTACAACCGCCCCAACGATCTCACCAGCATCGAGATCGAGGCTGAGCTCGAGCCGCCGCTGGCTGATTGCTGCGCACACGCGCCGGCGATGATCCATATCGCCGGGCACAACGGCCCCGGCTACAAGGACGGAGAAGTGATCGGTTCCTTCGACGCTCCGCAAGGGCACGGTATGGCGGTCGACAAACAGGGGTTTGTCTATCTTGGACAGAACACTGTCCGCAAGTACGACCCGAAGACTGGCAAGGTGCTGATGGCTGTCCCGCACATCCCCGAACAACCAAACGGCCAGCCTTTCGACGACAACCCGAGAATCTTGTGGACGCGCGGCCAGGGCAGCGCAGGCGCGGTCGCCGGATTCATCACGGTGCCGGGGGCCGAAGGCGCGCGCGGCGGACGCGGCGGCCGTGGCGCCGGTGGCGCCGGTGGCGGGCGCGGCGATGGTGCGGCGACGCAAGCCCAACTCCAACAGACGGCCTTCATTGCGAAATACCCGCCGACGACGCCGATGATCGTCGGAGGCATCGAAGAAATCCGCACCGACGATGCGGTCAACGAGATCTACGTCGCGGACAATGCGTTCGGGGGCCGCGTGATGGTGTTCTCACTGGACAAATTCGAGTTCAAACGGGGCTGGGGCGCCTATGGACACAAGTTGTCTGAAATCAGCACCAAGCCGGAGGACCATGCCTACACGCCGAATGGTCCTATGGCGAAGGAATTCGTCGGACACCTCACGTTCAACTTCTCCAATGACGGTCTGGTCTACGCGGCCGACCGTGCTGGCAACCGGATCCACGTCACGGACAAGCAGGGCAATTTCAAGCAGGAAATCAAGCTCGCTGAATACACCGGCGTCGGCGGCGCGGCGGGCGGCGTGATGTTCTCGAACGACAAAGACCAGAAGCTGCTCTACATCTCCGACCTGACGAACAATCACGTGTGGTTCATCGATCGCAAGAGCGGCAAAGTCGTGGGAACGCTTGGCCAGATGGGCGAGAGCGGCGGAAGCTTCTTCGGCCTTCACATGGAAGCGACGGACTCGAAGGGCAACCTCTATACTGGCGAGGTCTTCGCGGGCGCGCGTGTGCAGCGCTTCGTGCCGGCTGAAAGCCCGCGCGGGAAGCTGCTGGATCAGCTCGCGCGCGTTCAGCCGTAGAAGGACGAAATCTCTACTGCCCTTTCCGTAGATACACGTTCCCGCTGAACGTGCGCAGCTCGAACTCGGGTCCGCCGCCGTTGGCGGTCCCGAGAATGTCCCTGTTGACCTCGATGCGGTACTTGCCGTCGCGCTGGCTGTCGCCGGACGACTGCGCGCGCCTGGGCTGCATCTGCAGATCGAAGTCGGTGAAGACGTCGGCCATGTCACTGCGAAGCTTGAAGGTGGCCTTCACCGACGCCGGCAGAGTCACGTCGACCTTGCCGCTCATCGACGTGAACGCCATCGGCTTGTCAGGCAGCACGCGCGTCAACGTGGCCACCATGTTGCCGCCCATGGAGTGGGCGACCACGGCGCCCGCGACCTTGGTCATCGTGATCCCGCCGTTGGCGCTGCTCACCTCGTGCTCGCCTTCGACGCCGTCCACTGTGATGGCGCCTTCGAACGTTCCGATCTGCAGGTTCGTCCGCATCGGCACCTGAATGTCGAGATCGACGGCACCGAACGGTGTGCCGGCGATTACGATCTCGTTGTTCTCCTGCTCGGCCGTGAACCCGCTACCGCTAGGCGTCAGTTTGCGCAGCCCGGCCGTCGACGTCGTGTCGGCCTCGGCACCGCGACCCCCGCGCCCGTTGGCCGCGCCGAACCCGGCACCGAAGCCTCGCCCGACGCCGCGTCCCTCGCGTGCACTGACGTCACGCTGGCGCGCTTCGATGAGGACGTCGCTCCGGTTCGAGCCCTTCACGGTGATCGCGCCGTTCATCAGGTGCACTTTAAGCTTGCCCGGACGGGACGCGTCCGCGAACTTGAGCGTCACGCGCTCCACATCCTGCTGCGCGCTCCCAAGCGTGCTCAGGGCCGCCATCACTCCCGCCACCACCAACATCGTTCGCATCGTCCTCATGAGTGTCTCGTTTTCTTATGCGCGCGGGGCCCCACCCCCGCGCGGTGCGATCCTGAGCGGCTTCGCCGCTGGCCGCAGGCGCTACCTCTCTTAATGCGCGCGCAGCACACGCACGTCGCCGTTGAATGCATCGAAGGTCAGTTCAGGCCCGCCGCGGCCGACGCGAAGCGTCGTGAACTCGTTCGATCGGTAGACGAACATGCCGCCCCGCCGGCCCGACGTCGGTACGCCTTTCTGAATTTCTCCGTCGAAGTCGGTGAACAGGCCGCCGCTGAACGTCTTCATGCGGACCTCCGCCGACAGGTCGCCCGGGAACGTGGCAACGATCGCGCCGTTCACGGTCTTGAAGAGCGACGCCGCCCGAGGCGCGGCGGCAAACGACGCTTCGACTGCGCCGTTCACCGCGACAGCCCGACCCGCCGCCCGCATCGCGCCAAGCGTGATGCGGCCGTTCACGCTGTTGATGTCGAACTCGGCGGCCGAGTCGTCGACGTGAATCCCGCCGTTGATGGCGCACAAGCGGAGACGGACATCACGCGGCACGCGAAGGGTCACGTCGAACGTCACCTCGTACTGCCGCCGATCCCACCAGGCGGGCGATCGCACGTTGCCCGACTCGCCGCACGCAGGATGATCCAACTCGCGCACCGTGGCTTCCACCGTCGCCGCGTTTTCGACGAAGTCGAGCACGACGTCCCGTTCCGCGCGCCGCGTTTCATCGTCGGAGATCGCGGCGATCGTCCGACGGGCTTCGACCTGCACGTCTGCGCCGTCGTAGCCGGTCACGACGATCGGTCCGTTCAGGACGCGCACGTCGAGCGTGTGCACGCCGCCGCCGGCAAACCGCAGCGTCTTCGTGACGGTGCTCTCGGTGCGAACCGGATACGCCGGGGTGACGCCGAGCAGCGTCAGCAATCCCGAGACGAGCAGGGCGATGATTCGCGCAATCATGTGCTGCCTCTTACATACCGACGTGCTGAAGTCCCCATTGAGCGCGCGCACGGACGGTCGCGTCGACCATTGGATCGTCCGCCAGTCCCCGCAGCGTGGCAGCCGACTCGCGGCCGCTCTCTTCGATCAGGAAGTCGACGAGCGCAATCTGCACCATCGGCGACGACTGTTTCGGCAGCGCGTCCACTGCGCCGCGGCGCACCGCGTCGCGCGACGCGAATCGCCTGAGCGCGTCGACGCTGGCCAGGCGCACGTTGACGTTTGGATCGTGCATGAGCGTATCGAGCAGCGCCGTCACCACCTCGTTGCCGGGCTGATCGATCTGGCCGGTCCAACTGACGCCTTTCAGCCGCTCGCTCGCTGACTGCTGCTGCATCAGCGACAAGGTGACCATCTGCCGCATGTCGCGAAGCTCCTGTCGGAGTTCAGCCAGCTGCGGGTCGGGAGCCGCGGGCCGGGCCGTCTGCCGCCCCAGCACCACACCGAGCACGAGCGTTGCCGCCGCAGCGAGCCCTGCCTGGACGACGAACCGCCCTCTCCACACCGGCGTCTGACGCAAACCAGCCGGCCCGGCGTGGACCTGCCGCGGGACGCCGCTCACCCGCCGTTCGTGTTCCGCGAGCAGCGCGTCGAATCGCGACCGCATCGCCGGGGTATCGGGCCGGTCGGCCGGTAGCTCTCCCAGCCGCTGCCACGTCTCGCGGAGCGCAGCGGCTTCGGTGGCACACGAAGCGCACGTGCGGAGGTGATCGGCGACGGCCGCCGGCGCGACACCCGTCAGGTAGTCTGCAAGGAACGGGTGGACGTCTTCACATCGCATGAGGAAGCCTCATCGGACAGGCCGAGGAAAATGTCGCGCAGCTCGCGGACCGCGCGATGGAGCCGCACTTTGACGGTGCCCACATCCACGTCGAGCAACGCAGCGATCTGGTCCAGCTTCATGCCGCGGTACCGCGCCAGCACGATCAGTTCGCGTTTGTCCTCGCGCAGGCGCAAGAGCGCGCAGCGGAGCCGCTGCCGCTCACGCTCCTCTTCGAGCTGCCGCGCCGGACCCGCGCCCGGGCTCGGCCGCTCCAGCGCCTCGCCGCCCAGGGGCTCGGACCGCGGACGCGTGCGGAAGTAGTCTGCGCGGGCGTTTCTGGCAATCCTGAACAGCCACGTCTCGAACCGCCCTTCGTCACGGTACGTGGCCCGATACTTGAGGATGCGCACGAACACGTCCTGCACGAGGTCCTCCGCCGCCGCGGCATTTCCAATCATCCGACTCAGGAAATCGAACAGCGGCACGTGATAGCGGTCGAACAACACCCCCAGTTGGGGGAGGTCGCCATCCCGAACGGCCCGCATCAGGTCTTCGTCGGTCACGGTCGCTTCAGTGTTGAAAACCGTTGAATCCGGAAAAGGTTACGAGGTCGTGGAGGTCCTAGAGGAGAAGGCATGGCAGAGGTGCTGGCGCCTCGACGAGCTCAAGGCGCGACGGGTCTCACTGACCTCTCCTGCTGTCGAAATACGACGCCACGGCCTTGAGCGTCTGGTCGTTGCCGCGCTCGAAGAACCGTCGCTTGGCGAGTGATTCGGGATCCGCTCCGAAGCCCAGGCTTGCGGCCCGCACGTGCGTGCGTCCCCCATCGAGCGGCGTCAGCGTCACCACCGTCCACGTCTGTTTCCACGCCTCCTTGAACGGGAAACTGGCCGGCGTCTGGTGAATCCGGATCGCAATCATGCGCGGGGGCTCGAACGCGAGGATCTCGTTCTCGATCGTCTGCTCGTCGCCTAGGCGGCCGTCCGGACCATAGCGCGAGCGGATGAACCCGCCAACGCGGAGATCGACCTCCGCCAGCGCCACCCCGACAGCCTTGTAACCGTCGGACGTCGACCAGACGCGCCAGACGTCTTCGATCGGCGCGTTCACGATCCCCTCGTTCACGAACGAGACGGTGCCAACGGTTCCGGCCGCCTGCGCGTACGCACCGCAGCCGGCGGCGACGACCGCACACGCCACAACGAGTGCTCTCATCGTTTCCTCGGTTTCTTTCGTCCAGACGCGCGGCGCCGTTGACGGAGCGGCGCGCCGAGCCGGGAAAAATAGTCACGCAGCACGGCGACCGAATCGTCGAAGGGCGCCAGGGTGCCGGCAGCGCGAGCCTGCATCAACCCGCCCTCCATCACCGTGAGCACGAAGCGCGCGAGCCTGCGCCTGTCCACGCTCGCCGGGAGTCGGGCGTCGTCGCGAAGCCATGTGTCGACACGATCGGCCCACCTCTCGAAGTTGCGATGGACGAGCGCGCGAGCCTTGGCGTTTCCATCGCTCACCTCGAGCGCCATGTTGCCGATCGGACAGCCCATCCGACAGTCCACCCGCTGCATGCCGTCGCGATACCGCTGGAGGAGCGCAAACACCCGGGCGACGGCATCGTCGGCCGACGCTTCGACCGGATCCATCACCGCCGGCCCAAGGAGGTCGAGAGCGAACTCCAGCACGGCCAGCAGCAGATCGTCCTTGCTGTCGAAGAAGTGATAGAGGCTGCCCGGGTTGACGCCGGCTTCACGGGCAATCGTGGCCACGCCGGTGGCGTTGAAGCCCTGCTCGTGAAACAGCTGAAAGGCGGTCCGCAGAATGCGATCGCGCGTTTCGGGGGAGGCCGGCAGGTCTTGAGCGTTCACTCAAAAAACTTTAGCGATCGCTCAAGTGCCGTGTCAAGCGCCGGGCGCGGCCCGGGTCACCAAGGCTTCTCGACGTTGGTCACGTGCTCGCGATCGGGCGCCGTCACGCAGAACGCGATGCAGAGGTACGGCAGCTCGGGGTGGGGGTTGTGGCCGCGATGGATCTTCGCGATCGGCTCCGAGTACACGTCGCCGGCCTTGGCCCGCACCAGAATCCCTTCCTGGAATTCGGCTTCGAACACGCCCTGCAGCGCAACGAAGAACGTCGCGCCGTTGTGGCAATGCCAGTTGGTATACCCGCCGGGCGCGATCTCGGCGTTGTAGATCTGCACCTTCACCTCTGGATCCTTCGGCATCGACGCGTAGAGCTGGTCGAACAGCACGTTTCGAAAAAGCCCCTGCCCCGGCTTGAGATACCCGGACAGCCGCAGCGCGAGTTCCTTGTCGTCGTCGTGTGAGTTCATGGCACTCCCGGCTGATCATTGCGTAAAATCGTCGGACACTCGTGGCATTTTTCCCGACCAGGAAGGACGCGCCCCGCCGATGACTGTGCAGACCGAACCTCGTTCGATGCAGCTCTCGCCCGCCGACCGCCAGCACATGGAGGACGTGGGCTTCATGACGTGCATGACGCTGGTGCTGCTGGGCAATTACGCCCAGACCGGCCATTTCGGCGGCCCGCTGGCCTATACGCCCCTCAACGTCGTGACGCACCTGGCCGGCCCGGGTAACGGGGGACTCAGGTACGACTACCGCCGGCCCAAACATCCGTACAGCGACAAGTTCATGCTCGCGGCGGGCCACTGCGCGCCGACCTGCTACGCGCTCTGGATGATCCTGGGCCAGGCACTCGCCCGGCGCTACCAGGCGACCGGCGATCGCCGCTACTTCGTCGCGCCGGACGTGGCGATGCTGCCCGTCGACGCGCTCGGCTTCCGCCGCGGCGCGGGCGCCCTGGCGCACCTGCTGGCCGACCACGGCCTGGCCGATCATCCGCTCTTCGCGCAGGCCAAGGGCCGTGGCATCCGGGCGCTCTCCGGCCACATCGAATCGACCGACGTGACCAACGACGTCAACGGCGGGCC
>Ga0066903_100002687_pt1 | contig 14064 bp, 11 predicted proteins | sample PanSoiMetaGPlot1_FD_67491 | JGI IMG/M metagenome (GOLD analysis project Ga0066903, IMG submission 67491) | Tropical forest soil microbial communities from Panama analyzed to predict greenhouse gas emissions - Panama Soil - Plot 1 (version 2) | ecosystem: Environmental > Terrestrial > Soil >...
GGACTTAGGGATGCCATCAGCGTCCGGACCTTCTCGGCACAGCGCTTCTGATCCATCTGCCGTTCGAAGTCCGGCGGCGCCGCTGCCACTGCAGGCAATTCCTCGGTTTGCTCCTCCCGGCGCCGCTGCCGCTCACTCTTTAGGCGCAGCGTGTCCAGCGCGCGGTTGCGTGCCAGGGTCAGCAACCAGGGGACGAACGGGCCGCGATCCTCGTCGTACCGGCCAGCGTTCCGCCACAGCTGCAAGAACACGTCCTGGACTACCTCCTCCGCCGTGCCTGCCTGCTGCAAAATACGCACCACTAGGCCGAAGACGGCCCGCGAATGGCGGTCGTAGAGTTCCTCGAACGCGCGCACGTCTCTCTGCAAGAGCCTGTGGACCAGAGCCGCGTCGGGTGACACTCCACTGTCCCCCATGGTTGTCAGGGCCGCTAGCAACACTGGCGCAGGCTTCTCCGTCCCCGTAGAGATATACGGCAATACTTGAAGTTTGGATGATATGCCAAAAGACGTGCTACCCGCTCATGATTTGAGTCTGGCAGCGATTTGGGCCGCGACGCCTTGGGCGTGGTCCACGCAGGCGCCTATGGCTGGCCCGCGCAGGTAGTTGCCGGTCAAAAAGAGGCCCGGGAGGTGTTCCCCGGCCTTCTCCAAGAACTCCACCCGCTCCAGGTGCCCAAGGTTGTACTGAGGGATCGCGCGCTCGTGAGCCGTGACATGCGAGAAGATCGGTGATCGGCCAAGTTTGAGAATCGGTGTCAGCTCGCGATGGACCAGACCCGTAAGCGATTCGGCTCCCAGGTGGACCGCTTCAAGGTTCAGAGCCCCTCCCACAAAAGTAGTCACCAGCACCTCACCGTTCTGGGACCTGCCACCGAAAAGGGACGAATTCCACACGGAGCCGAGCGTCTGCAAGCCCGCCGACCGTGGCACCAGAAAACCGAAGCCGTTGAGCTCGTGGCCAACGTCGGCGCGGCGATAGCCCAGGGACACGACCGCCACAGGTGCATATTCAATACTGCTCAAGGCAGAGACCAGCTCCGGGGACAATCCGGCAAGTAACGCCGCTGCTGCATTTGCCGGGAGCGCCAGGATGACGTGTCGTGTTAATACTCGCTCCGCGCCCTCAATCGCGACTTGCACTGTCCAAGTCGAGGCTTCCGGCCCTGGGCACAGCGCCGCGACTCGAGCACCCAAGTGCAGGGCGCCGCCCAGCTCTCCTGCCAGCGCTTGAGTGAGAGTCTCATTCCCATTCACAAAGGTTTCCGGTGTGCGTCCCCGCTGCCCTGGCTGCCGGTTTTGCTTGGCGGCGCGCAGGGCCCCGCGCACAACGCTGCCGGCCATCGATTCCGCCTCGTACAACTGCGGGAACGCGGCCCGCAGGCTCAATTTCTCCGGGTCACCCGCGTAGATGCCGGACACAAACGGGCCAACCAATTTCTCGAGCAATTCCCGCGAGAACTTCCGTCGCGTGAACTCTGCTACCGACTCTTCCGTCGCGGGAGGGGTGCTCTTTCCGAAGATATCGCGGACCAGGGCCCACTTCGTCGCCGCACCGACAAATGACGAAAAGAAGAACGCGGGTGGACTGAGTGGCGCCGGCTGCAATTCGCCATTGAGGAGAACAAATCTTGGCGCTCGTGGCGGTGCTTCGACAACCTGGCTTGCGATCCCGAGTTCTCGGCACAACCGCCGGATCGGCTCGGTAGCAGTGAAGCTTTGCGGACCAAGCTCCACCAAGAACCCATCTTGCCTCGCCGATTGAATCAATCCACCGGCCCGCTCCGATGCCTCAAAGACTGCTGCATCTAGTCCTGCTTGACGCAGCGCGTAGGCGCAGGCCAACCCGGAAATTCCGGCGCCAATCACAACGGCGGGAAGGGAATCAGTCATAGAGCGGCAGGCTGAGGAGTCGCGTCAGGATCACAGCGTGTTCGAGAACAGCGGCTTAGCGTTGAGCTGCTGCTTTTCAAGATAGGGATCGAAGGTCATCGCCAGATTGCGAATGAAGATCCGGCCCAGCCACGTCGCACGAATCGTCGTCGCATCGAGCAGCACCAAGCCATCTTCACGCGCAGACTCCAGGCTTTGTAACTCGTTTGTGAAGTATTCGTCGAAGTCTACGCCAAACTCACGGGCGATCTCGTCTTTATAGACCACCGTATGACAGAGCAGTCTGCTGATAACCGCGCGGCGCAGCCGGTCGTCTTCGGAAAGCCTGTAGCCGCGCATCGTTGCAAGTCCACGTTCATTGACCGCCGTTTCCCAGGCCGCGAGCTCACGCTGATTCTGCGCGTACGCATCTTGGATCCCGCTGATGGCGGTCACGCCCATGCCGTACAGATCGGCGCCCGCCTTTGTCGTATACCCCTGAAAATTCCGGTGCAGTGTGCGGTTCTGCTGCGATACCGCCAGTTCGTCACTCGGTCTGGCGAAATGATCCATACCGATGTACAGATACCCGCCCTCGATGAACTTCAGCAGCCCGGTGCGGAAAATCTCGAACTTCTGCATTCCCTCCGGCAGGAACGCCGCGAACGATCCCTGCTGCTTCTTCAGCCACGGCACGTGCGCGTAGCTGAAGAGCGCAATGCGGTCTGGGTTGAGCCGCAAAATCTGATCGACGGTGTCCGAGAACGACGCTGGCGTCTGGTACGGCAAGCCATAGATCAAATCCACATTGATACTGTCGAATCCCAGCTGCCGCGCTGCGGCAATCAGGTCTCGCGTCATCTCAAACGGCTGAATGCGGTGAATCGCCTTTTGCACCTGCAGCTGAAAGTCTTGAATTCCCATGCTCAGGCGATTGAAGCCCAGCTTGCGCAGGGCCTCAAGGTGCTCGCGCGTCGTGACCCGCGGATCAACCTCTATTCCGATCTCGGCATCACCACCAAACTTGAAATGCTCGCGCGTGAATCCGAACAACTCCTCGATCTGTGCGGGCGAGAGATACGTCGGCGTGCCGCCGCCCCAATGTAGCTGCGTCACTGCACGCTTCCGGGAGACCGCGCGGCCCACTCTCGCAATCTCGCGTTTCAAAACGTCCAGATACGGCGGCGCCACCGCCTTATTCTTTTGGATGATGACGTTGCAAGCGCAAAACAAGCACAAGCTCTCGCAAAACGGGATGTGCATGTACAAAGAGACTGGCGTCGCAGCGCGCTCCGCCTCTTCATGCACCTTTTCGAGGTCATCTGGACCGAACGTGTCATTCCATACCGGCGCAGTTGGATAACTCGTATAGCGCGGCCCCGGCCGGTTGTACCGCGTCAGGAATTCAGGGCTCACCTGCAGTTCGGCGCGCGCTTGCTGCAGGGTTGGATTCACCAAGGTCAATTCGTTCTCCTAGCCTTTGGCCGTCAAGGGGCGCGTCGCGGCTGCAAACGGCCTCTGGCCGGTCTCGACAAAAAGCTGCGCATTCTCCACCTGTGTTCCTGGCAAGATTCCGTGACCAAGGTTCAAGATATGTCCCACGCCCACCAGCGAGGCCAGAGTTTCCTCGGTCACCGTGCGAACTTCGTCCTCTGGTCCAAGGAGCACCGCCGGATCGACGTTGCCCTGCAGCGCCACCTTGGGCCCCAGGTCGCGGCGCAGCTCTGCCAAATCCACGCGCCAATCCACGCTCAACACATCCGCGCGCGACCGTGCCACCGCTGAAAGCAGGTGGCTCGAGGCCTTCGTGTAGTAGATCACTGGCACCGCGCCGAACACACCCGAAATCACTTCCTGCACCGCGGGCAGCGCAAAATCCTCATAGTCGCGAATATGGAGCTCACCGCACCAGGTATCGAACAGCTGCACCGCCGTGGCTCCGGCCGCGATCTGCGCCTTCAGATAGGGAATCGTCGCGCGTGCAATCTTGTGCAGCAGATCGTGAAACGTCTTCGGTTCGCGATAAAGGAAGCTCTTGACGGTGGCGAACCCCTCCTTCGCTTTACCCTCGACCATGTAACACGCGAGTGTCCACGGTGCCGCCGCAAAACCCAGTACCGGCACTTCCGGGCCGACTTCGCGCACGATGCGCCGAATCGCCTCTGGTAGAAATTTTGTTTCTTCTTCAGGGTCAAACATCTTCAGCCGGCCGACGGCCGCGGCCGATCGGACTGGATTCGGGAGGTTCGGGCCGGCGTCGCCAAGCTCCAGCGGAAGCCCCATTGCTTCTGCGGGGATCAAGATGTCCGAAAATACAATAACCGCGTCTACGCCAATTCGCCGGAACGGTTGTAGCGACACCTCCACCGCCAGATCCGGCGTTTTACAGACCTCTAAGAAACCATGCTTGGCACGTAGCTCTCGATATTCGGGTAGGTATCGTCCTGCTTGCCGCATCATCCATACGGGTACGCGCGGCAACTCCTCGCCGCGGCATGCACGCAGGAACAACTCTTTCCGGTTGATTCCACTAACCTTGTGGGTCATCGCTGCTGCCTTTGGTGCCTGGGAATCACAAGAATAACAAATCCAGGGTCCAGGCGCCCTGTACCCCTGATCGTATGGAACGGCCAGGTCGGAGTAGGCATCTTAAGTGCGTCAGCCGCGTGCAGCCCTATAAATGCCTGGGCTATACTGGAATCGCCGAGGGTTAGACCCGACGCTCATCCTGGGGGCCTTGCTCAAGCGAAATGTCCCATTTGTACGTCATTTTGACGACGGCGGCCTATCTCCTCAGCCTGGGCCTGTACATCACCTTCCTCAATTCCGGCAAAGAGATCGTCGGTCGCGCTGCTACGCTGCTTCTCGCCGTCGGCTTGGTCACCCACTACCTGGCTCTCCTCGAACGCGCCCGCGCCCAGCACACCGTTCCGTACCACGATCTTTATGGTTCGATGTCTCTCTTTGGCTGGCTTCTCGGCCTGACCTATCTCGGACTGGAGGTCTATCATCGCCAGCGCTCCGTGGGCGCTTACGCTTTGCCATTCATGCTCGTGTTTTTTCTGGCCGCTCACGCCGCGCCGCCGGATAAGCTCGCTCCACCTCCAGCGCACGGGCCCATCTTCGCGTTCCATGTCACGCTCAGCATTCTGGCTTACGCCGCCTTCGCCCTCGCTTTCGTGCTCAGTCTCATCTTTCTGATCCAGGAACGCCTTCTGCGTGCTCACCAGATGGGCGATTTTGTTTGGCGGCTGCCACCGCAGGAATTGCTCGAGCGCATGAGCCATTCCAGCGTTCTCATCGGCCTAGTCTCCATCACCATCGGCACTGCGCTTGGTTTCGTCGTTGTCGATCGCGTGCAAGGGCAGCTCTGGTACTACGATCCCAAATATGTCGTCACGCTCATCATCCTTCTTCTATACGTCGCCTATGTTCGCCTCTCGAGAACGGCGGCGTGGCGCGGCGCACGCGCGTCGAAGCTTTGTATCTTCAACTTCGGTGTGGTCGTCCTCAGCTTTACAGTTGTAAATCTGTTCCTGTCGCACAGTCATCGGTACTTTTAGATGCGCGCGCCAAACGGCATGGAAATCGTTCTCGTTGGCCTGAATCACCGAACGGCTCCGGTCGAGGTGCGCGAACGCGTCTCGTTTACCACGGAGCAAGCTCGCCGCGCCGCCGAAGAACTGCGTACCCGCGGCATCCTCGAAGAAACGCTGGTCCTTTCCACCTGCAATCGCAGCGAAGTTTACGGCGTGCCGCCCGAGAGCTCGCACGAATCCGCGCCCGGTCTCTCCTCCTTCCTCAGCGAATTTCATTCCGTGCGGCCCGATGTTCTCGGCTCCTCTCTCTACCATCACTACGATCGCGACGCCATCCGTCATCTCTTTCGCGTCGCCGCAGGCCTTGACTCGCAGTTGCTCGGAGAAGCCGAAATCCTTGGCCAGGTTCGCGAAGCCTACCGCTCCGCTCATGAACTTGGCGCCACCGGCCCGGTCCTCAATCGCTTGTTTCAAGGTGCCCTTGAAGTTGGCAAGCGTGTGCGCACGGAGACCGAACTCGGCGCGCGCCCGATGTCCGTTGCGGCGGCTGGCGTGAAGCTTGCCGAGCGCATCTTCGGCAAGCTCAAGGAGCGCGGCGCACTGGTCCTTGGCGCGGGTCAAGCCGGAGAGCAAGTCGTTTCGCAACTCCGCGACCGCAACATCAAGCATCTCCTGGTGATGAATCGCTCTCCCGAGCGCGCCGCCGCTATCGCCCGCCAATACGGCGGCGAAGTCGTCCCTTGGGGCGCATGGGACTCCGCCTTGCACAGCGTGGACGTGCTGGTATCCTCGGTGGGCGCGGAGGAGCGCGTAATCACGCGTGCGATGCTTGAGCGCGCCATGGCCTTGCGGGGAAATCGCGCGCTGTTCCTGATGGATCTCGGTGTTCCTCGGAATATCGATCCGCAGGCCCGCGACCTTTACAACGTCTACGTCTACGACATGGAGAGTTTGACCGACATCGTCGAGCAGAATCGCAGTGCCCGCGAGAGCGAGGTACCGCGTGCTGAATCTATTGTCGAAGAGCACGTCGGCAAGTTTCTCTCCTGGCAGGCGAGCGTCGAGCTGGGTAGCCTCGTCGAATCCCTGCGTTCCCGCGTGCGCGAACAGCGCGCTGCCTTCGTCCGCGAGCGTGCGTCCTCCCTGCAATCGCTCGACGCCGACTCTCGCACTCGCATCGAGCACATGATGGACGACTTGCTGGAGCACCTTCTGATTGAACCCACGCAGCGCCTCCGCGGTGAAAAGGAGCTTCGCCGCAAGATACAGAATCTCGAGGCCATTCGTGACCTGTTCCTCGACCGCGGTGAGAAGCCATGAGGCACCTTCGCATCGGCACTCGCGGCAGTCTGCTCGCCAAGTGGCAGGCCGAATTCGTCCGCAGGCAGCTCTTCGCTGCCGCCGGTGTCGAGACCGAAATCGTCATCATCAAAACCGCGGGTGACAAGCTGCAAAGCGCCCCGCTCACGCAAATCGGCGGCAAGGGTGTCTTTGTCAAGGAGCTCGAAGAGGCTCTCATCGAAGAGACCATCGACCTTGCCGTGCACAGCGTTAAGGATGTGCCCACCGACGTTCCCTCGCGGCTCAGCTTTCCTGCCGTTTGCCGGCGCGACGACGTGCGCGACTGCGTCGTCGCCGCCAATGGCGTGACCGTCGCCAACCTGCGCCAAGGCGCGCGCGTCGGCACCAGCAGCTTGCGCCGCCAGGCGCAGCTCCGTCATCTGCGCTCAGATCTCGATGTCCGTGATCTGCGCGGCAACGTCGATACGCGCCTTCGCAAAGTCGAGAGCGGCCAATACGAAGCCGTCGTGCTCTCGAAGGCGGGTCTCGATCGTCTCGGCCTCGGCCAACGCATCAGTGAAATCCTCTCACCCGAGCAATTCCTGCCCGCGGTCGGACAAGGTGCCATCGCCATCGAATGCCGCGCCAAGGATTCCGAAGCCGCAGACGTCGTTTCACGCCTCGACGATCTGGAGACCCGCAACGCCATCATCGCCGAGCGCGCGCTGCTCAAAGCCGTGGAAGGTGGTTGCCAAGTCCCACTTGGCGCTTGGGCGCGCACGGAGCGCCACCAAATGGTCATGGATGCGAGCGTTTGCTCTGCCGACGGTGCGCAATGCATCCGCCAGCGCGCCACAGGCTCATCCGAGCAGCCCGCTGAGCTCGGTGAACGCCTCGCCAACCTTCTTTTTGAGAATGGTGCGCAAGCCATCCTTCAAGAAATGGGGCGCGTGCGTGGCTGATTCCACTCCACTTACTCTTAGCGGCAAGACTGTGTTCGTCTCTCGCGCTCGCGGCGAGTCACCCGAGCTCTGCCGCGTGCTCGAATCGCAAAGTGCGCGCCTCTTTGCCGAGCCTTTGCTTCGTTTCGCTCCACCCGAAGACACCACGGTCATGGACGTCGCGCTGACCAAACTCGGCGAATTCGATTGGTGGCTGATCACCAGCCGGAATGCCGTGGAATTCGCAGCCTCGCGCAGCCGGGCCCTCAATACCTCACTGAAAGACCTTGCCGGACGGGTTCTGGTCGGTGCCGTTGGCAGCGCCACAGCCAATGCCGCGCAAGCCGTGGGCTTGCAGATCGCATACGCGGCGCACCAGCAGTCCGGCGCGGGCCTTGCCTCCGAATTGGCACTGCGAGTCGCCGGCAAACGCGTTCTGCTTCTGCGCAGCAGTCTCGCCGATTCTTCGCTCCCCCAGGCGCTCGCAGAATACAAAGCACAGGTCACCGACATCGTCGCCTATTGCACTCTCGGGCCCGATGACGCCACCAAAGCTCGCTTGCTGGCCCTTCCTTGGGCTAAGGTTGACGCCGCGATATTCTTTAGCCCTTCCGCCGTGAAAAATCTTGCGGACGCCATCGGGCTGGAACCAATGAAGACAGCGACCAACGCCCTTTGCGTTGCCATCGGGCCCACGACCGCCGAAGCCGCCTCACAAATCGGCTTCCTCCGTTGCGTGCAAGCACAGGAGCCTTCGCTTGAAGCCATCATCGCCGCTCTGCACGCCGGAGTCGCCGGAAGCGCGTCGCAGAAGGCCACCGGAGCCACGCGAGCATGACACCTCTCACGCACCGCCCGCGCCGCCTCCGCAGGAGCGAAGCTCTGCGCAGCCTCGTTCGCGAAACACGCCTCAGTACGGCCGGCTTGATCTACCCGATGTTCGTCTGCCCTGGCAGCAAAGTTCGCCAGGAAGTTAGCTCCATGCCGGGCGTCTGCCAGCAATCTGCCGATCAAATCGTTGAAGAGTGCCGCGAAGTGGAGCAGCTCGGCCTGCCCGCCATAATTCTGTTTGGTTTGCCGGAAACGAAAGATGCGCGCGGAAACAGTTCGCTTGCCGCCGACGGTGTAGTTCAACACGCCATCGCCGCCATTCGCAAAGCCAATCTCAAGCTGCTAGTCCTAACCGACATATGTCTTTGCGAATATACCGACCACGGCCATTGTGGCGTCGTCGAGGGCGGGGAAGTGCTCAACGACGCCACGCTGCCCATCCTTGCCGAGCAAGCTCTGTCGCACGCGCGCGCCGGCGCCGATGTCGTCGCTCCTTCCGACATGATGGACGGTCGCGTCGCCGCCATTCGCCGCAAGCTCGACGAGAATCACTTTGAAAACGTCGCCATTCTCTCCTATGCCGCCAAATACTGCTCCGGTTTCTACGGACCGTTCCGCGAAGCCGCGCAATCGGCTCCTCAATTCGGTGACCGTCGCAGCTACCAGATGGATCCTGCGAACGCTCGCGAAGCCCTGAAGGAAGTCGCGCTCGACCTTGAGGAAGGCGCCGACATGGTCATGGTTAAGCCCGCCCTTCCGTATCTCGACATCATTCGCCGCGTTCGCGATCGTTTCGACGTTCCAGTGGGCGCCTACAACGTCAGCGGTGAATACGCCATGGTCAAAGCCGCGGTGCAAAAGGGCTGGCTGGATGAGCAGCGCGTCACTCTCGAAATCCTCACAGGTATCCAGCGCGCCGGAGCCGGGTTCATCCTCACCTATCACGCCAAAGACGCCGCCCGCTGGCTCCGCTCCTGCTAATTAGTCCCGCTAACCTTTCCCCCTAAAGGGACGGAGGTCGACTCGCTCGCCTACGTCGCGTTTCGCGATTGCACGACTCATGCTAACGTCTACTCCCATGTCATCTCCCGTCCCCGCACGCACTCCCGACCGGCGCCGCTCCCACGAGATCTTCGAGCGAGCGCAACAAGTGCTCGTCGGCGGCGTCAACAGCCCCGTCCGCGCCTTCCGTTCCGTCGGCGGTGAGCCCTTCATCGTGGATCGTGGCAAAGGCGCCTACCTCTATGACGCCGACTGCAACCAACTCCTCGACTACGTCTGCTCCTGGGGTGCGTTGCTCCTCGGCCACGCACACCCGGCCGTCGTTAGCGCCATTTCTGAACAGGCCGCGCGAGGCACCAGCTTCGGTGCCACCACGGAACTCGAGCTAGAACTAGCTACCCTCATCACCCAAGCCGTTCCCTTCATCGAGAAGATTCGCTTCGTCTCCAGCGGCACTGAGGCCACCATGAGCGCCGTACGCTTAGCTCGCGGCGTCACCAAGCGCGATCTTCTCCTCAAATTCGAAGGCGGCTATCACGGTCATGCCGACAGCTTCCTCTCGCAAGCCGGTTCCGGCCTCGCCACGCTCGGAATCGCCGAATGTCCAGGTGTGCCCCAAGCTCTCGCCGAGCTCACCCTCAACGCTCCATACAATGACCTCTCCGCAGTCGAGCATCTGTTCGCGCAACACAAAGACAAAATCGCCGCCGTTATCGTTGAGCCTGTCGCAGCCAATATGGGCGTCGTCGTTCCGGCCGAAGGCTTCCTCACCGGTCTTCGCGACATTACCCGCAAGAACGGCACGCTTCTCATCGCCGACGAGGTCATTACTGGCTTCCGCCTCCACTACGGCGCCGCTCAGCAGCTCTTCAAAGTCGAGGCAGACCTCACCACGTTCGGCAAGATTATCGGTGGTGGCGTTCCGGTTGCTGCCTACGGTGGCCGCGCTGAATTCATGAACCAAGTCGCTCCGCTCGGCCCCGTCTACCAGGCCGGTACGCTGGCTGGAAATCCGCTCGCGATGCGAGCGGGAATCGCTACGCTCCAGAAGCTCAAAGCGCCGGGCGTCTACGATGAACTCCGCTGCAACGCCGATCGCCTGGTCGCCGGTCTTCGCCAAGCTATCGCGCAAACACACACCGCTGCACGAGTCAACGCCGTCGGCTCGCTGGCCACTCTCTTCTTCACTCCCGAGCGCGTCGACAACTACGCCGACGCGAAACGCTCCAACACACAGCAGTACGCCTCGTTCTTCCGGCACATGCTTGATCGCGGCATCTTTCTCGCTCCTTCGCAGTTTGAAGCCGCCTTTGTCTCCGCCGTGCACGCTTCCGAGGATATCGATCGCACCATCGCCGCGGCCATCGATTCGCTAAAAGCGATTTCCGCGAGTTAGAATCTCGCGTCTGCAAAGAGAGGTGCACCGCTATGTCAGAAGGCATCGAGATTCCCGGCCACGAACACGGCCACGCTGGTCATGGCGGGGAAGAGAATCCGCTGGTTCTTCCCGTCTCTCTGACCATGTCGATCATGGCTGTGGTCTTGGCTGCGGTTACCCTGCTCGTGCATCGCACCAGCACTCACGAACTGCTTCTGCAAGCTCAAGCGACCGATCAGTGGGCGTACTACCAGGCCAAGAATATTCGCCTGCATGAGATGGAAGCCAACGTCGACGTTTTCAGCACCCTCTCGTCCAAGGATGCCGAGAAGGCCGAGCAAATGATTCAGAAGTACGAGAAGCAGGTCGCCAAATACGAAAGCGACAAGGAGGACATCAGCGAAAAGGCCAAGGAGCTGGAAAAAGAGCGCGATGTCCTCGGCCGCCGCGCCGACCGCCTCGAGGGCGGCGAAGTCTTTCTTGAGGTAGGCCTGGTGATTTGCTCCATCTCATTGTTGACCAAAAAAAAGGGTTTTTGGCTCCTAGGAGTCCTGTTCGGCATTGCCGGGATAACAGTAGCCGCTACCGCCTGGCTTGTGCACTGATCTGGCTTGGCATCCTCTTAAGCAGTGGCTTAAGAAGTGGTCATTCCGAGCCTGCCTACCGCAGCCAGCCAAGCGACTTGCTTGTCGCAAACCCTTCTTTTGTGCCGCTCTCCGCTCACGCCCTCGACGGCCCCTGTGACGCCCGCATCCGGGCGATTTCTTCTGTCAGTCGCTCCAATTGATTCATCAGTTGGCTGTGGCGACTCTCTTCCGTCGTTGGCTTCCTGCCTACGAAGGTCAACGTACCGCCGGGCTCAAGAACGCACCGCTGCACCTCCGTCAGCGTCTCGAACCCTTGCTTGCGGGCTGCCGCCTCGAGTTGCGGCACGGTGATGAGTTCGTGCTTCAACGCACGCGGCTGCAGTTTGCCGTCTTCGATCAGCACGTCAGCCGACCCCTCGAACAGGCGGTCCAACTTGCGATGGTCGTACAGGAAGCGCACCACCAAGTAGTTGATGACCAACAGCGACGTCGCTCCGATCACTCCGCCAGTCACGCTGTTGTCGTCACCGATAATCGCGTTCTGTACGGTATTCGATAGCGTCAGCAACACCACCAGGTCAAATGGGTTCAGCTGCACCAGTTCGCGTTTGCCCGACAAACGCAGGCTGATCACCAGGAAGGCGTATACCACAATCGGGCGAATGATCTTTTCCAGAACTGGAACAGCCAGGACGAACATATCCTTCCACGCGTCGTGCATTAGGCGGTTGCTCCTCTGTGGTTTGTTCCGGGCGGTGCGGAGACATCGGTAGCGGACGCCCGGGAGGACCGCAGCCTAGCACGCCCGCCCATTCATGGTGAAGAAAACGCGCTTGTCGCCCTGGTTTCTCGTGCGCAGGAGCCATGCGTTTTTCAGCCGCCTCCCTTGCTAGGGCAGGCTAGCCGCCGACGCCTGTAGACTTTTAGGTGACACAGTTCAACGGATGGCCTTTGCCGTCTGCCCGCCTGCCCTTATCCTAAATTAGTTTCAGCTTTCCTCTCTCTTCTTTACAGGTCGTTGAGAATACGGAGGCTGCAGGGACTCACCGTAGCCCGCGGTGCTTGTTGCGCAGGCCGGACTTTAGCAGCGACCACTAATGTCACAACGCGCGCCTTCCGATCAATTCGCGCTCGGCCTCGAGCAGCTCGCTTCGCTCCTGGATGCCATCGAAGAGCATGTGCTCGTCGTATCTGCAGAAGGCGGCATCCTCTTCGCCAGTTCTTCTTTCGGTGAATTGATCGGCCGGCCGGTCGACGACTTCACCGGAGACGCAGTCTTTAACCTATTCTATGAAGAGGATCGCCCTGTCGTGCAGCGAGTTCTGCGCGAATCCTCATTCATACCCAAGGCGCGCTGCCGCTGCCGCCTGCGCACGAAGCACGCGGACTTCCGCTGGTTCAATCTTGTCGTTCAGGCCCGCTTGAAGGATCCCGCTGTTCAGGGGTTGGTGCTGCTCCTAAGCGACGCGTCCGTCACCCATCGCATGGAGTCCGAGCGCCAGGTCATCTCCGAAGTTGTGCACGCGCTCAACGAAACATCCAACCTTGATCAATTGCTCTCGCGCATTCACCAGTCGCTCAAAGGCGTCGTTTATGCCGAGAATTGCTTCGTCGCCCTTTACGACGCGGAAATCGACTCTTTCCATTTCCCATTTCTTGTCGACCAGTTCGACGTCGCTCCTCCGCCTCAGAAAGTCGGGCACAGCTGCACGGCCTTGGTCTTCCGCACCGGGCGTGCCATGCTTATTCCTCAGTCGGAATTCGACCGCCTCGTAGTCCAGGGCCAGGTCGAGTTGGTCGGCTCGCCCTCTCCTTCCTGGCTCGGTGTTCCGCTCAAGACCCCTTCCGCCACGATCGGCGTCCTCGTTGTTCAGCACTACGAGAATCCCAACGCTTATGACCTTCGCGATCTCGAATTCCTCGATTCGGTTGGTGGCCACATCGCACTCGCCATCGAGCGCCGCCGTGCCGAAGACGCGCTCCGCAAAAGCGAGTCAATGTTCCGTCTCCTTTTCGCTCAAACACCGCTGGCAACTTGGGTCGCGGACCCCGAGACCATGCGCTTCCTCCGCGTCAACGAAGCCGCGGAGCGCCAATACGGCTATACCGCCGAAGAGTTCACTCAGCTCAGCATCCAGGATCTCTTGCCCGAGTCCGAGCGCGCGGCCTTTCCCGAGCGTTTTCGCGAGGGCATGGCCGCTGGGCGCACCCAGTGGCGCAAAAAGCATCGCAAGAAAGACGGCAAGCTCTTTGAGGCTGAAGTCACCTCGCATCCGCTCGATTACGCCGGCCGGGTCGTGCGCCTCGTCGTCGCCCAAGACCTCAGCGAGCGTCAGCTCCTCGAAGAGCAGTTGCGCCAGGCGCAAAAGATGGAAGCCATCGGCCGCCTGGCCGGCGGCGTCGCCCACGACTTCAACAATCTGCTCATGGTCATCAAGGGCCACACGGAAATGCTGCTCAATCTCCTGCCGGCAAGTGAGCAGGCCACACGCAAGATTGAGCAGATCGACCGCGCCGCCGATCGTGCCACTTCACTGACGCGGCAGCTCCTCGCGTTCAGCCGCATGCAGGTCCTTCAGCCCCGTGTGATGAACCTCAACTCGGTCGTCGAGGATATGGGTAAGCTCCTTCCTC
>Ga0066903_100002688_pt1 | contig 14063 bp, 11 predicted proteins | sample PanSoiMetaGPlot1_FD_67491 | JGI IMG/M metagenome (GOLD analysis project Ga0066903, IMG submission 67491) | Tropical forest soil microbial communities from Panama analyzed to predict greenhouse gas emissions - Panama Soil - Plot 1 (version 2) | ecosystem: Environmental > Terrestrial > Soil >...
CCGATCCCGTCCACAGCCGTGATGCGGCCGACCAGGCCCAGCCGGGGGTCGCCGCAGGGCGCCCCGTCGAGCGCGTCGGGCAGCGCGCGGGCGTCCAGCCCGGCGCGCTCGAGCTGCTCGATCAGGATCGCGCGCTGCTCGGCCAGGGCCTCGCCCACGACCTCGAGCACCGCCGCGTCGGTGACCCGCTGGCCGTCGACGAAGCGGGGCTCGATGCCGCGCCGGCGGCAGAGCTGCGAGATCTGCGGGCCGCCGCCATGCACCACGACGACCTCGCGGCCCCTTGCCGCCAGCGCGGCAACCTTGCCGGCCGCGCCAGGCACCGCGCCCCCCACCTTCACGACCGCGATCACGATGTCGCTCCGGCATTGAAACTGACATACGCGGGCGAGAGGTCTGACCCGATCGCGCTGGCCGTGCCCTCGCCGATGCCGAGGCTGAGCTCAACCTCAACTTCATCCTGAGACATCGCCCTGGCCGCGGCGGCCTCGCAGCCGGCCACGCCGGCACCGGCCTCCACGACCGCCACGCCGCCCACCGCAACCCGCACCCGCTCGGGGTCGAGGGCAGCGCCGCTCGCACCCAGCGCGGCCAGGATCCGGCCCCAGTTGGGGTCAGCGCCGTGCAGCGCGCACTTCACGAGCACGTTGTCGGCCACCGCGCGAGCCGCCGCCCGGGCGGCGGCGTCATCGGCGGCGCCGGTCACGAGATATGTGCAGACGCGGGTGGTGCCCTCCCCGTCGCGCACCACCATGGTGGCCAGGTCGAGCGCCAGCCGGCTCAGCGCAGCGCGCAGCAGCTCGAGGTCACGGCCGCTGATGGCGGCCACGCCGGAGGCACCGTTGGCCAGCAGGAAGATGCAGTCGTTGGTGCTCGTGCAGCCGTCCACCGAGATCCGGTTGAAGGACGCATCGGCCACCTCACCGAGCACGCGCGCCAGGTCGGCCGCAGCGACGTCAGCGTCGGTGGTGAGCTGGGCGAGGGTCGTCGCCATGTCGGGTCGGATCATCCCGGCGCCCTTGGCCATGCCCCCGATCCGGACGCTGCCTCCTGACAGCTCGACCGTGGCCTGGCCCAGCTTTGCAAACGCATCGGTGGTGCGGATCGCCTCGGCCGCGCGGCGGCCGTTGCCCGCGGCCTGGCAGCGCCCGGCCCCGGCGATCCCCTCGACCACGGCGCCGATCGGCAGCGGCTGCCCGATCACCCCGGTGGAGGCGACCAACACCCGCTGCGGCGCCACCGAGGCGGCCTCGGCTGTCGCCGCCACCATCGCCCAGGCGTCCTCCACCCCTTGCCGGCCGGTACACGCGTTGGCCACGCCCGCGTTCGTGACGACCGCCTGCGCGCTGCCGCCGGCCAGCTGCTCGCGGCTGACCAGCACCGGCGCGGCGGCGAACCGGTTGGTCGTGAACACGCCCGCCGCGGCGGCCGGCGGCTGCGACACCAGCAGGGCCAGGTCGTCCCGCTGCTGCGGGTACATGCCGCAGCTGGCGGTGCCCGCGGTGAAGCCGCGGGGATGGCACGCACCGGCGCTCAAACCGCCAGGCCCTCTGCCGGGAGGCCGATCGTCTCGGGCAGACCGAGCATCAGGTTCGCGTTCTGGATCGCCTGGCCCGCCGCGCCCTTGACCAGATTGTCGATCGCGGCAGCCGCGATCACCACGCCCCGCTGCGGGTCGACCCAGACCTGCAGGTGGCAGCCGTTGCCGCCGCGCAGGGCCTGTGTGCGTACGCCGTCGACCAGCTCGACGAACGGCTCGCCCGCGTAGCGGTCGCGGTAGAGCGCCTCGGCCTCTGCCTGGGTGAGCGGCGCCGAGAGCCGTGCGTACGCGGTCACCAGCAGGCCGCGCGTGAACGGCGCCAGGTGCGGGGTGAAGGTGACCGAGATCGGGCTCTGCCCGAGCTGCGAGAGCTCGTACTCGATCTCGGCCTGATGGTGGTGGCCGACGGCGGCGTAGGGCGCGACCCCTTCGGCGGCGGCGCAGAAGACCGTGCGCTCGGTGGGCGACTTGCCCGCGCCGGAGACGCCCGACTTGCCGTCGGCCACGACGTGCGGCTCGATCGCCCCGGCCTCGACCAGCGGCGCGAGCGCCAGGATCGCGGCGGTGGCGAAACAGCCAGGGTTGGCGACCGCCCCCGCCGCCGCGATCTCGTCGCGGTGCAGCTCGGGCAGCCCGTAGGCCCACTCGCCCCGGAAGTCGGCGGAGAGATCCACGACCGGCACACGCGCACCGGCGAGCTCCCGACCGAGCTCGCGGGACGCGCCATGGGGAAGCGCTAGCAGCGCGAGATCGCACTCCGCCAGTGCGCGTGTGTCGGCCGTGCATGCCACGCCGTCCAGCGCCGGATGTGCCGCCAGCAGCCGCAGCAGCTCGCGGCCGGCATAGCCGGTCGCGCCGGCGACGCCGACAGTGGCGGTGGTGGGTGGGGCGGTCACGGTCATGATGCATGAGTATACAGATCTATGCAGATCTATGCAGCACCCATCTGCGCGACCACGCCGGGCCGTCGATATCCTCCCCCGCGTGGCAAAGCGCGTGCTGGTGGTCGGCTGGGACGGGGCCGACTGGGAGATCCTCGATCCCCTGCTCGAAGCGGGCGAGCTGCCCGCACTGGCGGGGCTGATCGCGCGCGGCCGCAGGGGCATCTCGCGCTCCTGCCTCCCCTCCCACTCCTGGGCGGCATGGCCGACCTTCCTGACCGGGCGCGACCCGGCCGGGCACGGCGTCTTCGACATCCTCGAGTACCGCCCCGGCGTCAGCCGGCGGCTGCCGGTGTCGTCGCACTCGATCCTCGCCCCCACCTGGCCCGCCCGCCTCTCCGAGGCCGGCCGCACCACGCTGCTCGTGAACGTGCCGCTCACCTACCCGGCGCCGGAGATCCATGGCGTCGCCATCGCGGGCGGCGTGATCCCCCAGGGCCGGCCATACAGCCATCCGCCCGAGGCCGGGCCGCGGCTGGGCTGGCCGATCAACGGCGGTTCCTGGACGACCTTCCGCAACAGGCCGCTCGAGCTGGTGGCCGACGTCGAGCAGGTCACCCGCCGCCGTGGCGAGGCGATGCGGGCGCTGCTGGACGAGCAGCCGTGGGACGCGGCCTGCATGGTCTTCGTCAGCCCCGACCGGATCCAGCACTGCCTGCTCGAGTACGTCCATCCGGGCCACCCGCGCTACCCCGAGGTGAAGGACGGCGACGTGGCCGAGCGCGTGCGCGACGTCTACCGGCTGCTCGATCGCGAGCTGGCCGCGCTGCTCAAGCGCACCGATCCCGACGACCTCGTGATGCTGATGTCCGACCACGGCCACCAGCCCTGCACGCGCGCGCTCAACATGAACCGCGTGCTCGAACAGCTGGGCCTGCTGCGGATGGGCCGCGGCTCGGGGCTGGTGTCGCTGCTGGCCTGGGGCCGCCTGCGATCGATCGCCCGTCGCATCTACGACCGGCTCGGCCTGCACGGGCGGGTCGCAGTGCCCACGCCCCCGATCGACTGGGCGCACACGCGCGCCTATACCAGCGTCGCCTCCACCGGCGAGGGCGTGTCGATCGCGCTGGCCGGGCGTGAGCCGGAGGGCCAGGTGCAGCCCGAGGACTACGAGCGTGTGCGCGACGAGGTCGCCCAGGCCCTGCTCGGCTTCACCGACCCCGTTACCGGCCGCCACCCGATCGGCCGCGTGCTGCGCAAGGAGGAGGTGCTCGACGGTCCCTACCTCGACCGCGCCCCCGACCTGCTGCTCGAGGCCGCACCGCTCTACAGCCTGACCCACGCCCGCCAGATGGTCGAGGAGGCGGACTGGCTGTCGGGCGACCACCGCCCCGAGGGCATCTACGTCGAGGCCGGTCCCGGCATCGCGCCGGGCGACGGCCCGGAGATGTCGCTGGCCGACTTCGCCGGCCGCATCGCCGCGGCCGTCGGCCTCGAGACCGGCACCGCCGAGCACGCCGCTGTTACGGCCCACGACGAGCCGGTGTTCAGCGAGGACGAGGAGCGCGAGGTCGAGGAGCGCCTGCGCGGGCTCGGATATCTTGAATAGCCTCCCGGAGACGAGCGCATGAGCGACACCGAACAGACCCCCGTGATCCAGACCTGGGCCGAGGCCAACGGCTTCGAGTCGTCGGACGTCGACATCGCCGGTGTCACCCCGCTGCTGCGGCTGGGCATGATGGACGTCACTGCCGACGCGTTTCGCGGCGACGTCGGCGACCATCGGGCGGTGCTGGCCGAGTTCTCGATCGGCACCCCGAGCATCTCCGAGGGCTTCGGCGGCTCGGGCGTGACGGGCACGCTGTTCACCGTCTTCCTGCTCGAATTCGATGCCGCCCGCTGGCGGCGGCTGACCGTCCACCCGCGCGACTTCGGCAATGACCGCAACTGGTCGGGGCGGCTGCTGCACCGTGATCGCGAGGTCGAGGGGATCGGCAACGAGTTCGACGAGCGCTACCGGGTGATCGCCTCCACTGCCATCTCGGACGAGCACCTGCACCAGGTGTTCTCGCAGGAGTTCGTCAGCTGGTACCTGGCGCAGGGCGAACTGGTCGCCGACATCGAGGACCACGGCGACGACGGCGGCTACCTGCTGGTCGGGCGCGAGGGCGTGAACCTCGAGGCGGCGGAGCTCGACCGGCTGCGTGGCCAGGCAGAGCACGTCGCCCGGCACGTCGCCGGCCTCTGATGGCGCCCCGCCGTTACCCTCATTGACTGACTGCTAGGCCGACTTGACGCCCAGGCCGATCGGGCAGGAGACGCCCGTGCCTGCCAGGCCGCAGTACCCGTTCGGAATCTTGTGCAGGTACTGCTGGTGGTAGTCCTCGGCCGGGTAGTACGGGCCGGCCTCTGCGATCTCGGTGGTGATGCGGCCCTTGCCGCGCTCGGTCAGCGCCGCCTGGTAGGCATCGCGGCTGGCCAGCGCCGCGTCGCGCTGGGCCTCGGTCGTCCAGTAGATCGCCGAGCGGTACTGCGAGCCGACGTCGTTGCCCTGGCGCATGCCCTGGGTGGGGTCGTGCTCCTCCCAGAAGACGCGCAGCAGCTCCGAGAACGGCAGCTCATTGGGATCGTGTGCGACCAGCACCACCTCGGCGTGGCCGGTGCGGCCGGTGCAGGTCTCCTTGTACGTCGGGAACGGCGTCTGCCCGCCGGCATAGCCGACCGAGGTCGTCCAGACCCCGGGCGTCTGCCAGAACAGGCGCTCGGCGCCCCAGAAGCAGCCCATCCCGAACAGGACGTGCTCGATGCCCTCGGGGAAGGGCGGCACCAGCGGCTTGCCCGGCAGCACGTCGTGCAGCGCGGGAACCTCGTATGCGGGTGCGGTGCGGCCGGCCAGTGCGGCGCCGGGCGCGGGAATGTCTGTGTGTCTCTTGAAGATGCTCATACCTCATAGTCTTGCACGCGCCCCAAACGTTGCAGGCGCGGGCATCCGGACGTTGGGGAAGAATCCCGCGCGATGAGCGAGGACCGCACCCTCTTCCGCGGCACCGCGGCGAACGTGGTCGGACTGGGCGCGGGGGTGCTGGCCGTCTACGGCGTGCAGGTGCTGTTCACGCGCACGCTCCCCACGGGCGGTTTCGGCATCCTCACCGTCGCCGTGCAGATCGCGTTCGTGGCCGCCGCGGGCAGCCGCTTCGGCATGGATCTGAGCACCGTGCGCGATGTGGCAATCGGCACGGGCGCCGGCGGCACGGCGACGCTGCGCAGCCTGGTCGACCGCTGCGCCGGCATCGCCGGCCTGGTCAGCATCGGCGCGGCGGTGGTGCTGGCCGCGCTCTCGCCGCTGTTCGGCGAGTACGCCACGGCGATCGCCATCGGCGCCGCCTCGATCCCGCTGGCGGCGGTAGCCAATACCTACCTGGGCGCGACCCGCGGGCTCAAGCGGATGGGCCCGACACTGTGGGTCTACTGGATCGGGCAGCCGCTGGCCTGGATGGGCCTGGCCGGGCTGGCGATCGCGCTGGGCGGGAGCACCTCGGCGGCGGTCTGGACCTACGACGCCTCCTGGTTGCTCTCGCTGATCCTCGCCCGCGAGGCCTGGCGGCGGGCCTCGGCCGGCATGGGCGACGAGCCGGCCGGCCGCGAGCAGCTGCGGGCCGCGCTGCGCTTCGGCGCCCCCCGCGCCCCCTCCGCTCTGCTCGCCCAGGCCCTGTTCTGGGCCGACCTGTGGGTGCTTGCGCACTACCGCGGCGCCGACTCGGTCGACATCTACTCCGCCGTGGGCCGGATCGCCCAGGTGGTGCTGCTCTTCCTGACCTCGTTCAACCTGCTGTTCTCGCCGTTCGCCGCCGACCTGCACGCCCGCGGCGAGCGAGCCATGCTGGACGCGCTCTTCAAGCGGGCCACGCGCTGGGCGCTGATGGGCACGATCCCCGCCGTGATCGTGCTCGCCGTGGCAGCGGTACCCGCGTTGCAGGTGTACGGCCACGGCTATGCCGACGGCAGCACCGCGCTGCGCATCCTGCTGGCCGGCCAGCTCGCCAACGTCGCCACCGGCAGCGTCGGCTTCGTGCTGATCATGGTCGGCCGCACCCGGCTCGACCTCGTCGACAACGCGCTGGGTGTGGCCCTGCTGGTGGCCCTGGCGGCGCCGCTGTCGTCGGAGTACGGCATCAACGGCACGGCAGTGGCGGCCGCGGTCACCCTGGCCAGCGTCAATGCCCTGCGCCTTGCCCAGGTGCACCGCTACGTCGGCATCCAGCCCTACGAGGGCGCCTACGCGCGGCTGCTCCCGGCCACGGCCGCCTGTGCGGCCGCGGCGGTGACGGCCCACCTGCTGACCATGCACCTGCGCCCGTTCACCGACCTCGTGGCCACCTGCGTGGCGGGGATCGGCGTCTACCTGCTGCTGCTGCCGTCGGCCGTGTCGGTCGACGAGCGGGCGGCGCTGGGCCGGTTGACGCGCAGGATCACCCAGCGCGGGTCGCGATAGACGACGCTGAGGCCGGGCTGCTGGAGGATGCCCTCGGCCGCCCCCGCCTGGTCGTGCAGGTCGAGCAGCACGTAGTCGACGCCCCAGCGGCGCAGGATCTGGGCCCGCTCGCCGACCCCGGCAGAGGGGCTGAAGAAGCGCTCGCCGTCGATGCGGCGACCGACCGTGTTGATCTTGGGCTCGGCCCGTGTCCGCGCCTCGGGCAGGCTCTGCGCGTAGACCGGCACCTTCCCGACCAGCTCGAAGAGCCGGTGCTCCTCACCCAGCACCACCGGCATCGGCCGGTCGTGACGGGCGAACCATTCCACCGGGCCGTTGCCGAGCTCGACCACAAGGTCGGGCCGGGCCGGACGGTGCGGGCCGGCCCGGGCCTCGTCGAGCACGGTGTCGCCGCCGTAGGCGATCGGGCCGACCAGCGTTGCCGCCACCAGCAGCGCCGCCGCCCAGGCCGGGCCGCTCTCGATGTGGCGGCGCGGCTCACGGATGAGGCCGGCCACGGCCGCGGCGATGCCGAGCCCGACCAGCAGGCTGGTCGGCCAGCGCCAGAAGTACCGCTCCCCGCGCAGCCACAGCATCAGCGCCGCAATGGCCGCCGACACGACGGCGCAGAGGCGGCCGCCCAGCAGCCGCGCCAGCACGCAGGCCTCGGCGGCCAGCGCCACCGGCCAGGGCAGCACCTGCCAGAAGCGGTGGAACTGGGCCATGCCGGTGCCCGAGATGATGGCCGTGTTGACGCCAGGGACCAGCAACAGCGCGAGCATGCCCAGCATTGCGCCCGCCACCGGCAGCGTGCGCCGGAAGCGCACGAGCAGGATCAGGCCCACGATCGAGAGCAGCACGTAGCCGCGCCCGTACACGGGCGCCCACGGGTACATCAGATAGGCGGAGGTGCCGTGGTTGAGGAACTCGTCGGAGTGGCTGATGATGACGCGCCGCTCGCCGCCGCGGATCGCGACCCACCAGATCCAGGCAGCCACCGCCGAGGACGCCACCACCGAGACCGCCACCGCGACCACCGCCGAGCGGGCCACGGCCAGGTGGGCGCGCCAGGAGCCGGCCATGATCCCGACCATGATCGCCAGCACAGGCACCGCGTACGTGGGGTGCACAAGCGCCAGCGCCAGCACCGCTGCGGCCGCCGCCCACGCCCCCAGCAGCGCGCCACGCAGCGAGGCCACGAACAGGATCAGCACGGCCGGCGTGATCACGTAGAACGCGAACGGCGGCGGCTGGTTGATCTGCATGATCAGGCCGTTGATCAGCGTGCAGATGTCCCACGCCGCGGGCACCGCCGCCAGGTAGCCCGCGATCCGCCATCCGGTCAGCTCCACGGTCAGGGCGTAGATGCCCAGGATCATCGCCATCCCGCACAGCGGCGCCAGGTAGACGAACGCCTCGGCCGGATCGGCGCCGGACACGCGGGCGACCCCGGCCCAGGCGGCGTGCAGCAGCGGAAAGGCATAGCCGGCGTGCGGGGCGCCGTGGGAGAAGGACGAGATCGAGCCCAGCGACAGCCCGTCCACGTGCAGGATCTTGCGCATGCGGCCGACGTGGAACAGGGCGTCGCCGACGACACCGGTCGAGAGCCGCCAGGTCAGGTACCCGAAGCCGATTGAGCCGGCCAGGCCCGCAGCCAGCTCCGCCCGGCCCACCGACTCGAAGGCGGGCGGCCTGCGCATGGCCGGCACGAGCATGGCCACCGTCGCCACGATGGTCAGCGCCAGCGCCCAGCCGAAGGGCAGGTGCAGGGCGAAGGCCAGCGCCAGCGGCGGCGTCCACACCGCCAGCCCCAGCGCGAAGCAGCAGGGCAGCGCGCCGGACAGGCCGGCGTGGCGCTCGAGCCGCATCAACCGCAGAGCGGCCCAGCCCGGCAACAGCACGACCAGCGCTGCCGCGATCCAGACCGAGACGGCGACAGTCCCCACCGACCGGGAGAGGGGCAGGCCCACCAGCAGAAGCGCGATGGCTGCCATTTCGGCGCGGCGTGTCATCGGTCGGCCAGTCTAATCGGGGCCCTCGGACCGGCGCTCACCGTCCCCCCCGTGTGGGACAATCCGGCGCGGCCGCCGAACGCGGCCAGCTTGACGTGCAACAACTGCAAGGGGGAGCGACCCGAATGCGGATCTTGATTCTTGGCGGCGACGGTTACCTGGGATGGCCCACGGCGATGCGCTTCTCCGGCAAGGGCCACGAGGTGGCCGTTGTCGACGACTTCTCGCGGCGCCGCTGGCACGAGGAGGCCGGCACCGACTCGCTCACCCCGATCGCGACGCTGCCCGAGCGGATCGAGGCCTGGAAGGAGGTGTCCGGCAAGACCGTCGAGTCGTACATCGGCGACATCTCCGAGGGCACCTTCATGAACGACATCGTGCGCGAGTTCAAGCCCGATGCGGTGATCCACTACGGCGAGCAGCCGAGCGCCCCCTGGTCGATGCAGAGCGTCGACAACGCCGTCGTCACCCAGCAGCGCAACGTGGTCGGCACGCTCAAGCTGCTGTGGGCGATCCGCGAGCACACCCCCGACGCGCACCTGGTCAAGCTGGGCACGATGGGCGAGTACGGCACGCCCAACATCGACATCGAAGAGGGCTACATCGAGATCGAGCACAAGGGCCGCAAGGACACGCTCCCGTTCCCCAAGGTGCCGGGCTCGTTCTACCACCTCTCGAAGGTGCACGACAGCCACAACATCCACTTCGCCTGCCGCATCTGGGGCCTGCGCGCGACCGACCTCAACCAGGGCGTCGTGTACGGCATCGAGACCCCCGAGACGAAGCTGGACGAGCGCCTCGCCACCCGCTTCGACTACGACCAGGCGTTCGGCACCGCGCTCAACCGGTTCTGCGTGCAGGCCATGATCGGGCACCCGCTGACGGTCTACGGCAAGGGCGGCCAGACCCGCGGCACCCTCAACATCGTGGACACGCTCCAGTGTGTCGAGCTGACGGTCGCCAACCCGGCCGACGCCGGCGAGATGCGCGTGTACAACCAGTTCACGGAGTCGTTTTCGGTGCAGGGCCTGGCCGAGAAGGTCAAGCACGCGGCCGGTGAGCTGGGCGTCGCCGTCACCATCGACAACGTGGTGAACCCGCGGGTCGAGATGGAGGAGCACTACTACAACCCGGTGCACACCAAGCTGCCGTCGCTGGGCCTCAACCCCACGCTCCTGTCCGAGACGCTGATCGAGTCCGTGCTGACGACGATCGATCGGCACAAGGATCGCGTCATCCCCGAGGGCATCGACCCCACCACCAAGTGGCGGCCGCAGCCCGTGGCCCAGTCCGCCAGCTGACAGCCCTTCCGCGGAATCCCGCCGGCCCGTCGCGCCTGGTGCGCGGGCTGGCGGTGACCGCGCTGGTCGTGCTGGCGGTGGGCGGCGTGATCCAGCTGGGCAAGACGGCCGCCTATGTCGCCCAGCTCCATTACGGCCAGGCGCACGCCTCGGTGCACGAGACGCTCGACCAGATCGAGGCGCACGTGCCGCCCGGCGTCGTCTACGCCAACACGCCGGCGCACTCGGAGAGCATCCGCTACACGCTGTTCCCGCGCCTGCAGCGGCACGTCAACCTGTACGGGGACGAGCAGACGGTGCGCGACGCCCTGCTGAAGGCCAATGTCCGCTACGTCGTGATCACCTCGCCCGCACCGCCGGTGTTCGAGGGCGAGCAGGGCAGCTGGTGGAAGCAGGTCTGGGCCGGCCCCGGCGGGCGCGTGATCGAGGTGCACCCTTGAGCTGGGCCGTGATGGCCGTGTTCTGCGCGGCCGTGATCGCCGCCGGCTGGCCCTGGACACACGTGCTGATCGGCGACCGTATGCACCCCGTTGTGCGGGTCTCGTTCGGCTACCTGATCGGCGCGGCGCTGGTCACCCTGGCCGAGCTGGGAGCCGCCTTCCTGCACATCCCGATCGTGCGCGGCACCGTGCTGGCCTGCCTGGTCGGCGTGTTCGCCGTGGGGCTTGTCCTCGCCCGCCGCGGCCGCGACCGGGACTCGGAGACCGTGCCCGGCCCGATGAGGTGGGCGTACGCCCTGTTCGTGCCGATCGGCGTCGTGATGGCGGCGATCGCCGGCCAGGCCGTCGAGAACGGCGCGCCCGACCACGTCGACTTCCTGCGCGCGTGGGGCAAGAAGGGGTTGGAAGTGTTCACCGACCACAACCTCAACTTCGCTCACCTGGGTGGGCCGCACGGCTACTACCCGCTCGAGATCTCCAACCTGTTCGGCTCGTTCTACCTGCTGCGCGGGCGCCCCGACGACTCCGTGATCCGCGTCGAGCTGGCGCTGTTCGCGCTCGCGCTGGTGCCCGTGATGTGGTGGATGTGCCGGCGCATCCTGCCGCCGGTGTCGTCGGCCGGGGCGATCGCGCTGGCGGTGTGCCTGCCCCAGTTCATCCTGCACGCCAGCCGCGGACAGGCCGACCTGGCGATGGGCGCCTACATCACGATCACCGTGCTGGCCTGCTACCTGTGGCTGCTCGACGGCGACGACCGCTACGCCGGGCTGGCAGGGTTCGCGGGCGGCGCGGCCGCCTGGACGAAGCTCGAGGGCGCCTTCACGGCGGCCGCGATCCTCGTCGTCGTGGTGCTGGTGCGGCGCTCGCTGCGCTCGCCCGGCCTGTACGTAGCGCTGTCCTGGTTCGTGGTCTTCGTCGTGCCGTGGAAGCTGTTCCAGCGGATCCACCACATCAATTTCAACAACCGCCACTTCGCGAAGCTCTACCTGGACGTGCCCTGGATCCTGCGCCACGTCACCGAGTCGCTGACGACGTTCTCGCACTGGGGCGTGTTCTGGCCGCTGACGCTGGCGGTGATCGCGCTGACCGCGCCGCTGTGGTGGCGCTCGCCGTTCCGCATGCTGGCCTACCTGACGTTGCCCAACCTGATCTTCAACCTGGCCGGGTTCGTCACCCAGTACCGCGCCGGTGAGGCCAACAGCGTGACCGCCACCGCGTCGCGGCTGTACCTGCACCTGGCCCCGTCTGTGGCGGTGATGGCGGCGGCCGGCGCTACACTGGCCGTCGCAGCGGTGCTGGCTTCGCGGAGGGCGGAGCCCGAGCCGGCAACTGCCACACCCCCCGTCCCGGAGCCGACCTGATGCCTCTCACTCCTCTTCGCGCAGCGGGCCTTGTCGCGGCGATTCTGTTCGCCGTGCTGGCAGTCCGCAGCTACCGCCGAGGCAACATCGGCAACGGCGACCTGCTGCTCCGCTTTGCGGTGTTCGTCTTCCCGCTGCTGGTGCTTTCGCTGATCCCGGACATGACCTCCGGCGGCCTCGACACGCTCTCGTTCAAGCGGGGTGGCGGCCGCCAGATCCTGGGCGCGACGGTGATCGCGGTCGGCATCCTCTACGCATTCGGCTACGTGCTCTCCGGCCGGGTGGACAAGACGCGGCGGGACCTCACCCGCCTGATCGAGAACCTGGCCCTCGAGCAGTTCCGCGAGACCGGCCACCCGGAGCAGTTCGCGGGCGGGATCGCGGTCGTAATCCCAGCCTACAACGAGGCCGGGAACGTGGGCCGGGTGATCCAGGCGCTGCCCGAGCAGGTCTGCGGGCTGCCGCTGCACGCAATCGTGATCGACGACGGATCGGCCGACGGCACCACCGACCGGGCCCGCGGCGTGGGCGCGGCCGCGGTGCGGCTGCCGCTGAACCGCGGCCAGGGCGCCGCGCTGCGCACCGGGTATCGACTGGCGCTTGCCACCGGGGCCGAGATCGTCGTCACGATGGACGCCGACGGGCAGCACCAGCCCAGCGAGCTGAGCCGGCTGGTGCAGCCGATCGCCGACGACGAGGTGGACGTCGTCGGCGGCTCACGCGTGCTGGGCGAGGCCGACCCCAACCACGCCGCGCGCGAGATGGGCATCAAGGCGTTCGCGCAGCTGCTCTCGCTGCTGACCTGGAGCAAGGTGACCGATCCTGCCTGCGGCTACCGGGCGGTACGCACCGAGGCGCTGCGCCACCTCGAGTTCCGGCAGGATCAGTTCCACAACTCGGAGTTCATCGTCGAGGCCTCGAAGAAGGGCCTGCGCTCGATGGAGGTGCCGGTCACGATCACCAGCCGGATGTCGGGCGAGAGCAAGAAACCGCCCAGCTTCCGGTACGGTCTGGGGTTTGCCAACGCGCTCATGCGCGCCTGGCTCAGATAACGATTCGCTTAATCCTCACGGCCGGGTCTTGGGTGTACGCGCGTCCGAATTCGGGCAGAATCGAGGGATGACCACGAACCTTCCTCCCCTCAATCCGCCCACCCGGCTGCTCTGCGGCCCCGGCCCCTCGAACGTCCATCCGCGCGTGATCGCGGCCATGCAGAAGCCGATGCTGGGCCACCTCGATCCCGACTTCCACGAGTTGCTCGACACGCTCGTCGCCGCGCTCAAGCGGCTCTACCGCCGCGACGACGGCCTCACGATTGCGCTCTCGGCCAGCGGCATGTCCGGCATGGAGGCCGGCATCCAGGCACTGCTGGAGCCGGGCGAGACGGTGATCGTGGCCCGCTGCGGCTTCTTCGGCACGCGCATCAGCGAACTGGCCGCGCGGCACGGCGCCAACGTGGTCGACGTGCGGGCGCCGTTCGGGCAGGCCGTGCCCAACGAGCGGATCATCGAGGCGCTCGACGCCAACCCGGGCGCGCGGCTGGTGGCGGTCGTGCACGCGGAGACGTCGACCGGTGTGCGCCACCCGATCGAGGAGCTGGCCGCAGAGCTGCGCGGCCGTGACGTGCTGCTGCTGGCCGACTGCGTCACCTCGCTGGGCGGGCTGCCGCTCGAGGCGGGGGCGTGGGGCATCGACTACGCCTACGCCTGCACGCAGAAGTGCCTGGGTGCCGCACCCGGCATCTCGCCGGTCTCGCTGTCCGAGCGGGCAATGGCGCGGATCGCCGAGCGCCGCGCGCCGACCACGTTCAGCTTCGACTTCGAGCTGCTGCGGCGCTACTGGATCGAGCGGCCGGTGACCTACCACCACACCGTGCCGTCGCTGCAGTACTACGCCCTGTACGAGGCGGTCTCGCTGGCGCTCGAAGAAGGTCTGGAGCGGCGCTGGGAGCGGCACGCCGACGCCGGCGCGTACTTCCAGGAGCAGATTCGCGAGCGTGGCTACGAGCTGCTGGCCGAGCCCGAGGTGCAGCTGCCAATGCTGTCGGCGGTGTGCGT